>Ga0126373_10003072_pt1 | contig 12399 bp, 11 predicted proteins | sample PanSoiMetPlot_11_FD_92545 | JGI IMG/M metagenome (GOLD analysis project Ga0126373, IMG submission 92545) | Tropical forest soil microbial communities from Panama - MetaG Plot_11 | ecosystem: Environmental > Terrestrial > Soil > Tropical forest > Bulk soil | place: Panama | collected 2016-02-17
GGGCCAGCATGGCTTGTCGCCTATTCCGTAAAGATGCGGGTGGCCAGAATCGTTGCGGCAAAAAGGGTTGCGTGTTTCCGCCGCTCATCCATCCGAGTCCTCCAGCGGAAACGGGCGCTAACAGCATAACATCGAGCGCGGTTAACTGAGCGGCGTCTAGCGGTCGCCTGCGCCGACAAGCAGAGCCATTGCAACGCCCGCCAACAGAGCGAGGCCCAGCAACACCACACCGACAACCGCAACCGCGATTCGCTTTCTTGTGCCAAACGAGGATTCTTCTGCGCGAAACAGACTGTTCATTGCTCTCCTCCCGTTAGGCTCGCGGGGATGGAGCTCGATCTCGTCTAAATTCCGCACAGGTTGATGGCAAGATGAATCCGCTTCGATGCGGAAGCACAAGAACCGCGTAATTTCTTTGTCAGGGGCGTGTAAAGAGTTGGCAAAAATGACCCCTGATTATTGGATCTAGGGGTCATGTTTTCAGAGTGGCCCGGGATGTTTACAAATCAGGCCGGGGTAGGTGCAGAAATAAGCTTGGTTGTTTTTTGGCGAGAAAGCGCGTTTCTGTTAGCGCGCTTGCCCCGGTTTAAGATCAGGAGGTACTCCGAGGGGGTGCCCCGGTTGTTTTCCAGCAAGGATCGAAAGGAATGGTAGCATCCAGCTAGGTTGGTCGGCCCAGGGTGGCAGCCCCGATTTTCTTGCTCCCAGCAGCCTTTCATCTGACTTTCAGCGTTGCTTCGGTGGACGGGCCATTACTTGCGGATGCCGACCATTGGTTAGGAACCTCGCCTCTGCTTGTGCCATACGGCTAAGGATGTTAATTTCCTCCGTTAAACGCCGGACATGCAAAAGAATACTCCTTTGACTTGCCAACGCCTCCTCCATCTCTTTGTGTTCAGTGTTTTTCAACTGCTTACTGGCAACCATCTATTTGCAGATGGCGTTGATGACTATGTTCGCGAACAGATGAACCGCCAGCACATTCCCGGAGTCGTGCTTGTTGTGTTGAAGGATGGAAAAGCGATTAAGCAACAAGCCTACGGTCTGGCCAATGTAGAACTAGGTGTGCCAACGAGCTTGGATAGCGTATTTCCCCTTGCTTCCGTATCAAAGGTATTCACCTCGACGGCTGTATACTTGCTTGTTCAAGAGGAAAAAATTCGCTTGGAAGAAAAGGTCACTAATCTCGTGCCAGGACTGCCTGACGCCTGGAACGAGATCACAGTCTTGAACTGTCTTACGCACTCAAGTGGTCTCGCAGACATTTTCCCTGGGTCGCCAGCGGCTGCCCCAGCCGATTGGATCGCTGCCGCCACGCAGGAAGAAGCGCTCAAAAAGCTCGCCGCCAAGCCGCTGCTGTACAAACCAGGGGAGAAATCGATCTACAACCAGACGGAATTGTTGTTGCTGAAGATGATTGTCGAAAAAGCGTCCCGTATGCCTCTGGAGGAGTTTCTAGACAAACGCATCTTCGCCCCCCTCGGCATGACATCTGCGCGTTTTGGAGACTCGATCGACATTGTTCCGAAGCGCGTGGCACTTTACATGAACTTCGTTCCACAAGCCGATCGCTTCCACGTTGAGCGTCAGCCCGACGGCAACGCTTTGCCATCCCCTGATGGCAAGCTGTGGAACGATATCAACTTCCTCTATCCCGAGTATCAGCATGGTGGTGTTGGCCTGAACATGAACGCCAAGGACCTCGCCACGTTTGACCTGGGCCTCAGTGACGGCCAAGTGCTCGACCGTCGAACTCTGGAACTTATGTGGACTCCCTTTCGCTTGAACAACGGGCGTGAGGCTGAGTTTGCAGGCGGCTGGGACACTGACGATTTGAATGGACACCGCGTGGTTTTTCACATCGGTGCGGGCATGGTCGAGTACGCTCGCCTGGCCGATGTCGGCTTGACCGTAATACTCCTCACCAACGACCAAGGCTTCAACCCGTATCGTCTGACAATTGGGGTCATGCGATTCTTCATGCCTGCCCTCGACAAACGCACAAACTAAAGGTCTCGTCTTGGATTCTATGGTCCGCCTGAACTTTCACCGATTGCGAGCGTATCACAAGCAACTCGGAAGTAGTGCCCGGTTTGACGGGAAACCGGTAAGTTGGGTACTGGACCGTAGCAATTTTCTCGCTATACTCCGCAGAGGTTATCGTTCTTCGGTTCTTCGCGAATACTCAGCTTTTCGTTGAACTTTGAACTGATCTATTGGGGGAAAATCTGGGTGCAATTAGGGTGCAATAAGACTTCCTGAGGATTACTTAGAGCGCCAGAAGTGGCGATCGGCGCCGTGAAATTACAACTAGTTACCGCAAAAATGCTGCCCTGTCACGGCACGGCCACATGGAATGAAAGGGCGTGAGAGGGCATCGCAGGAAACCGGAAAGTATCAGACGAGTATTGTATGCGGGGGCGTAGTTCAGCTGGTTAGAACGCCTGCCTGTCACGCAGGAGGTCGCGGGTTCGAGTCCCGTCGCTCCCGCCAATTCTCATAGGTCCGGTTTGTAAGACGCCAATAGGAGGCGCTTCTTCATTTCATCCTTTCCGTAGTGGCAAGCAACAAACTCCCTGCGGGACACTCCTAGCCGCAAAACGAGCGCCGGGTGTCTTGTCACTCGCATGGTCGATCTTTCTCACACGACCGAGTTGTGCCGCGCCGCCTCGCGGAACCACGCGGCGCTCAGCTTGGGCGTCCGTTTCTGCGTCTTGAAGTCCACGTACACCAGCCCGAACCGGTCGCCGTATCCGTTGTTCCACTCGAAGTTGTCCATCAGGCTCCACTGGAAGTAGCCCTTCACCGGCACGCCGTCGGCGGTCGCCCGCTGGAGTTGCGTCAAATAGGCGCGTAGGAACAGGATGCGGTCGGTATCGTATATGTTGCCATCGTCCGCCATAACGTCGTCGCTGGCGCACCCGTTCTCGGTGATGAAGATCTCCTTCGCGCCCCACAGCGACTGCACGAACTTCGGGGCCCAGTACATGGCCTCCGGACCGAGCGTGAGCCAAGAGTTGAACATCTTCGGGTGCGCCTTGGCGAAGGGGATCTCGCGCCAGCCGGGCGCCTGGTCGGACGCCAGCACGTACGCGATCGGACGATAGACATTGATCCCGACGAAGTCCAAGGGCGAACCGATGATCTTCAGGTCGTCGTCAGTGAACTTCGGCGCATCCTTACCTGCATCCCTGAGATAGGCGTCGGTGTACTTGCCTTCGAGCATGACGGTCAGGAAGGGCGCGTTAGCTTCGAGCGTCGCGGTCTGCGCGGCCTTGATGTGCTCGGGGACCTCGATCAACGGCACGAAGACTTCGATGACCTCGGCCGGCCCGACTTTGGTTCCCGCCTTCCCTTTGGCGCGGATCGCCTCCACCGCTAGGCCGTGCGCGAGAACTGCGTGATGCCTAACCTGGTTAAGCTGGCCCGGCCCAAGCTTCAGGCCGGGAGCGAGTTCGATGGTCATCGTGCCGCCCGGGACCGGGACGTCCATGCCGTGATGGCCCATGTCCACGAACGATCGAAACTCGTTGATCGTGAAGAAGTGATGCACGCGATCGGAGAGCTTCTCGGCCGTGTAACCGGCGTAGTCGCCGAACGCCTTGGCCGTATCACGGTTCTGCCAGCCGCCTTTGTCCTGCAGGGATTGTGGCAGGTCCCAATGGTAGAGCGTGGGGAATGGCGCGATGCCAGCCACGACCAGCTCGTCCACCAGCCGGTTGTAGAAGTCGAGCCCCTTGGGATTCGGGGCACCAGTGCCTTGCGGGAAAATGCGCGGCCAGGAGATGGAGAATCTGTAGGCTTTCGCGCCGATTGACTTCATCAGCGCAACATCTTCATTGTAGCGGCGGTAATGGTCGTTGGCGACGTTGCCGGTGTCGCCGTTTTTGATCTTGCCCGGCGTGTGAGCGTACGTGTCCCAGATCGAAGGACCCTTGCCATCATCGTTCCATGCGCCCTCGATTTGGTATGCCGACGTAGCGACGCCCCAGTAGAATCCTTCCGGAAACGCCGTTGCCGGCGATGGGTCGGCGCAGTCCCGCCGGCTGGTCTCACGCTGCCAAGCAGAGCCAACAAGGCTTGCCGTCGGCATGCCGACTCGCGCCGCGCCGATCAGCTTCAGCGCGTCGCGTCGTGTGAATTCGTATTTCCTCATGGCGGATGCTCCTCAAAAGTTCTCGCCGAAGTCAAGTCAGAACTCATCACTACGTTTTCCGAGATGCCCGGACGGCTTTGAGCACGAAGCACGCAAAAGGGACTGATCCGGAACAGGAGCACAGATATGCACCTTGCAGCAAGTCTCTTTTTGCATTCCACAACGGCCATACTCACCGGCCATCCGGCGGATGGTAATTGCCGCGCCCTTTGGTGGAAGGGCTGGGCATAATCAAGGCGCTACTTCGTTAGGAGGAAGATGCACTGGCTTCAAGGTGCCAGGAACCCAAACCGTAGCGTTCAATACTGCGCGGGAAGCCAACTCGCTAACTCTTTGCAGGAAGCGCGGCGCTCTTCGGTACTGGGTTCAACAGGAGCTTTTTCACCTCATCCTTTCCCAACATCTCGATCAGGCCTCTGGTAAAGAAAAACGGAATTAACACGACAAACATCACGATCCCCGTCGCGAATATTTCGTGCATGGTCGTCCCGTTATTCCACGGAAGACTCTGCACTGCAGAGCGTCCATGCCATAGCCCGATCAGAAGCTCCTCCAGAATGTGGCAGGCCACTAAAATGGCGGAAAAGATGGCGGAGTTCCAGACTACCTGATGCGCGAGAGGTCTACCGGCTGCTTTCTTTCCAGCGTGCAGCAAGTCTGCTAGCCACATGAATTTTGCTAGGATCAATGCGTTGAGCAGAGCAAGTCCAAACTTTTCCGAATAACTGATCTCGAAATGAGCAAGAATGATCTCGCGGTGGAGCGCAAAAACACTCAATAAGATCCAAAGATAGAGTACCGTTAACGAGAGTGTTCGGAGTTCTACGAGAATTCTGTCTTTCCAGCTGCGTTTTGTTTCCCCTGACATTCTCGCACCCTCACTTGAGCCAACGTGCCTTTTCCGCAAGGTGAGACAGCCTGGTTAGAACGTCCCCAGCACCATAGGAGCACCGCTGATGCGTTTCCCTTAATTGGCGGCGGACACCACGAGTTCAGTATCAATATTGCCGCACATGCCATATATGGCACCCGCGGTGCAGGCACCGACGGAGTATCGGTAGCATCCTGGACGCTTTGCAATGACGGTAATCGAGCGATCGGCGCCGCCCATTATCGCGCCCTCGTTGTCGAATGGCGAATTGGGCCCAAAATCGATCACAAAGCCGGTATTTTTCGATGAAGTGTAGAAAGTGACGGGAGTGCCGGCCTTGAGACAGAAAGGCTTGTTGGGCTTGGCATCAGGAATATCGGGTGTGGCCGTGGCCTCTGTTGAACTGCTGCGCCTGATGTCTATCTTGCACGGCGCAGATGCCGAGCCACAGGTGGCGGCAGCATTGCAGATACCCTGTGGATTGGACGCGGAGCAGGAGAATTTTGCTTTGTCGCCCCGCGCAAGAAGGGCGGTAATCAACACAAGAAGGACTACCGGTAAAACCAAAGAGCGCGCAGATTTTATGGGACACCTCAGATTGATTTCACGAACAGCATATGGGCTTTGATTGCTATGCACCTCAGTTGACGCCCTGTGTGCCTTTCCAGTCGATGACATCAACGAGATTCCAGGCATTCTGACTCAGCTGAAACTGGAGCTTGCCTTCCTTGTCGATGACGAGTTGGGCGGCCGGGTAGAGGAGGCCAGTGCTTTTGTGTTTTTCCTGATCATTGAGATCGAATTCCCCAGCGGTCAGATTGAATGCCTGGCTCTGCGAATCAAAAAAGGCCTCACCAAAGCGAATCTGACGATTGGTAACAAAGCGGATTTTGCGACCGGTGGGAGTAGGGATCATACGGATAAAACTAACGTCATAGCCTAAGGTTCCGGTGATGGAGCAGTGACCGACGGCGCGCATTTTGGTCAAGGCGTTGACCAAGCCCTGGTTCTGCCCCTTTTCGAAGGCCTCAACAAGAACCTGGTGGTCCTGGGGAGTTGAGTATTCGTAAATCTCGAGTGAAACGCCGACGACCTGACCGAGCTGGGTGCCGGTGCCCATTGCGCTGGCTTCAATCGTTTCTGGTTTCACATGATCCCGGGAAAAGAACGGCAGAACTCCTAGAGTAAGCAATACAACAACCATTGAACCGCCAACAAAGAAGCGGCTCAACCTGCTAACAGAATTATTTGTTTGAGACATTTAGACACCTCCGAATGCTCCCTTCGCAACGTGGCCATCGTCCGAAATCCCCAAGAGGATGCGGTCGAGGATTCGTCGTGTTGAGGATGGCCGAACTGTTTTGGGGAGTGTTGTGAATCTGAGTGTTAAACCAACCCGATACAGCGAGTGAATCGATGGGCCTGAAGAAAAACGGATGCCGTCGCCGTGCAAAGGACGTTTCAGTATGTGCATAACGAAATCGTCTAGATCGCGGCGTGAGTGTTTCAACAGCACACGGGTTCAATCCTGCCGAGAAGAGTCGCACCTGCCTCGGCAAAAGATCGACGTCAAACCATATCGACGAGCGCATAAAGCACATACCTTACCGACACGTACAAGCGGTCCGTCCGTCGCTTGCACCCAGCCAGTAGACAGGTTTACCCCTCCTGCGCCCCTCAAGGCGTAGGAACGACGGTGTAATAAACGCCATTTGCGCCGTAGGCGGCGCTAAACCATGTGTTGCCACACAAGTAGTAGGCTTTGCCATTGACGTTTGGCGCGATGCACCCAGCAGGAAGCACGCCAACGATTGAGCCCATCGGGTAGTTGACTGCAGCGGCAGTTACCCCGGCGGCATTAGCTGCGGCTATGTTCGCGTTGGCTGCGGCTGCGTTGGCGTTGGCTGCAGCAGCATTGGCATTCGCAACGGCTACGACGTTAGCAGCATTGGCGTTAGTCGCGCCTGCGTTGTAGCCTTGGGCATAAGCGTTATTCGTCGCTGCCGCGTTATTCGAATTAGCAACAGCGGTAGCTACAGTCGCACCAACCACAGCTCCTGCCACAGCGGCGCCGGCAGCGCTCCAACCACTAGTGCAGTTGTAGCACGAAGATCCATAAACAGCGACGGTCGTCGGTGGATGATAGCCGTAGTAGGCCGTCGTGGTGCCATAGTGGCTGCTAGCGTAAACGGTCTGACCGGAAGAAGTCGTACCGACGGTACCGTAACCTTGGTAGTGCGTGGCGCTGCCACCATAGGCATTAGTTGCGGTGGTCGTTCCAGAACCTTCAGCGTGATAGGCCGATCCCCCATAAGCATTGGTGGCCGAGGTTCCCTGCCCCGCGGTGTGGGTCGCGCTGCCACCATAGGCGTTGCTGGCGGTAGTCGTTCCAGAACCTTCAGCGTGGTAGGCCGACCCGCCGTAGGCGTTGGAAGCCGAGGTCCCCTGCCCCGCGGTGTGAGTTGCGGTGCCGCCATACGCGTTGGTGCGCGTGGTGGTGTTCCCCGAGTGTGTAGTAGAACCGCCACCCCAGGCGTTCGCGTGCCCGTATGCTGAGGCCGAACTGCAGGTGAACAGCGCGAACAGTAAAGCCGAAAGTCCAACAATTATTTTTCCCATGGTGTGTTCTATCTCCTTCTCACTATTGCTGTGGTTGTGCGGGATTGGTCTTTGCTGGAGCTGGATCTTTTGTCGGAGCTGGAGTCTTTGTTGTTGGTTTCGCGCCGGGTCCTGTCTCAGGATGGGGATGCGCGAATTCTATGTGTTTTGCGGTTGAGGCACGGGAGGTTGTAAAGAAATCATCAGAAACGGAAGAGTCAAGCTTCCAATCAGAGAGCATCAGGTTGTGACGCAGATGATCGGGGTCGTCGAGATAAATCGCGTGGATTACACGGGGCAATTTGTCTTCCGCGTCGATCCATATCTCCGCAAAGACTCCATCGCCGGCGAAGGCTACGATGTCGGTAGTAGTGCCTCCGACGATATGGGACTGGCCGACGTAGTAGGCATGCTTCAACCCGGGGGCCATGTCCCCGTACGGATCGGTGACGATTATGTCGGTAAAGGGAAAGTAGATCCCCGCAGAATGGAAAACCGCTTCCAGGGTCTTATCGATGGTGGAGGGGGCGTCAGCAATGGCGACAAGATTTTCCGCTGGCGCGTAAGCCATTACGATTTTGCCGTCGTAGTAGAACTCTGAGGCTGGGCCATCACCTTCCAGAAGTACGCGAAGCTTATTGGGCCGCTGCAAAACCGTTTCGAATTTATTCCCGTAGACGAGGGGCGCGCCTTGACGGCTGAGACTCTCAAATGTTTCGATCGCGGTGAAGGACAGCGTGTGAGCTGCGGCCAGTTTGTTGCTGGTGGCCTTCAGGATTTCAATGGCCTTGGGCTCGAGCTCGAGAGGAGGTGGCGGAGCAGTCTTGCGTGATACCGCTTTCGTTTTGGCGTCAGATGCAGGAGCTTGCTTTTGCGCAGGCGGAGAAGTTGCCGCGGTCTGCGCACGCAAGGCAACAGGTGAGACGAAGACGCCTGTCGTCACAACGGATGCAATCAGGAGAAGCAATCTATCTCGACGCATGGTACACCTCACAGTCGTTTGGCGGTCGAACTCATGGAATCATTCCGCATTCGAACATCTTGTTGGCGATTGGTGCTGCGATTTTGTTGATGAATGCCGCGCGCATTTCTGCATCGTTACGAAGGATACCGATGGCCTCCTGTTCCTGGGTGGACTTGGGCTTGTTCTTGGCCTGGGCCCTTTCTTGCCACAACTGTTCACAAGTCGAGGACTGATACTTTTGGACGATTTTGTTGGCAATGGCATCCATGACTGGATACTGCTGGGGAGCGGGCGCACTGGTTGCGGCAGGCTTAGAGGAAGCCGCCAGAGAGTGCGGGGACGCAACCCGAAAGACGAAAAGCACCGCGAGTACGATGATGGCGATCAGAACAATGTCAAAGAGTTTGGTCTTGTCTTTCATTGATCCTCCTTCTGCTAGTCCTAGGCTGGGGCTTGGCGAAGCCCTCAATTTCATCGAGCCACTCTTTGGCGGTGGGAGCAGTGACGGTCGCTGCTCCCAGCGCGAACGCGTACTCAACCGATCCTCTTCAAGGGAGGAAACTTGTAGTTCGCGTCAAACGTTTCGGGCTTTGGGTTGTAGATTCGAATTGTCAGGTTGACCAAACCGCTCGGCGGAATTGGCAGCCAGTTGGACTCTTTATCCGGACCCGGCGAATTCGCCTGGATGTACACATCGAGCGAGCCGTCGGGGTTGTATTTTAGCGGCATGCCGGAGCCGATCTGGTAGCGTTCGAGCGGATTGTGCACATAGAAGTTCTCGCGATATTGCGAGATGGACCACACGCCGTTCTGTGAAGCACCTAGGTCCGCCTTCTCCCAATGCATGACGTACTTGTGGTCGCCATCCAGTGCCCATCCATTGCCGTCGACCATCGCCGACGGATAGATGATGTCTTCTTTCACTCCCGCCAAAAGGCCAAAATAGGCAACGAACGCGCGGGTCTGGTAGTCCGTACCAAAACGGGCGATGTCCAGTACGTTGATCCAACCGTTTGGAGCATTCATCTCGAACGGCCCAGTCACGAATTTCTTCCAGACCTCTGCCGGCGCTTGGTTGATTCCCTTGCGAATTGCCGGATCGAGTTTGCTGGGATCGAATTCCTTGCCCGGCTCGACGCCAATTCTCTTGAGTAGCTCGAGCATCTTTGTGTCGGCCGGGTAGGGAGGGTTGTCCTTCAACAGCATGGCCAGCTTCTTGAAGAACATCTCGCCGGTCATCAGGCGTACTTGATCGTAGGGGCTGGCCGTTCTATCCACGGTGGGATCGATACGCACATTCGACGGCGGCGTATAGGGCTTGCCCCAGGCACTCAGTGGCGTAATTTTCAGCTGATCCTGCAGTGCATGAATTGTGGGGAAATCCTGTGGCCCCTTGGCTGCCATCTCGAAGAGAACCCAGGCGTACCTCGTCGAGGACGGCAAGACCTTCTTCATATTTGCCGGGGGTGTCCCGTTCCAGCCCGGTCCGACCACCAGGTAATCCCCAGCATAGGGCTCCCCCGTGCGGCTGCCTGTTGTAGCGAAAACGTCCGTCCAATGGTTCAGCCAGCGCACCGCGAGTGGAACATCCTTGCAATCCGGAATAGAAACGATCATCGGCTCGGTGCCAACATCCATAACACCGCCCGACCACAAGCTGTTTCGGCTGATGCGCACTACCACCTTGTAATCCGGGTCCACATAGGACCTCATTTTCAGCAGTTGGTTGATCGGAGCGTAGTATTCGCCGGCCTTTGGCACAGCAGTAACAACTTGCCTGGTCGCGTCCATGATCACCAGAGGAAAGCCGTAGACATACTCTTCCATCCCGACAAGGTAGGCCGCTCCCTGCTTGACTTCTTCTTCTGCCTTCTTGCAACTGACAATCGGCAGCGCTACGCCTGCGATGACAGCCAGGAACGACGCCGTTCTCGCGAAACCTTTGTATCTAGTTCGGGGTTTCATGTTTCCTCCTCATGCAACTCGTCATTCCCCGCGCCTTCCGGGCCGCCCCTGCGGTGGCACTTGCTAGTCGACTCTTGTTATGGGCGGCAGATGATAGGTGCCGTCGATGAACGACTGTTTGGGCTGGTATACCCGCACGGTGACGTTGTATGACCCGGATGGCGGGATCGGCAGCCAGTTCGACTCCTTGTCCTCACCTGGCGAATCCTTCTGCAAGTACACGTCGAGGGAACCGTCGGGGCTGTATTTCAGCGGCATCGAGGAAAGGATCCCGTAACGATTCAGCGCGTTCTTCACGTAGAAGTTGTCGCGATACGGTGAAATCGACCAAACGTTCGCGGCCGATGGAGGCAACTGGTCTTGGGCAAAGTGCATGACATATTTGTGGTTTCCATCCAGTGCCGTCCCGGTCGAGTCCACGAAGGCACTCGGATACACGGCGTCCTCTTTCGGCAACGCTCCTAGTCCCACGTTTGCTATGAAGGCCCGCGTAGAATAGTCCGTGCCGTAGTGGCCAAGATTCAACATGTTGATCCAGCCATTAGCACCCTTCATCTCATACGGTCCGGTCACGAACTTCTTGTTCACCTCCGCAGGAGCTTCATTGATGCCGTTTAAAATCGCGGGATCGAGCTTTGTAGAATCGAACGGTTTGCCGGCTTCGACGCCCAGGCGCTTCAGCCGTTCGGTCATCTTGTCATCCGCCGGATAAGGAGGGTTTTCTGCCAGCAGTTTCGCGAGCCGGCCAAAAAACACCGCCCCTGTCATCAGGCGCACCTGGTCGAACGGCGTTGCCGTGAGATCAACGTTCGGGTTCACCGATACGTTCGTGGGCGGAGTGTAGGGCTTCCCCCAGGAATTTAGGGGCGTGATCTTCAATTGGTCCTGTTTCAAATGGACCGCAGGGAAATCGGCAGGGCTGGCAGCCGCCATCTGGACCAACACCCAGGCATAACGCGTGGTACACCGGAACACCTGATCGACGCCCTTGGGTGCCGAGGCGTTCCACTTTGGTCCGGCAATCAGATAGTTCGCTGCCTTACCGCCGTTCGTGCGGGTGCCTGCCGTACCGAAGTCGTCCGTCCACATGTTCAGCGCCTGCATAACGATGTAGCGGCCGTCCATGTCAGGCAACGAGACGATCATCGGCTCGGTGTCGAGATCGACGAAGCCGAACGACCACAATGAATTCACGCTGATCCTGACGACATTCTTAAAATCGGGGCTCACATATGTGCGGATGCGGGCGAACTGGTTAATCGGAGCGCTGTACTCACCACTCTTCGTGGTGGCTGTCGTCATTTCCCGTGTGACGTCCATCATTACCAGCGGATAGCCGTAGACATACTCTTCCATCCCGACAAGGTAGGCCGCTTCCTCTTTGACCTTTTCTTCCGCCTTCTGGCAGCCGACCAATAGGAGCACCGCCCCTGCCAGGACGACCGAGCACACGACCTCCTTGAGCTTTCTGTTCTTCAACGGCGCTTTCATAGCTCCTCCGTGGTGAAATTCCGGAATTCGAAACTTGTTCCCATCCTGGACCTCCTCGAGGCGTGCTGGGCGGAGTGTGACGGTATTCCGCCCAGCATTTTGGCGGCGGGGCGCCGGTTATTCACTGACCTTATTGTTCCGTTGGGCCTCTTTCAGTTTTTCAATATCTCCCGGCGTAAGTTGCGGACGGTTGATCGTGAGTGTCAGCTTGACGATTTTGCCGTTGAACTCGAACGGCACTTGGTACTCCTCATCCACGGGCGTCCCGGTGTCGGCACCGACATCGAAGTTTTCGTCCCATTGCAGGATGAACGGTATGGTGTGCTCCATGTTCTGCGTGGCGACGGCTTTACC
>Ga0126373_10003075_pt1 | contig 12397 bp, 8 predicted proteins | sample PanSoiMetPlot_11_FD_92545 | JGI IMG/M metagenome (GOLD analysis project Ga0126373, IMG submission 92545) | Tropical forest soil microbial communities from Panama - MetaG Plot_11 | ecosystem: Environmental > Terrestrial > Soil > Tropical forest > Bulk soil | place: Panama | collected 2016-02-17
CGAGGTTTCGGTCATGCCGGGTTGGGTATTGACCTCAAGGCAGACCAGCTTTCCCGTCCCCCGATCGTCGTAGCGAAAGTCCGCGCGGCTGACCCCACGGCAGCCGAGCGCGTTATGCGCAGCCAGAGCCAGTCTTCGGACCTCCTGGTAAACATTTGGTAAAATTGGCGCCGGTAAGAGGTGTTTGGACCCGCCCGCCGCGTATTTGGCCTCATAATCGTAGAAGCGTGTTGCCGGCACGATTTCGATGACGTCAAGCGCGCGGTCGCCGAGCACAGCACAGGTCAGCTCCTTGCCTGGGATGTAGCGCTCGACCATCACCGTGTCGCCGAACAACCAATCATCGCGGTAAAGCTCCTGCGGCGGGTGCGGATGCTGTTCGGTGACAATGAAGACGCCGACGCTTGAGCCCTCGGCGATCGGTTTGACCACGTAAGGCGGGGGCATGACGTGCTCTTTGGCCGCTTCAAAGCGCGACACCATGCGATCTTCCGCGATCGGAACGTCGGCGGCCTTAAACAGCGCCTTGGCGTAGCCCTTGTGCATGGCGACCGCGGACGCCAATACGCCGGAATGGCTGTAGGGAATGCCAAGAATCTCTAGGAGTCCCTGCAGCGTGCCGTCCTCGCCGGGGCGGCCGTGGAGCACGTTAAGCGCGACATCGGGCTTGGCGGCGGCGAGCGCAACGGCGATTTCGGGCGTAACGTCGATGGACGTGACGCGGTAGCCGCGCCGCGCCAGCGCGTCCGCGCACGCTTTGCCCGAGCGCAGCGACACCTCGCGCTCCGCTGACCATCCCCCCATCAGGACGGCGACGTGCTTGGCCATAGCTCCGCCTCGCTAGCTCCGCCCAGCCGCTGATTCGCCAGGACACCACTAGAATCGACAATGGGCGAAAGGTCGAGAGTTTCCGCGCATAATTGAGGCGGCCGGATCTTCTTGGTTCGGTCTTACGACTCTCTTACGTCTTTCTTGCGCATCGGGCTAAGCCCGAATCTCCTCCGGCGGCTTGATATGACGGAACGAGAACAGCAGCGCTGCATCATAAACGATCTTGAGCGCGCCACAGATTACCAAGGGAGCGCCGAGAAACGGACCGCCAAGCAGAACGCCGGCAAGAGCGGGGCTCAGCGACGAGGCTAGGCTTCGCGGGACCGCCGTGACGCTCGCCGCGGCTGGACGCTCGGGCGGGGTCACGACCGCCATGACGTAAGAGCTCCTGGTCGGTACATCCATTTGCGACAGCGCCGCGCGCAACAGCAGAAAGCCGAGCGCCGTGGTCAGGTTGGGCGAAACCGCCGCGAGGATGAGAAAGAGGCTCGAGGGGATATGCGTGAACACCATGGTGTTCACCAAACCGATTCGCCGCGCGATTACGGCGGCGATTGGATAAGAGAAAGCGCTAAGAACGCCCGACCAGAAAAAGAACAAGCTGGCCGCTCCGAGCGACATGTCGAAGCGCTTGAACAGCCAAACCGCGAGCAGTGACTGAACGACGAATCCGCCGGCAAATGCGTCGACGCTAAATAGAGCGGCAAGCTTGTAGACGACCCCGCGCGAGACATTTAACGGCGCTGCAGCCGATCTGTGCTCGACCTTGGTGCGCGGCAGGCAATAGTAGATTGCCGCGCTGACGACGCCCAGAAGCGCGTAGGCATAGAACATCATCCGCAGCGCGGAGAGTTCGCTCGCGCCGATGCGCGTCAACAACTGCGGCGCAGCGGCCGCCAAGGCGCCGGCGGCCATCGACAAGGCGCCGATCAAGCTATAGCGCGCGAATAACCGCGTGCGGTCATGATCGATCGCGCCTCGCGCCAGCGCCGCGTGCTCGATTGGAATAAGCACCCCGATGTCGCCGATCGACGGGTTCACGGTGCCGAAAAATGCCACGGCAATCAGAAGCCCGATTTGTTCGAAGGCAGGGAAGGCAATACCGGTCGCAACCATCAAGACCGCGCCAGCGATCAATAGACGGCGAAGATCGTGACGCGGCGCGAGAAGCCCGATCGCGAGCGTCAAGACAGCGGTGCCGAGCAGGGCCGCCGCGGCGACCAGTCCGATCTGCGCGGGATCGAATCCAATTTTTGCCAAATAGACCGGAAGCACGATGGTGGCAAAACCATCGCCAAAGCCGCGCAATGCACGCGCGCAGTAGAGAAGCAAGAAGCTAGAACGTAAAGAATGATTTCCGTCCATCCGCACGCTCCCGCCATAGCGAGTGATGCGCAGAGCTTGGACGGATGATGTCTGATGGGGAGTCTGCTTGTCCCCAAGCTCGGAATCTAGATGGCGCGGACGGCGAGCGCAAGCGCGCCTTCGGTTTGGCGCAATACCGTTCGCAGGCGCGCCGTCACGCGGCAACGCCGATCCGCGCGATTTCCCATTCCAGCTTGACGCCGGAATGCTCCTCAACCCTGCGCCGCACCAACTCGCCGAGGTCTTCGATTTCAGCCGCGGTTGCATTACCGCGATTGATCAGGAAATTACAATGCATCTCCGACACCTGCGCGGCGCCATTGGTCAATCCGCGGCAGCCGGCGGCGTCGATCAATTGCCAGGCCTTGCTGCCGGGCGGATTTTTGAAAGTCGAGCCGCCGGTGCGGCTCTTTACCGGTTGCGTCGATTCTCGTGCTTCGGTGATTTTTTCCATTTCGGCGGCGATAACTTTTGGATCGCCGCGTTCGCCCCCGAATAGCGCTTCGGTGAAAATGTAATCGTCGGGCGCGCCGCAATGACGATAGGTGTAATGCATGTCCGCATTACTCAGGACGTGCGCGCCTCCGCAGCGATCGACCGCGCGTGCCTCGACCAGTGCGTCTTTGGTTTCGCGCCCATAGGCGCCGCCATTCATGCGCAGCGCGCCGCCGATTGCGCCGGGAATGCCGCGCATGAAAGACAAACCGCCAATGCCTGCTTCTTGCGCTGTACGCGCGATCTTGACGTCCGGCACGGCGGCGCCGGAGCGAATCCGCGTGCCTTCCACGGCAATGCCGCTAAAGCCGCGTCCTAGCCGCACGACCGCGCCGCCGATGCCGCCGTCGCGCACGATCAAGTTCGACCCAAGACCAATCACGGTGACGGCAAACTCGCCCGGTAAATGGGCGAGGAAATAGCCAAGGTCGGCCTCGTCCTCGGGCATGAACAGAAGCTGTGCCGGGCCGCCGACCCGAAACCACGTCAGTTCGGCGAGTGGCTGGTTGGCGAGGGCACGGCCGCGCAGGTCCGGCATCAACTTCTTGAGCAATGGCGCGAGATCGGAAAACGCCATCACCGCGCCCCGAGCGCCGCAAGTTCGGCGGGCAGCGCATAGGCCCATTGCGTGATCGAACCGGCGCCCAGGCAGACGACGTAGTCGCCGGGCTGGACCGCGGCGGCGACAAGCTGTGCCAGCTGTTCCGGCCCGTCGAGCGCAATGACGTCGCGATGACCGTGCGTGCGCAAGCCTTGCACCAGCGCGTCGCGATCGACGCCGTCGATCGGCGCCTCGCCAGCCGGATAGACATTCGCCACTATCACCGTGTCGGCGTCGTTAAAGCAGGTGCAGAACTGGTCAAACAGTGCCGCGAGCCGGGTGAAGCGATGCGGCTGCACCACCGCGAGTACGCGCCCTTTGGTCGACTCGCGAGCCGCGCGCAGCACCGCGGCGATTTCCACGGGGTGATGCCCGTAGTCATCGATAATGGTCACCCCGTTCCAGATTCCGGTGCGGGTGAAACGCCGGCGCACACCGCCGAATTTCGCAAACGCCTCGCGGATTGTTTGGTCCGGTACGCCGAGCTCATGGGCGATGGCAATGGCCGCGGTGGCGTTTTGCGCATTGTGACGGCCCGGCATCGGCAGCGCGATATTCTTGATCTCGTGAGCGGGCCGCGCGGCGGTTTCGCGGAACAGTACGGTGAACAAAGACGTGCCGCCGGCATGCGACACGTCGACCAGGCGCACGTCGGCCTGCGGGTTCTCGCCGTATGTGACGATGCGGTGATCTTCAATGCGGCCGACCAGGTTTTGCACGATTGCATGATCGATGCACATCACTGAGAAGCCGTAGAACGGCACGTTCTCGACAAAGGCCCGAAAGGCGTCCTGCACAGCATCGAACGTCTTGAAGTGATCGAGATGTTCGGGATCGACATTGGTCACGACGGCGATGTCGGCCGGGAGCTTGAGGAAGCTGCCGTCCGACTCATCCGCTTCGACCACCATCCAGTCGCCCGTGCCAAGCCGCGCATTGGTGCCGTAGGCATTGATGATGCCGCCATTGATCACCGTCGGATCGAAACCGCCGGAATCGAGCAGCGCCGCCACCATCGAAGTCGTCGTCGTCTTGCCGTGAGTGCCGGCAATGGCAATCGAGCTCTTCAGGCGCATCAGTTCGGCGAGCATTTCGGCGCGGCGGACAACCGGGAGCCGTTGCGCGCGTGCGGCCAGGAGCTCCGGATTATCCGCCTTGATCGCCGAGGAGATCACCACCACTTTGGCGCCGTCGAGATTTTCGGCGGCGTGACCAATCGCAATTTTCACGCCCTTGTCGCGCAGCCGTTTGACGTTGGCGCCGTCGACCTGATCGGAACCTTGGACGGTGTGGCCAAGATTCACCAATACCTCGGCGATGCCGCTCATGCCGATGCCGCCGATGCCGACAAAATGGATCGGCCCTATATCGCGCGGCAATTTCATGCGGTTCTCCGGTCTTGTTGTTCCGGCATTCCGGCGTCTATTCCAAGCTCATCAACGCAAGCCTATAAATGCAAGCCTATCAATGAATGAGGCGGATGGCAGGAACAAGTCCGCGATTTTTGTTGACGCGCCTGGCGCATCAGCGCCTGGCGATTGCCGCCACTTTGGACACCAAATCGGCCAGTCGGGCCGCCGCGTCCAGTCTGGCTAGCGATCGCGCCGCCGCGGCCATGGCCAGGAGCCGCTGCGGCGCTCCCGCAAGCGCCGCGATTTCAGCGGCGAGCCGCTCGGGAGTGAAAGCCTCCTGCACAAGCCGGAGTGCTCCGCCGGCCCGATCAAGGACGCCGGCATTGGCGAATTGATCCTGATCGATCGCGTGCGGCAGCGGCACGAGGATTGATGGCCGGCCGATCGCGGCCAATTCGGCAACCGTCGAGGCGCCGGATCGGCCCACGATGAGATGGCTCGCCGCGATGCGCGCTGGCAGGTCGGAGAAGAACGGCGCCACGTCGGCGCTTACCGAGACACTTGCGTAAGCCTCGCGGACGCGGGCGAGATCCTCCTCGCGCGCCTGCTGCACAATATGCAACCTCGCGCGCAACGTCGGTTCAAGCAGCGTAATGGCCGCAGGCACGACGTCGGCCATGACGCGGGCGCCTTGACTGCCGCCGAAGATCAGCAGGCGCAGCACGTCGGCAGGTGCGCTGTAAGATATTGCCGCGGCCGCGATCACCGTGGCTCGAACCGGATTGCCGGTGAGCGTTGCCTTGGCCGCCAAATCCGGCGCTTCGCGGAAAGTCTCGGGAAAGGTCGTGGCGATGGCGGTGACACGCGGCGCCAGAAGCCGGTTGGCGCGTCCAACGACCGCATTGGCGTCGTGGATCACGGTCGGAACGCCGCGCCACACCGCGGCAAGAACCGGCGGAAGGCTGGGGTAGCCGCCAAAACCGACTACGGCCGCCGGATGCAATCGGCCGATCAGCCGCCAAGCCTGAAATAAACCGCGACCGAGCGCAGCTGCCGTTTGCGTCAGTGCGAGCGGATTGCGCGACCGGATTGTCGCGCTGGCGACGACATGGATGACCTCTGGCGCGAATGTATCGCCGAATCGTATGGCGCGACGGTCGGTGGCGAGATGGACTGCGATACCGCGTTCGGTGAGCGCGCTGGCCAGAGCCGCCGCCGGAAATAGATGTCCGCCGGTGCCGCCGGCAGCGACCAGCACCGACGGCGATTGCGAATTGTCCATCAGGCTGGACTCGCGGCAAATCCATGTGCGCTGGCAAGTTTGGCGCGTGGGCGCTCGCGGGTGAGCGCCACCAGCATGCCCATCCCGTAAGCAAGCGAGATCAAAGACGAGCCGCCGTAGGAGATAAACGGCAGCGTCATGCCCTTCGCGGGCACCAGATGAACATTAACCGCCATATTGATGGCGGACTGCAAGCCGAACAGCATGGCAAGGCCCGCGGTCGCGAAGCGAATGAACGGATCGTCGGTCGCCATGGCCTTCGCCAGCGCGCGAATTACCACGAACGCGAACAGTGCCGCAAGAATAAGGCAAAGCACCACGCCGAATTCTTCGGCCGCGACTGCAAAGACGAAATCGGTGTGGCCTTCCGGGAGCACACGCTTGATGGTGCCTTCGCCCGGGCCGCGTCCGAACCAGCCGCCGCGGATGAAAGATTCCGTGGCGATGTCGATGTTGAAAGTGTCACCCGATGCCGGATCGAGAAAGCGGTTGATGCGCTGTGCGACATGGGGGACCGTGAAGAAGGCGGCGATTAGCCCTGCGCCAGCAGCACCAGCGAGCCCGATCACCCAGATCAGACGCATGCCGGCGATATAGAACAGCGCGCCCCAAACCAACGCGATCAGCATGGTCTGACCAAAATCGGGCTGCAGCACCAGCAACGCGACGACCACGACGAGCAGCGCCAGTGCGATCGAGTTCGCCGGCATTTCGGGTCGCTTCGCGCTTTCCGCGAACAGCCAGGCGATGAGTATGACGAAGGCGGGTTTTAGGAATTCCGAGGCCTGGATGTTCACGCCCAGAATGACGAGCCAGCGCCGTGCGCCTTTGATCTCGGCGCCGAAGTAAGGCGTGACCGCGGTCAGAACCAAGCTCACGGCGAACACGATGAGCACTACTTTGCGGATTTCGCGCGGGGAGAGAAACGAAGTCGCGACCAGAACCAGCGCCGCGGGGATGAGAAACAGAACCTGGCGATTAACGAAGTGAAACGGATCGAGCCCGATCCGCGCAGCGACGGGCGGGCTTGCGGCGAGGCACAGCACGATGCCGCCGAGCATCAGCGCCCCCAGCGCCGCCAAGGTCAACCGATCGACGGTTCGCCACCACTCACTGAAGAAGGTCGGTTGTGCGCGGGAAGCCATGATGACGCGATGTCCGTCCGCAAAATCCCCGGCCTAGTCCTGCATCGGACATGGTTTCCAGGTGATTAAGAACGTCACTAAGAACGTTTTCGGCCTCGTGAACGGCCGGCCGGGTTTCAGCGCTTCTGCAGCCCGGGCAACGCATGGACCAGTGCCCGGAAGGCGTCGCCTCGCACCTCGAAATTCCGATACTGATCGAACGAGGCGCAGGCGGGCGAAAGCAAGACCACGGGTTCATGAGCCGATGACGTGGCGGCATCCCGCGCCGCAGCGGCCAGTGCCTTTTCGAGCGTCCCGGTGATCTCGTGGGGCACCGCATCGGTCAGAGTGGTGGCAAACTGATCGGCGGCCTCCCCGATCAGGTAGGCCTTGCGGATCCGGGGGAAAAAAGACCGCAGGCCTTCGATTCCTCCGGTCTTGGGCCGCCCTCCGGCGATCCAAAAGATATCGTGGAAGCAGGCCAGCGCCTGGGCGGCCGAATCGGCATTGGTGGCCTTGGAATCATTGACGAAAAGAACGGCGCCGCGCCGTCCGACTTCTTCCATCCGGTGCACCAATCCGGGAAACGATCGCAACCCCGCCTGGATCGCCGCAGGTTCGAGGCCAAGCGCGAGCGCGGCAGCGGTCGCGCAGGCGGCGTTCTGCGCATTGTGCAGGCCGCGCAAAGAGCCGATGCCGCCGAGCTCGGCAATCGGCGAGGATTTCCCCTCCCGCGCGCGCAGGATCAGGCCGGTATCAACGTAGAGTCCGTCCTTCAGTTTGCGGTCGACCGAAATTTGCACCACGCGTTTTCCTATTTGCGCAAGGCGCGCGGCGATCTTCTCGCACCATTGGTCATCGACACCGACAATTGCGGTACCGTCATCGGGCACGCCGCGGACCAGACGCTCCTTCACCGCAGCGTAGTTTTCCATCGTGCCATGGCGGTCGAGATGGTCTTCACTGAGATTGATCAGGATTCCGACCGAAGGATCGAGCGACGGAGCGAGATCGATCTGATACGACGAGCATTCGATCACATGCACGCGACCGGGCTGCGCCGGCGCCAAAGAAAGAATCGGCGTACCGATGTTGCCGCCAAGTTGCGTATCCATGCCGGCGGAGGCCGTCAGATGCGCGATCAGCGCGGTGGTCGTTGATTTGCCATTAGTCCCGGTGATGGCGACGAACGGAGCGTTTGGCGCGTCGCGGCGGCGCGCGCGGCAAAAGAGTTCGACGTCTCCGATCACCCCGACATTGGCTTTGCGGGCGAGTTGTACAATCCAATGCGGCGCCGGATGGCTGAGTGGAACGCCGGGCGCCAGCACAAGCGCCGCGATCTTCGACCAATCGGCCTCGCGCAAGTCGGCGGTTGGAATTCCGCCCGCGCCCGCTTTGGCGACGCTTGCGGCATCGTCATCAAACGCGACAACATCGGCGCCGCCCGCCAACAGCGCGCTGGCGCTGGCCAGACCCGAGCCGCCGAGCCCAAACACCGCAATCTTTTTGCCGGCAAAGGTCGTGATCGGAATCACGCCGCCTATCTCAGCTTCAAGGTGGAAAGTCCGGCGAGTGCGAGCACGACCGACACGATCCAGAACCGAATCACGATCTGCGGCTCGGTCCAGCCGAGCTGCTCGAAATGATGGTGGATCGGCGCCATTTTGAATACGCGCTTTCCGGTCAGCTTATATGAAACTACCTGTACGATCACCGAGACCGCTTCCAGCACAAACAGGCCGCCTATCACCGCAAGCACGATCTCATGTTTGGTCGCCACCGCGACCGCGCCGAGCATGCCGCCGAGCGCGAGCGAACCGGTGTCGCCCATGAAAATCGACGCGGGCGGCGCGTTGAACCAAAGAAAGCCTAAGCCCGCGCCGAGCACCGCGCCACAAAGCACCGACAACTCGCCGGTGCCGGCCACATAATGAATTTGCAAATAATCGGCGAAAACGGTGTTACCCGAGAGGTACGAGACCATTCCAAAGCTTGCCGCGGCGATCATCACCGGAACAATCGCAAGGCCGTCGAGCCCGTCGGTGAGGTTCACCGCGTTCCCCGCACCGACGATAATGAACATGGCAAAGAGCGCGAAAAACCAGCCGAGATTGAGCACCAGTTCCTTGAAGAACGGAAATACCAATGATGTTGAGAACGGCGCATGACCAAGCCGCACCAGCGCAACGCAAGCGAGCCCGGCAATGCACGCTTCGATAATCAAACGGGTGCGGCCGCCAAAGCCGTCATGCGACTGCTTCGTGACCTTCAGATAGTCGTCGTAGAAGCCGACCAAGCCGAAGCCGAGCGTCACCCACAACACCACCCAAACGTAGGGATTGGTCGGGTTGGCCCACAGCAGCGTCGAGACCAGCATGCCGGAAAGGATCATCAATCCGCCCATCGTCGGAGTGCCGGCCTTGGCGATAATGTGCGATTTCGGACCGTCGGCGCGGATCGGCTGCCCTTTGCCTTGCAGAAGCCGCAGCCGGTCGATGATGTTCTGTCCAAACAAAAAAACGAACAACAGCGCGGTTATGACGGCACCGCCGGTGCGAAACGTGATGTAGCGAAAGACATTGAGGACGGAAAGCTTGTCCGACAGATCGACCAGCCAATACAGCATATGCCATCAACCTTGTACGGAAGCGTCTTCCAGCGTTTCATGGCGCGGATAAGCGCGCTGCAGAGCTTTGACGATCACCGCCATGCGCGAAGCCAGCGAGCCCTTCACCATCAGGACGTCGCCGGCACGGATTGCCGGCAACACTTGCGCCTCGAGCGCGGCAGAGTCCTCTGCATAGCCGCCGCGGCAGCTTGCAGGAAGAGCTTGCCAGAGCGCGTGCATCAAGGGGCCACAGCAAAAGACCAGATCGATACTATTGGCAACGACTGCACCGGCCAGCGCGCGATGCAAATCCGAACCCGTCGGGCCAAGTTCCAACATATCGCCGAGCACGGCAATGCGGCGGCCCTGCGGCCCGATGGGCGATCGGCCCAGCACCGCCAGAGCCGCCTCGACCGAGGCGGGATTGGCATTATAGCTCTCGTCGAGAAGTAAAGCCCGACCGCCGGAAAGCTCGATCGTGATCGGCGCGCCCCGACCAGCCGCCGGCTGCAGCTCGGCAAGCGCCAAGGCGGCAAGTGCAATATCGGCACCGACCAGTTCCGCCGCTGCCAACACCGCAAGCGAGTTGATGACGAGGTGCCGTCCCGGTGCGCCGATCTTGTAGCTGAATCGGGTACCGAGGATGTCCGCTTCGACCGTCGAGCAACGCGCGTGCAGCGCGCATTTGATCAGGCGCGCGTCTGCTTGCGCATCTTCGCCAAACGAAATCACGCGTTCGATGCCGGCTTCATGCGCGCGCTCTTTAAGTTGCGAGAATTGGCCGATGTCGCGGTTGATCACGGCGGCGCCGTCGGGCGGCACGCCGAGGAATATTTCGGCCTTGGCATCGGCAATATTGGCCAGCGAACCGAGAAACTCGAGATGCACTGGCGCAATTGTAGTGACGACCGCGACATGCGGCCGAACCAGGCGAGCAAGCGGCGCGATTTCGCCGGCGTGATTCATGCCCATTTCGAATACCGCAAACTGGGCGCTTGCCGGACAACGGGCCAACGATAACGGTACTCCCCATTGATTGTTGTACGAAGCGACCGATGCATGGGTTTCGCCATCTTTTGACAGCGCAAGCCGCAATGCTTCCTTGGTTCCGGTTTTGCCGACCGAACCGGTGACGCCGATCACTTTACCCCGCATACGGTTTCGGGCGGAGGCGGCAAGGTCCCGCAAAGCAGCGAGTACATCCTGCACAACCAGCAATGGCGCCTCGGGCGGAAATTGCGCGCGCCGGTCGGCCGCCACCACGGCCAAAGACGCTTTGGCCGCCAAAGCGTCAACGACAAAGTCATGGCCGTCACGGCGATCGCCGCGAATGGCAAAGAAAGCCTCTCCGTGCGCAGCACTGCGGCTGTCGATCGAAAGGCCGCAAATCGATTCCGGGAGCGGCCCCTGGCGCGAAGCGCCCATCGCGTTCGCCATTGCTTCGACAGTCCACAGCGCGCGCGCGGTCATGCAGCAAGTTCCTTAAGGGTGGCGGCGACCGCCTCGTGATCGCTGAAGGGTATGATCCGGTCGCCGATGATTTGGCCGGTTTCATGGCCCTTGCCGGCGATAAGCAGGATATCGCCGCCCCGCAATTCGGCGATCGCGCGCCGGATCGCCTCGCGCCGATCGCTGACCTCGGCAGCCCCCGGCGCCGCCGCCAGGATCGCCGCGCGGATCGCCGCGGGATCCTCGCTGCGGGGATTGTCATCGGTGACGATCACACGGTCGGCTTTGGCTGCGGCAACCGTGCCCATCAACGGCCGCTTACCCTGATCGCGATCGCCGCCGGCGCCAAACACGACGAGCAGACGTCCGGTCGCGTAGGGACGCAAGGCCTCGAGCGCCTTCGCCAGCGCGTCCGGCTTGTGTGCATAATCGACGAAGATTTGCGCGCCGCGACTTTCGCCGACGCGCTCGAGCCGCCCTTTGGCGCCATCGAGGCGTTCGAGTGCCGCAAATACCGCACCGGCTTCGGCGCCGGTGGCAATAACCAGGCCAGCCGCGATGAGCGCGTTCTCCGCCTGGAACTCACCAACCAGTGGCAAGCGGATCCGATAAAGCTTGCCCTCGTGTTCAAGCTGAAGCTTTTGACTGAAACCTTCGCGCACTGAATCGAGCAACCGAATTCCGGTTCCGTTGCGGCCGACTGTCGTGATCGCAAGACCGCGGGCTTGCGCCGCGCTTTTCACCGCTTCCGCATGTTCATGATCGACATTGATGATCGCGGCCGCGCCTTTAGGCAGCAATTCCTCGAACAGCCGCAGCTTGGCGGCAAGATACGATTCGAAGTTGTGATGATAGTCGAGATGGTCGCGCGTGATGTTGGTGAACCCCGCCGCCGCGATGCGCAAGCCGTCCAGCCGATATTGGTCGAGGCCGTGTGACGAGGCTTCGATCGCAAGATGGCTGACGCCATCGCCGGTCAGCGCATCGAGCGAGCGATGCAGCGCGACCGGGTCGGGCGTCGTTAGAGCGCCGTAGCTTTCGCCGCTCGGCGATACGATTCCGACCGTGCCGATGCTGGCGGCGCGATGACCGTTCGCCGCCCAGATCTGCCGTGTGAACGCCACCACCGAAGTTTTGCCGCTCGTTCCAGTGACGGCAGCGATCGCCGGCGGTTGGCGGGGGTAGAACTTGGACGCGATCGACGCGACAGCGCGCCGCGCATTGGCGACCCGCATGAAGGCAATCCCGGATGGCAGCGGCGTTGCCGGCGCGCGCTCGGCGACGATCGCG
>Ga0126373_10003077_pt1 | contig 12392 bp, 8 predicted proteins | sample PanSoiMetPlot_11_FD_92545 | JGI IMG/M metagenome (GOLD analysis project Ga0126373, IMG submission 92545) | Tropical forest soil microbial communities from Panama - MetaG Plot_11 | ecosystem: Environmental > Terrestrial > Soil > Tropical forest > Bulk soil | place: Panama | collected 2016-02-17
AGTACGGACGCCCCACCACCCCGACGGGGAGCCCTCACCGGCTCCCCGTTTTTGTTCCTGCGAGCTCTTATTCGAGGCGGGTGAGTTTTCGATATTCTGGTGTCAAGATGAAAGGTGCGATTAGGACAAGCTGGCTGCTCCTGCCGATCCTCGCTATAACCGCCGTGCTTTCTCCAATTGCCTTTTTCGGGGCGCAGCGGCAGCTTGAGCCACAATCTTCTCCACAAATCAACGCTCCTCAAGCGAAGCAACCGGTCTCGCAACCATCGGAGGTCGCCGAGGCGCGCCGGCTGGCGCAGCAGGGGAAATTTGACGATGCGATTGCGCAGCTGGAATCGCTTGCCGCGAAGCAGCCCGATGCAAAGGGCCTTGCCCATGAGTTGGGCGTTGTCTACTACAAGAAGGGCGATTATCTGAAAGCCGTCGCCAGCTTCAAGAAAGCTCTTGACGAAAATCCAGGTGACAGCGAAGCCGTCCAATTAACAGGTTTGTCTTATTACCTTGCTGGTCGCCCGGCCGACGCCATCGCGCCGCTCGAAAAAGTGCAAACCTGGTATCCCAGCGCGAATGTGGATGCCTCGTACATTCTTGGCATCTGCTACCTGCAAACCAAGGATTACCTGAACTCGCGCAAAGCGTTCGCGAAGATGTTTGATGTTCCCCCCGACTCAGCCGCCAGCTATCTGTTTGCGGCCCGCATGATGCTGCGCTTCGATTTCGACATGGTGGCGGAGGAATATGCGAAGAAGGCCGTCGAGCTAGATCCCAAACTTCCGCTGGCGCATTCCTTGCTTGGCGAGATTTATCTCTACAAGTCGCGTATTCCGGAAGCTACCGAACAGTTTCAGAAAGAATTAGAGCGGAATCCGGGCGACCCCGCCGTGTACTACAAACTGGCGGACGCTTACTCGCGCGCGCAGAAGTACGAGGAAGCGGAAAAGCTTTTACAGCGCTCGATCTGGCTCGACGCCACGTCCACCGGGCCGTACATCCTGATGGGAAAAGTGCTGGAGAAAAAAGGAGAGGCCGCGCTGGCGGTGCGAGCTCTGCAGCGGGCGATCGCCATGGATCCGAACAATTCGATTCCGCATCATCTGCTTGGCTTGGCGTACCGCGATTTGGGACGAACCGAAGACGCTGACCGTGAACTTAAGCTGTCCGAGCAGTTGCAAAGCCGTGTAGATGCAAAACCGTAGTGACGGGCCTTTTTTAGGCTGAGGCTTCTCGCCGAAGCCAGACCCGTCCTTCTTTGAGTTGCACCGGGAGATGCAAAAGCCGTAGCTGGAACATTTGAACAAGAAGCATTCCCAGGAGAGAAGTCGTGTTCAAGCTAGCTAAGTTCCCTTTTCTCACCATCTCGCTTGGCCTTTGCGTTTTTGCGATTCCCGCGAGGGCGCAGCAGGCTTCCTCTCCGAAGGCCGCACACAAACACACGAGCCAAGCCGGTCAGACGGCACAAGATCCCTGGTGGAAGCACGCGGTGTTTTACGAAATCTACCCGCGCAGCTTCCAGGATTCAAATGGCGATGGCGTCGGCGACATCAATGGAATTACTTCTCGCTTGGACTATTTGCACGACCTGGGCATCGGCGCCATCTGGATTACGCCGATGTATCCTTCGCCGCTTGTGGATTTTGGTTATGACGTCGCGGACTACGCTGCCCTCGATCCGCTCTATGGCACGCTTACGGATTTCGATCGCATGATGGCCGAAGCGAAGAAGCGAAAAATCCGCGTGATCATGGATTTCGTTCCGAATCACACTTCAGACCAGAGCCCCTGGTTCAAGGAGTCGCGCTCGTCGCGCACGAATCCCAAGCGCGACTGGTACATTTGGCGCGACGGCAAAGGCCCAGGCCAGCCTCCGAATAATTGGCAGTCGTGGTTCGGCCATTCTGCCTGGCAACTTGATCCCACCACGGGCCAGTATTATTACCATCACTTTTATGTCCAGCAGCCGGACTTGAACTGGCGCAATCCCGAAGTGCGCAAGGCCATGTACGACGCCATGCGTTTTTGGCTGGACCGCGGCGTCGCCGGTTTCCGCCTCGACGCTGTTTCGCGCCTGTTTGAAGACCCGAACCTCCACGACGATCCAATTCTTCCCGGCAAAAATGCTTACGGCGATCCGAACATTCAGCACAAATACACGGACAATCTGCCCGAAATTCACGAAGTGCTGCGCGAAATGCGCAAGGTCGTGGATGCCTATCCGGGAAATCCAGTGTTAATCAGCGAAGCGGATGAGCCGAACGTCAGGGAACTCACGAAAATGTACGGCGGCAAAAAGGATGAGGTCCAGTTGCCCATGGACTTTCAGATTGCCGACGTGAACAAACTCTCCGCGCCGGAGTTTCGCAAGCTGCTGGACGAGGTCGAGAACAATCCCGCCCACGGGCAGCCTCACTATTTTTTCAGCAACCACGATCAAGCCCGTACGTGGGATCGCTATGGCGATGGCGTCCACAACGATCAAATTGCGAAGCTGATGGCCGCTCTTCTCCTTACGCCGCGCGCCACGCCGCTCATGTACTACGGCGAAGAAATTGGCATGAGAACCACGCCGCCAGCGCGCAAAGAGGATGTTCAGGATCCCATTGGCAAAATCGGCTGGCCGGAAGAAAAGGGCCGCGACGGCGAGCGCACGCCGATGCAGTGGGACACCACGAAAAATGCCGGGTTTAGCACCGCGGACCACACCTGGCTTCCAATTCCGCCCAGCGCGGCGCAGTCCAACGTCAGCGTCGAATCAAAGGATCCGCATTCAATTTTTTCGTTTTACAAACGCCTGCTCGCTCTCCGGGAAAGCGAGCCTGCCTTGCAAGACATGCGCTATAGAAGCTATGCGTCTTTGGATCGCGATGATCCCTACGTGCTCGTCTTTTTGCGCAAGAATCCTGGCAGCGGCGAACCGGTTCTCGTCGTGCTGAACATGAGCGCGGAAGAACGCACCGTGAAACTGGATCTCACTCCACTCGGAATCAAAAATGGCTCTGCAAAATCTCTTCTCTCTTCGCCCGAAATCGGCAAAGATGCAGTTCCGCTCGCGGATCTCAAAATTGCGCCTTTTGGCGTCTTCATCGGCGCGGTCCGTTGAAGGCCTTTCTGCCGGAAAATTAATAAGTTGCCAAATCAAGAGCATCTCCAAGCGGCGACGCCCTCATCTTAGTTATGATGGAAGTACAGATGCGTTGGCGAGGGTTCTCGCACGCTTGGAGTAGGACTATGAGAAGTTGGAAACTCTTGTTCATGCTACTCGGGATAAGTTCGCTGGCCGCGGGTGTTGCCAGGGCCCAGGAAAAGCCTGCCATGCCGCCGATGGACATGGAGCACCACCATCACGGCGGTTTCATGCAGGACATGCACCACGCAGTGGCCAAAGGCGTAACGCTTGACGTGAAAATGGACGCGGCGGCACATACCGCTACACTTCGCGTCGGCCCGATGAATCTTCCCGCCAACACCGGCCACATGAAAATGCCGCAGCCCCCCGATCAGGTCTGGCAAATCCCATTCGACGGCTGGCTTCTGGCTTACCATCCTAAACTTGTGGATGCGTCCGGCAACGTCGTTCCGGGAACACTCCTGCATCACACCGCGTTCTGGAACGAGAGTCGCTCGGACTTTCTTTGCCCCAATAAGGAAGAGCATATTTTCGGCGCGGGCAGCGAAATGACCGATTGGGCCGAAGTTCCCGGCTACGGCTATCACGTGCAGAAGGACGACAAAATTCGCATCGAGACGATGGTCTACAACCCGACGGCTGCTTCCTACGAAAACGTCTACCTCCAAGTGGTGATTCCATACGAGGACGCGACGGAAAGCGCAGCACCGAGAAAAAACGTTTATCCCGCGTGGATGGACGTGAAGTCCTGCGGGAATTCCGGTTATGACGTGCCTGCCGGCAAGAGCGAAAAATCCGGAACGGTAACCGTAAAATACGACGGCGTGCTTCTTGGCGTTGGCGGACATCTTCACGACTACGGAAGACAAATCGTGTTGCAGGACGTTACGCGCAAGGAAACGGTGGCCACGCTCGACGCGAACGTGGATGAGAAGGGCCTGCTCGAGTCGATCCCTGTGAAACTGTTTGTTCAGGAAGGCGGCTTCAAGTTTTCTGCCGGCGACGTCCTGAAAACTTCCGCGACTTACGATAATCCCACTGGAAAGTTGCTGCACGATGGCGCCATGGGGATTGCGGTGGGCTACTTCGTGCCGACCGATGATTCCAAGATGGCCGCGCTGCGTCGCAAAACTCCGCCGACGCATGAGATGGTTGGCATGTCCCACGACCGGTGAGATAAACCGGTTAACCCTTCGGGACTCAGGGCAAGCAGTTGACCGTCCCGACAGGATCGGGATCTTCGATTCACCGTTTACAGTCTCGGAAGGATCCAGGAGTTCTCGCGCGCGGAGACGCTCTAGTCTCGAAATTCGCCTCCAGTAGCGGTCTGTGGCCCTCCCGCCTGTCGACGCAGCGCAGAAATCCACAAGCGGAAGCTTGACATGACGATGTTCCCCGTCCAGAATCACGCCATTCTTGTCCTGTGGGCACAGGTCGAGTTTATTCTGACGGCTTCAAGGCTAGCAAACCACTAGATGCTGGTTCTGTTGTGTTGGCAGACTCAGTATCGCTCCGGGGTCAGGCTATGCCTTGTAAATCATGCGGTTCAGAAAACTTGCAGAAGTTCAGGGGAGAGATTGCCGTTCACTTTCTTGGACTGAAATGCATGGACATGCCTATTGTCTGGGTATTCCCCGAACTTGTGGTTTGTTTGGATTGTGGCAACGCGCAGTTCATTGTTCCCGAGGCAGAACTGCAGACGCTGCGGAGAGGAACGCTCCATGAGCAGGGCGACATTGACGTTAGCTAGAGTTAGAGGGTGCAGTGCCATCCTCTAAGGTTAAGATACTGGTAGTCGATGACTTTGAACAGTTCCGCCGATTTGTCTGTTCCTTGTTGCAAGAAAGGGCTGAATTCCAGGTCGCCCAGGCTTCGGATGGGCTCGAAGCCGTCCAGAAAGCCGGAGAACAGCAGCCGGATGTGATTCTCCTGGATATTGCCTTGCCCAGCCTGAACGGTTTAGAGGTCGCCAGGCGCGTTCGAAAGCTTGCTCCCTCCACAAAAATCCTGTTCCTCAGTCAGGAGCCTTCCCCTGAAGTGGTACAAGAAGCCCTTAATCTAGGCGCACTAGGCTACGTTCATAAGCCATACACCGTGAGGGACCTGCGGCCTGCTATCGAAGCAATTCTTAGAGGTGAGCGATTTGTTAGCCGCGAGCTTGGGCTCAACGGGAGAACGGAGGGTGTGCGCCGCCACGAGATTCTCTTCTGTCATGACGAGGCGGCTCTTCTAGACGGCCTTACTCGTTTTATTGCTACGGCCCTAAAGGCTGGTAATCCTGCTCTGGTATTGGCCACCGAGTCGCACCAAGACAGGCTTCTTGAGCGATTGCGCGCGCAGGGCGTGCCTATTGATGCCGCCATTCAAAAAGGGACATACGTTTCACTGGATGCTGACACGGCACCTGACCCGATTCGATTTTCCGAGGCCCTCAAAGATTTGACTGAGGCAGCCTCCAAAGCGGGCCAAGAGCATCCATGCGTTGCTGTTTTCGGTGAACGCGCAGGCCGCCTGTGGGCGGCAGGTAAGACGGATGAAGCGATTCGGTTCGAGCAGTTTGGCAACGAATTGGTCAAGAGCTATGTCATAGAAATCCTGTGCGCGTATCGATTGCCTCACGGTCAGGAAGACGATCACGCGCTCAAAACCATCTGTGCAATACACTCTGGCATTTCTTATCGATGAAGGAAAGCTGGGGACCAAAACTGGGGACAAACCGCACGTTCACCGCGTTGGCCGAATAGAACTGGCCCGCTATCGCCGCAAAATGTCAGAAAACGTCTCGTCCTGCCCCCGAGGTCCTGAGGCCCTACTGGGGTGCGCGAACAGCCTTTTTCTTGACTGGCCCTTTCTGGGACCCAGGCACCTCCTGGCCTCGGCTAAAAATAATGTGGATTCCTTCGCGATCGGAGCTTCGTTAGTGGATAGGTAGATCCGGCGCCGTTGCCCAAGAACGGGAGAAGGGTTAGTCGTCGGTGCGGCGGTAGGGGGGCTTTGGCTTCGGCGGGGGATTTTGGGTGGGATCGGTGGTCGTATTTGGTGTTGCGGGCGAAACGCAGCCATTTGCGTTGGTGCTCTGCGGATTTGGGCTCTGCGCATTCTGACTTTGTGGATCGATGGGCGCGGGGGGCTTGCAAGGTGCTGTGGGTTGAGATTTGTCTGAGGGCTTTTCCTTTGCGTTTGGGTCGTCCTGTGCCGTGGAATGCTCGAGGATGCGGCGGGCGTAGTCCGCGATGTTTTTCACGCTGTTGGCGTAAGCCGGGTTGGGAGTCTTGACGCCGCCGTTGTAGGCGCCGATAGCTTTCTCGACATCGCCTCCAAAATGGTCGAGCAGGTCGCGCAGGAGCAAGCCGGCGTAGGTTGTAAGGACGGGGTCAGGAACATTATTCAAGTCCAGTTCGCGTGAAGGGCGCAGGCGCGGGGGCAACTGGGTGTAGTCGCGCTTGTCGTGCAAGTAAAGCTGGTGCGCGGCGCGAACCGTCTCGCGCGTGATTTGCCACGTGCCCATGGCGTAGTCGCTTACCATGACGCGCTTGCGTGTGCGCCGAAGCACGATGTCTCCGCGGTCGGCGCGCTTCTTCCAAACGGCGTGGGTTAAATCGCCGTTCACGTCCATGTAGTCGTTTTCCATCGCGCCGACGCCCATGAAGTAATCGAGCGGCAAGTCGTAGAAGTGCGCGACATCAAGAATGTCCGCGGCAAGCTGCGTGGCCTGGTCGCGCGTGAGGGGGCGCGGCGCGGAATCGGTGTTGTCGACCACGCGAGCGTCGGTTTGTGACTTGAAGATGAGGAATTGCGCCAGCGCAGGGAGCAATTTGGAAGAGTTAATCCCTTCGAGTTTTTGTTCGGTCGGAACGTCGTAAGCTACGTCGAAGGTGTGGCTTTGCCCCTGGTAATAGTTGTATTCCTTCTGCGACCAGGTCTCGAGCTCATAGTGCGTGATGAGGTTTCGGCTCTGCAGGCTCGCGACCTGCGGCACAGCGGTGAGCAGATCGTTGTCGGTGACAACGAAGATTTTGTACTGCGGCCCCTTTTTTGTGTTCAAGGCCGTCAGGTACATGTGAGAAGTGTCGTGGCCCTCGCGTGCTTCGCGCCCGCGGAGATATTCGAAGCGCAGAAAGGCTTCGAGCTGGTCGTTGAAGGTGGCGATTTCCGCGGCCGGGACTTCCGGGCTAAAGGGGACCACGAGGTGCTTGTCCTTGATGGCAGTCACTGGGACGCGTGGATGCGCGGAGGCCGGCAGGTCCAGGGGCCAGAGGCGATAGTCGGTGTACCCGCAGGCGGCAAAGGTGAACAGGCCAGCAGCCAAGCAAAGCGTGTATCGGAGCAGTTTCTTAAGGAAGTTCTTTACCGACATGGCCCAAGCCTCCTTCCCTTAGATGAGGTCCAAATTCCCTTTTGTACTTCGTGATCTTTGTACTTCGCGATTTGGGAATTGCACCCTTGTGGCCGCGAACCCGGCTGTTTGCGATGCCTCCTAAGTAGTTTATTCTGAACAACTTAAAAAGGCGCCTTTGAAGGGACAGGGCTCGAGGGCTTGAGCAGGCGTGTCTAGATTAACACAACATGAGCCGCCGGGGGCGCTATGTAGATTGTGCCGCCGCCTATATTGTGCGGTCCTGTAGACGGGCCGCGCACATGTGGTCAGAGTGCTTTGCGCAACGAAGCGGCCAGAGACTCACGCTGCTTTGCGGGGGCGCGGCCCAACACCCGGCAAATCAGAACCCCGCCCGGGCTTTAACTCGTCAGCGATCTTGTCCAGAAGCGCCGATTGATGAGCGACGTAGTCTTTTGCGATCTGCTGCAGATTGGCAATGTTTTCCGGCGTGACATTGTCCATGTCTCCGGCATCTTGCGGCAGGTTGGGGACTTGAAGGCGATAGTAGGTGCACTCCGGCAGGCTACTCAGTTCATAGTCGACGGCCTCGGAAACGCTATCCATCAAAACCGGGACAATCTTCTTTGCCCAGCCAACCAGGCCCCAGTTTTTCGCGTCGCGATAAGTGATCTTGTCCTGACGGTCTCCCGTGCCTAGGGAGACCACGACCACGTTCTTGGCGTCTGGATATAGCCGCCGCGCCTCCACATAGGCAGCCATGGCCGGGTTGTTCACGAACACGCCGCCGTCCACGAGCGCGTAATCCTGGTCATCTCGAACAAGATGAAATGGCGGGAAGTATGTGGGGGCGGCCGAAGTGGCCCGGGCAATTTGGCGGATCGGCCAGTTCCAGGTCGGGTCCTGGGCAATTTTGTGGCTTTTGAAGAAGAAAGGCGCTTCCGTCTGTAAATCGTAGCTGGAGACCAGCAGAGGAGTGCAAGCAGTCTGGAATTGCGTGTCACCAAAAAACTTCTCAAGGACAGTTTCCAGACCGTCCGGGGAGTATTTAGGGAGGACGATTTCTTTTTCCGGTTCGAAGAAGGTTTTTTTAAATATGGTCTGGCCGTTTTCGACATACATGCCCACAAGCTCCTGAGGGGGATAGGGCTTGCCGTCTTTACAGGCTGTGCCAATGCCAACGGTAATGATTCCTCCGGTGGACGTGCCGGCAATCAGATCAAACGTTTGCCAAGGCTCTTTCCCCAGGCGCTTTTGCAGGGCATCGAGAATGATGGCAGGGATGATTCCCCGAATTCCGCCACCGTCAATGGAAAGAACCTTGATACTTTTCGTTTCTTCGCCGGGCATGGCAGAACCTCCGATGGTGAATAGTGCCGGAAGGATCGAACCCGTTTCGCGGCTTCTTGCATTTCCGCGTAATCCATACGAGCTAGGTTAGCTTGCGGCTCTCCGACCCTCGGCCAAGACACACAAGGGCGGTATACGGTCAAGACGCTTCAGCTTGGCCGGCAATTCGATGGCTGAGATAGAGGCCTGGGCTCTAAGCAGACGCCGTTGCGGCTTTAGTCGAGGTCTCTACGGTGTACACGACGACGGCCTTCTTCCCGCCCTTCGGAGCCGTGGCGTGGATGGAGCTCAGGTTGACACCCTTTTTTTCGAGCGCTGCCAGGGTTTGCGCCAGGGCGCCAGCTTTGTTGGGCAGTTCGTGCTGCTCCGCCGGAGTCTCCTGATACGAAATGTGAGCGGCATCCAGGGCTTTCTTGGCTTTCTTGGCGTCTTCGGCGACGAGCTGGACGGTGCCGCCCGTCCCCTGCGCCGTTCCCAAAAGCGACAGGATGTTGACCTTCGAGTCCCCGAGTGCCTTCGCGATGTGTGCGACGGCGCCGGGCTGGTTGTCGATGTTGATTGTGAATTGCTTGGTCTTGGCCATGAGGAACCTCCATGGGCGGGGATTATACGCCTGCAAGCAGGAATCCGGACAAACCAGCCTTAAGCCGAAGAGAGATCCTTCGACTCGCCCCGAAAAATCATGCGGGGCACCCCGACCGGATCGCGTAAACGCGAACCGTGCTGTGCTCGCTCAGGATGGCCACCCTCGGGTGGTCAGATTTGCTGGCCTTTCCAGCGGCCGCGGCGGAAGAGGAGAATTCCGGCAGCAGCGATGGCGCATTCAGCGACAACGATGGAGATGTACACACCGTTCGCTCCCACATGCCTGGGAATCGCGAGGAAATACGCCAGCGGAATTTCGAGAAGCCAGAAGCCGAAGAGATGGACCCAGGTGGGCGTCACGGTATCGCCCGCGCCGTTGAACGCCTGGAGCATCACCATGCCGTAGGCGTAGCCGATATTGCCGTAGCTCAGGATGCGCAAACAAGTGGCAGCAAGAGGCACGACCGCGGGATCGCTCGTGAAAAGACGAACGACGGGCGTGGCAAAGAGCAGAAAGAAGATGCCGATGCTGCCGAGAAAAAGCATGTTGTAGAAGCCGGTGCGCCAGACGGAAGTTTCGGCGCGTTCGGGCTGCTTGGCGCCGAGATTTTGGCCGACGAGCGTGGCGGCGGCGTTGCTCAAGCCCCAGCTCGGCAACAGGATAAAAATGAGAATGCGGATGGCGATGGTGTAGCCGGCGAGCACCGTCGAGCCGAAGATGCTGGCGATGCGCATGAGGCCGATCCAACTGGTGTGGGCAATCACAAATTGGAAAATGCCAGTCAACGAAACGCGCAGCAGCCGCAGCAACACTTGAAAGTTGACGCGGAGCTGGCTGCGCAAAACGCGAATGCGTTCCGTTCCCTGCAGCAGGCGATAGAACTGATAGAGCACGCCGATGCTGCGGCCGGTGAACGTGGCGAGGGCCGCGCCGGTGACGCCGAGCTTGGGGAATGGACCCCAGCCGAAAATGAGGCAGGGGTCGAGGATGAGATTGATGATGTTCGAGACCCACAGCAGGCGCATGGCGATGGCGGCGTCACCCGCGCCGCGGAAGATGGCGTTGTTGAGGAACAGCATCACGATGACGCCGCCGCCGCCGAGCGCTATGCGGGCGTAGCTGGAGCCCGTGGCAACGATTTGAGGCGAGGCACCCATCAAGCGAAGCAAGTTCGGCGCATAAAACAGACAGGGCAGGCCAAACATCACCGAAAGCGCCAAGCCGATCACAATCGCTTGAACGCCAGCAACGGCCGCGCCTGATGGATCTTTTTCGCCAATGCGCCGCGCGACCATGGCGGTAGTGGAAAGACTTAGCCCGAATCCAACGGCCATCACGAGACTAAGCATGGACTCGGTGAGGCCGACGGTGGCGATAGCGTCCGCGCCGAGGCGGCCGACCCAGAAAACATCGACAACGGCGAAGAGAGACTCCAGCACCATTTCGAGCACCATGGGGATGGCGAGAAGCAGAATGGCGCGGTTCAAGCTGCCCGTAGTGAAGTCCTGATGCGATCCGCGGATGGCTTCGCGGATGGAAGCCCAAATGGGTGTTGGCTGCGCCGCTGGAACGACGACTTGCTCAGCTGACATAAAGACCCAAGCTCTCTGTGTATGCTTACGCCAAGAATGCGCGCGCAAACACGGTTGCAGAAATTAGATGGTAGAAAACGGGAAAGGAGCAAATCCGCAGGAGCGGATTAAGACCGTCGGGCGATTCGCGGGATGAACATCGTTATTCCTAAGCGCTGCCCCGGCGCCAAGAGTACCTTGCGATCTCGGAATCGCGCGGGCGTATAAAACGAGTGAAGGGATTGTACCCTGGCTTGCAGAGTTTTCGCCAGCGAAATCATAGCCGCCTGTAGGCCGCTGCCAGCTACTACGAAATCCAAACCATTGTTTTGTTGTAAGCAATTATCTGGACTCTGCTGTCCTTGCGATACTCTACGGGTAAGAAGAACGCAGAAGCTCGGACTACGCTTTGCAAGTTGTCTGGTTCAAACCTCAGATTGTGCCCAATGCTTTTCGCATCTTCAATGAGCGATTGAGCTTCTTTAAAGATTTCTACGATGTATCCCCCAGTACAGGCTTCTTCAAAGGCGAGCATACGACGCAGGACGGATCTGGAACGCGGAGAACCATCAAGAACGAGCGCATATGCGAGCAAATCATCTGGAGGTATCGATGGCTCGGAGTCGTCCCCGCATGCGTATCCCGTCTTTGTGCGTTTTTCATCCAGCAACACTTCTATTCGCTTGAAATCTTCGTCGGCGAGATTCGATTTGCACGCGAAGGCAAACCCTCTGTGCTTTCGCGAAATGGACTTTTCACAATTCACGCATTCTGATTTTCCAAGTAGCTGAAGTAGAAGGAATGCCGCGGAAGCGGTTTCATCATCAGCACTACGACAAGCTAGACGCGGTCGACGAAGGTGGCACTGCTTGAGATCGAATGCTCCACGTCAGCAGCAATGAGAACAGCACTGAGGTACAGAGACGCCGTTTCATTTGCGGACTTCGACTAGGCTGCTCGGATGCGGCGGATTAGATCTTCCTGCTCGGATTGGGACTCGGCGCCGATGGTAAAGGCATCCAGCAAGTCCAAAGAAAGCGCGAAGTGCAGGGCTTCGTCCTGGCGGTTGCGCATGTCACCCTGGCCAAGAATCTTCATCCCAACAACGGCGTGGTGGTTGGCGCGCATTTCGCGTATTACGCTCACAACGGTGTCCGGCTTGTCGTCCATGTAGGCCCCAATGGGGTTGATGCGCACGAGATGAATGTCTACCCAAGGCGATTTGGCGGCGGTGCGCAGCGCGTCGATGTTGTGACACGAGCAGCCGTGGGCGCGGATGATGCCCTTCTGCTTGGCCTCCGATAGTACGTCCATCACAGGCTGGAAGCGTTCGGTCCAGTCGCCTTCGGTGAGGCAATGCATCAGGCAGATATCGATGTAGTCGGTTCCGAGTTCTTTGCGAAAACGGTCCAGGTCAGCGCGCGC
>Ga0126373_10003078_pt1 | contig 12392 bp, 16 predicted proteins | sample PanSoiMetPlot_11_FD_92545 | JGI IMG/M metagenome (GOLD analysis project Ga0126373, IMG submission 92545) | Tropical forest soil microbial communities from Panama - MetaG Plot_11 | ecosystem: Environmental > Terrestrial > Soil > Tropical forest > Bulk soil | place: Panama | collected 2016-02-17
GCCAAGCGAGGCGCTGGCTTCCACGTGCGCTCAACCCATAGACAAGGGAGCCCCGACCGTAAAAGCGCCTGCGTAGGAGCCTCCATCTCCACAATCGAAGGCAATAGGAATACATGGTTCGCCGCCAGGGGTAGCGAATCACCAGGGCAAGGGTTCGAGGGGAAACCCATCCGCGAGAATCGAAGGCTTCCAAAACAACCCTCTTTAACTCGTTAAATTCATACCCTTGTTTCACTTTTATCGCTTATCCCCCGGTCCGGAGTGCAAGCTAGCACTTCACGAAGCTTCTTTGAGCCGGATCGCGTCGCGGGAATTTATTTGAATCCAATTTCGCGTAAAGGTGTCGAAGACGATGGCTTCATGCGAACCAAGATTTGCGACCGCATCCGTCGCTTCCGTTCCAATCCGCTGCACCAATTGCTCGCGGTCCCCCGGCTCGGCCGTGTGAAAGACAATATGTAAGTTTGCCCCGGCAGTGATCGGGCGGGGGATTTCGGAGTACCGGATCCCAGTGACAACCACGTTGATCTCCTGGTGCCGACCTCGATTGACAAGCTTCCGCAGCTGCGGTGGCATCGAAGAAGGTGAGGGGGTCTGAGCAATCTGGTGGACCTCCTCGAAGCACACCCAAAAATCGTGGCCGGTGAAGATGAACCGGCAGAAGTCATTGGCATCTGCCGCCAGGCCGCCCGCATCTCCCTCATATTCCTCGGGGATGTAGCGAACGGCCCAGGTGAGCTTCTTCTCACGCCTCACCCAACGAAAGAATTCCCGCAAGCCCTCCTCACCCTCGATCTCGTGAACCGTGTTGGGAACCCAAGAGTAAGCAGGGTCTTCGTTCGGATCATAGACAATGACACGGGGCTGCCGTTGTAGAATGCGGGCCGCGACGGTTGTCTTTCCGCTCCCGCGAAAACCTGACACTACAACGATCCGGTTTTGGACGGCTACGCCGGAGTGAAATCCTTCCATTGGACGGTCGAACCCAAGTGACCCGAGTTCTTTCCGTAGAGCATCAGTATCAGCCATGCGATCACCACCCCTATCAGGACCACCCAAAGCAAGCGGTTCCACAGGATCGGACCCCGCGGCCTTGAGCTTGAATAATTCACAGTCTGTTGCTCAGCCTTTCCCACGACCCTCCAACCCTTCGAAGTGTTGACATCCACCACGCCATCAGGCCAGAATCTTTTCGGCGGCATATTACGGTTCCCGAGCTGTGAGCAAAACTTGGGCGCAACATAGGCGCAAAACCCCTATTCCAGGCCCGGAACTCGAACAGAATCGGCGAGACTTAGTGGCGTTCACTGATCGTGCCCTCTTGAACTCATAACCCGAAGGTCGCCAATTCAAACGTGCTCCCCCACATCCGCATCCATCTCCGGTGACATCGGTACGGTTGCTTCTAACAGTTCTAACAATTGGTTTGGGGGAGCGGTCAGTAACGCGCTCTATCGGTGAGACTTAGAAGTGGTGGGATGCAATTTCGATCCCCACCGCCCCTACCAAAAATCTAGTTAACATAGTTGGACTTAGCCTCTGACTTGGTCGCACTTGGTCGCAAAATTCCAGCAACTTTTTCGACTGCCTCACGCTGGTCTTTGCCCACCGCATGCACGTACAGTCGCATGGTAGTCATCGGATCGGCGTGGCGCAATTGTGCTTGAGCGACTTTCGGCGACGCTCCTGTTGAGAGTAATAGACTCGCCATCGCGTGTCTGAAGGCATGCATGCCGCACCGAGGAATTTTGAGTTCGTCCAGAATCGGCCAAAGTCTCTTCTGTACGATCTTGTTCTCCGAGTACGGGTTGTTTCTTCGATTCACGAACAGCAGTTTGTTCGGGTTCGGCCTCCACTTCAGCAGATAGGCTCGAAGCATTGACTCGAGCGGTTCCGGCATCGGAACCATGCTCTCGCTGTGCTTAGTCTTCGGGGTGAGCAGTCGGCTATACCAGGCCGAGCGGCGCACAAAGATTTGGCGAGCCTCGAAGTCGAGGTCCTCAGTTGAAAGGCCGAGAACCTCGCCCGGACGCAAACCTGTCATGGCAGCAACGGCAAATATCGTGCGCCACGGGTCCGTTGCTTTTTCAAGAATCGCAATCACGTTCTCAGCCGTGAAGAATCGCCCAGGCAGACTTGGCCGCGACGATGGAATGGCCAGGTCAGCCTGTCTAATCTCACTCACGACGTACCCCCATTGACGCGCTGTCTTTAGAATCGAAAAGAGCGTGCCGAGGATATTGAGAATCGTGTGCCGTCCGAGTTTCCTGCCGATCGTCGAAACGAACTGTTGGACATCCTCCTGTCCGATCTGATCGAGACGCATTCTTCCGAAATACTTTACGAGGTGAAAGCGGATATGCGACTTCGCGACTTTCTGGCTCGATGGCTTCTGTTGTGAAAGAGAGTGTTCTTTCCATCGTTCCGAAAATTCCTCGAAGCCGATCATCTTGCCTGCCCGATAGTCTGGTCGATTGACGCGTGCTAGCAAGATGTCCGCGCGGCGCCGTGCGAGTTTCTCTGTCGGCAGTTCGGCTTTCGTACCGAGCACGGTTGTGTGTCCGATGCGTTTTATTGCGCCGTCTGAGCCGATCACGTCCTCGCGCCAGCGAAGCACCCATACTTTTTTCTTTCCACGCAACTGCAACGTGCCTGTCTGAAACCGACGACGGGCCAAGTCAATTCCCCCTTGCCCACCGTTCTGCTGCCCTTGGGCGCGGAGAGTAATCGCTTCGAGGTTCCCGTTCAAGTCGATTTGTGGCGCGCTCGCCATCACCGCTATGCCGACACCTCCGCCTGTTCGTTCTTGAACGCATCGGGGAATCGGCGCCGTACTTCTTCTTTCTGTTCTTCGATGGTTCGATACCGGGGAGTTTCGGACTTCGGCTGAGCGTCAAAACCGAGCGTGCGAGTTTTACGCTTCACTAGGTGAAGCGATTTATTCGACCTGACTTCACTAGGTGAAGAGAGGTTTAGACCTTTACAGGACAGAACCTTTCTCTCTCTTGGGGTCCGGCTTCGGGTTGCGCGAAGCTGTCGGCGAAACTCACGCTCTCGCGATACGCACTCGCGGGCGTTGCAAAAAGTCAGATTGCAGAATTCGAAAAACCTGGGGTCATCCAGGCTCACACGGTACCCGTTGCACTCACGCGTCACCCCCACTCGTGGGCCGCGATGAATCTGGATTGCATGTAGCGTGGCGAGTCGCTTGAGCGCGCGCGCGACGATCCTGCAGCTTCCAACGCCGGCATAGCGCATGATGGCTACATAGCTCATGCGGGTATCGCCGGTATCGGGATCGCGAAACTCGTATAGCCTTACGAGAACGCTTCTTTCGGGCGCCGGCAGGACGCCCGCACCAAGACTTCGAGGTCGGAGGCGTGAACGCCTACACGATACGGGGCTGGCTCGCCTGATTTCCTGCCGAGGGGCCGTCCGGCACGGATACTCGGAACGGGGAAACGCTCGGCAATCCACCGGACCGCGTCAGCGAATTCGATTCGCAGGTAGCCCATCACCATATCGACGTTGGAGTGGCCACCGCGCATGTCACAAACAAAGCAGCGAACACGGTTTTCTCTTTCAAGGAAACGTACCGAAGGATCGGCATCGCCGTGCATGTGGTTGTCTGGCCGCCAGCACTGCGCCCGCTTGTGGCGGATTGGCATCCCGAGCATTCGTGCGACTTCGATAACAGGGACGTACTTTTTCATCCACCCGACATCGGGCTGCAGGAATTCCCGCTCTGGCGTCGCGAGCGGCTCCGCCGATGCTGCGGTCACGGCAGCACCTCAGCAAAAAGCGGCGCTGAGTCCCGCTTGGCCTTTGACTCGATTTCCCGCGTGCGCCGCATGTAGTCCGACTCGGATGATGAGGTCGGAGTAGCGGAGCCGGATTTGGGGCGAAGGGTATAGCGGTGAACGCCACCGCCCTCGTTTTCGCGGATGATCTCCAGGCCTTCCTTTTCGACAATCTTTCGGAGGTCTGAAATTCTGCTGTTTGCTGCGTGGCCGATCCGCCAGAGCTCCGGTATTCGTACAGCCTCGCGGCCCAGCGGCCCGGAGCGCTTCGAGCATCCGCGCAGCGTGAGAATCGCCACGCTCGATGTCCGCCGCGGTGCGATCCGATTTCTTCGTCACGCGGCCGCCTCCGTCACGCTACGCAAGAAGCGGCGCAACTTTCGCGGGCCCACTTGCCCGCCGCTCTGATAGAACTGCAGCAAAACCGCCAACGTGCCGGCCAGCGAGCCGACGCGCGAGAATTTCTCGCTTGTTGTCAGCCGACGCCGGACCGAGCGGAGATCGCTTACAAGGTTCTGTAACGCTGCCTCTTGACCAATGCTAGAGGCGGGTGTACTGTTCTGCATGTTCAAGATCCTTTCGAGGAAGATTTGCAAAGCGCGCGGCTTCCCACCGCGCGTTTTGCTTTTAAAGTCCGAAAATAAAAAGGCCGCGCGACGAATCGCACGGCCCGGTAACCTCTAAACGAAACTTTTAATTAAGCCGGTACTGCAGAGGGCTCCGAAAGCATCGTCAAAATGCCAGCCGCAGACGGTTGCGGAAATTTTGCCAGCTCCGACTCGATCGCACGCGCAATCTTCTTTACGTCCGAATCGAGAAGATCGATGTCGCCGCGTTCCCAAAGGCAGATCTGTGTAGCGTTAATGCCCGTCAAACGCGCAAGCCGTACTTGGGTGAGACCGGCCCGACGACGAAGCTCCGCTCTTGTGATTTTCTGCATTTGAACCTCCCTGCTCACGGTCCAAGCCGCCTTACGGTGTGCAGGAAACCGTGAACTTCTTCCGTTAGCTCCCCGTGATGCGAGGGACGCCCTGTAGTCTGGGCAACTTCTCGAACGGCTTCGCCGTGCTTCGGCCAGCCATCACTGCTACCGATGAGTTGAATTTCCTTGTGCGCCTTCCATTCCGCACGTCCGTCGCCGACAAGTCTCTTCGCATTGGCTACTGTCTCGTAGTAGCTACTGCCGTCCGGGCGCTGGCAGCGGATTGGACGTCTCGGCATTCTATATAGACCTCAGCGAAAGTTTTGACCGCCTGGTTGCCCGGCGTTCGGCTTCCATTCTCGAGGAGGAGCATACAGTAGAAATTTTTATCGCAGGTGGGACAAACACAAGCACCGAGAAGCGGCGGATGTCCTACTTTTTTCTGCTAATCAGTTGGTCGCTTATGGCCGGCTCTTCCTTTGGGCGTACCGCAAGGGACTTCTTGTCACTAGCTCTTCTTCGCCGGCGTTGGTTCAGTTTTTCAAACAAGGTGCCGGCTATCTCTTGCGTTTCCTGCTGCGAGGATTTCGCAACTTTCCACGTCACCGCCATCAGGTAGGCCATGCGCTTAAGGTGGCGCCCAGCAACCTGATCAAGGTCGTCTTCCATCACCCGACTGAAGTCGTTCTATACGCACTCGGGCCAACTGATGATAAATCTCGATTGCACTCAGAACCGGGTTGGTCGTGTAAACGCCAGTTATCGACACTTGTCTCCAACTTGATTTCTCCCGTCTAGTTTACGGTCCGCAGGCGCAAGAGTAGATTGCCCCTATATCCGAGTTTGCCATGGGGCTCAACTATGGTTGACAAGCCAATGAGACTGAAGGCAGCTCACCTGATTGAGGACTTCATGCGAGGCAATTTGACGAACTATGGGTTTGAAGACCGTTATCCGAAATCTGCCGACAAGTCGCTGCAAGCGATTCGTTCGATGGCTTGGTTTGCGTATAGTGACCTTCGCGAGCACCGGCTTGAAGGGAAGCATGCACTGACTGAGAAAGAGAAAGAAGTATTTCAGCGATGCATTCTGTTCCTGAACACCGAGCTTGAGTATTCAGGCCCGGATGATTTCTTTGATGCAACGGCAGGGCTGAAACGTCTCTGGCATTGGATTACGAGGAGCACCGAGTCGGTTGAAGCCGAATGGATGCAGTGGTGGCCGTTCGACAGTTTGGAACAATTCAACCGCTACAAGGCCAACCAACCTATCTGATTTTTGTTGACAAATCGCCCTAGCACTCACAATCGGGTTGGCGGTGTAAACGCTGTGTTCGACAGTTATCCTGCCAAGCGGCGATTTCCAGTTGTTTCAAAAGCAGTTTGCCGGTGACCAAAGAGGTTCGGTTTACCGAATGAGGCAGCGGGACTCAGAGACGTAACGCGAAGCGCTGGCGGGCGTAGTAAAGTAGCCAAATGCCGCGCGACAGCCACAACCTCCGAAAAGCTGCTCCACGCGGCTCCGCACTCGACCCAGCCGAGGTCGTTCCTTTCGGGCGTTACGGTGCGGGCCTCCTAACGGCACATCCGGTCGGGCTGGTCGTTGTCCTCGGTCTGCTTCTGATGGGACTGGCATGGTTACCAGAGGCACGCTGGTTTTTCGCGGGTGTGCTTCTTCTGGGCGGCATCTGGGGATTGTTCCTGTGGCTTCGTCACCGTTAGCGAATTGAAAAGGCGCACCATTCGGTGGGCTTAGCAGGCTATTGATAAATCGCGATTGCACTCAGAACCCGGCAAAGCGGGCATGGTCCGTACCATGACTCAACTTGAACGATTTCCCCAGTTCACCAGGAGTTGAGAAAGCAGAGCGGAACTTGCGTAGCTTCGCTACCTTCCAGGATTGCGTGGCACCGAAACATTGATTATCGCCTCGCCGTTTTCCTCCGCGTCGTGGAATAGCTTTTCGATTTCTTCTGTTCAGAGGCGTCGTGCCGAAAGCCAAGATTCCATGTGGGCTCGATGCTCTGTCTTATAACCGTCAGACGAAGAACTGAACGCGACCCAAGCCGGTAGAGAATCTCGGTAAAGTGTCCATCTGATTTCCCTCATATAGACCGTCTCGTAGAAAATGAAATTTTACACCAAAACTCAGACCAACTCGGCTAACCGGAAACTATGCTTTCGTATAGCCCTTGGAATCTGGCGGCTTCGGCCAACTGGCGATAAATCTCTATAGCACTCTGAATGGTTCTGAGCGTAATCGCCTGATTTCGTCAACTACTCAGTGGATTTGAGATATGCCGAGAAATTGAATCCCGGAGCCTGAATTCCGGGGGCAATCTTGTGAAGCGGCACGCTGTCTTCACTGCACAGATACAAGGACCTCTCAGTTTCAGGTTTCCATTCGAATACTTCAAGTTCGGCTGGAGGTTGATGGTTTCCGTTCGGAACCGGAGCCAGAGCAAACGGCCCGAAGCGGCGTACGACTCTTTCAGACAGCTAAACCCCCTGAGTGTCTCTTGACACTAGCTCGCCGGAGCACATACTGTTTCTCTTGTATCGTGGCGAGCGGCCTCACTACTCTTGGAGGCCGAAATGGACAAATCTCGAATCCTCTCCGCTGTACGCAGCGAATTTCAAAAGCACCATTGGGACACTTTCGTCGATGAGCCGCCGAGCATCGCGCATGGCGGACGTCGGAATTGTGGTGCCTGGGCGCTCGACATGCCGAAAGAGGATTCAGACCGTAGGGCAGTACGTCGATCATGTGACGGACGACGTGACGCCGAGAATCCTGGAATCGCTCGACTCATCGCTTTGAGCCTTTCCTACGCTTTCCGCGCTTCCAGCAAGCCTGCCCAAAGCGACTGTTAAAATCTTGAGGGTAACTGGAACCCAGAACGAGCTTCGCCGTCACCAGTTGATCGTCGAAATCTGTTGACAGCTCAAATCCCAGCCTCTTAAAGATCGCGCACATACGATCATTTTCGACCATGGTTGTGGCAGATACAATCTGCAGCTGCTCGTCCCGCGCGAACGATACTAATTTGGAGATCAACTCCTTACCCAAGCCTTGGCCATGGTAATTATCGCTCACCAAGACCGCTACCTCGCCCTCGCTCTTTGGGAACAACTTCTGCAGCGTTCCGATTGCCACGATCCTCGTATCCTTTGTAGAAGGATCGCGATACTCGGCCAGCAACCCGATTTCGCGGTCGTAATCGAGGAAACAGACTCGTGCCAGCCGCTCGTGTGCGGTCCGGTCGCTGAGCCTCACATGCTGGAAATACCGCAGGTAGACGCTTTCATCGGAAAGGCCTTGGTGAAACTTGACCATCAGCGGCTCGTCTTCGGCGCGAATGGGGCGGATGATCACCTGCTCACCATTCTTCACCGTCCAGGTGGACACATAATGCACCGGGTATGGCCGGATCGCCGGCCGCGGCAGTTCGTCATCCGCTGCCTGAATGGCGTGCAGTTCGCATCGGCTGTCGACCGCAATCACTTGCCCCCGACCGACGGAGAGCAGATTGATCTCAAATTCCTTGATCCAACGCTGTTCCAAAATCAGCTCGCTGAAGCGTACGACCAGCCCTTGCAGCTTGTCCAGCAGAGCTGGATTAAGTTCGCTGCACATCGCCTTGTAGAAGTTGCTTTGCTCGAGCATCCGACGCGCCAACGTCGCATTCAGTGGCGGCAACCCGACAACAGCGTCGCCGTAAACGTCTTTCCCGCGATCAGCAGAGCCAAAGATTAAAATCGGCCCGAATTGCGAATCGATGCGCGAGCCCAATTTTGCCTCGTAAACTCTCCCTCCGCCTGTGGCATTTTCCCAGGCTTCGATTCCGTACGCCTGCAGCACCTGTTTTGACTCTTCCTGCGACAGCGAGGTCCGGTCGTCTCTGCGAACGCGTTCCAGCAACTCGCGACCGAATTGCCAACTCGCAAACCCATCCGCGCCAGTGTGCGCGATTGGCGTCTCGTAAAGCGCTTGCAGGTCATAACTGTAGCGCCACATGTATCGGAACACTCGCGCTGCTGCCGCCGGGGAAGAGAAGGTTGGGATGCAGGCACGAACAACCGTCTCACTCGCTGCGGCTGTCTCCATGGTCCCCATGTAGCTGAGCAACATCGGCTTTGAGGAAGCGTTTCCCAACTCCAGGAGCAACTCCGTAGTCCGCTGCGGGTCCGTCAGCGCCGACGGGGTGATCAGCGCCAGCAACCCATCGCAATTCGGGTCCTGAGCTGCAATCTCAACTGCTTTGACATAGGATTCGCAGCTGCCGTCCCCGACCGCATCGTCGAGGTGGTTTTCCTGAGGCAGCAGTGCCGCCAACGGTGCGCGGCTTTCCGGTGTGGGAGTCGCTAACCGGACGCCCGACCTCACCACCATATCCCCGGCCAAGACTGCGGGACCATCCGCGTTGCTCGTCACCATGAGCCTCGGTCCTCGTGGCCTCGGCTGTTTCGACAGAGCATCGGCGGCATAGAAAAGATCCTCGAGGCTGTCCACCTGCAGCACTCCAACTCGGCGGAAGGCGGCTGCCAACACCGTGTCATCACTCAGCACGCAGCGCGAGTTCCAAGCGACAGCATGGATTGCAGACTCACATCGCCCGGTTTTCATGACGATGATGGGCTTAGCGAGTGCAACCTCGCGGGCCGCAGAAATCAACGAACGGGCATCGCCGACGGAGCTCATCTGGATGATAATTGTCTTTGTATTCGGATCGCTGCCGAAGTAGTCGATCAGGTTTCCCCAGCTGACGTCGAGCATTGACCCGAGGCACGCGAAAGCGCTGAATCCCACGATGTGCTTGTGGCTCCAGTCCAGCACGAACTTCCCCAACGTCGCGCTTTCGCTGAGCACTGCTACGGTGCCACCCAGCGGCATCGGTAACCCAGGGGTCGCGTTCAGCCCAAGCACCGGAACCATGACTCCGAGCGAGTTGGGACCCACGACACGTGTGCGGCTGTCTTTCAAAACGGCCCGCATACGCTGAACTGCATGCGCACCATCAGCGCCGGGCTCCCCGAACCCGCTGGAGAGCAGGACGACTCCTTTGACTCCCTTTGCAACGCATTCTCCAATGATCTCGGGTGCGCTGTGCGGTGAAGCAATGACAATCGCAAGGTCTACCTTTTCCGGTGCCGCGCTCACTGTCGCATAGACCGGCTGCTCCGACGTTGACGTGTCGCCCCGACGAATAATGAACGTCGGCCCGCGGAAATTGCTTCTCAGGACGGTCGCGAGCGTACTCTCGCCGATAGCCGTCGGGCCGTCATCCGCATGAATAACTGCGATGCTCTTCGGGTTGAAAATCCCCGCGAGCGATCCGATGTTCGGCCGATTTGGGGAGGGGGTGCCTTCTGGAACGGTACGGGTTGCACTGCTCATAACAAGCTGCCATCACAATGCTTGACCCAGTGCGTAAATGTGTCAAGTAGAATCGGATCTCTGACCAAAACCACCAGTCTGTGAGCCCGCGAACTGGCCGGACCGACTCCCGGAATTGATCGAACTCTTGGATTTGCTGTTTGATGGCTTTTAAGGGTGAGCTTCGCTAAACCAAAATCCAAAATCTTTGCATGGCCAAGTTCAGTGACGAAAATGTTCGCTGGCTTGATGTCGCGGTGGACGATTCCTTTAGCGTGAGCCGAATTCAGTGCGTCGGCAATCTCAATTGCCAGTTCCAGTGTCTCGTCGAGTGGCAACGGCTTGCCGGATATGCGGTGCTTCGGGGTTTTGCCTTCCATGAACTCCATGGCGATGAACGGATGGCCATCTTGTTCGCCGATGTTCGTAAATCGTACAAATGTTGGGGTGATTGAGAGCCGAGGCAGCCTCCGCCTCCCGTCGGAAACGCTGGAGTGAGGTCGAATCGTGGGCCATGTCAGGCGGAAGAAACTTGAGGGCCACGTTGCGATGCAGGCGGGTGTCTTCCGCCTTATAAACGACACCCATGCCAACGCCGCCGAGCTTTTCGATAATGCGGTAGTGGGAGACCGTGCGACCGATTGAGGGCTGGGAATCTGCCATTTCGCGCGATATTAGGCGCGCGCTCCGAGGCAAGTCAACGCGAGCGAATGGGATATGGCGCGTGACTGTCGAAAAATCGCTATTACGCTCGCAACGGTTCTGAGTGTAATCGCCTGTTTACAACAATCACGCCGTGATGCAATCCTTGTCGCATGTACGGCGGTTTAGGGGCTCTGCCGAACGATATGTTCCCTCTGCTGTTATATGGTGTGCTGGGAGCAGCGGCAGGAGGAATAGCAGGACGCTGGATTCAAAAGTGGATTCGCCGACGGCGGTTGATGAAACTCGGGTTTAGCTCCGATGACCTAAAATCCAGAGAACGATTCTTTGAGAAATGGGGCCAGGTCACCGCGGCGAAAGTTCCGCGGAAAATATCGTTCAGCGAGGTCACTTCACATTCTTGGAGCAACCCGTCAAAATACGAGAAATCACAAGCAGAAATTCAATTACTTGGTTTCCGGCGGGCCGGTACGTTTGTCGCGTCGCCGCAAAAGTGGGTTGTGGAGTTTTGGCTCAGCAGCGAACCCGGACTCTTTGCAAAAACTATTGATTCAAAGCAACGAGGAGTCTACGTGGAAGTCACGGTGATGGATAGCGAGGATTCCGTTTTATCGTTCGAGAACACCGAGGATTGCGGACTACGGCGTCGCGACCGTGACAGATGGACTCATTGCGGATTAATTTCTCCCGCTCAGTTGCTTGAACAAGCTTTGCAGCATCGGCAACGACAACCTCTGAAGCAAATGAATCTAGCAGAATGGGTGGCTGAGTACGAAAACTCTGTTAACGAACACCTGGATTGGAGACGGACTGTTGGGATTAGCGGTGACGAGATGAAGCAAGCGTACGAATTGTCCAAAAAAAGGCGTTCGTTGCGAAAGTGAACTCTTGTCGCATGTCCTTGTGAGGAGCGACAGGCGACCGCACGGGCGAATCAACTCCTCGTTGGCTGGCTTGCCAGAAATTGCCATGGGATAAAGTATTTGAATCTAACGGGTTTGGCTAACGGTTGATAAATCGCCAGAACAAGTAACCCGGGGCTTGCCCCTGTAGACGGTCTCACCGAGAAGATATACAAGGTCTTCTATGAAGGCGACCAAGCCCTTTCCGTCCTTCTCGATGGTATTACCGGATAACATCGTGGAAGAGGCTGACGGCGCAGTTGTCAGCTACTGGAAGCGGGGCGATTCGTGTCTACTGCAGATAAGCTGCTTCAGGCGGGACTCTGGCCCACAGATTTCTGCGTTGCAGCGTCTGAACGACCGAGTGGAGAAGAGCGGTACTTGGACACCATTTACGCTGCCAGTAAGGGTTGAGGGTTGCGAAGCAGCCGCCGCGTCAACGACCGACAACCATATGCGTTCACGTCTACCTAGTTTGGCCGTGGCTGACAATTCATGTAACGGTTTCTCGGCAGGGCGACATCTCCGCTTGCGATTGGGTATGGAGCGCGGTCTCCAGCGTTCGGCCAGTTTTGATGTAGCGACCGGTCAGTTGTTGGTAAATCAATTGCACTCAGAATCGGGCAAACGGTGCAGATTCCGTATTAGGGCTCGACTTGTCTGGGATGCCCTGCCGGCTCAGCCGCTGATGTTCCTGCGCTACCGAGTGTTCGGAAAACCTCTTCGCGC
>Ga0126373_10003079_pt1 | contig 12392 bp, 9 predicted proteins | sample PanSoiMetPlot_11_FD_92545 | JGI IMG/M metagenome (GOLD analysis project Ga0126373, IMG submission 92545) | Tropical forest soil microbial communities from Panama - MetaG Plot_11 | ecosystem: Environmental > Terrestrial > Soil > Tropical forest > Bulk soil | place: Panama | collected 2016-02-17
GACGCACTTCCGGACACCTCGGGAGAGTTGGTTACCACCGACGGCCGCGTACTCGGCGAGCACTCGGGCATTCACAATTTCACGGTTGGACAGCGCAAGGGGCTGGGTGTCTCGACCGGCTCGCCGCTCTACGTGATTCAGATTAAGGGAGACTCTCGTCAGGTGATCGTGGGCGGGCAAGAGAATCTCTACTCCAAAGTGCTGATCGCACGGCGCACTAACCTGATCGCGTTCGATGAGTTGCGGGAGCCCATGCGGGTGGGCGTCAAGATTCGCCACCGCCATGAGCCCGCCCCGGCGGTGCTCGAAAAGACCGCAGCCGATGAGATCCGGGTCACCTTCGATCAGCCGCAACGCGCCGTCACCCCGGGACAAGCCGCCGTGTTTTATGTCGACGACGTCGTGGTTGGCGGCGGCTGGATCCAGTAGAGGGCTGGCTGCCGCCGCCGAGCAAACAATTCTCTACTCCTCAAGGTCAGCCACTGCAGCAGCACTGCGAGAGGAGGGTCAGGGTCGCTTCGGCGCGGTAACGTAGGCGTAGGGATCTTCTGGCGCTTAAGGTTCGCGCCTCTTCCTAAACAATCCCTTGAGCTTTTCGATCGCTTTCTGAAGCAGTCCATTATGGTTTGCCATGCGCACCGCAAGTGGAGATTCTGCGCCGCGACAGTTCCAATCGAACAAATTCAGATTTCGAGTTGGCCGATCGTTATTCCTATCCTTTAAAGTAGCTCATGCGGTCGATTTTGCAGAAAAAAGGCCTGCGTTTCGTCTTCGCGGCGAACGTGGTGTCCATGATTGGCAGCGGAATGAACTCCGCCGCCGTTGCCTGGTACATCCTCGAAAGCACGCATTCCGAGCTGGCGTTGGGAATGTTTGCCATCGTGCAAACGATTCCGGCCATTCTCATTCTTCCCTTTACCGGAGTCATCATCGACCGCGAGGATCGTCGCCGCCTGGTGATGATGCTGGATGCCATTCGCGCGGCCATCATTCTGACCGTTTCTGTACTGGCGTTTACCGGGCGGGTCAAAATCTGGGAACTCTACGCCATGAACGTGCTGGTGGCGGCCGGCTTCTGGATGTTTTGGCCCACCATTACTGCGCTGGTTCAGGAACTGACGCCGGAGCATGAGTTTGTCCAGGCCAACACGTTTCTCATGGCGGGAGTGCAGGGCGGCTTTCTCATCGCCGGCTCGATTGTCGGCTTCGTCTACAACAAAATCGGCTTGGGCGGAGTGCTGCTGGTAGATGTCAGCACCTACGTATTTTCCTTCCTGTGTTACTTCGCGGTGCGCAGGGGAAGGCAGGTGGTACCGCGCCCGGCCGAGTTGCATGCGGACATGGTTGCGGCTGAGACGGCAATCGGAAAATTCTTTCGTGAACTGAAAGAGGGTGTGGTTTTTCTGAAAGGGCGCCGCGAGATCGTGATGCTCGGCCTGAGCTGGGCCCTGTTTCTTTCCGCAATGATGACCGGAGTGGTGGTTACTCCGCCACTCAGCGACGAGATTTTTCACAAGGGCGCGGTCGGCTACGGCTGGCTGAACGGAGGCTGGGGAACGGGCGCCTTTGTCAGTGCGTTCTATGCGCCGCTGTTTATCCGCAGGTTCGGAGCGCGGCGCTCGATCGCGATTTCTCTCGGTGCGCTCACCGTACTGATGATTGCGGCTCCGATGATGCCGGTCTTCTTATTGGCCGTCACCATCTACTTCTTGATGGGTTCGAGCCGTGGCGTAACCGGCGTGGCCATGAATACCAGCCTGATGGAGCAGATTCCGCAACACTTCATGGGACGTGTGCAGAATACGTTCTACTTTTTTGGAACCTTGCTGCAGGTGCTCGAGGCTTATGTGGTCGGAGCCGTGGCGCAGCACAATCTGGCCGCCGGCTTTGCCGTGATTGGTTTCGTATACGCACTCGGGTTCATCAGCGCGACATTGCCGATCCGTACCCGCCAGATGGTTAAGGTGAGCGGAGCGGAATAACTATTCGGCCGATCTCGACTCCCACCTTCGAGTGAGTTTCTTGATCATGGATGATCCTGGTTTGGGAGTTGAGAACAGCGCGATGACTACAGCAACTTAGAATCGCAAATCGACTCCGGCTGCAGATGGTCTTGCCTGGCGGCTGCAGCTCGACAACCTGCACACCAACTTCTTTAATATCGGCGAACACCGCCTCCGCTACGGAGCGACGCTCAGAGGACCCGCTGCGGGAAATCGGCAGAGTGAGGGAGAGTGCTGGCTTGACCTGCCAGCGCACGAAGCTCGAAACGGAGGGCAGGCCCAATCTTTCGCAGGTGATAGCTCGCGGCGGGATTTGGAAGCAGGAGCTCTTTTCGAGGATTCAGCACATCAGCAGGAAAAGGTTCGGCAGCCGGCTCAGGGGAAATCTATATCGAGAGCGTAAAGGTCTTCCGTGCTCACGTCGCGGAGAAACATTCGCGACCCATCCGCAGCACTGTCATTCCAGGGACCAATATCGGGAGTGGCGAAAATGTTCAGCGTTTGGATACTGAAGAGATCTTCTGGCCGGGAATCGCCGAGCTTGATGCGTTTGATTTTGTTAGCTGACCAGTATTCTATGGAACGGCTGTCGGAAGACCACGCCGGATATCCAACACCGTCGGGATCGGTAATCCATTCCGACCATTTTTCGGTCTGGAAGTCATAGAGAAAGAGCTTTTTCGATATGGGTTCAAGGTCCAGCGCAATCAGGTAGCGTCCGTCAGGAGACCAGCGCGGGCTAAACTTTTCGTCCGATCCAGGAATGGGTGAAACCTGGCGGGTTTTGAGATCCACGACCCGGAGATCGGATTTCTGCCCGGGGGTTGGCAGGCCGCTGGAGTATGCGATCCGCGACCCGTCGTTAGACCACGTAGGATCGCCTTCCACCTCATCTCCAGGCAGCACCTCTTCCGGAGTTCCTCCCTGCGAAGACACCAGAAAAATTTTCCAGGCTTTGCCGAGCTGATGGCTCATGTAAACGATCCCGCTTCCGTCGGGAGACCAGCGCGGAAGCGCCACATGATCAGGAGGAGATGTGAGTTGGACCTTCTCGCTGCCGTCGGCTCGACTCATCCACAGGGTTTGGTCAAGATCCACGTAAGCGATGCGCTTGCCATCGCGCGAGAAGGCGACAGCATAAGCCTCCAGCCCATTCAGGAACGGAACGAACTGCTTCGACGCGGAATCGTAGTGAACGAGCTCACCGCGCGTTTGATAGCCGCCGACCAACAGCTTCTTTCCATCCGGGGTCATGCCAGCGATCCAAAAAGCCAGCGGGCCATAGGTTAACTGGGTAGGGGTGGAAGAGGATCGATGGAAGAGGGAGGTTCGGTCCGGCAAAACGAAGATATCCCCGAAGCTGTCGCTGTGAAGGGTGCTGCGAAAAATGAAGTACCGACCGTCCGGCGTCCAGGTTCCGCAGCACTCGTGAGGCGGCGTGTGCCAACCCGGCAACAACGGACGAAGGCCAGAGCCGTCAGTCCGAACCTCCCAAAGAGCGTAGGTATGTGCAGCACGGTCGACAATTGTGAATCGGATGCGCTTGCTATCGGGGGAGAACACGGGTTGGGATGGCTCGCCTTGTACGGTGGCGATACGAATTGGCCGGCTGCCATCTGCGGCGGAGAGCCAGAGCTCCGAGCCGCGGGTAGATACCAGGCGTTGTCCGTCGGGAGACCATTTCGCAGCGTAACCGTCAAAACCGTTCGCAGTTGCACGCAATCTGCGGGGTGAGCCGGCAGGCAGAGGCAAAGCCCAGAGAGGGGCATTCTCCAACGGTAAGCCTTCATCGGACCCCGAGGTCGCCAGAAGCTGGGAGTGGTCGGGTGAGATGTCCTGAATGAGCGGATCCTTAATCGGGCTGGGTGTCTCAAGCAGTTCGCCACCGGTCAGTGACATCTGGGCCAGCACGGTTTGACCCTGGGGACCATTCTCATTGAAATAGATCCGGGAGCCGTCGGTCACCGCTCCGAACTTGCCTTTACCGTCGTGCGTCAGCTGCGTGGATCCAATTACGCGCGGCTGTGGGACGGGTAAGAGAAACCAGACTGCCGCGGCCGCGAGCAACAAGGCCGCAACCGACCCCGCAATCCACCCGCCCAAGCGTTTGGTTGGTGTCTTAAGCGCGAGAGCGGCTGGCGCGGCTGCGCTGAGTTTTCCTGAACTCGTATCGCGCTTAAGTCGCTTGAGGTCGGCGCGGATTTCTGCAGCGTTCTGACAGCGAACGTCGCGATCTTTCTCAAGAGCCTTGTTGATGATGCGTTCGAGATCGGCCGGCACATTGGGATTGATTCGCGACGGCGGAACCGGTGCTTTGTTCAGAATCGCGTCGAAGATCGCGGCGGTGGTGTCGCCACGGAACGGAAGAACACCTGTGGCGGTCTCGTACAGCACTGTGCCGAAAGAGAAGAGGTCGGTGCGGGCATCGAGATCCTTACCGAGCGCCTGCTCGGGCGACATGTAGGCGACCGTCCCCAGGGTGCTGCCGGCACTGGTCAGGTGCTCCTCGGTGACGGTCGGTGCCGAAGTGAGCTTGTCCGAGCTTTCCGGAGAAATCTTGGCGAGACCGAAGTCCAGGATCTTCGCGTGGCCGCGTTCGGTGACAAAGATGTTTGCCGGCTTGATATCGCGATGGACGATTCCTCGGGAATGGGCGGCATCGAGTGCGTCGGCGATTTCGATACCGAGATCGAGCAGGCGCTCGAGATCCAGGGGATGGCCGAACGTCAGTTCGCGTAAGGTCTTGCCGTCCAGGTACTCCATCACGATGAAGGGGCGACCCGCATCCTCGCCGATTTCATGAATCGTACAGATATTCGGGTGATTCAGCGCCGAAGCCGCCCGCGCTTCGCGGCGAAAGCGTTCGAATGCGGTCTGGTTTCCGGCGACATTTTCGGGAAGGAACTTCAGTGCGACAAAGCGGCCGAGCTGAGTGTCTTCGGCCTTATAAACCACACCCATGCCGCCGCCGCCCAGCTTTTCCAAAATGCGGTAGTGAGAGATGGTCTGGCCCAGTGGCGAGGGAACGGACATTCGAACTCATAGTAGCAGAATTGTTGATGATTCAATTCGGGTTTGCATTTCGACGTTCCGGGCGTGCCGCCCCGAAACTTCAATCAGCGACAAAATCCTCCGTAGCACTGAGAGGATGTCAGGAAAAAATTCTCTCCCCTTCTCCTCTCGGCGGAGAACATGGAATGGGTTTGGCATTTGCCGGGAGACTTAGAGCCGGTCGACTAATCGTCAGCAAACCCGCTCTCCCTTGTAGCCACGGGAATACCCTTGACGCTTGATCTGAGGGTTTCGTCAGAAGAATGGCTATGGCTCGAAGGCGTGACGAGCTTTTTCCTGATGGAACGTACCTTGAGGAATGATTTCGCCTCTTTATAGATGCGCTTGCGCTCCCGTCTGTCGAATGCAGCACCCTTCAGAATGCGGAAAATTGCCTTGGGACGGAAATAGTATTCGTCGTAAAACCTGTGCAGTGCTCCGAGCGCCTCGTCGGCTGGCAAATCGGAATACGAGAGGTGGGCGAGTTGGTGACCGTCCCGATCGACCATATCTCGATCGCGCACCAGAAAGCCGTTTTGGGCTGCATACTCGTACAGCTCTGTACCCGGGTAGGCATGGGCAACCGAAACCTGAATCGTGTGGACATCCAATTCTTTTGCAAAGGCGATTGTTTCTTGGACGGTTTCGCGAGTCTCTCCGGGCAGTCCGATGATGAAATCGCCGTGGATCACCAGACCCAGGCGGTGGCAATCCCGGGTGAACTGTCGAGCCCGCTCGACAGTGGCGCCTTTCTTCATGTTCTTCAGAATCTGGGGATCGCCAGATTCATAACCCACGATAAGCAGCCTGCAGCCACTCTCCTTCATGGCCTTGAGAGTGTCATAATCCGTGGTCACGCGCGAAGTCGAAGACCAGGTCAGCTTAAGCGGCTTGAGTTTGCCCGATAATTCCATGGTGCGCGCCTTTTGAATGTTGAAGGTGTCATCGTCGAAGAAAAATTCCTCCACCTCCGGCCAGTATTCCTTGGCTTTGGCCATCTCCCTAGCCACGTCGTCGCTCGAACGCTTGCGCCAGGAATGGCCGCTTAATGTCTGCGGCCACAGACAAAACGTGCACTGCGCAGGACACCCGCGGGTGGTGTAAAGCGAAACATACGGATATTTCAAGAATGGAATGTCATATCGATGGATATCGAGATCACGCTGATAAACCTCGGTCACGTGGGGGAGAGCGTCCAGGTCTGAGATCGCAGGGCGATCAGCGTTGTGAAGGACGGCTCCGTTCTTCTGATACGAAATGCCTAAAACTTCGTCTGGCGGTTTCGCTTGCGCCAGTTCGACGACGGAATAGTCGAATTCTTTTCGGCAGACGAAATCAATTGCCGGACAATCGCGCATTGATTTCTCGGGAAGCGCGGTCACGTGCGGGCCGACAAAAGCAATCTTGATATGGGGATTTCGACGCTTGACGGCATTTGCCAGACGCACGTCACTGGCGAAACCAGGTGTGCTGGTAAATAGCACCAGGAGCTCGTAATGCTTCGTTGCTTCGATGGTCTGCTCGGGGGAAATACCATGCGAAGGGGCGTCGAGCAGGCGCGCGCCCTCTAGCATGCCTGCGGGATAGGCCAGCCACACTGGGTACCAGTAGGACTCTACTTCGCGCGTGGCCGGCCATCGCGACGCAGCTCCCCCATCGAAACCCTCGAAAGACGGGGGATTCAGAAACAAAGTTCGCAATGGCACGGTACAAGTCTTAACCGGTTAAGAGCGACTGTCAAGTGTGCTATTGTGCAGACGGTTTAGAAGCAGTTCAGCATGCTGAGAGACTGCAACCAGACTATCTCGGAACAACCGTTCTCGGTGAAAAATGCCCATCCCTGATGAGCTTGCACAAGCGCACTTGACAGCATGTCTTAATACGTTAAGATTTAGGGCGGTTAGCCGATTTCCACGGAAGTCGAGGTAACGCCAATGCATAAGCGATATGCATTTGTGCCGTTGTTGCTATTGTCGGTTAGCGGTTGGGCGCAATCCGCCAATCGAATTGAGATCTTCGGCGGTTATGCGTACGCCATGAACGACTTTACAGGAGGCATGCTGTACAACAGCCAAACTTCACTGAACCGGGGGTGGAACGTCTCCGCGAATTTCAGACTGAACCACTTCTCCCAGCTCGTTGCTGATTACGGAGGATTCTATCTTACGTTGCCGAGTGATTTGTGCATATCCGGATTCAGTTGCAGTTCTTCGGCTCACACCCTGATGTTTGGCCCGCAGTTGTCTTTCCGTTCGAAACTCACTCCTTTTGCTCATGCTCTTTTCGGGGTTGCTCTTGCACATCAAGGTGAGTTTCACCCTCTCGTGAGTAACCACTCCTTCGTCATGGCTCTGGGAGGTGGCGTGGATTACGGGCTGACATCCCACTTCGGCGTCAGGGCACAAGCCGACTACCTGCAGACGCATTTCACGAATGGGGATGATCAAGTCCCTTTCCACAACAGCAATGCCCGCATCTCAGTCGGCATTATCGCTCGGTTTTAGTCGTCTGACTGATCGCTGTGCGCCACCACCCAAAGTTTGGTTCGAATCGTAAAAACGGAGATTCGGCCGGCACAGCTATCGTTCCCGAATGCGGAAATAGATTTCGTCCGCTCTAGAAACGGAAAATCAGGCCGGCGGACAGGCGGAGGTTGGCCTTGGGGCCCGCGACCGGATGGACATAAACCGCGTTGTCGGTAAGAAAGGCGATCCAATCGCATTCAAAGGCGCGAATTGCAATACGACGGCTGAGCGACACATCCATACCGCCGCCCATTGTCAATGCTACGCCTGTGATGGGCCGCCCGGCGAGTTCCGTGTATTTCGTCACCTGGCGGTAGCCGCCGAACAAGACTTCCCCGAATAGCACCTTGGAACCAGGCCGCTCAAATCCGCCGCTTCGGCTGGCGAGACGGCGCAGGTCGAAAACCGGGCCGAAGGCGTACGTCAGCAGGCTGACCGGCGTGTGGTCCTGGAGATCGCCTTCGGTATCGTAGAGCGCCGTCCGGCTGAGGTCGGCTTTGATCCGTAACCAACTGCCAACGGCGCGGCTCGCCGCTAGGTTCCACGCCGGGCCGTTTACAAAGGGCTCGACGGGTTCATCGAAAGCCATCGGATGGAAACGCGCGTACTGAAGGCCACCGTAGACATCCCAGTTTTGATTTTGGGCGATGAGCGGCGCGCCAAGCAGGAGGAAGACAGCAGTCGCGAACAATCCTCGAAGCGTCAGTTCCGTTGCACGCTGCACGGGATCTCCAAAACTTGGACTAGGCCGCAGTACGCAGCCGGCATGTTATCACGGGGATTGCGAGATTCGCTCCCGACTCTTTTGTCGGCGATCCGCTGGACTTCTAACTTCTCCTCTCCGTGAACAAATTGGTATCTAGCCATCTGCCCTTGTGCATCCTTCCGTCGGCACCGGCCAGTTTCAGCCATACCGCATGCCAGGTGCGCCGGCGTCTCCAGATTGCTGTTCACATATGACTTCTCGATTTCTCCTCACTCGTCCCGCAAGCGTTCGATTTCGTGGTGGTGCGCACGAAAGACGTAGCGGCCGATGAGATAACCGGCTGCACTCCCGACAATAACGTCCGACGTGAAATGCTTCTGTCCCACAACGCGAGTTGCAGCGACAGTTGAGCCAACGGCATACCAAAAAATGCGACTTTTAGTTGAGGGGTATTCATCTGCAAGAACAGTTGCCATAGACCAGGTGAACATGGCATGGCCCGAGGGAAATGAGCTGTTGAACGAATGATTGACGAAGAAATCGCCGTGTCCGTTACCTTCTTCTGGCCGTAATCGGCCCGAGATCACGTTTGTGAGCTCCTTTATGACGAAGCTGTTAACAAAACTCTCAGTCCCGAGAAATCCGGCTTCATGGGCGTGCTCATTGTGTTTCTTTGTGCCGTAGAGGTACAGGGCACCCACCGTTGCTGCGGTTCCAATCAGGCCTGCGTTTGAGATCTGGCGAGCGGCGTTGACCGTTCCAGTCGAGGGAGTCGGCTGGATGTGACGGTCAACAGGTATCAAAACGCCGGCAATCACGAATGGAACCAAAAATCGAACATTTGCAGGTTTCTGAGCAACATCTCGAACCGGCGATTGGAATATGCGAATTTGATCTTGCACAAAACGCTTCGCTAGCTGCCGAGTGTCAAACTTAGCCTGCGAGGAAAATGACTCCTTGAACGGCGGTTGTGTCTGGCCAACTGCTGGCTGCGATGGAAGAGCGATAATGACTACCAGTACCCACGCAAAACACGCGCGGTTCTTAAGTAGCTCCAATACCCCGGGGCTTGGCCACTCCCGTCCACGCTTGTTAAGTAAGGCCTCACTCATCCGTAGAGCGTCTCTGTACCGAGTTACGACAGTCGTTGGGGCCATACTCTTTGCGGTGACAAGGCACCTCTCCGGCTCATCCCTGTGGACTGCCGTTCGCGTCTTCGGGTATCAGCGCCCTGGTCACTCGTGGCAATAACTGCGGCAGCGGAGAATTACAAGAAACCGGGAAAGACCGACAGCATGGCAGCAGACAGCAGGAACCGCTTCAGCCATCGCACAATACCTTTCGCCGCGGGAATACCGACGGCACGATCTAAGTCTTAACCTATTAAGACTTACTGTCAAGTGCCCTCGGTGCCGGCTCTGGACGGGCATTGTTTCGCTGCGTGATTGGGGATGAATGTACGTCTCAAGAGAAAAGTACTCAGTGGCCCTTGTCGTGATCGTGGTTTCCAATCTGAGACGCTGCCATGCCAATGCCCAACCTAAGTACGTGTAGCGCGACAGCTTTGGCTCTTGCCGCTCGTGTCCGTGGCAGGCGCGGTAGAGACTCATCCCAGACGGGGGAGGGAGAGCGCAATTCAGAACTGGAACTCGAAGCCAGCGAATCGTCATCCTCAGCGGAGCGCCGATCGGTTTCGTCGGGAGAGAATTTGGGCAGGGCTACGGGGAAGTTAAACTCAGGTGGCGGGGACTCCCGGCTGAGAAGTATCCGAGGCACGGATGTGGCCGGCTTTCTGAGTCGATGCGCTCGCCGGGGCGAGGACCCGCTGCGCTGCGGCCCCGAGAATTGGGCATCCGCCAGACGAGGGGCCTGATCCGCCAAGATCACCATCTTGGGGATCCATAAGGCAACCAGCACCAGGCAAGCGGCGGCAAACACCGTCAGTGCGACCTTCCTTTGCGGACCACAGAGGGAAGGTTTGGCCAGGAGAGCATGCACTCTTGCCGCCAGAAGAGAAGAACGCGACGACAGAAAATCCACCGGGCCCGCGGGATTTTCCTCGAGAAACCACCAAGCCGCTAAAGTCGTCAGACAGCTCGCGTATTCCAGTCGGCCCTCGACAGAGCGCGGAACCACGCTGTCATCGCATACCAACTCGCGCTCCCATCGCAAAGCGCGCCGCGCCAGCCATGCCGCGGGATGAAAGAAAATCAGGTAGCACCCCAGGGTGCACAGACGGTCCCAAAGATAGTCCCGTCTACGGACGTGGGTGAATTCATGCTGAAGCACATGCACGAGTTGATGGGCGTGGAGCCTGGACAAGAGCTCCCTGGGCACGAGAATCTTGGGACGCCGCCAACCCGCCGTGGCGGGAGAACGGAGGCCATCCACTAAGCGCAGTTCGCAGCCGGGAGATCTGGTCCCGAAACGAACTAATTCGAAGACAAAAGCGAGAGCGTCCGGCGCCGGCCGGGAAGCGCTGAGAAAATTACTGAGCCGCCAATGCTGGCTGAAGGATCGTACTAGGAAAACCGCAAGCATGGCCAGGTAGAACCAGAACGCAAAGGATATGTCCTTAGCCAGAGCTGGCAACGTGGCGGAGCTGACGCTCCACCCCAGCAGATGTTCGAACGGCACCGCCTCAGGAGCCCGACCGGCTTGGTAGAGGAGAGTGGGTATAGAGAACGATACAAGCACCCACAGCCAAGCCGTCACAGCTGCGCCCAGGAAAAGCCCGTCGAGCCAAAAGCGGACCTGAGAGTTCCGAATGAACCGGGCGAGCACCGACAAAAGCAGGTACACCGCCGATGTTTTGAGCAAATAGGTCAGCAGCAGGCTGGCGTGCGGCAATGCGGATTCGCTGCTCATAAACTGGTGAATGCGGGGCCACTATGCGAGAGTTTGCGGATCCTTCAACCCTGATCCTTGCGACGCTCCCGGATGAGGTTTTCGAGTTCGCGCAATTCCTTCGCCGGAATGCGCTCATCGCGCAATAGTTCGACGAGCAGTTCCGTCCGCGACCCGGTGAAGTATTTCTTCATGACGTCCCGAATGGATAGCCGGTGAACGTCATTTCGCCCAATCAGCGGACGGAATACAAAAGCCCGCCCCTTCTGGGAATGATCCACCTGCCCTTTGCGCTCCATGATCCGCAACAGGGTCTGCACGGTCTTATAGTTTGGCGCCGGGCTTTCGTCGGCCGACTTCAGAATGTCCTCGATCGAGCCTTCTCCAATCCTCCATAAAATCCGCAACAAGCGAAGTTCGCCCGGCGTAGGGAGTACCGCTTCCTGACCGCGCCTGGGTTTCTTCATCACGAGAGAATTTTGCGACTCCAGGGCGTCAAGCGTCAACCGTATTTAGAAAAGAGCCTAGAATCACCGGTGCACGAACTGGTATTGCGAGCTATCCAGCAATGTACCTGCCCTTCCATGTGGTTAGAAGGGAAAGAGAAAACCCCAAAGGCAGCACGCAAGGCCGGTTGCCGCATCAACTCTTAATAAGTTAAGAGACCTCGAGGGAACGCCCGGCATCCAATGTGATTCGAGCGCCCTGGGGTTTTGGAGTAACGCCGTGAGTCTCGTTCCGTCGCAAGGACCGCAGGTTGCTTTCAGAGATCTTCTTTCCGGTTGGAGGACGATTCTAGCGGGCAGGCCCCCGATGCTCTCGATCGAGATTACCCGAGAGTGTCCCCTGAACTGCCCGGGTTGCTATGCCTATGGCGAGAACCACCTGGGTGGTGGAACCACGTTGTCCGAATTGAGAGATTTTCGTGGCGATGCTCTCGTAGAAGGTGTTCTCGGGCTGGTTCGAAAATATCAGCCGCTCCATGTTTCGCTGGTTGGCGGCGAGCCGATGATCCGGCACCGGGAATTAGGTCGGATCTTACCCGCGCTCGGCCGCATGGGTATTCATACCTTATTGGTGACCAGCGGGGTGATTCGAATTCCCAAAGAATGGATGGGCATCCCGCGCCTTCGCGTGGCCGTTTCCGTCGATGGTCTCCCCGAACACCACGACGTACGCCGCAAACCGGCCACCTATGAGCGCATACTGGCCAATATGGATGGTGCGACCGTGAACATTCATTGGGTCATTACGCGTCCC
>Ga0126373_10003080_pt1 | contig 12391 bp, 10 predicted proteins | sample PanSoiMetPlot_11_FD_92545 | JGI IMG/M metagenome (GOLD analysis project Ga0126373, IMG submission 92545) | Tropical forest soil microbial communities from Panama - MetaG Plot_11 | ecosystem: Environmental > Terrestrial > Soil > Tropical forest > Bulk soil | place: Panama | collected 2016-02-17
GCGATAATCCAATTCGCGGCTTGGATCGCATCCTGCAAAGGCTGGTGGTCGCCGGACGCGGCGCTGAGCACAGCCAGAGCATTAATAGCCCACCCGTTTTCGCGAGAATAGACGTGTTTGTCGACCCGAGGGATACCGAGCTTTCGGCGTTCGGCGTCCCCTAACTTAAAGTAGTCAGCGGAATGTTCACCCGGGGTCAGGTCGGCGTCTTGACTCGCATAGAAGGTCCCATCGGGTGACATCAAAAAGCTCTTCAAATAGTCATAGATCTTTTTCGCGGTATTGACGTAAATAGGATCGCCCCAAACCGCATAGGCTTCTGCGTAAGCCCGAATATTCTCCGCCTGCATCTGCATAATCTTTTCGAAATGCGGATGTTCCCAATCTCCATCTGTAGAATATTGGCAAACGCCTCCCCAGATCGGGTCAATCAGGTTGAGTTGGGCTGCGAGCGTTTCCCGGCCCATGCGGGCGAAATCGGCGTCGCCTGACATGCTCGAAACCAGGCAATATTCGATAGTGTCCCAGTTCAGGAACTTCTGGACCGTACCCCAACCTTTATTCTTCGAATCGTAAGAGTCGATCAACCGCTGCCGCAGCCGGACCACATCCGGGTTTGAGAGAAAGGAATGATCGGAAGCGGATAATTGCGGTTCCGGAAGGATTGAGGGACCGGGCGACGGATCATCAATGATCGCTTGTAACATTGAGGCCATCGGTTTCGGCGGGATATATCCTTGGCGTTTAACGATCTCGCTACCATCCGGGTTAAACACGATCGTAGCCGGCCAACCATAATCCTCATACCGATTGGCCAGGTCCGGGCGGGAATCTGCATCGACCCGGACCGCAAGGTAGTGCGAGCGGATTAGATCCACGACGGCCGGGTCTGTGTAAGTAACTTCTTCCATCACGTGGCACCAGTGACACCACCCGGTTCCAAGATCGAGCAACACAAACCGGCCTTGCTGTCTTGCCTCGTTAAAAATCGAGTCGGACCATGGCCGCCATGGGATTTCGTTGGCGCCTTCGAGTTTGAGACAGAAGAGCAGCGCCAGAAATACCGCGCATAACTTTAGGCGACCGTACCGATTAACCGTTCGAGCTATCGAAGCGTGAGTAGTCATAACGAGAATCGTTTACCGGCGCGGAGTTGTCTGGAGTTAAGATGCGATTTGGGGGATCTTTATTTCAAGATATCGATCGGAAGGTATGATTCGCATTGAAGCAATCTTTGTAGGCGAGCCAAAGAGTATCACGGATGAAAAGGGGACGTGGTTGTCTGCCATCTATCGTACCCGGGTCGAAGGACCGATTGAACTACGGGAGCGAAGTTTAGCCGGAGACCAGGTCGCGGACACGAAAAACCACGGTCGCCCCGGGCAGGCCGTTTGTGTTCACCCGATCGTCCACTACGATTTCTGGAATGCAGCTTATGATCTAGAGGGCGAGCGCAGTCTTGGTCCAGGTAGCGTAGGTGAAAATTGGACGATTAGCGGAGGGGATGAAGAAACCGTTTTCTGTGGCGATGTTTACAGAGTAGGAACGGCCATTGTTCAGGTCTCCGGTCCACGAGGGCCCTGTTCGAAGCAGGAACGGAAGCTCAGGTTGGATGGGTTTTTAAAACGGACGATCGAGTCCATGCGGACGGGCTTTTATCTACAAGTTTTACAGCCAGGGGTTGTGAATACCGGCGATAACTGGGCACTGGAGAGCCGATTTAACGATCCAGTCTCTGTGAGTTTAGTAAATCAAGCCGCGTATCGCGGAGTCGGACCCGATGTCTTCGAGAAGATAATGAGCGCGGAAGGTGTGGTCGACGGCTGGAAAGAGATTTTGCGGGGCCGGACGATGGGAAAGTAATCAGTAATCAGTGGTGTAGCTTTGAGCGGGGCACTGGAGGGGAGCCAGACTTCACCCTATTGTCTAGACTTCGGGAGGCTTCGTCGGGCAAGCCCCTTTAGCACGTGACCAACCACGCATGTTTGTTTCCAGCGCATGGAAGGCCACAACATCGGGTTAAACAGGCGGCTCCCGAGGACATAAGTTCAAAGTTCTAGATTTTATGTTCTAGGTTCAACCCTTCGCACTGAACTGCGCTGACCTAGCCTCGGGCGCGTTTCGAACCTGCAACTTAAAACCTAAAACTTAGAACTTAGAACCCTTATGTCTGCTCCTTTAATCCAACTGGATGGACTCGGTTAGCGGACCAAATTTGAAGTAAACACCGTCAAAGTAAGCGTTAACTCCGCGCAAATAGGCGTCGTTACGCGCTTTGATTTCAACGCGTCGATCATCCAAGATGTGAAACGTGATTTCTGCCGGCTTCTCGCCTTCCTCCGGCTGCGGATCCCGATAAGTGCCGCTCCCATTTCTCAACACCACACGGCCGCTTACATCGCCGGTGCTCGCGTTTGGACCACGAACGACGCCCAAGCGAAATTTGACTCCTTTGTTGTCCTTCTCCAGATCCAATTCGCCACCGTATCCATCGTGGTAGGCAGCGCTAACGCCGGTTGGCAAGCTATTGTCGAGTAAGCCGCGGATGAACCCGACTCGGTACATGGTCAGGTCTCGAAGCGTCTGTAACCGAACAACCTCTTCCGGCAAACCCTCCGAGGTGGCGTTGAGTCCAGCGCTCCGTTCCGCAAACTCGTCGCGGTACGAGATCCAATCGGCCTCACGCTTCTTCAGATCGGAAAAAGCGCCGCCAGCCAGCTTTGCTTTTGCCTGTTGGTAGATTTCGTTCAGCCATGCATCTGCCGCGTTGTAGCGCTGCTGCGCTCGCTGCTGCAGCTCCGTGTCTGAGAGCTTTCGGTAGGTACCGCTAAGGTCGTGCTCCTTCTTGCGCGAGTCAGATAACCCGGATGTTGTGACTTCCAGTTGTTCACCCTCGATGTCTCCTTCAATCGCAACCTTAAAATTGCTTTGCTGATCTGAGGGTTCGTCCTGTCGATACACTTTTCCATCCAATTTTAGACGACCACCGAAAGCAAAATCCTCTCCTGTCGACGAATTCGCGAACTGAGCAAAGCTGAAGATACCGCCCCCGTCGGGCTTGAAGGTACCGTTCTCGTCAGATCCCGTTGGATCAACCGAGAGCTCGGTTTCAGCGTCCCGGGCAAAAGTAGCCGCCTTGATATGGATGAATGGGCAAAAAATGAATAATAGCGAAGAGAGAATGAACCTGGATGCCCCGAGTAAGTTCATCGATGATCCCATCTTTTGGGGGTAAACGCGAGACATAGGTCAATTGAAATCCGCGCCAGGATAGCGATTCGACTGGCGGACCAAAAGCTCTAATTGTCGATTCCAGGTTCGCCTCAGGCTTACAGATTCTGCCGCCTCGGCCTGTGTGCATACGCCCAAACGTGACGGCCCCCTAGCTCCTAAACTGATTACTCCCCTGCAACCAGCGACTGCTTGGCCTCCGCAATCTTTTGGATGATCTTCGTTATTTGGGGTGCAATCGCTTTGATCGCAGCTCTAGGCGGAGGGTCCGGGATCCCAAAGGTATGTTGAAACGTAGCAGCCAGTAGATCGGCTTTGCGTTCCATTTCGGGCTGATATTGGCCCGGGATAAGATTCTCGGCGAGGAAGAAACCAGTGATAGTAGCGCGGTAGATATACATAACCTCTGATGCGGTTAGCTCGGTGCGGAGAAGCCGCGCCTTTTTCAGAAGTTCCACGTACTCCTCGAACGCTGCGTACTGCTGCGTTATGAGCGTTTGATCCCCGGCTGTACTCAAGCGACCAAGGGTTTCGAAATCCCGAACGAAGATGGCCCGAATCAGAGGGCGTCGATTCGCCAGTAACCAGAAATGGCGGACCATCCGATGAAGCAATAATTCCTCAGGATGATCCCGCAGGGTCGGCGCCATGTCGTCGAGAGCATGCAGTAGTTCGCGTTGTAACACTGCCATGAAAAGGGTCTCTCGATTGGGCCAGTGAAGGTAAACCGTCCCTTTCCCGACGCCGGCATGTTTCGCGATGTCATCGATAGTGACTCGGCTATAACCCCAGCGCTCGAGGAGCTGAGCAGCGGAATCGAGGATACGTTGGGCGCGGAGCGCCCGTTTATCGAGTTTCGGAGTTGGATTAAAAATCGGCGTAGCGATTTAGTAATTTGACCAAATTTCTAAATTGGTCAAATATTGGAAAGCCAAGAAATTTCAGTCCGGTTGACCCGGAGTCAGCCGGTCCAATCGATCGAATTATTCATTTGATTAAATCATTTGATTAAGTAGCTTTTCCTGTGAGTAAGTCTCTACCCATCGCCCCCGATCTCGGTGCTCGTGCCCGTCTCTTGGACGCGGCCGCTGAGATCTTCGGCACCTACAATCTAGAAGGCGCGACTACCCGTCAGCTCGCTGAGCAGGCAGGAGTTAACCAGGCCGCGATCCCGTACTATTTTGGGGGCAAGGAAGGGCTTTATCTCGCCACCGTTGAATACTTTTTTTCTGTTCACGCTCCGAAAGTTCAGTCCGTGGTCGGCGAAATCGAATCTCGTCTGGCTGCGAAAGCGATCGAGCCCGGCGAAGCCTTAGATCTACTGAAAAAGCTGTTGGAAACGATGCTGGAGCTGCTATTGCGCCAACAAACCAATCGTTCCTTCGGCCGGATTATCATTCGGGAACAGATGCAGCCTACCAAGGCTTTTGACCTGATCTACGAAAGAGTTATCCGCCATGTTCACGAGACCATCTCGTCACTACTGGCCATCGTTCTGGACCGGAAAGCTGACGACCGGGCCGTGATCCTGCGGGCGCAGATGATCGTTGGTCAGGTTCTGATTTTCCTTTCCGGCCGCGAGACCATTCGCCGTCGCCTTAACTTAACCGGGTACACGGATGAAGAGTTTGCCGAGATCAAAGCGGCCCTCGACGAACAGCTAGACCTATTACAACCAGTCGGCCTCGCACGTGTCCTCCAGAGTCCGGCTCAGCCGGACGACGGAGGAAGCGAGGCGCGCTCCACGAAAAGGGGAGGTAGAAAATGAGGAAACGACTAGTGACTATTCTAGGAGTTGTCGCTGTGCTTTCCATTGCTGGGTGGTTTATCTACCAGCAGTTCACGGCGGCTCCTCAACGTATTCTGACGCTCCAAGGGAACATCGATATTCGCCAGGTGAATGTCGGCTTCCGGGTTACGGGGCGAGTAAAAGAAATGAAACTCGAGGAAGGCGATGTCGTACACGCCGGAGATCTGATCGCGACGTTGGATGACGCTCCTTATCAGGATCAGGTTCGTTTAGCCGAAGCTCAGGTTGCCCAAGCTCAGGCTAACTACAGCAAAATGGTGAATGGTTATCGGCCGGAGGAAATCCAGCAAGCCAAGGCGCAACTCGCTCAATCTCAAGCCAACTACCAGAATGCTGTCAGATATTTTGAGCGGCAAGACGCTTTGCAGCAAAGTCACGTCATTTCGAAGTCAGACTATGATAATGCCCTGGCATCCCGCGATTCGCTTAAAGGGCAGGTTGATCTGGCTCAAGCTAACCTCAACCTGGAGCTAGCCGGTAATCGCTTCGAAGATATCGACAGCGCCAAAGCGCAGCTCGAGAACTCGAAAGCGAATTTAGCCACCGCCCGGCAGAACCTGGATGATTGCAAGCTTTTTGCGCCGGTCGACGGCGTGATCATTACCCGCGCGGTCGAACCGGGGACGATTGTCTCCACTAGCTCCGTTATCTATTCCATTTGTCAAAACGAGCCGATCTGGGTCCGGACCTATGTCGACGAACGCGATCTCGGTCGCATTTACCCCGGCATGAAGGCGCTGGTCTATAACGATACTGATCCAAATCGCCCGTACGTTGGACAAATCGGATTTATTTCTCCGATAGCGGAGTTCACGCCGAAAAACGTCGAGACGCGCGAACTAAGGACAGACTTGGTTTATCGGCTCCGCGTTATCATCGCGAAACCCGATCGTTATCTCCGGCAAGGGATGCCGGTAACCCTGCGAATGGTGGATGAACACCATGAACCAGAGCAGCCCAGAAGTTAACGCGGTCAGCGCCGGGAACGCGGGTATCGCCGGGAACGGTGGGCCGTCGAAGTCTGCAGGGACGAGCTTCTGCTCGTCCGAGATGAGCCGGAGCTCATCCCTGCCGTTAGTCGAAACGACGGACCTGGTTAAATCCTTCAAGGAAGGGATTCCTCCGGCTTTGGATCATCTTGATATCCGGGTGGCGGGTGGCGCTGTTACGGGCCTGGCGGGGCCGGACGGTGCAGGAAAGACGACCCTGATGCGGCTACTAGCAGGTTTGTTGCTATCGACGGCCGGAGGTATCCGCGTCCTTGGTTATGATCCCACGACCCAGCCGGAAGAAATCAGGTCTCGGATCGGGTATATGCCTCAACGGTTTGGTCTCTACGAAGATCTGAGCGTGATCCAGAACCTTCGGCTGTACGCGGAGCTGCGCGGGATCATCGGCGAAGAGCGCGAAGCAAGTTTTGAGCGGTTGCTCAATTTCACTGACTTGAAACGGTTTCAGGACCGGAAAGCGGGCGCCTTGTCAGGGGGGATGAAGCAAAAGCTGGGTCTAGCCTGCGCGCTCGTGAGCAAACCCGATCTGTTGCTACTCGACGAACCGAGTGTCGGTGTCGATCCCATATCTAGACGAGATCTATGGAACATGGTGCAAGACTTGGTTGGAGAGGGGATTGGGGTTGTCTGGAGTACCGCCTACCTGGATGAGGTTGAGCTTTGCGACACGGTGATCCTTCTACATGAAGGCAAGAAAATCTTCGACGGACCACCGAAAGAACTAACCGACCGGGTACGGTCGCGGACTTTTCAGTTACTAGTCGCTAATAACCGGCGGAAAATCCTGGCGGACGTTTTGCGGTCACCGGCAGTGGTAGATGGTGTCGTCCAGGGCGATCACATCCGCTTGGTGCTAAAGGCGGGTAGCTCTCAGGAGGGCATCGAACAATTCGCGGATGATCGGCGTTTACGTGCGGTAGCGCCGCGCTTCGAGGATGCGTTTGTCGATACCCTTGGTGGCTTACCTAAAGAGGAATCGCTTGTGGCCAGTACCATGCCGCATCTTGAGCACGATGGGGGCACTGTTATCGATGCGCACGATTTAACCAAACGTTTTGGCAACTTTGTGGCCACGGATCACGTGACCTTTTCTGTCAATCGAAGTGAGATCTTTGGTCTGCTTGGACCCAACGGTGCCGGAAAGTCGACTACGTTCAAAATGTTATGTGGCTTGCTAAAGCCTTCTTCCGGAACCGCTCGAATAGCGGGAATTGATTTTCGGAAATCAGGAAGCGCGGCTCGGAATCGGATCGGCTATATGGCGCAGAAATTCTCCCTCTACGGCGATCTAACGGTGCAACAGAACCTCGACTTCTTCTCCGGTGTCTATGGATTGCAGGGTAAACGGAGAAGCTCAGCCATCGATCGGATGATCCATGCGTTCGGCTTGGAGACTCATCTAGGCAACGCATCGGGACAATTGCCGCTAGGTTTCAAACAACGCTTAGCCATGGCCTGTGCTTTGATGCACGAGCCGGATGTACTTTTTCTGGACGAACCGACTTCCGGCGTGGACCCCATTACCCGGCGTCAGTTCTGGTTGCATATCAACGGTCTAGTCGACAAAGGCGTGACCGTCATGGTGACAACCCATTTCATGGATGAAGCGGAGTACTGCGACCGCATCGGGTTAGTCTACCGCGGGAAACTCATTGCTCTCGATACGCCCGACGCCCTGAAGCGCAGTGTTCAGTCCGCTGACTTATCGGATCCCACCATGGAAGAGACTTTCATCCGAATCATTCAACGTTTCGATACCGCGAATGGACACGAAAAGACATAACCGCGAATGGACTCGAACTAAGAAAAACGAACCGCGGATGAACGCAGATGGACGCGGATAAAGGACTAACCGCGAATGGACGCGAATTGACACGAATGAAGATGGGAGATTCACAGCGGGAACAAGGCGAGCGTATTGCAGCAATTCCGTGCCCAGCTCTTGTTATTCGCCGGACGCGCTGCAGTTGTGCGGTGAGTCCAGCTACTATTCGCGTCCATTCGCAGCTTGTTCGACGAAGCCTTGGCTCTGCGTTATTGTTTCCCTTCACGCTGGCGAAGTCGGATCCATTCGCGGTTAATCCTTTATCCGCGTCCATCTGCGTTCATCCGCGGTTGAGTTCTTCGTTCGCGGTTGAGTCCTGGGAGGTGCGGGCATGACTACCAAGAATCAGCGGTTCAGTTTCAGACGGTTGGGAGCGTTGGTACGGAAGGAACTCATCCAAATCGTCAATGACCCGAGCAGTATCCTGATCGCCTTTATTCTGCCGATCATGTTGCTCTTTCTTTTCGGGTATGCGGTTTCATTGGATTCGACCCGAGTCCGGGTGGGGGTGGCGATGGAAGGACGAACGCCCGAGTCGGAAAGCCTTCTAGTTAGCTTACGAAACTCGAAATATCTCGATGTTACCGCGAGTTTCGACCGGCGTTTCCTCGAACGGGAAATGGTGGCGGGACGGATAAGGGCACTTTTAGTGGTTCCAATCGATTTTTCGCGCCGGCTTCATTCGAAAGATAATTCGGCGCCGTTACAGATAATTGGGGACGGCAGCGAACCAAATACGGCGGCTTTTGCCGAGTCGTACCTGGAAGCGGTCGTGACGCTTTGGCTGCAACAACGCGGCATGGAAACGGGGGCGCCGGTTAACAGCATGATCGATGTGGAGACCCGGAATTGGTTCAATCCTTCGCTCGAAAGCAAGAACTACCTCGTGCCGGGGTCGATCGCGATCATTATGACCATGATCGGCACCTTGCTAACGGCGCTGGTTGTCGCCCGAGAATGGGAAAGGGGAACTATGGAAGCGATGATGGCGACACCGGTGGCGATTCAAGAATTAGTGCTAGGCAAATTGATTCCATATTTCTTGCTGGGCCTAGGCTCAATGCTCTTCTGCACGATCGTTGCCGTCTTCGTATTCCATACGCCGTTGCGCGGATCGATCCTCTCGTTGTTCTTGGTCACATCGCTATTCCTGGCCTGTGGGTTAGGCATCGGTCTTTGGGTATCGACACTTTCCAAGAGCCAATTCGTAGCCGGCCAGTTTGCCATCATTTTGGGTTTTCTACCCGGTTTTCAACTGTCCGGCTTTTTGTTCGAGATCTCCAGCATGCCGCAGATTCTGCAATTCCTGACCTTCCTTTTTCCGGCCCGTTACTTTGTCCAGGCGCTGCAAACAATTTTTCTAGCTGGCGATGTCTGGCGAATTGTCGCGTTTAACTCCGTGATCCTAGCCGGCTTTGCGACCCTCTTTTTTATACTAACTGCCCGAGTTACCCGTAAACGTTTAGCTTAAAACACAGAACTTAACCGCAGATGAACGCGGATTTACGCAGATAAAATCAACCGCGAACGGACACGAATAGTGAAAAGGTTCACCACAGAGACACAGAGACCACGGAGTGAGACTTCAGGGAAGGTTTCAAAAAGTCTCTGGGTTCTCTGTGTCTCTGTGGTCAACTTTGTATCTATTCGTGTTCATTCGCGGTTGCTGTCTTCCATCTGCGTAAATCTGCGTCCGTCTGCGGTTGAACTCTCTGTAGTGCTTGGAAGGAGGTCGATATGTGGCTCAGGATTCTTACCTTAATTCGGAAGGAAGTATTAGCGGTTTTGCGCGATCCGCGGAATCGGATGGCGTTAGTCGTGCCGCCGATTTTACAGCTTTTTCTGTTTTCGTTTACCGGCACGCTTGAGGTTAAGCACGTGGCCCTGGGAATTTGGAACCAGGACTACGGACAGGTCGCTAATGAGCTGATTCAGCGACTGTCCGCTTCTCCGAATTTTGGACATGTGGAATTCGCGCATTCGCGCCAGGAACTGCAGCAGATGATCGATGAACAGCGGGTAATGCTGGCGATTACCTTTCTCCCGGATTTTTCCCGGAAGTTTTCTGAGGACCACGCGGCGCCTTTACAGATGGTCGCCGACGGCCGCAAATCCAACTCGGCGCAGATCGCCCAGGGTTATGTAAGCCAGATCGTGAACCAATTTGTCAGTGAACAAGCGACCACTGACGACAGCGCTCCCAACGTGCAGGTAGTGGAACGAACCTGGTTTAACCCGAACCTGGATTATATTTGGTTCACCCTGCCATCGCTGGCGGTGATGATCACGTTGCAAATCTGCTTGAATGTTACCGCGATGTCGGTTGCGCGGGAACGTGAAATGGGAACGTTCGAGCAATTGCTGGTATCGCCAATTCGACCCTTGGAGATCATGGCCGGCAAAAGCATCCCGGCACTGATTTTAGCGCTGATTGAAGTGACAATCTTCATTCTGATCACCGTTTTCGTTTTCCGGATCCCGTTTCACGGCTCGGTGCTGTTCCTGTACCTCAGTCTCACCGTGTTTATCATTGCCATGATTGGTATTGGATTGAGTATCTCGTCCATCGCCGTAACCCAGCAGCAGGCCATGTTAGGCATAATGACAACGCTGTTGCCGGCAACGCTTCTCTCGGGGTACGCCGCGCCAATCGAGAATATGCCGGATTGGTTACAGCCGCTTACCTACGCAAATCCGTTGCGCTATATCATGGTAGTCATTAAAGGCGTCTTTCTGAAAGACATGCCTCCCCTGGAGATCCTGAATAATACCTGGCCGATGGCCATCATCGCGGTGTTTACGTTAACCCTGGCCACCTGGCTCTTCCGGCGACGCCTAGCGTGACTGAGGATCTTTTTCGTGCTCGTGCTCGGGCTCGTCCTCGTGCTCGAAGCTTTGATTGGGCTGATCGTGTCCCGACCTACGGTTATTACAAGAGGAGAGCTAGGATCGACAAAACGGACAACCGAGCACGAGGACGAGCCCGAGCACGAGGACGATTATCCGAACCGCCTTATTGCTTCCCTACTCCCGCAGCGCCCGGAGATCAGGATCCGTTAACGCGACTTTCCTGAAGCTCTCGTCCATCGCGATCGCCCTCTCCAAATACGACCGCGCTCTCTCTAAGTCGCTGAGCTGGGTGTAATAACAAGCCAGATTGAAATAGATGGTGGCATTACCTGGGAACTTCTGGAGGGCAGCCGATAAAATTACCTCGGCCGCGGCCAGGCTTTGGGCGCGTCGGACGGCAAAACCTAACGCGATGTACCAATCGGCTTCGTCCGGATCTTTTTGGATCAATCGTTCGGCGACCGCCGCTGCCTCTGACCATTTTCCCCACGATTGATACACCTGTAACCAAGTAGCCAACACCGGGATATCGTCCCTGGTGGCGGCGGGAAGGTCTTCGAGCTCTTCGACGGCCTCCTGATAAAGACCGAGCTCGGCAAACCCGCTGGCAGCCGTCACTTTCCGCCGGATCTGGAAAGCTTGCATTTCCGGCAAATGCATTAGGTCATTTGCCGGAGATGCAAGCTGGTCACTAGAATAGTCCGTATAGGCCGGACTATTCTACTGCTTTTTGTTGGTTGCGGGATATTTTTTAGCTCTTGGCCTATCAACCGGCATTACGCAGAAGCAGGTCCTCCGGCGTTAGCCCATGCGCGTCAACGTAATGGGTTGAGCCGAGCAGGGAGGGCGCGCAGCCTGTCCGACGTAGCCTTTAGCCGAAGCATACGCCTTTCACAAAAGGTGGCGAAGTCGGATCCCGCGCGCCGCGAACAGGTCTACATCGTCGACACAGGCCAGCTCGGTCGATCTGGTCTCTAGCGACTCGGCGAACCACTGATCGCGAGGACGCGATCCCTCCCGACGTGTGTCCGGCAGCTGGCTAGATCCAGGTCCCGCTCGGGATAACCGCGTTCTTGGGTATCACGACGACACCGTCACGAATGTAATAGTTCGGGCCGTCCTCGGTGGCCAGTTTCCCATCGGGAGTGATGACGACTCCGTCCCCGATCCGGGCGTTCTTATCGATGATCGCCCGGTCGATCACGGTATTCTTACCGATGCCGAGTGGAGGCGCATTTGGGGTAGGCTTCGGGTGATCGTCTTCGTAGAAATCCGCCCCCATGATCACAGAGTTCCGAATAGTGGCGCCGTTTTCAATCACACTGCGAAGGCCAATGACTGCCCGCTCGATATGAGCATCCGAGATAATGCAGCCGTCAGCGATGAAAGCGTGTTTCAAGGTAGCCGCGTTGATCTTGCTTGCCGGTAAGAACCGGGGATGGGTATAAATCGGAGCTGATCGATCGAAAAAGTTATAAGGGGGGATGGTATCCGTCAGGGCCAAGTTTGCCTCGAAAAACGCGCCGATCGTCCCGATGTCTTCCCAATAGCCTTGGAAGATGTAAGCCATCACTTTGCGGACCTTCAGAGCCTGCGGCAAAATGTGTTTACCAAAATCGTCCATGTCGTTATTGAGCGCGTGGATAAGGTTTTCCCGGTTAAACA
>Ga0126373_10003083_pt1 | contig 12390 bp, 10 predicted proteins | sample PanSoiMetPlot_11_FD_92545 | JGI IMG/M metagenome (GOLD analysis project Ga0126373, IMG submission 92545) | Tropical forest soil microbial communities from Panama - MetaG Plot_11 | ecosystem: Environmental > Terrestrial > Soil > Tropical forest > Bulk soil | place: Panama | collected 2016-02-17
ACGAGGACGATCCGGCTGACCTCGTGCACGAGGCGTTCTCGGCGCAAGTGTTCGGCGATACTCCGCTGGGCCGTCCGATTCTCGGCAGCGTCGAGTCGATCAACTCGATCACCAGGGACCGGATCGCCGAGCACTACCGCGCCCGCTACACGCCCGACCGTCTGGTTGTCGCCGCCGCCGGCAGCGTCGACCACGATCAGGTGGTGGAGCTGACCTCAGCCGCGTTCGGCGCCGTGCTCGACGGCAGCGCCGGGCCGATCCCGCCGCGCCTGGGCACGACGATGTCAGGGCTCGCGAGCGGAACTGGCGTCCGCCTCGTCTCCCGGCCGGTCGAGCAGGCCAACCTGGTACTCGGCTGCGCCGGCGTGGCCCGGAACGACGAGCGGCGGTTCGCGCTCGGCGTACTCAACGCGGCGCTCGGCGGCGGCATGTCATCGCGGCTGTTCCAGGAGGTCAGGGAGAAGCGCGGACTCGCTTACTCGGTCTACAGCTTCAGCTCTCAGAATGCTGACTGCGGCCAGTGGGGCATCTACGCCGGGTGCCTGCCCGCCAAAACCGAGGAGGTCCTGGCGATCTGCCAGGAGGAGATCACCAAGGTCATCGACTCCGGGCTCACCGACGAGGAACTTGATCGGGGCAAGGGCCAGCTGCGCGGCTCCATCGTGCTGGGGCTCGAGGACCCGTCGTCGCGGATGAGCAGGCTCGGCAAGTCCGAGCTCGTCTACCCGCGGCTTGAGCCCGTGGACGAGATCCTGGCGCAGATTGAGTCCGTCTCGCACGATCAGGTTCGCGAGATCGCGGCCGCGGTGCTCGGCCAGCCAAAGGCGCTGGCGATCGTTGGCCCGTTCGACGACGACGAGGTGTTCACGGCAGCACTGGCCGAGTAGCTTCGCTGGCCGGCGAGTCCGCCGATTCTGCGGGCACGCTCGGATTGAAACCCTATGGTGATGAGTAGCCGGAATTCACCGTGCCTCTTGCGGCCAGGCACTGACGCCTGGAGGGAGGTTGGCGCACGTCTTCAGCATCAGCTACCACGAAAGGATGATGCCGTGAGGCACGCGTTCATCGGGACTGCACTCTTAGGCGCCATAGCACTAATAGCCGGCTCTGCTTCGGCTGCAGGCGCTTCCGCTCAGCACGCCGCGGGGCCGCACAGTGCGCGGTCGGCCAGCGTACTGACCCATGAGCCATTCTGTGAGAGCTCTAACTCGCTCTGCGTCGATCCCCATGCGGGCTCTGCGGGACCGTACGTGGGACACGACGAGCCGTCCCTCGAGTTCAAATCCGGGGTAGCCGGCTCTGGCAACGACATGACGTACACGATCACGCTACCGACGGATCCGAAGCAGCAGCCAAACGCTTCCGGATCGGGCGGCACCACATGGAACTTCCAACTTCACCCGACGTTCTGGTTCGGGCTCACGCTGTGTGACAACGAGTCGGCTCCCGAGTTCAGTAAGACCTGCGTGGCGGACACGGATGCCAACAACCTCGTCTCCGCAGACCCGAAATCACCCAGTTACATCGGTCGTCACCCCGGAACGGCGTTCATGGAGTTGCAGTTCTACGGTCCAGGCTACGTCCCGCAATTCGAGGGCTTCGGCTGCGGCGCCACCGTGTACTGCGCGGCCATGACTATCGACAGCCGGACTCTTGACCAGAACACCGCAACGTTCAACACCAGCGCGTGTGACAACTACATCCTCGGCGGTCAGGAGCCCATCAACTGGGCTTACATCACGAGGAGCGGCGTGTCACAGGCGCCGGCCAATCCGCTGTTCACCGGGACCTTCTCGGCCCCGAATTTCGCGGCCGTGAATCCTGATCTCAGCAAGGACCTGCTGATGAACCCAGGTGACCGGGTTCGCGTCCACCTGCACGACACGCCGGACGGGCTGCAGGCTGACCTTACTGATCTAGCTACCGGGCAGAGCGGCTCGATGACGGCCTCTGTGGCCAACGGCTTCGGGCACATTCTGTTCACTCCGCACTCGAAGACCTGCCAGGTCGCGCCGTATGCGTTCCACCCGGCGTACAGCACCGCGAACCCGCGGGGCAACACCTGGTCGGCGCACACGTACAACGTGGCCTTCTCAGATGAGATCGGCCACTTCGAGAACTGCCTGGCACTCGACCAGAATTTCAACTGCGCCTCAGCCGGGGCCCAGGACGCGAGCGGGCTGGACGCGGACGACACTGGCTGTGTGCCCGGCACCGATTCGACAGTCGTGCACATCAATGGGTGCTTCACGTCGGACGGAGACTTTGACGGGCAGTCCTATCAGCTCGACTGGCCAGGGACCAATTCGTCCCCGGGCCTGGACCGCCTGTTCCATCCCAGCCCGGTCTTGTTCACCAGCCCGGTGCTGAGCGATGGCTCCAACTACTCGTCGGTGGCGTTCGAGACCGACCTGCCGAGAATCGAGGCATCAGACTCGCAGTTCAACCCGCCGTTCTGCAATTTCCTGACGGGCGCCAACTGCGTCAATCCGCCAAGCGGTGCGAATTTCTATCCGTTCTTCTCTACCGGGACCGTCGGCGGGGCTTGTACCTGGCAGCTTGGCGGGCCATTCATCCCAGGCACGGTGAACAACTTCGGTGGCAGTTCAGCTGCCGAGTTCGGACCGCTGCTGCCGACCGTCTATCCGCGGGCCGGCTTCGTCCCTAGAACCCAGTTCGACAACTTCAACAGCGGCGACATGGCTAACCCCTGCCCGGCTTAGCGGGACAAGTTAGCGTCGTCGTGCTGAGCACGTAACTCGAGGGGGCGGCTGCGCGAGCAGCCGCCCCCGCCCGGTGGCGCTCACGGCTTCGTTCGGCTAGCTTCGCTGCCATGGTCGCGGTTGACTCCCCAGGACCCCTGATCGGATCCGGCCGGTCCGCGGATGTCTACGCCATCGGCGCTGACCGGGTCCTGCGGCGGTACCGGGAGCCGCACGATGTCCAAGCCGAGGCGTCGATGATGCGGTACCTAGAGCAGGCTGGCTTCCCGGTCCCGAAGGTCTACGACGCCGACGGGTCCGATCTCGTCATGGAGCGCCTTGACGGCCGGGACATGCTCGTCGATCTGGCCCGGCGGCCGTGGCTTGCCCGACGCCACGCTGGGCTGCTCGCCGATATACACAACCGGTTGCATCAGATCCCGGCGCCGCCGGGCTTCCCAGCGCCCCTCGGGCCCGGCGATACGGTGATGCACCTTGACCTGCATCCTGGCAACATCATGCTGACCAGCCGCGGCCCGGTGGTGATCGACTGGAGCAACCGCGCCGTCGGCCCGGCGGGGGCGGACGTCGCGATGGCGTACCTGATCATGGCCTGCTCCGAGGTTGACGACCTGCCATTGATGATCAGGCCGATTGTGAGCTCGGTTCGCGCTGCTGTCGTACGGCATTTCCTGCTCGGCGTACGCGATGACCCCATTCCCTACCTAGCGGCAGCTGCCAGGCTTCGGATGGTCGATCCCAACGTCCGGCCGTCCGAAGTTGAGTGGCTGGCCCGTAAGGCGGCGGAAGCCGAGCGGGCCGCCGCGGACAGCTAGCTGTAGACAGCTAATCGCGCGGAAGCGGAGCATCGCGGTCCGTAAGCCAGGCCCGGATCTGCTTGCCGTGCTCATCAAGCGCTGGCGGCGGGAGGTCATAGCGCGCAGCCGTGGCCGAAAAGCGGAGCGGGTTGCGGATTCCCGGCACCGCCGACGCGCCATCGCCGGACTTCACGACCGGGTCCAGCCCGATCTGCTCGGCGAACTCAACCCCGCCCGCGACGGTGTTGATCGGGCCGCACGGAACGCCCGCGGCGATCAGCTTGTCGAACCACTCAGCAGCCGAGTGTTCCTTAAGGCGCTGGATCAGGAGTGGCCGAAGCTGGTCGCGATTGGCCGTGCGACCGGAGTTGACCGCGAATCGCTCGTCGTCGGCGAACTCGGGCGCGCCGAGCACCGTGCACAGGTTCCTGAACTGGGTGTCGTTGCCCGCGGCGATGACTAGGTCGCCGTCGCCGGTCGGCAACGGCTCGTAGGGGAACAGGCTGGGGTGGGAGTTGCCCATGCGGTGCGGCACCACGCCAGCGGACGCGAAGGCGCCTGTCTGGTTCACCATGCCAGCGAGGGCGGCCGCCAGCAGATTGACCTCGACGAGCTGACCCTCGCCGGTCCGGCGGCGGTGCTCGAGTGCGGCCAGCACGCCGATCGTGGTCTGCAGGCCGGACATGACGTCGAAGATGGCGACACCGGCGCGGTACGGCGGACCATCGGCGTCGCCCTGGAGGCTCATCAGCCCGGACATCGCCTCGACGATCAGGTCGTAGCCGGGCAGGTGGGCGCCGCCGCCAGAACCGAAGCCGGTGATCGACGCGTAGATCACCGACGGGTTGGTCGCGCGGACGCTCTCGTAGTCGAGGCCGAACTGCTTCAGCCCGCCAGGCTTGAAGTTCTCCACCATGATGTCCGCCCGCCTGGCCAGCTCAGCCGCCGCGACACGATCTGCTTCGTCGCGGAGGTTCAGCTGTACGGACCGCTTGTTGCGATTGATCGAGAGGTAGTAAGTCGAAACTCCCTCGCGTACTGGTGGCATCCAGTGCCGGGTGTCGTCCCCGCCTGGTCCTTCGACCTTGATGACGTCGGCCCCGAGGTCACCAAGGATCATGGTGCAGTATGGCCCCGCGAGGACACGGGAGAAGTCGGCCACCAGCAGACCTGCCAGCGGCCCCGATACCTGATCCATAGCCGCACGCTACCAACCAGGCCCCGGCTGCGACGCGATGGGGAAGTGGCTCGTCGACTGCCTGCGGCCGTCGTGGCCGATCACGAGCGCTTCGTAGTCGGCGATCGGCTCGATGAAGGCCAGGCCATCGGCACCGGCAACGGCAACGGCCGTAGCGAGGGCGTCCGCGAGGCCAAGGTCCGGCCCGACGACGCTCGCTGACGCGACCCGGGCGGCTGGCTTCCCCGATCGCGGGTCGATGAGATGGCTGCCGCGCTCGTACGCGCCGGACGTCGCGATGCACGCGGTCAGCTCGACAATCTCGGCCAGCCGCCGCGGGTCAGCCGGATCAGCGATGCCAATGCGGAACGGCGCGCCGGACGGCTGAGTGCCAAGACTGGCGATATCTCCGGCGGCATTGACCAGCGCGCCCGCGATGGGGAGGCCCGCCAGCTCTGCTAGTGCGTGCTGCGCGGCCCACCCTTTGACGTAGCCGGTCGGGTCGAAGCCACCGGGCATTGCCCAGGGATCGAACCAGCCGCCGGACAACTCACGCGCGATCGTGCAAGCGGCCACTACGGCCGACACCTCGGGCGGCGCGTCGGCCGCAGTGATCTCACCACGCCGCATGCGGCTGACCGGGCTATCCGGACGCCAGGTGCTGAACGCCTCGTTCGCGCGCTCGAGTACGTTCCTGGCGGCCGTGAAATCCGGCCGCTCGGTTACCTCGATGGGAAAGACGTCGATCGTGATGACCGTGCCCATGACGTGCACCAGCTCTCGGACCACGGGCTGGGTCATTACATGCCAAGCGAGTGCAGCGCCGACTGGAGCGACTGGGCGAACCCGGCGCTGGTGTAGCTCGCGCCGGAGACACCCTGGATGTTCGCGCTTTGGGCCTGCATGGCTTGCTGCTCGAGGAGCGGAATGGACTGCCGATCGATGAACTGAGAACGGGGGTTGCCGCCGTCGTTGAGGTACCCGAGCCCAACCTTGGTGAGTCGGCGGCCCGACACCGTGACCTTGACCGAGAGCACACCCCAGCTGTAATTGACCTGTTGGCCGGTGGCGCTGCGCGTCCCGCCCGTTCCTGCCGAGCCTTGTCCGGTGGCCGCGGCCGGCTTGTTCGCGGCGGGCAGCGTCGAGCCGCCGGCCAGCGTCACCTTAGCTGGCGTGGTGTGGAATTCCAGCACGGCAACCAGACCAGCAACGGTTCCGGCTATCACGATTGACGCGCGCTTCACGACGACCAGCCTTCCGTCTCGATCAAGATTGTGTGACCCCTCGCCTGTTGTCCTGGTCTCGCTAGAAGCCGAATGTCTCGATGTGGATCTGGTCATCGGCCACACCCAACCGGCTGGCAGCGGCCACTACCTCACCGCCAAACCCCTCGGGGCCGCAGATGTAGACGTCCCTGCCGGCGACGTCAGGCACGAGATGCCGGAGCGTACGGGTGGTGAACCGGACCTTGTGGCGTGGCCCGATCAGCTCGTGGAGGCGTCCCTTCTTATGCTCGACAAGTGCCGCAATCTCGGCGTGGTGTACCAGATCGGCCGCGGTTGACGCCCGGACGATTACGACGACGTCGGCGCGGCATGGCAAGTCTTCGAGCAATGCCCGGAGCGGCGTGACGCCGACGCCCGCCGCGACGAGCAGGACACCGTCCGACAGCCTGGCGTGGTCGGTGAACGCGCCGTACGGACCCTCGAACGCGACCCTCGTGCCCGGCCGAAGGCTACGCAGGGTTCGACTGGAGTCCCCGAGCCCCTTGACCGTGAACCGAAGGTACTGCGGCTGCGGCAGCGCCGACAACGAATACGGGTGCGCCTGCCACCAGAGCTGCCTGGTCAGGAACCGCCAGAGAAAGAACTGGCCGCCCGACACCGGGAGCTTGTCCAAATCTCGTCCCTTGCAGATGACCGAGACGACGCCGGGTGCCTCATCGCGGACCTCGACGATGCGGAGCTGATGCCGCATGCTCCGCCAGACGGGCTGGACAACGCGGAACGCCAGCACCAGGCCTGCCGTGCTCAGCCAGATGACGATCCACAACGCCCGCACGAGCGGATGGCCGATGAAGCTGACACCCGTCAGGATCTGGTGGGCAAATGCCAGCGCGAGCCCGATGTAGACGTAGAGATGGACGACCCACCAGGTCTCGTATCGCATCCGCCGTCGGGCCGCGCGGTACGAGGTGATTCCGGCCAGTATCAGCAAGCCGAAGCCAACGGCTGCCGCCAGGATGTCGCGGTAGGACCGAAGCAGCAGCCACGCCTCGCCGAGTGCCGATGACCTGGCGGCCTGGGCGTAGCCGATGGTGATCAGCACGACGTGCGCCGTGATCAGCCCGATCGCCCACGGGCTCACGCGGCGGTGCCACCGGATCAGCTGGTCCTGGCCGACGCTGCGTTCCAGCCACGGCACCCGTGCGATGAGCACGACCATGATGAGGATCAGGTACGTGCCGGTGAACCCGGCAAGCCTGCCGAGGGCGGTCACTGGTCCGCCCCGAGCCGCCAGCGACCCGCGAGACTCGTTCAGGATGACCGAAGCGACGACGGCGCCGAAGCCGACGCCTGCGAGCGCGGCGCACCCGTGGACGAACTTGGGTCGCGGCGCGGGCGCCGGCCTGCGCGGCGCGGGCGCCGCCCTGCCCGGCGCGCGTCCGTGCGGCAGCGGCCGCCCGCTCGGCGGCCGCGAGTGTCTCGCCGCATGCACGGGCCAAGGATGGCTGACCTGGGCGTCTTGCGTCACGTCAGGATGCTCGGGCACAAGCCTGAATGCCAGCTGAACGTCGTCCGTGCCCGGCCTCTGAGGGTGCGCCAGAACGTGTCAAGGCCGGGGAGCCGATGCCAGTTCGCGGCGCCCCCGCGCCGTCATGCACTAGGCCGTTCGGCAAACTCCTTGAGCTCCGCCAGCTCGGACTGCCAGCCCTCGGTGTTGTCGCTGACGGCTTGGTTTTGCTCTGCGTCCGTGGCGTCCAGGCTGGCAAACCCCGTCTCCACGACCCGCACCAAGGTGCCAGCGAAGATGTCGGTCAGGCTGAACTCCACGAGCGTGGAGTTGCCTTCGGCGGGCTCGGTATCGATGTGACGGGCCCACCGGTAGGACAGGAAGGTGGGCGCCTCGGCACGCTTCACGACCGCGCGGTAGATGCCGTGGTCGCTCCAGCCAAAGGCTGCCTTGCCGCCGGGCCGTGGATCCATCTCAGCTTCGTCACCGAACCAACCCGCGATGCCGGTCGGTTCGGTCAGCGCGGCCCACACGCGCTCGCGTGAGGCTTCGATCAGCACCTCGCGCTCGATCACCTCCTGCTGCATCTGGCGTCCTCCGCTTCGGTCGGGTCTGCTGGCAGCTGGCTGCACATCCAGGTGCTGCCCGCTTCGCGCGCGGATTAGCCGTTCTGGCGGGCTACAACTGGCCGACGCTGGAGATGGTGATAACGGCGACCCCGGCCTCGTCGGACGCGGCGAGGTCGACGGTCGCCGAGAACCCCCAGTCGTGATCGCCAGCTGGGTCGTCGAATATCTGGCGGGCCGTCCAGCTGCCCGGCTCTTCGCCCAGGATCAGCAGGCCCGGGCCGCGGGCATCCGCGCCAGTGCCGATCTCGTCATGCAGGTCAAAGTACGGCGCGAGCGCCGCCGCCCACGACTCTGCGTCAAAGCCTGCGTCCGCGTCGAGCTCACCGAGCTCGTCCCACCGTCGCAGCGCGGCAAGCTCGACGCGGCGGAACAGCGCGTTTCGCACCAGCACCCGGAACGCCCGCTTGTTGCCGGTCACCGCCGGGGGCCGGTCGGCGGCCAGGTGCGCCGCCTCCTCGACCGGGTTGCGCAGCCGCTCCCACTCGTCGATGAGGCTGGAGTCGATCTGCCGGACGAGCTCGCCCAGCCACTCGATCAGGTCGGCCAGCTCCTCAGTGCGCGCCTCCTCCGGGACGGTCTGCCGCATGGCCTTGTACGCGTCGGCCAGGTAGCGCAAGACCAGGCCCTCCGAGCGAGCTAGCCCGTAGAAGCTGATGTACTCGGCGAACGTCATCGCGCGTTCGTACATGTCACGCGCCACCGCCTTTGGTGCCAGCTCGTGGTCGCCGATCCAGGGGTGGCCCTGCTTGTAGATGTCGTAAGCCGCCTCGAGCAGGCCTGCCTGCGGTCGCGGATATGTGACCGCCTCCAGCAGCTCCATCCGTTCCTCGTACTCGATGCCCTCGGCCTTCATGGCCGCCACTGCCTCGCCGCGGGCCTTGAATAGCTGCGCCGAGAGCACCTGGCGCGGGTCGTCGAGCGTCGCCTCGATCACCGACAGCACGTCGAGCGGGTACTCAGGCGACGACCGGTCAAGCAGTTCGATCGCGGCGAGTGCCAGCGGCGACAGCGGCTGGTTGAGCGCGAAGTCTTCCTGCAGGTCCACCGTCAGCCGTACCCACCGGCCTTCGTCGTCGGGAGCAGCAAGCCGCTCGACCACGCCGCCCGCGAGCAGCGCCCGGTAGATCGCGATCGCACGACTGATGTGCCGGCGCTGGGCTGCGGCGTCCTCGTGGTTGTCAGTGAGCAGGTGCTTCATCGAGGCGAACGCGTCGCCCGGTCTGCTGATCACGTTCAGCAGCATGGCGTGGGTGACGGCGAAGCTCGACTTGAGCGGCTCGGGTTCCGCGGCGACGAGCCGCTCGAACGTGGGCTGGCCCCAGGACACCATACCTTCGGGCGGCTTGCGCCGCACCACCTTGCGCCGCTTCTTCGGGTCGTCGCCGGCCTTGGCCAGCGCACGCTCATTGTCGATCACGTGCTCAGGCGCCTGCACGACGACGCGGCCCATAGTGTCGAACCCGGCCCGGCCGGCGCGCCCCGCGATCTGGTGGAACTCGCGGGCCATCAGCAGCCGGGTCTTGGTCCCGTCATACTTCGACAGCGCCGTGAACAGCACGGTCCTGATTGGCACGTTGATCCCCACGCCAAGCGTGTCGGTGCCGCAGATGACCTTCAGCAGCCCGGCCTGTGCGAGCGTTTCCACCAGCCGCCGGTACTTGGGCAGCATCCCCGCGTGGTGCACGCCGATGCCATGCCGAACCAGCCGGGAGAGCGTCTTCCCGAAGCCGGGCGCGAACCGGAAGTTCCCGATCAGCTCTGCGATCGCGTCCTTCTCGGCCCGACTGCACACGTTGACGCTCATCAGCGCCTGCGCCTGCTCGATGGCGGCCGCCTGGGTGAAATGCACGATGTAGATCGGGGCCTCATGCGTCGCCAGCAGTTCCGACACGGTCTCGTGCAGGGGCGTCATCGCGAACGAGAACGACAGCGGCACGGGGCGTTCAGCGGACGTGACCACGGCCGTTGGCCGGCCAGTCCGCCGCGTCAGGTCCTTCTCGAACCTGCTGACGTCGCCGAGCGTCGCCGACATCAGGACGAACTGCGCCTGGGGCAGCTCGATGAGCGGAACCTGCCAGGCCCAGCCGCGATCGGGGTCGGCGTAGAAGTGGAATTCGTCCATAACGACCTGGCCGATGTCGGCGGCGGCGCCGTCACGCAGGGCGATGTTGGCCAGCACCTCGGCGGTGCAGCAGATGATCTGCGCCGCCGGGTTCACGCTGCCGTCGCCGGTCATCATCCCGACCTCGTCCGGCCCGAAGACATCGCACAGCGCGAAGAACTTCTCTGACACCAGTGCCTTGATCGGCGCCGTGTAGAAGGTGCGGTCATCCCGTGCCAGCGCGGTGAAGTGCGCGCCGGTCGCGACCAGGCTCTTACCGGAGCCGGTCGGCGCCGACAAGATCACGTTAGCGCCAGAAACGATCTCGATCAGCGCCTCCTCCTGGTGCGGGTACAGGGCGAGACCCTGGTCCGCAGTCCAGTCCGCGAAGGCGGCGAATACATCGTCCGGCTCGGCACCCTCGGGCAGCTGCTCAGTTAGCGTCATAACTTAGAAGGGAACGGGGCCTGATGCCCCGGTCATTCCCCCAAGTTCGCGGCGAAGAACGCGAACACCTGCTCCCAGCCGTCCATCGCGGCTTCGGGCCGGTAGGCGGGGGTTTGGTAGTAGAAGAACCCGTGCGACGCGCCGTCGTAGCGGTGGAACTCGTGCTCCTTGCCAAGCCGCGTCAGCTCGGCCTCGAGCTGGTCCACCTGCGCGGGCGTCGGGTACCTGTCGTCGTTGCCGAACAGGCCGAGCAACGGTGCGGCAAGCTCAGGCAGGTAGTCGATCGGCGCGACCGGGCGGGCCGGGCTCAGCTCCTCCTTCGCGGCGATGACGCCGCCGCCCCACAGGTCAGCGACGGCGTCCCAGCCGGTGCTGCGGCACGCGGTCAGCAGCGAATGGCGGCCGCCCGAGCACGTGCCGATGATCCCGGTCTTGCCGTTGCTGGCGGGCTGCGTGAGCAGCCACTCGTGCGCGGCTTCCAGGTCGGCCACGACGCTGTCGTCGGGCACCCCGCCTTCGGCGCGGACCTTGGCGGCGATGTCGTCGGGATGACCGTGGCCGTACCGGCAGTACAGGTCGGGACAGATGACCGTGTACCCGTGCCTGGCCAGCCGGTCTGAGAACTCCCGGTAGAACTCGTCCCAGCCCGGCATGTGATGGACCGTGACTATGCCTGGCCTGACGGCGCCGTCCGTCGGCCGCGTCACGTACGCGTGAATCTGGTCGCCGTTGCCGCCCGAGTACGCGATGACCTCGGACGTCAGGCCCCGAGTCGAGTCGGTACTGAACGAGTTCCACGCGGTCATCGACTGCACCTTTCAGCCCATCGCATTGACTGCACCGTACCGCACTAGGCTTCCTGGAAACGGGGGAGCAAGGGGAACACGATGATCAAGGTAGGCGTGCTCGGCGCCAAGGGGCGCATGGGGTCGCAGGTGTGCAGCACCGTGGAATTGGCGACCGAGCTGACCCTGGCTGCGCAGCTGGATGTCGGCGACTCGCTGGATCAGCTGATCGCCGCCGACGTAGTGGTCGATTTCACGAATCCTGCCGCGGTCATGGGCAATCTGCGCTGGTGCGTCGAGCACGGCATTGACGCGGTGGTCGGCACGTCCGGCTTCGATGACGGTCGGCTGAACGAGGTCGCTGGCTGGCTCGCCGAGCGGCCGACGGTGCGGGTGCTGATCGTGCCGAACTTCTCCGTGGGCGCGGTGCTCATGATGAGGTTCGCCGAGCTGGCAGCCCCGTTCTTCGAGTCATCCGAGGTCATCGAGATGCACCACGCAGGCAAGGTCGACGCGCCGTCGGGCACTGCGAGCCGCACCGCGTCGATCATCAGCGCGGCCAGGGCAGCGGCCGGCCGCGGCCCCATGCCGGACGCGACCGCGACCGCAGCCGACGGCGCGCGCGGCACCGAGGTTGGCGGGGTGCACGTGCACTCGGTGCGGCTCGCGGGGCTGGTCGCGCACCAGGAAGTGATGCTCGGCGGTCACGGCGAGATCCTGACGATTCGGCACGACTCACTGGATCGCGCCTCCTTCATGCCGGGCGTGCTCGTGGCGGTCCGCGGCATCGGCGGCCTGCCTGCCGGCCTGACCGTCGGCCTGGACGGCTTGCTCGGCCTGACGTGATGCGGTCGCTCGAGGAGCTGATCGCAGAGGGCGACGCTGTGCCGGTCGCAGGCTGGGACTTTTCCTGGTTCGAGGGCCGGGCGAGCGAGGAACGCCCGGCCTGGGGTTACGCGCGACTGCTCAGCGAGCGGATCCGCCGAGCCGACGCCGTG
>Ga0126373_10003084_pt1 | contig 12387 bp, 9 predicted proteins | sample PanSoiMetPlot_11_FD_92545 | JGI IMG/M metagenome (GOLD analysis project Ga0126373, IMG submission 92545) | Tropical forest soil microbial communities from Panama - MetaG Plot_11 | ecosystem: Environmental > Terrestrial > Soil > Tropical forest > Bulk soil | place: Panama | collected 2016-02-17
CGAGACATCGGATACGTGTGGCAATTCCACTACCTCTTGCCGGAGTTCACCGCAATGGAAAATGTTGCCATGCCGCTGCTGGCCCGCGGGATGGCTCGCGAGTCTGCCTTGGAGCGGGCGCGATTTTGGCTGAACGAAGTCGGATTGTCTGGGCGGGAGGAACATCGCTCCGGTGAATTGAGCGGGGGGCAGCAACAACGCGTATCTATTGGCAGAGCATTAGTTACCGCACCCAAGATTCTTCTCGCCGACGAGCCCACAGGGGACCTCGATTCCAGGACGGCAGAGACCGTCTTTGAACTGATTCGAAATTTGCATCAAACTCATGGACTGACCAGCGTCATCGTGACGCATAATCTTGACTTTGCAGGGCGTTGTGATCGATTGTTACGTCTGCGTGAGGGTCGGTTGGAAGAGTAAGGGTGGCAAGTGCACCTAGTTTGGTGCTAGTTTTGCACAACTACCGTCAAAAGAGTGCTAGTTTAGTGCATTACTTTCGAGGTATTACAGAGGTGTTGCACGGGCAGCTACACTGTTAATGGGATGGGTGCTTTGCAGATGGAGGCAGCCCGAAGGTCTTCGCGATTTGGCAACGCGAAGACGGTTGTACAAGAGGCGCTGTTCGGAGCAATCCGGGTAGTGGCCGGTTCGAAAGGGAGAACATGTTCGAACGCTATACAGAGAAGGCGCGCCGGGTCATCTTCTTTGCTCGCTACGAGGCTAGCCAGTTCGGGTCACCATACATTGAGACAGAACACCTGCTGCTTGGGCTGCTCCGGGAGGACAAGGCGCTGACGAACCGCTTTCTGCGGTCGCACGCCTCGGTGGAGTCGATCCGTAAGCAGATCGAAGGGCACACAACCATCCGTGAGAAGGTTTCGACCTCGGTCGATCTTCCCCTCTCAAACGAGTGCAAGCGAGTCCTGGCCTATGCGGCGGAGGAAGCCGAGCGTCTCTCGCACAAGCACATCGGCACAGAGCATCTGCTTCTCGGGCTCCTGCGTGAAGAGAAGTGTTTTGCTGCGGAGATATTGCAGGAGCGTGGGCTGCGACTGCCCGCAATTCGTGAGGAACTACAGCGCACGACCCAGGAGAAGACACCCTCGGCTCAGAGCAGCAAGCAGCGCGGAGAGCAGAGCATGCTCGCCGAGTTCTCGCGCGACCTCACCCAATCGGCAATGGATCAGCAGCTCGACCCGCTGGTTGGCCGTGACGCGGAAGTGGATCGCGTTATCCAGATTTTGTGCCGTCGCACAAAGAACAACCCTGTCCTGATCGGAGAGCCTGGCGTCGGAAAGACCGCCATCGTCGAAGGTCTGGCACAGAAGATCGCCGATGGCGAGGTACCAAGCTTCCTCTCGGATAAGCGCGTCCTTGCCCTCGACCTCTCGCTCATCGTTGCTGGCACGAAGTACCGCGGCCAGTTCGAAGAGCGCCTTAAGACCATCATGAAAGAGTTGATGGAGAATCAAAACTCCATCGTCTTTATCGACGAGTTGCATACGCTCGTCGGCGCAGGATCGGCCGAAGGATCTCTCGACGCTGCAAACATTCTCAAGCCGGCCTTGAGCCGTGGCGAAATTCAGTGCATCGGTGCGACGACTCCGGCTGAGTATCGGAAGTCCATCGAAAAGGACCGGTCCCTTGAGCGGCGCTTCCAGGCCGTCAAGGTTCCTCCTCCGAGCGAGGAGGACGCTGTCAAGATCATCATGGGCATCAAGGACAAGTATGAGAAGTTCCATGCCGTCAGCTACACCGACGATGCCATTCAGTTCTCGGTATCTCACTCCAGCCGATACATCCCGGACAGGTTCCTTCCCGACAAGGCAATCGATCTGATCGATGAAGCTGGCGCTCGCGTAAAGCTCCGTCAGACCTCCCTTCCTGAGGAACTCACCGAGGTTCAGAAACGGATCAAGTTCATTGTGCATCGCATGGAGAACGCCATTGCGAACCATGAGTTCGAGAAGGCACGTTTCTACTCGGATGAGGAGCGCAAGGAGCGTGAAAATCTGCGCGCCCTTCGGGACAAGTACCACCTCGATGACTCGTCTGCCGGCATCGTGACGCGCGAAGATATCGAAGAGGTCGTAAGTCGCTGGACGGGCGTTCCAATCACCTCGCTCAAGGAAGAGGAAACCCAGCGTCTGCTTCGTGTCGAAGAAGAGCTCCACAAGCGAGTGATCTCGCAGGACAAGGCTATCTCGGCGCTCGCGCGGGCAATCCGTCGTTCCCGTGCTGGCCTCAAGAGCCCCGCGCGGCCAATCGGAAGCTTCCTCTTCCTCGGACCAACGGGCGTCGGTAAAACCGAGATGGCGCGCACACTCGCGCAGTTCCTGTTCGGAAGCGAAAAGGCTTTGATCCGATTCGACATGTCGGAGTTCATGGAGAAGCACTCGGTCAGCAAGCTGATCGGCTCACCTCCAGGATACGTCGGCTACGAAGAGGGCGGTCAGCTCACAGAACGCGTAAAACGCAATCCGTACTGCGTTGTTCTGCTCGATGAGATCGAGAAGGCGCATCCGGACGTCTTCAACTTGCTTCTGCAGGTCTTCGAGGACGGCCAGCTCACAGACGGTCTCGGCAACACGGTCGACTTCAAGAACACGATCGTCATCATGACCTCAAACATCGGCGCCAAGCACCTGCAAAAACGACAGGGCCTTGGTTTCCAGAGCGAGAAGGAAGATCTCGTGCTCGACAAGATGGAGGAACTCGTCAGAGGCGAGGTCAAACGGACCTTCAATCCTGAGTTCCTGAACCGTCTTGATGAGATCATCATCTTCACATCGCTGTCGGATCAGGACCTGATGCAGATCCTCGAGCTACTCGTACAGCAGCTGAATACGAATCTTGTGCACAAGTCCATCACGATCTCGGTGACCGACGATGCCAAAAAGTGGATCATCGAGAAGACTGCGTCCGACCGCACCTACGGAGCTCGTCCGCTCCGCCGGGCGTTGCAAAAGTACGTCGAAGATCCGCTCTCAGAGGCGCTGATCGCTGGTGGAATTACTCAGCGTCCGGCATTCCTCGAGGTCTACATGGAAAACAACGGTCTGTTTTATCGTCCGATCTCATCGGATGGAGATGAGAAGATCGCCGGTTTCGCTCTGAGTGCGGTATAGCCGCGGATTAAAATCAACGAAAAATGCTCCAGAGACCAATCTCTGGAGCATTTTCATCTTCTGGAACGGACTAGACCAGGGACTGCGCTGCCTTCACCGCATCTGACACCACGTCACTTGCCTTGTCGACAACGCCATCAACACGGTCTTTCGCGCGATCGAGAGCCTTTTGTGCCTCTGCGCTAAGTCGCTCTGCTTGAGCCTTCAGGTAATCCCCTGCGCTCTCGAGGTAATCTCCCGCGTCCTCCACGCTCCTTCGGAGCTGTTTACGTGTCTTCGAACCGCTTTGTGGTGCATACAGCAGAGCGGTCAACGCTCCCGCTACGGCTCCAATACAAAAAGCCAGCCAATATTTTCTTTCGCTCATGCAAATGCCCCCGTCTTCTGTGCTCCCAACAACTGCTAGCTTTGAGATTCCCCCAGAGAAAGATTGGTTGGTTTTCTGACTCCTGACTTGGGAATAGGACAGAACCCATCTCGACCGTAACCGGCCGTGGTCGGGTCGTTGATCTACGCACTGCTTTGAGCCGGAAGCAAATACAGTCAAAACTGTGCGGTCGTAAGTGAAAGACGTTCTTATTGCAACTGCTTTTTTGATCTTGATCGTTTCTCCTGCACTGTTGGCTCTCAACATCTTCAGGCAGGACAAGAACAGGTTCTAACCGATCAATCCAGCCAGTTGTCTCACGCGAACAAAAATCTGGCTGAACATCGCAGCATTCAACCGGCCCGTATTGGTATTCCGAAGCGACGGATGGTAGCTCGCCAACAGATGTGTTTTGTTTGGAAGCTCGAAATGAGCTCCATGGGCGAATCTATATCCAGACTTACGAGAGATGACGCCCGTCTCCAACAGATAAGCCAGGTAACCGTCAAAGGCGATCTTGCCGAGGCATACGACGACACGAACTCGTTTGAGAGCATCGATCTCTCGAGCAAGATGCTCAGAACACATGCGAATCTCCGCAGGAGTGGGCTTGTCACCGGGAGGAGCGCACCGTACCACGGAGGCAATCCATGCATCGCGGAGCTTCAGACCATCATCACGAGAGCTTGCCTCGGATTGATTCGCCAGGCCGACTTCGTACAGAACAGGGTACATAAAATATCCCGAACCATCGCCTGTAAACGGACGCCCTGTTCGATTCGCTCCATGTGCGCCCGGAGCCAGCCCGAGAATCAGGATGCGGGCCCGGGGATCGCCAAAGCCCGGAACGGGCCGACCCCAATACGTCTGATCCAAATAGGCACGGCGCTTTGTCTCCGCAATGCGCTTGCAATACTCTCGCAGTCGCGTGCATCGTTCGCAATCCACAATTGCGTTGTGAGCCTTCTGCAAGGCCGGCGAAAGCTGATAGAGGGCCGATTTCTTCACTATTTCGATCATAGTGCAAGATTTTCCAGGTAAGGAAGGCGCTCGAACTTCGGTTTCTCTAGAGTTCGATTCGGCGACAGCGTGAGATAGGTGCGACATTGGAAGACCCCAGAATCAGTTGGATGTACCTATCGCTAGCAGCACAATGGCTCTCCAAAGCACACCGGAATCCGTGGCGCACTGCCGTGATGCGCTCGGCAATCCTGACTGTTCTCGCACTGGTGATCGGACTTGTCCTTCTCGCATGGGTTTGGAAACAGCATCCACAAGGCCGCTTTGCATAGCGGAACTGAAGAGACCTGCACCACCTCTGTCCACCATCCGTGGAACTTGGCTGGCAACCGCGATTCGCAATTCTGACCCCGATCGCGCGTCCCTCAGATTGATGCGGCCAATTGAAACCATGACCGAAATAAACCAAAAGAGCGGCACACCTAGCGGCAAACTCTTGCCCCTCACCGGGAGAGGAACGCGAACTCGCCTCAGTTGCTGGAGCATCGCTCGGAAACCTTACTCTTGACGACACCTGCGTGCATCTGTGTCAGGCGACATTGAAAAATGGGCCGATGGTTGAAATGCGTGACCCCCGGGCCGTTCCGTAGGATGGCGTATCCGGCTCGAAATATTCTCGCTGACAGCAGCTGAGCCGTAGCAGCGGTATACCGCTTCCACTGGGCAACGGGCGGTTTGACCCCTCCTATCCGGAGCCGTAAAGTAATAGAGGGACTTGGCCGTGCGGCAACCCAAGGTGAATGCCCGGCACCATGATAACGCCCCTTTGGAAGGCATGAATTTGACCCCTACTGAGACGACAGAGACGAACGGGACTGCCGAACCGCAGCCTGAAACTGTGCATACGCACGACCATGAGCATCATCACCACGCTGCTCCCACTCTCAACCCTGAGTTGACCCGCGAAATCGAAGTTGAAGTCGATGCGGACGAGGTATCCAAGGCGTTCAAGTCGGTAGTGAAGCGCTACCAGAAACTGGCCCACATCCCGGGCTTCCGGGCCGGTAAGGTTCCTGAATCTCTCATTCGCTCCAAGTTTGCGCGCGAAGTCCGCCAGGAGGTTCTGGAAGGTCTCGTGTCCGATCGGTTCCGCAGGGCGATCGACGAGCGCAAGCTTCATCCAATCTCCGAGCCGCAGTTGCTTGATCTCCAGTTGAACGACGGCCAGCCCCTCAAGTTCAAGGCTGCGTTTGAGGTGTCACCCGAATTCGACATTGCAGGCTACGATGCTGTAAGGATCGCGAAGCCCGAGGTCTCCCTTACCCACGAAGAGTTCGACGCCGAGTTGAATCGCGTACTAGACAGCCATGCAACCGTCGAACCGGTCGACGAAGATCGTCCGCTAACCGACGGTGATTGGGCCGAAATTCAGTTTCGCGGAGAAGTCAAGGATGTCGCTCAAACCGTAACCGAACAGGGCCTTGAAAGCACATCGCAGCGCGAGCCCGTAACCGGTGAGGATGTGTTGGTTGAGATTGGCGGCAAGAACACGCTGCCTGCCTTCAACGAGGCGCTGCGCGGCTCGAAGCGAGGCCAGGAACTGAAGTTTGAGGTTGAATATCCCGCCGATTTCGGGGAAAAGCGGCTTGCCGGACAGGCCGTCAGCTACGACGTGACGGTCAAGAGCATCAAGCGCAAGATCTACCCTGAGCGGGACGATGAGTTCGCCAAGCAGCTTGGCAACTATGACTCGTGGGAGGATTTCGAATCCAAGCTCCGCGAATACGCCTCCAAGCGCAAGAAGGACGCTCTCGAGAGCCAGGCCAAGGACAAGCTTCTCGACGAGTTGGTCACGAAGTACCAGTTCCCTGTTCCAGAGTCATTTGTCCAGCAGCAGGTGGATGCCAGGCTCGACCGTGGCCTCCGTGCTCTCGCCCAGCAGGGCATGAAGCCAGAGGATATGCGCAAGCTTGACTTCGGAGGCCTGCGTGAGGCGCAACGCGATCAGGCGCTCAGCGAGGTGAAGGCTTCGATGATCCTTGACAAGATTGCCGAAGCAGAGAACGTCTCAGTGTCCAACGAAGACCTGGATCGTGAACTGCTGATGCTTTCGTTTCAGTCTCGCGAGCCGGTTGAGGCTCTCCGAGACCGCCTTACGAAAGACGGCGGACTCGATCGAATTCGCGAACAGATGCGTCGCGAAAAGACCGCAACCGTTCTCTACGAGAAGCTGGCCTCGTAGAATAACTCAATTCACTAAAAACCGGGACGGGAGAAGAGAACGTTATGGGATTGGTACCGATGGTGATCGAGCAGACGAGCCGAGGCGAACGCGCCTACGACATCTACAGCCGTCTGCTCCGTGACAACATCATTTTTCTGGGAACTCCGATCGACGACAACATCGCAAACGTCATCATTGCGCAGATGCTGTTTCTCAGCGGAGAAGATCCAGAGAAGGACATCCAACTTTACATCAACTCTCCCGGCGGTTCCATCACCGCTGGTCTCGCCATCTACGACACCATGCAGTACATCAAGAATGACGTGGTGACCTTCTGCATCGGCCAGGCTGCCAGCATGGGTGCCTTCCTCTTGATGGCCGGCAAAAAAGGCAAGCGATTTGCCCTGCCCAACTCGCGCATTCTCATCCATCAGCCCTCCATGGGAGGTCTCAGCGGACAGGCGACGGATATTGACATCCACGCTCGCGAGATTCTCCGAATCCGTGAGATCACCAACAAGCTCATGAGCCAGAATACCGGCCAGTCGCTGGAGCGCATCGAGCGCGACGTCGAGCGCGACTTCATCATGACAGCGCCTCAGGCTAAGGAATACGGCATTATCGACGACATTATTGACCGTCCTCGTACCTAATTAGGACCTCAATTTGCTCAACGGCCCGGGCTAAGGCCCGGGTTTTGTTCTACCATTAGTGTCTACCATGACCAATTCGATGTACCTCCGTAACAATTGACATGGCGCAGTTTCGAAGGTAAACGGGTGTAAACTTTTAACAGCAGCATCTCTCAGTGTTGCTTTTTGTCAGGAGTTGTTCCACGTATGAAAACGTCCCGGGGTTCGGAAGAATCACTTCGTTGCTCGTTCTGCCACAAATCGCAGGATGCGGTTGCTAAACTCATCTCCTCTCCCTCGGACTATCCGCGGGCTTACATCTGCGATGAGTGCGTGGCCGTATGCAACTCGATTCTCGAAGATGACCGCACCGAGACCCAACCCGGAACCGCTGCTGCCCACCTTCCCAAGCCGCACGAAGTCAAGGCATTCCTTGACGAATATGTGATCGGGCAGGAACAAACCAAGAAGAAGCTGGCAGTCGCCGTCTACAACCACTACAAGCGCATCCAGATGAACAAGACGCGCGGCAACGACGTAGAGCTGGCAAAATCCAACATCCTCCTCGTTGGCCCCACTGGATCTGGCAAGACCCTTCTGGCCCATACGCTGGCCAAGATGCTCGACGTTCCCTTCGCCATCGTCGATGCCACCACGCTGACCGAAGCGGGTTACGTCGGAGAGGACGTGGAAAACATCATTCTCAAGCTCCTGCAGGCTGCCGACGGTGATGTCGCGCGCGCTCAGTGCGGCATCATCTATATCGACGAGATCGATAAGATCGGTCGCAAGGATGAGAATCCCTCCATCACTCGCGATGTCTCCGGCGAGGGCGTTCAGCAGGCACTGCTCAAGATTCTCGAAGGCACCGTAGCCAACGTTCCTCCTCAGGGTGGTCGCAAGCATCCCCACCAGGAGTTCACCGCAGTCGACACAACCAACATTCTCTTCATCTGCGGCGGAGCGTTCGTGGGCCTCGAAAAAGTCATCGGTCGGCGCGTCGGCAAGAAATCTCTCGGCTTCCGCGCGCTCTCCGATCCGGACGCAAAGGAAGGCGACGTCACCCCGATCCGCGCCCAGCGTGATTCAGAACTTCTCCGCCAGGCCGAACCGCAGGACCTCCTGAAGTATGGCCTTATCCCCGAGTTCGTCGGACGTCTCCCGGTCATGGGGATCCTCGACGAGCTTGATGAAGCCGCCCTCATCGAGATCCTCACGAAGCCTCGGAACGCGATCCTCAAGCAGTATGCGAAGCTCTTCGACTTTGAAGGCGTCAAAGTTACTTTCAGTGACGAAGCTGCCCGCGCGATCGCTCGCGAAGCGCTCATGCGGAAAGTTGGTGCTCGCGGCCTGAGAATGATCATCGAGGAGCTGATGCTCGACCTGATGTATCACGTTCCTGGCAATAAGAAGGTCAAGGAGATCACGATCACCGAAGCGATGGTCAAGAATCGCGACCTGACATTGCCGATCCTCCTTGAGAAAGCCGGATGAGCCCCCCGAAGGCGCGCTCATCTGATTTCTGCCCATTTTTCCACATCTTGACCCGGGTTTCGCCTTGATGGCAATCAACGTGCTTGTCCGAATGTGCCCATCTTTGGCACTCGCACTGATTTCCCCTACGCATTACAATCTCATGAAGCCGCCAACAGTGACGGCTGCACCGTTATGACAGCGAAAACATCTAATTGGGGAGAGCGATGACTAACCAGACAAAAGAGCAACTTAGCGGCGAAGCTCGCAAACTTCCCATGATGCCCATTCGGGACATGGTGATCTTCCCCTACATGATGACGCCCTTCGTCGTTGGGCGAGAATCCAGCGTAAGGGCATTGGAAGAAGCCCTGTCCGGCGACCGGAAGATCTTTCTTGCCACGCAACATGACGCCTCAGTCGATGAGCCCAGCGCTGACGACATCTATGCAACCGGCACCATCGGCAACATCGTTCAGAGCGTCAAGATGCCGGACGGAAATATCAAGGTGCTGGTCGAAGGCATCGAGCGTGCCCGCGCCACCGAAGTCACCGACGTTGACGGATTCTTCGTTGCGACAGTTCGCACCGGACGTACTCATCTTGATCTGACCCCTGCCGTCGAGCAACTCACGCAACGTGTTCATTCACTCTTCGAGCAATACGTCAAGCTTCAGCAGTCGCTGAACTACGAGACTATGGCAGCAAGTGTCCGTAGCGACGAACCTGCCAAACTAGCCGACACGATCGCAGCCAACTTGCAACTCAACATCGAAGAAAAGCAGCAGCTCCTTGAGGTCTTCGATCCTGAATTGCGCCTCTCGCGCGTCGCCGACGTCCTCGACGTTGCCATCGAGAAACTCAACATGGACCGCACCATTCAGTCGCGTGTAAAGCGCCAGATGGAGAAGGCCCAGAAAGAGTACTACCTCAACGAAAAGATCAAGGCGATTCAAAAGGAACTCGGCCGAGGCGAGAAATCGGAGTTCGACGAACTCAAGAAGAAGATCGAAGCCGCAGGCATGCCCAAGGACGTTCTGGACAAGTCCATCCAGGAGCTCAAGAAGCTCGAAGCAATGCCTCCCATGTCAGCTGAATCCACGGTCTCGCGCAACTATCTTGACTGGCTGCTCGCTGTGCCATGGAAGAAGCGCTCCAAAGAGATTCGCTCCATCGATCACGCTGAGAACATCCTTAACACCGATCACTACGGTCTCGAGAAGATCAAAGAGCGCATCCTCGAGTTCCTCGCTGTCCGTCAGCTCGTCAAAAACCCCAAGGGCTCCATCCTCTGCTTTGTCGGCCCTCCGGGTGTCGGCAAGACCTCCCTCGGAATGTCGATCGCCAAGGCGACCGGCCGCAAGTTCGTCCGCATGTCATTAGGCGGCGTTCGCGACGAAGCGGAGATTCGCGGACATCGCCGCACTTATATCGGCGCACTTCCCGGGCAGATCATCCAGTCCATGAAGAAGGCTGGCACCAAGAACCCCGTCTTCATGCTCGACGAAATTGACAAGATGGCGTCGGACTTCCGCGGCGACCCTGCGAGTGCCCTGCTTGAAGTGCTCGATCCGGAACAGAACACGACCTTCCAGGACCACTATCTCGACGTCGAATACGATCTCTCCCAGGTCCTGTTCGTAGCGACAGCCAATGTCCTCCACACGATCCCCGGTCCTCTGCAGGACCGCATGGAGATCCTCCGTCTGCACGGCTACACCGAACTTGAGAAACTCGAGATTGCCAAGCAATACCTGGTGAAAAAACAGCGTGAGGCCACCGGGCTCACTGAAGAGCAGGTCGTCTTTGAAGAAGATGCTCTTCGACAGATCATCCGTGCCTACACTCGCGAGGCAGGTGTAAGAAATCTGGAGCGTGAGATCGGAAATGTATGCCGTAAGATCGCACGGCGGGTCGTAAAAAACGGTCCGAAACATCAGGAGATCGTCAGGGTCGACAATCTGGCGGACCTGCTGGGGGTTTCGAAGTTCCGCGACTCTCAGGTGCACGAGAAGAGCGAAGTTGGCCTCGTGACCGGACTAGCCTGGACGGAGATGGGAGGCACCATTCTCCAGACTGAAGTTCAGGTATTGGACGGCAAAGGCAAGCTAACGACTACCGGACAACTCGGTGACGTGATGCAGGAATCTGCACAAGCCGCATTGAGCTATGTGCGCTCCCGGGCCCATCAGCTCGGCCTGCAGAAGGACTTCTATCGCAATGTCGACATTCACGTTCATGTCCCTGAGGGAGCGATTCCCAAGGACGGCCCGTCCGCCGGCATTACGTTAGCCACCGGGTTGGCGAGCGCACTCACAAAGGTCAAGGTTCGTCGCGATATTGCAATGACAGGTGAGATAACCCTGCGCGGCAAGGTTCTCCCCATCGGTGGACTCAAGGAAAAGCTTTTGGCCGCCCATCGTGCGGGGATCTTTGAAGCCATCCTTCCCGAAGAAAACCGCAAGGATCTGGCTGACCTTCCCGAGTTGCTGAAGACAGCTATGAAGCTGCACTTCGTCGAGGACATGGATCAAGTCTTGCAAATCGCGCTTGAGGGCAAGTTGCCTGAGCTCAAGGATGAGTCTCCGGAGGGGTTGACCCCGGTCCTTCCCGCGACTCTGGACATCCCCCAGCCAGTCGCTCGCCAGTAGCCACCTGCCATTCGCCGGAGCATCATGCGTCGAACAATCGGTTCGGCCATGATGCTCTTCCTCTTTACACCGCTCGCTTACCACTGATGAAGTGCATGATCAGCGAAACAACAGCGAACAGGAGCAGCAGATGGATCAGCAGGCCTGCCGTTTTGAACAACAGGAAGCTGCCTAGCCAGACCACGACCAGAACAATTGCAAGAATAAGAAACATCTGTGCTTCCTCTTTCTCGCCAATATCGCGCTTGGCGCCCAATCTGGTGATAGGAGCCAGGAGAAGCATGCTTGCGTTGCTCCGCGAAGCAAAACAAATCAGGCGCGCTCAAAGGCGCGCCTGAGGATGCAATTTCCCGCGGAAGTGAACTAAGCCGCGCCACCCGCAATCGATGGAATCAGCATCACTTCGTCGCCATCCTGAAACGAATAGGTCTCGCCGCCGAGAAATCGAATATCTTCGTCGTTGACATAGATATTGATAAAGCGGCGTAGCTTTCCATCTTCGTCCTTGATCTGGGTTCCGAGCGCTGGAAATGTCTGGTCAATATCAGCCAGCAATGCTGGAAGATTCTCCGCCTCTGAATCGAACTGCTTGCGGCCAGCGGTGTGACGAGTGAAAGCGGTGGGAAGCATTACTTTGATTGGCATATTCTACTTTCCTCCTGCGGCGACCAGCTCCGTCTCGGTCTCTCCATCAAGTTCGCGCAGGTAGGCATCAAAGTCAGCCAGCCGCGGACGGACGGCGCGCTCCTGCTGATACTGTCCAGCCAACGCGTCTGTTGTCTTCAAACCGTTACCGGTAATGCAGGAAACCGTAAGCTCATCGGGTGAGATGCGGCCATGTGCGTACAGTCGCGCCGAGACTGCCGTCGTCACACCGCCTGCAGTCTCGGTGAAGATTCCCTCGGTCTCGGCCAGCTCCTGAATGCCCGAGACAATCTCTACATCCGAAACA
>Ga0126373_10003085_pt1 | contig 12386 bp, 23 predicted proteins | sample PanSoiMetPlot_11_FD_92545 | JGI IMG/M metagenome (GOLD analysis project Ga0126373, IMG submission 92545) | Tropical forest soil microbial communities from Panama - MetaG Plot_11 | ecosystem: Environmental > Terrestrial > Soil > Tropical forest > Bulk soil | place: Panama | collected 2016-02-17
CCTTACGGCTAGGGGCTGGGTCATGGGCCTCATGGTAGCGCTTGACCAGGTCCTTAACCTTCTCATCCACCCAGACCTGCGACTCATCCCGCGCATGGTCACGCGGAGCAATCATCTTGTCCTGGGTGTCCTCTGAGGTTGCCTCGGTAATTTCGATAGCCACTGTGTCTCACTCCTCTGGTGGCTGGCCTGCCTCTGGTGGGCTGGCTCTAGCTACCAGTGTAGGGCATGAGCGGGAGTGCTGTCTACTCATACCAGTTATCGCTACCCCTACGGGAGCCCCGGTCGTCTCTCCCGCGTGACCTACGCTCACCCCTGTCTCTGTCTCTGTCTCTGTCGCCAGAGCCAAAGAAGGAGGAGCCCTTACGGGAGTCTCTGTCGTCATCCTCCTCCCGTACGTAGTTGGGTACGGCTCTGTATCCGCTCCTGGTCATGTGCTCATGGATATACCTAGAGCGTTCATCACCTTCTAGCCCTATACGGTCTGCCATGGCTGAGACTGTGTCGTACAGGTCATCATCTTTATCGTCAGGCATTACGCCATCCTCTTACGTTTTGGTCTGCTGGTAGTGTGATAGGCCTTATGCTGCTGGCACCAATAGATACGGATAGGGATAGGCCCACGTCTTACCTCCCTTTGCATCCTCCTTAGTACCCTTAGTGCCTCTGGCTTACTGTAGGGTATCTTCTCGCACGGCATTAGGTGCGGTCTGAGTAGCTACCCGTAATACCGGACCCATTACCGCTATTAAGGGTCACTAGTACGGTCTGCGCATTAGCCGGGTTATTGGGCTCTGGAATATCGGTATTCTGTGAGGCATCCCCACCTAGGTCTCTAGTTACGTCCTTACCTGCTGAGAATTGCAACCGTACCTGTGCGCTAACCGGAGAGGCAAGACACAGCTTAGACTTACCTTTACAGTACTGGACTGGAATAACCAGCCTAGCCGTACTGCCTACGAATTGCACATTAAACATGTCTTCTAGCTCCTCTGGCGGCGGCGGCGGCTGCTGGGTGGTCCCCTTAGCCAATTCCATTACATAGTCCATAGGGAAGTTAGGCCCACAGTCTGTGTGTCCTCCTCCCCACTGCCCTAGGTCCTTATGCTGGCATACTCCTCTACCGCTACCCTGTGCCTGGCTAGGGGTAAGGACTGTTAGGGGTATCCCAGTGGCGTTACTCTCCTCCCTGAGCCAGTCTGCGGCGTTACGGAGCATGGTGTCATGGTTTAGCCAGGTCTGTCTAGACCACCCCTGAGAGGCACCACTAGGCGTACATAGCTCAGCCTGTACGGCTACCATGTTGGCATTCTGGGCTGTCCACGCACTATTATTACGCTTGACGTACTCCCCTATGGTGCCTCTTACTTTATCGTCTATGCCTACGTGACTAGAGGCCTGGTTAGTGCCATGGGCAAAGAAGTTACCTAGGTCCTGGTAGCTCTGGGCTCCTTCCGAGCTATGCAGTACCAGTAGCCTCCTACCGTTGTTACCGTTGTAGTAATTGCTTGTGGATATCCATACCCGCTTAAGAGCCATGGAAAGCCTCATCCTGTACCGACACTACCGCTACCCCGCCTACACATGTTACGTAGCAGGGCTGCTCACTTTCCCAGTCTGGCAGGAATACAGGTACGGCAGTAGTGGCATTACCACCATAGGTGACACCCTGAGGGTTAGCCCCTTGTACTGTGTCTATCTTAGGGCTAAGGACAATTGTAGCCGTATTAGGGGTTACAGTGAGAAGGGTTATCTTAGCCTTAAATCTGTGCCTTCTCCTTTGTAGTATCTGTACTGGCTGGCCTACTGTATTCTGTGGGATATTCCACGTCATACAAGAGACCTTCTCTGGGGTACGTCTCTCGGATACGTTAAGGACTGGTACAGGCTCCATAGCCACTGTACCACCCTCATATTCCTGGGGTGCGTCTTCTACGTACTCGCCTAGTGGCTCCATTAACTAGCCTTCTTAGCCCTATCGGCTGCTCTTATCTTCTTAGCATGTTCCGTTACCTTACGCTCCCTGGCTACACGCTTCTCCGCACTCCTGGCTATCTTTGCCTCCTTGACTCCTGGTATAAGACTAGTGCCAGTCTTAGCGGCCTTCTTGGCTGGCTTAGTAATTCCCTGGGCTGCTGTCTGGGCCTCTGTACCCCTCATGGCGGCTGAGAGGCCTAGGTATATGAGGAGGCCACCAGCTACAAACTCCCCTACCCGTAGCCAGGTATTAGGCTGGGTGAGTCTGTTAAAGAAGTCACCTATTGCCGCTACTCCCGCTAGTGGGTTAGATATGCCTAGTGCCTTTGCGGGATTACCAGGGATGTTAGCTCCTGGGAATCCTCCACCTGTGGTATGTGCGGCTGCTTCGGCGGCTGCTCTAGTGGCATAAGGCCCACTCACGGCACCATTGTACTTAGCCTTGACCTGTAGTGCGGTACCGTGAATAACGACAAAGCTCCCGTTAGGGTTAGTGGAGCTAGCCTCAGAGAGTACCCACCATTGCATAACTAGCCTGCTACGTCCTCATATTGCGGGAGCGGGTGGACGTTATCTCCGTCGATAGAGCCTCCCGGTCCGGTCATTGAGTTAGTGTCTGGGTTTACCGCGATGGCATGCTTAAAGGCAAAGTCTATGCCTACGATAGCGGCACCCGCGATAATGAACGTATCGAAGCTACGCACAAAGCCAGAGACTAGCACCGTAAAGCCAGTAGCTACGATTAGGGCTGTACGCTCTGACGATTCCGCCAGAGGGTTAAATTGGTCGGCTGCTCTTACGTCAGTTACCGATGGCATGAAGTGTTGGAAGATGAGGAGGTTACCGAAGGTCACCAGTACCCCTACCTCTACAGCGTGCCTGTTAGGGAGATTAGGCATTAGACTCTCACCTTTATTCCTCGCGGTATGTGCTTGCCGGTACCCTGGTACCTCTTTAGGTGTGGATTAAGTTTGAGTAGTTCGGCCTCTGATATCCCTTCTAGTCTGGCTATCCGGTACAGGTCCATATTCCCCTGTGAGGTAATAACGCTGGTGCCTGGCTTGTGATGATGAGGCTTATGGTGCGGCGGCTTCTTATTAGGCTTAGGCCACCATGGAGGAGGATTAGTCCACCAGGAAGGAGGACTGCTGGGGGGAGAGGTAATGGGTCCTGGTCCTGGCCCATAATACTGCCCGGTTACAGGGTTATACATGCCATACCCGTAGGCTCCATAGCCGTAGGCCTCTGCTCCTGCTCCTGGGTAGGATTGGAAGTCTGAGCCATACCCGTAATAGCCTGGGGTACCTTCTCCATAGCCGTAGGCCGATGCACCGTAACCGTACCCTGTAGCGGCTGCACTGGTCATAGCGGCGGCTGCTGTCTTCTTCTTGTAGTAGACATACGCAAGGATACCGGCTCCACCCAGTACCCCTATCATAACTCCCTTCTTTGGGACATTCCCCAGCAGGGGAACCTTTACGTCACCCTGTAGACTAGGCATAGAAGTTATCCTCTGCTGTGTAGCCGTATTGCTCCTGAGTATCTACCTGGCCTATAGAAGGGTTAGGAGGAGTGGTCCTCTCTAGTGCCTCTAGGTCCCAAGTTTCATTAGCCTCTAGCCAGTCCTGGTTACCAGTGCCAGCCGTACGATAGTAAAACTCCCGTTCTCGTTCTGCTGTCTGCTGGAATGGGTACATGTCGTAGTGCCGTTCATTACCCGAGTAGACAGGGCTCCTCTGCGGCACCACTCTAGACTCAATGGGAGAGGTAGGGTCTACCGTACCCCGCATCACACCTAGATCATTAGTCCTAGTTTGGAACCTCTGCTGCATGGAGGTTTGGCGTTCATACTGAGCCGTACTACTAGGCTTAGCTCTTGCGATAGGGCCTGCATTAATTTTATTTAGCCAGCCCTCACTGACTGTCTCTGTTGGGGTAGCATAGTCGGCTCTGGGCCTCTTACCCCTAAAGAGCCTACTCGCCCCATCTTGCAAGCCCCTAAAGGCATTCTTAGCGGCACCAGTGGCGTTATACGGCGGCTGCTTCTGAGTGCTAAACCTAGAGGGGTTACGGGTAGTCGGTACTGTCCAGTCAGGCCTATCATCGTAGAAGGGGCCAGGAGCTACTGTCTGTAGATAGTAGTTAAGGTCATCCCCGGTATATCCCCATAGGGCTCTGTCTGGCGTCCTATCGGGTACGGCCTCATGGGGAGGAGTTACGGTGTCTGGGTGTCCTGGTCCTTCTTGGCCTCCCATCCCTTCCATAGGCCGTACGGCTCCCTGCCTTACGTTAGGAGAGCCGTAATCGTAGTGTACTGAGTTTATGCCGGTACCCCAGACCGTAGCTCCTACCGACGGCTGAGCGTATCGACTAGCCCAAAGGTTACGCATAGGGAGAGCCATTAATACTCCTCTGTAGGTGGGCCAGGTTGCCTAAGGCCAGCATTCCTACCATGCACATATTCAGCGTAGGTTATGACAGCTTCGGCTAGTGCTCCAAGTATCAGAGGCATAGAATACTTCTTGTCAAAGAATATCGTTACACCTATGAGTAGGGCACCTTCCGCTATTCCCACGTTAACCCACTTCATCATGGTGGGAGCACGTTTCTTAGCGTTAATCTCTACTGTCTGTGGAGAGGAGCATGCCTTAGCTACAAACTCTGCCATACTGGCAGCGCCGATAACAAAGGCAATACCGTTACCGGCGCTATCTCCATTAAGAGCAAAAGGCATTAGCTATACCCCATTAGCCCTGCTAGGTAGTTGACTAGGCCTAGCTTGTCTGCCGTGATGGCGGCTGTTGTTCCGATGATGGCGAGGATGACGGTCCTTTGCCATCCCACGTTACGGCCTCTTGCCATGTTGCCTCCGCTCTCCTCTCGACTATCTCTGTGATAGTGCCAGCCACAAAGAGAGCCAGGGCACCCATATAGAGGAGCCTACTTACTGGCATGGGTTAGCCCTTCTCAGCCGTACCCAGTACCCCGGATACTGCCTGGCCTGTAGGCTTAGGAAGTTTGGCTAGGTTGCGTGCGTGAAGGCCAAAGGCAGTAACTAGACCTATGACTACTACCCCGCCTACGAGTGTCTTAAGTATGTCCATCTACGCTACCCTCTTAGTTGTTAGTTTAGTGTTACCCCTAGAGGTAGTACTAATCTTAGAACTAGGCTGCTTACTGAATAGCTCTGCTATAGTGTCGATTACAGACTTACCTCCGAACCTCACGGTGATAGCACCTATGAGCACCATGATAGAGAGTCCCACTGCTGCCTTATCGTCTACGTGAGATAGCCCGTCGATAGCGGCGGCTGCTAGCAGGGTAGCCACTGGTACCCTAAAGTTAGCCTTACCTGTCTGGTACCACTCGTTAGAGAAGGTGAGGGTGCCCGCCAGAAGGACTATCGCTGTACCTGTGTTAGCCACCTGGGGTCACAGCCTTTAGTCTCCTTACCAATAGCTTCTCTAGAGGAGGAGCTACCTGGCCTATGGGTAGATTCTTAACCCCTAGCTGTACGTCTAGGGCAGACACTACGGTACTAGGTCCGGTGAAGATACCCATATGGGTCTGCCATACGGCTAGGTCACCAGCGGCGGCATCTTGCCTCTTAATGGTGAAGGCTCCAGACCAGGCCAGCCAGATTAGGGTATTAGGCCCATGGCTCTGCCCATGGTAGGCACCTGGCTTATACAGGGGTATAGCTAGGCCTAGATCCCTACCTATCACAGCATTAGCAAAGGAGCTACAGTCTCCACTTTGCCCGCTACCGGGAGCCCCACCCCATACATAGCGCCAGGTACCTACATACCGTAGGGCATCATCGGATATAGCGTTACCCGTACTAGACCCGCCACCATGAGCGGGTACGGGTGTCTGCCCATAGGCGTAGGCCTGTGCTGCCGTGAGGATGGGCCTATCTGTAGTATTACCGATAGGCTTACCGGAGATTACGTCTTTTAGTACCCCGGTCCAGGCCTTACCCTTTAGGCCTGAGTATAGAAGGATGGCTCCTCCTCCTGCCGCTAGGAGGTACCCTGCTTTAACTGGCATTAGTACCACCCATTAGACTGCTCATGGGCCTCAGCATTTATGGGGTCACCGTACCTATCCTTGATGTACTTTAGGCCCCATAGTATCTGAGCCGTAGCCGAGCTAACTGGGGGATTAGCCAGTAGTCCCATCTTGGAGGGTGGCAGAGCTTGAGGTATGCCATAGGCTCCGCTAGTGGGATTACGGGCCTTATTGTCCCAGCCACTCTCCCTAGTCCATAGAGCTACCAGAGCTGCCCATTGAGCCCCGGTAGACCACCCGTAACGGGCTGCTAGTACTTTGCCTATTGCTTGATTCTTAGAAGGTGTGCCACCTGGGCCTGTATTGGGCGTAGGCCCGGCCGGGGTACCACTACCGCTATAGGCACCAGGAGCCGTAGATATTGCTAGCTCCTGGGTATGCGGTACAGGCTGGCCAGATAGCACTGAGCGTAGCGTAGTAGTCCACTTGTGGCCTTTGAGGCCAGACCACAAGAGGATAGCTCCGCCACCCGCCATAAGGAGGTAGGTGGCTTTAACCGCCACTACCACCCACGGTGGGCAGGCCTACGTTAACCCCTGTAGCGGAGTTAACCATATTAAGGATGTAGGGTCCGATAACCATACCTGCTGCCATCGACACCACTACACCTACTGGGTGATTCTTGACAAAGGTTACAGGGTGCATGGTTTAAGCCTCCACGTCTGCCCATGCAGCCTCACCAGGAGGAGCCTGCTCCTCTGGCGGCTGGTATGCCTCAGGGTCAAAGTCTGCCCATTGGTCGGCATCCTCACCCTTAGGCCCGGTACGCTCATGCTGGTAGCTCTCCGTCTTCCCAGCAGGGCTCTCTAGGTAGGCCTCCTCGCCACGCGGGTAGCGGTTGGCGACGAATCTTCTAGCCCTAGCCTCTGAGATAGAGCTAAAGACTACCTTCTTGTTCTCATGCGGGTGAGACAGTCTAACCCTCCACCTACCAGGGCTAGCGTCTTCTTTTACTTTAGTACTAGCACTAGTGGAACTACTAGAACTAGAACTAGAGCTAGTGCTGTCTGCCATGGGTTACTGGCCTCCTGTCAGCATAGCGGTGTCCTGGTGCCTAGCCTGAGCGTTACCAGCCCCGCCACCACCACCAGGAGCGATGTAGTTAACGATCTCATAGAGGTTACCTGCAACCCCAAAGTTACCGTTGATGATGAAGTTAGACCCTGGGGAGGTAATGAGATACCCTCGCCTAGTCTCTGCTCCTGGCTTCTGTAGGAAGAAGTCTTGATTAAAGTTGGTGACGTATACGCCATTTTCCTTACCAGGCAGGACGCCAGCCCCGGCGGCTCCTCTAACGTCCATGGTGGTAGCTGGGAAGCCGTACTCTCTGGCCATGGCTCCCTGCCAATCACCCTTAGTGTACTGGGTCATAAGGAAGTTAGCCTCATACTTGAGACCGATGAGTGGGTCTGGCCAGTTAGTCTCACCGCTAGACCTGGCTGCACCTGTACCCCGGTACATAAAGGCGTAGGTACGGAAGGGGTAACCCAGCCCCGTGATTAGCTGGGTATTGATGACACCTGCTGCCGCGATGGGCACGCTTCCCTGAGTCCAGTACTGAGTAGTACCGTTAGCAGGTGGGGCACCCGCAATAGGCCTGCCCTGCTTGTCTGCCTTGCGTGGCTCCCAGTAGAACTCCTGAGTACCCCTGGCTCTAACTGACCAGGCCGTAGCCGATGGGAAGGCCGTAGCGGCTGGGTTAAGTTGCATGATGAGGGTGAGGGTAGCCGTATTATTGACCGATGCGACCGGGCCGATGGGGTCACGATTAACGATCTCTAGCGGCACCTGAAGGATGAACGTACCCGCAGTACCCGTAGCCGTATAGACGGCATTAGTAAACGGGTCATCCCAGAAGTAGTAGCCTCCGTATTTATTGGTGAGGTACCAGGTATACCCGTCGAAGGGTCCGAAGATAGCCTCGTTGTTAACATCGTTTAGCTGGACTGAGCTAAAGATTATAGCGGGAGAGTCGGCGGCTAGGGTGCCTGCGGTAGTGGTATAGTCTACCCTTATCCACAAGCGTGCGAGCCATCCCGTAGCCTGTAGTGTCCAGGGCTGGAATGACCCGCCTGCTGTGTTGCTAAACGTTTGGTCGTAGTCTCCTCCTTCTAGTACGTCCTGAGTGCCTACCAGGAATGACCTAGGCCTAGGTGCTCCCTGACCCTGGCCTCTGCGTGCGGGTGCCTTAGGTGGCATTTGTCTACCCTCCATGAGGTATGGCTACGGGTGGGTAGACGTACTGGGGTTAGACGTCTACCACGTACATGCCACCACTACGGCGGATATACAGGCACTGAGATATAGTCCTACCGTCACGGCTTCTCTCAGTCCTAAGGTTAGAGGTCAATTCGTACACTTCTTTAGGGTCCGCACAGCCAAAGTCAGCATATCTCTTACGATTATTAGCGTCAGGATCATTAAAGATGAAAATATGCTCAGGAGCATTATAAGTATGATAGGACAAGTAGGCTCCCCTCTGTGCCTCGTTCCATACGGCATTATCCGGGCCTCCTCGCATTAGCGGAGCCTCTACGTCTTCCTTTAGCTTAAGGTCAGCCTGGGTCTGGTGAGCCTCATTGATATGAGTTATGGTCCTACGCCTAGTGGTCTGGTAGTTACGGTTAATCGCATCCCTAAAGGCGTACTGTAGAGCCTCCTTCTCCTCTGCTGGACTCCTGGGCTTAGTGAGGGGTACGACGATATACCCATTCCATTTACGCTTACGATCGTAAGCCATACGGGATTTAGACGGTAGCTCAGGCACTATACGTAGATGGTAACGCTTAGCGGCCTTAGCTATTACCGGGTCGCGTCCCTTAATCTTGCCATGTAGGGATATGACTGGTAGATCAGGCTCTATAACTTCTCCTAGAAGTTGGAAACACAGAGTAGACTTACCTCTACCCGTAGGCCCAAAGAATGAGACATGCTGACCGGGAGTGTAGTCCTGGCCAAACTGGTAGACACACTCTCTACGTGGTAGCTCCTCTACCACTAGCTGTGGGTGAGCTACAGACTGGTATGCCCTAGGCACTGGGCACCTCGTATAGGTGTGGGTCCTCTGGCTCCTCTAGCTCCTCATTCTCTATGTCGTTAAGAGCGTTATGGAGCGCATACCTCATCTCTTTAAGGTGGAGCCATGCGATACGGCAGAAGATGACGGAGAATAGGGTCACGACTAGGGAGATAGCCGTTATTAGCTCCTGCATACCCGCTGCCACAGAGGAAACTATCAAGGCACCCGCTAGGACCCACGGTGACCAGGGAGGCAGCGTTACTACCCACTTCTTATTAAAGTAGTCAGACTTACGTGTAAGCTTCGGAAGCTTACGCACTAGGATCACCCCTTAGTTTAAGATTACTTCTTACCCTATCATAAGCACTAATAGTAGGGATAACGCTAGGAGCTTGTGGGTCCGCCAGTCTGCCTCCATTGTCGTAGACTTGCCGTTGCATGTTAATGAGTAGCTGTGCGTCTAGTGGCTTAATGCCTCCCTGTGCGTTACGCATACAGAGATAGAAGGCCCATCGCTCATCTGGCTGGTGGGCTATGGCGGCTGCTCTTGAGTCGTACAGAACGCCATCACTACCACCGTCGATTAGCCGTATCGCTACCCAGCTATTGACGATAGTATCCCAGGGGTTAGAGGCCACTAGTAGGTTAACTAGCTCAGCCATGCGCCTACCGCTGTCCTCTACCGTAACACATTTACGGCAGACTTTGAGACCATGCGGGCATAGGTCTAGGTGCTCTCCAACCTTAGCGGCTCTGAGCCTTCTAAGGTTGTCGCTAGCTCTGGTCATTATGCTTAGCTCTTACTAGTACGCCCATCTTCTCTAGAGCCTTCTGTACGTCACTATCAGTGAAGACGTCAGCAGCTAGAGCATTAGGGTCTAGGGTCTGGCTCTTAAAGCCAGCGAATACCTTACGCCAGTCTGGGCCTTTAGAGTGCCACCTTACCGGAATTTGCCAGCGTAGGAGCTTAATGGTAAAACGTGGCTCCTCTGACTTGCGGGCCTCCTTTAGAGCCTTACGGGTAGCCTTAGCCTGTTTCCTGGCTCCTGGTACCTGGGCTAGCTCCTTCTCATGGTTACGCATGATCTGAGCCACTAGGGGAATCGTGGCCAGGACAAACATAGCCACTGGGTTAGCAGGTGACGTTATCATGTCTATGATAGCGGCGGCTTTATCGTTAGAGTCTGCTAGCTGTCCAGTGGCATTAGAGAAGGCCGGACCATGCCTTAGGATGGCGGCCGCATCTGGGAAGTCTCCCGCATTGAGAGCCCCTACTAGGCCAGCCTTTAGGAGTGAGTTAGTCTTATCCCGGTACTCCCTAGCTCTGGCACTCTGCCTAGTCTTGATTAGGTCTGCATAGTTGGGAGCACTGAGAATAGCCTCCCAGGAGAAGGCCTCTCCATTGTCGGCGGTACCGTTACCCTCATAGGGTGGATGGTCGTCTATAGGGTCTGCTGATGCGTCCCTAATATCCACCCTAAGCCCCTTTGCTATAGAGGCAGGCCCGGTAACGAGAGGGGTACCGGGCCTGCCATATGACGCGGAGCTATCACCTGGCCGGGCCTCCGCACATACCCCTAATGGTACCAGCCCCATAGCACCCAGGGCTAGGCCAGGTCAAGAGTGATCTTGATATCTTTACCTCAGCTTTACTAGGCTTCATGGTAGGCTAGGGGTACCTTCCCTGGCCGGGAGAGGCCGGTCAGGCCGTACGAGAGGAGCCCATAATGGGCAATCCCCTAGAGACAAGCTCAGCCCCTATTCAGTGGGGTGACGTCTCAACACCTGAGGTCGATGAAGTTAAGTTTAACTTTGACGTCCTGGGTGACCAGTTCACAGGTATCTACCTGGGGCAGCGTACCTCCCAGAATGAGCGGGGGAGCTACCTTCAATACCGTTTTGAAGGTGAGGACGGTATTACCTACTTCATCAATGGTAACTTTAACCTTACCAACAGTATGAAGAACGTTAGGATTAACCAGCTTACCCGTATTACCTGGGTGGATGAGAAGGACACCGGACAGGCAACCCCTATGCGTATCTTTAAGGTGGAAGTGGGAAGGAGGATGAACCCTAAGGCTCCTCCTGCCAAGCAGAAGTAAACCATAACTAAATAGCTAGACGGGCATAGTGGCACGTCTAGGCCTCTTTGGGCGTATCGGTAAGGCTATAGGGCGGGTAGCCGACGCTATAGCCGATGCTGTAACCCCTAAGCCAGAGCCTAGGCGTGCCACTCCTCCTACCCCTAAGCCTCCTGAGCGTAGACGGAGAGGCCTGAGAGGCCGTAGGGCTAGGGCTAGGGCTGAGGAGGCCCGTAGGGAGCAGGAGCGTAGGGAGAGGCAGGAGCGGGCTGCTAGAGACCGCCAGAGAGCCAGAGAGGCAGACCCGTACCGTTACACTTGGAACGGCCTAGACCTTAGGGACAAAGAAGGTAACGAGAGGGGTAACTACCTAGGACATCTTGATTTCTTTAGAAATAACATTGTTGACAGGCATAACCTAGACCTAGACCCGGATGAAGCCAGAGAGCTATGGGAAGACTACCTACGCTACATGGTGAGCGGTAGCTACAAGCGTAACGAATTGTCTAACCCCTTTTGGCAAGCCTCAGGGATACACCCTGATAACTTTGATTGGTGGGGATGGCGAGAGGCCATGGGTTACCCACATGGCAATCGTAGCAGATAAGGAGGATAGCTAGTGTTTATTCTTAATCTAATATTCTGGCTATCGGGTATACTAATACTAAGCCTAGCCATAACGGGACTAGCCAGGGTTACAAACCATATAGTAGATCACTGGTCCCATGCTAAGAAGGTTATAGAACGTGACCCGGTACCGGACTACTGGGAGATAGCCAAGCTAGAACGTCAAATATGGGGTGAGGCCTTCCATAGTGAGGAGTCACCTTCTTACTGTAGGTGCGATGCGTGCGTTAAGAAGGCTCTCCTAATTAAGCCTCCTCCCGCCTGGGTACCTCCCATGGTGGTACCTCCTCCTCCTCCTACCCCTAATCCTTATGCGGACTGGTCAATAGAGGAGATACAGAGCCAGGCCTATAGGCCTCCTCCTCCTGGGGCATTGACTGACCCTGACTGGGTAGATGAAGACGGTAAACCGTGGTAGAGGCTGAGCGGTTTAGCCACTATATCGCTATCCCTAGACGGGATGCCGATAAGATTAAGCGTGAGCGGGAGCTACATAGGCTACGCCAGGCCCGGTACCGTCACAAGTACCCAGAACGCCATAAGGCCAGTGATAAGCGTGAGCGTCACGATAAGGTGAAAGTAGCTGACGCTAAAGACAAGTTGCTTACGGC
>Ga0126373_10003086_pt1 | contig 12383 bp, 13 predicted proteins | sample PanSoiMetPlot_11_FD_92545 | JGI IMG/M metagenome (GOLD analysis project Ga0126373, IMG submission 92545) | Tropical forest soil microbial communities from Panama - MetaG Plot_11 | ecosystem: Environmental > Terrestrial > Soil > Tropical forest > Bulk soil | place: Panama | collected 2016-02-17
CCTGCTGGTGCGGGCCAGGAGCAAAGGGCGAGCAGCCGCGGAAATCTGGGAGCCGCTCACCACAGTGATCGAAGAGCGCTGGCGGGATCGGTACGGGGCTGGCGAGCTAGCGTTCCTGCAGGACGGATTGCGCACCGTGTGCAGTCAGCTCGACGGCTCGCTGCCCGACTGCCTGCCGATACTTCGATACGGCTTGTTCAGCGCCCCGAACGCACTGCCCGATAAGGGTCAGCGCACGGCTGGCTCGGGCGACGAAGTGGCCCAGCCGGCGGGTGCTGAGGCGGTCTGCGAGCTGCCGCTCCCCTGGCTCGTTGCCAGAGCCCTGCTGGCACTTGCCATCGAGTTCGAGCTGGAGGCGAAGGTCTCGCTCGCCATGGCGGCGAATGTGCTCCGGCTGGTTGACGAAGAGGGCACGCGGGTCAAGGACCTGCCTGTGCAGAGCGGGGTGTCTCCCGAAGGGCTCGCGATGGCTACCGGCTACCTGCACACGCGTGGCTTGGCCGTCTTCGAGGCCGGGCCGCCAGGACAGAGATGGAAAGTCGTCAGGCTGACACAGGCTGGGCGCCGCACCGCTGACGCTTGCACCAAACTGCTCACCGCCATCGAAGACCGCTGGCATGCTCGGTACGGCACTGCGACGATCACCGGACTGCGGGCGGCGCTGGAACCACTTATCGGCGGATCTGGCGACGGGAAGTCACCGCTGTCTGCCGCGATCGAGCCGTATCCGGACGGCTGGCGAGCCTCGGTTCGCCGACCCGAGACGCTGCCGCATTACCCGATGGTGCTACACCGCGGCGGCTACCCGGACGGAAGCTGAGCAGTCGAGGTTCGCCCGCTGAAGAGGAGATCAGATGGGAAGGATCACGGTCACAACGGAGCGCGCGATCGGCGCGCCAGCCGAGGCCGTCTACGGTTACATCGCCGACATGCGCAACCACCATCCGCGGTTCCTGCCGGCCGCGTTCTCTGAGTTCGAGGTGGAGTCAGGCGGCATCGGCGCCGGCACAGTCATCAAGTACGCGCTGACGGCTGGTGGCCGTACCCGGCGGTTCCGTACGCTCGTGGCTGAGCCGGAGCCTGGCCGGGTGCTGACCGAGTCCGATACCAACTCGAGCGCCGTGACGACGTTCACCGTGACGCCGCGCGGCCAGAGCTCAGACGTGCAGATCACCTGTAGTTGGACGGGCGCGAGTGGCGTCGGCGGATTCTTCGAGCGGGTTTTTGCGCCGCGCGCGATGCGCTCGATCTTGACCGATCAGCTTGAGCGAATGGACGCCTACGCGCGGGCTCAGGGCACGGCCTGAGCAAGCTGGCTCGGGAACCTGACCTGGATGTCCAGCCCGCCTTCTGGCTGTGCTGACACCCACACACTGGCATTGTGCGCGGCCGCGATGGCCCCCACGATTGACAGCCCGAGACCCGGGCTTTCGCTGTCGCCAGTCCGCCGCCCGCCCCGGCGGCGGAACGGCTCGAACAGCCATGGCACCTCCGCCGGCTGGATTACTGGTCCGGTGTTGGCGACCGACAGCACCGCCTGGCCTGACCCGGTCATGGTCCGGACGATTACCCGGCCTCCTGCGTGGTTGTGCCGGATTGCGTTGTCGACCAGGTTGGTGATCAGGCGCTCCGCGAGCCTCGTGTTACCGAGGCAGGCGGCCGGGCTGTCCGCCACCGTGACCTTGATGTCACGCTGGCTGGCCTCGCGCGAGCGCGATGCGGCCGTCTGACTGGCCAGGGCAGCCAGATCTACTCGCTCGTATTCGTCGAGCCCGCGCTGGCTGCGCGCCAGCGTGAGCAGCGCCTCGATCAGCCGCTCCTGCTGCTGCCCGGCTGCGAGCACCCGTTGGCAGGCCGTCTCCAGCGTCTCGCGGCTTCTGCCCGGGTCGGCCAGCGCCACTTCGACTACGGTGCGCTGTCTGGCGAGCGGAGTGCGCAGCTCATGAGAGGCATTGGCGACGAACTGGCGCTGCGCGGCGAAGGAGCCCTCTAGCCGCGCAAGTAGTCCATCCACCGTGTCCCCGAGTTCTTTCAGCTCGTCATCGGGACCGTCGAGCGAGAGCCGCTCGTGCAGGTTGCTGGCGGAGATATTGCGTGTCGCCCAGGTGATCGTCCGCAGCGGACTGAGCACACGGCCAGACACCAGCCAGCCAAGGCCGAGTGCCACGATCGTCATGACGCCAAGGGCGACGGCCGAGCCGATGAGCAGGGTGTTCAGATAGTCGGCTCGTTGCGTCGCTGCACGAGCTTGCAGGTAGGCAACGCACTGGCCGAGCTGGCTCGGCGGCGGTGGCAGGCCGGCGCCTGGCCCAAGGCAGACTTGCTGCCCGGGGACACCGCTCACTTCGCCTGTCTTCGCGCCGCCCGTGGTAGCAGCGATCACCGGTCCGCGCGAGTGGTTGTCCACGAGCACGTAGGTGATCGTGAGCAAGCCAGCCCCCGAGAGCAGGAACAACACCGCATACACCGAAGTGAGCCGCAGCCTGATCGACCGACGCGGCAACGCCAAGCGGCTTCCGGCCAGCCCAGTCGGCAAGCCCAGGCGTTTCATCCCGGTACCCGGTAGCCAGCTTGGGCCACGGTCTCGATGATCGCCGGCTCACCGAGCTTGCGCCGCAGCCTGCTCATGGTGACCTTGACCGCCGAGCTGAACGGGTCGGCCATCTCGTCCCACACGCGCTCGAGCAGTTCCTCCGCCGAGACCACCCGGCCTTGCGAGGCGAGCAGCAATTCCAGCACGCCGAACTCTTTCGGGCCAAGATCAAGCTCGTTTTCTCCGCGCCTGGCACTGTGCCGCGCCGGGTCGACGCAGACATCACCGCTAGTCATCACTGGCGCCACTGCCGGCTGAGCCCGGCGCACCAGCGCGCGGATCCGGGCCACCAGCTCGGCGAACGCGAAGGGCTTGGGCAGGTAGTCATCGGCGCCCAGACTCAGGCCGTCGACGCGGTCCTCGATGGTGGCCGCCGCGGTCAGCATCAGCACCCGGCTCCGGCAGCCCGCCGCCATGAGGTCAGCGCACACTTCGTCGCCGTGCCGGCCGGGCAGATCCCGATCCAGTACGACCACGTCGTAGCTGGTGAACATTGCCCGCTCCAGCCCAGCCGCTCCGTCCAGGGCGACATCCACCGCCAGCTGCTCCCGGCGCAGTCCGGTCGCGATGGCGTCCGCCAGTTCTGCGTCGTCCTCGACAAGCAGGACCCGCACGGGCACTCCGTCTCTTGCCTGGCCGGCTCGGCCGACAACCTGGCCGTTCAGCCCCACGCTGAATCACCTCCACGGGTAGCACCGAATTCCGAGCATTCGCTTAAGACTGGCTAACTGGATCCTGCAGGCTGACGATCTTGGCGACGCCGTTGGCCGCAGTGATCTGTGCCGCGACGATGTCGCCAACCCGCACCCCGCTCAGCGCCCGAACCGATCCGGTGAACCGGGTCGACCTGGTAACCGCCGCCCGCAGGGACTGCCCTGGCACGCTGATCGTTACGGTGCCCCGGCTTACGGCCGTTACCTCGCCAATGAGCATGAGCTGAGTGACCGGGCCAGCGCCGCTCGACCCTTGAGCTGGAGTGCTCGCACGCGCGGCCGCAGTAGGCGTGGTTGCTGTGGTCAGATCGCGATAGATAATGACCGTCCCGGCGCCGAGCCCGAGCGCAAGCACCGCGGTGACGACTAGCGACACGGTCCGGTGCCTTCGCAAGCTGGCGTCTGCATGTTCCGACGGGTCGGCTGGCCACCGAAAGTCCGGATAGCCATCATCGTCGGGCCCATCAGGCCAGGGGTCACTCGGGTCGCGTCCGGTGCCCGATGTCATCTCGGTGCCTCCCATTCCAGCGCTGCCGTCACCACGAGAATCGCGTCGCGCTGGTTGCACGGCGGTTACACGGCCGGTCAGGCACGGGTGGCGGCCGGCGTAACCGCAGTGCAACCGCTCACCACCTAGAACTTCGGTTGTGAGCTCGGTCCATCGAGCCGGCAGCCGAACAGGAGCGTGTACATGTTCTTCATCAGGTATCTAGGGCGCGAGCTGAGGCGCCGCATGCGGTCAGCCATCGTCATTGCGCTTGGCCTGGCGCTGGGCATCGGCCTGGTCATCACGGTCATCGCCGCGTCCACCGGCGTCAAGAACGCGCAGGCCAGCGTCCTGCGTTCGCTGTACGGGGTCGGTACCGACGTAACGGTTACTAAAACCCCGCCCGCCCCGAGCGCCAAGGGCGGGCCAGCCAACGGCCAGCGCTTCTCGATTTCGGTCGGCCCGAACGGCGCCGAGGTCTGCCACAACGGCGTATGCAAGAAGGGCGCGCAGACCATCTCCACGCTCTTCAGTCCTGGCCAGGCCGCGCTGCCGTACTCATCAGTGAGCGCGATCTCGAAGCTGCACGATGTCTCGGCCGTGGCTGGCGGTCTGACCCTGACCGACAACAAGATCACGATTCCGGGCTCCGCGGGTCCAAGCACGAGCTTTAACGCGCCGACCTCGTTCACAGTCCAGGGCGTCGACTTGGCCAGGCCCAATCTCGGCCCGCTCAGCGCCGGAACGATTAAGTCCGGGCACAATTTCGCCGCGTCGGACACCAACTCCAACGTCGCCGTCGTCGACTCCAACTACGCGATCAGCAACAAGCTGAAGGTGGGCTCCACTGTCACTGTCGGCAAGACCAAGTTCAAGATCATCGGCATCGTCACTCAGGCGCAAGGCAGCAATCCGCCGCAGGTGTATATCCCGCTGGCTCGGGCGCAAGCACTCGCGACGAACGGCCCAGGCGGAAAGCACATGACGGGCGCTGTCAACACGATCTATGTGACTGCTGCGAGCGCCGCCGACATCTCAATGGTGCAGAAGGAGATTAAGAAGCTCATGCCGACGGCCAAGGTAACGACAGCGTCTAGTCTCGCCAGCCAGATCACCGGCGGGCTCGCCAGCGCGGCTCGGCTCGCCGGCGACCTGGGCAAGTGGCTGTCAATTCTGGTCCTGTTCGCAGCCGTGGCTATCGCGAGCCTCCTGACGATGGCAGCCGTCTCCCGCCGCGTGCGCGAGTTCGGCACGCTGAAGGCACTCGGCTGGCGGAGCAAGCGGATCATCGCTCAGGTCATGGGCGAGTCCGTCAGCACCGGAGTGATCGGCGGACTGCTCGGCATCGGTCTCGGCGTAGCCGGCATCGCCACCATCAACGCGATCGCCCCGAACCTGACCGCCACCGTAACCCAGGCCAGCGGCCTGCGCTTCTTCGGCCAGGGCCCTGGCGGCCCGGTGAGCTCTGCGCCCAATGCCAGCCATACGGTCTCAGTCCCCTGGTCGGCCACCGTGACCGCCGGGGTCATCGGACTAGCCGTAGTCCTCGCCATTGTCGGCGGGCTGCTCGCCGGCGCGTTCGGCAGCTGGCGGATTTCGCAACTGCGGCCGGCCCAGGCCCTGGCCAGGGTCGACTGAGCCCCGATTTCAGGAAGCAAGGAGGAGATCATGTACGTCCTTACCGACGTAACCAGGCTTTATCAGAAGGGCCGGCACACAGTGCCAGCGGTGCGAGATGTGTCGCTACAGATTCCGGACGGCGAGTGGCTGGCGGTGCAAGGCCGGACCGGGCACGGCAAGACCACGCTGCTGCAGCTACTGGGCGGGCTAGACCGGCCCACATCCGGACGTATCGAGTTGGACGGCAGGGACCTATCGAGGATGCGCGAAGCGGCTGCTACCCGCGTGCGTGCGAGCTCGATCGGATTTGTGTTTCAGACGTTCAATCTGATCGCCACGCTGTCAGCGGCCGACAACGTGGAGGCAGCGCTGGTGCCGCTGCGCATCGGTGCTGCCGAGCGGCGCCGCAGGACCGCAGCCGCACTCGAAAGCGTCGGACTCAGCGACCGCGCCCGGCACCTGCCAACTGAGCTGTCCGGCGGTCAGCAGCAGCGCGTGGCAATTGCCAGGGCACTGGTGAAGGAGCCCAAGGTGCTGCTCGCTGACGAGCCCACAGGCAACCTCGACGAGGGGACGCGGGAGGAGATCATGGCCTTGCTGGAGAAGCTGTGGCGTGAGCGGGGCCTGACAATGATCCTCGTCACGCACGAAACCGCCATCGCCAACCGCGCCCAGCGCGTCGCCGTCATGAGCAAGGGCCGGCTGACCATCCGTCCCGTCGCGAGCACGGCGTCGGGACCGGTGCCGTTCGCTACTTCACCGGGTCAGGAGGCACCGCAGCCCGCGGACTGAGTGCGATGTTCGCTGCGGGCAGACACGTCTGGTTCCCGCCGGGCATTCCAACCCGGCGGGCAACAGACGTACTATCGCAACATCATGGCTGAGTGGTGGTCGATCGAGGTTCTCCACGGCGAGCGGTCAGCGTTCCAGTGGCAGGCTGCGTACGACTCAGCGCTCGTCGAGACTGCACTGACCAACGGCGCCCTCGACTGGTCATGGCATACAGACGAGTGGGGCGTCGCGTTCGAAGTGTGCTTCGACGATTCGGAGAAGTGGGAGGCGTTCCTCAACCTCCCGATCATCCGAGCTGCCCTCGACGCCGTGCCTGACCCGCTGAACGGGTTGCTGATCTATCGCGGCCGGGGCGGCAGCTCCGCTGCAGGCAAGCCGCGCCGCCCGAAGCCGGCTCCGAGCGCAGCCGCTGCGGCATTGCCAGAGCCGGAGGAAGAGAAGCTCTTCAACGTCACTGGAATTACGGCGCCTGAGCTGCTCGAAGTCGGCTCCCGCCAGGCCCCGCTCCACACGGCCCCGATCTGGTAGTCCGGCACGGCGTCCCGACCCGCCCCCGAGCCGGCCAGGTGGCCGGCTAGCTGGACTGGACGAATCCCCACTGGTAGGGCTCGAGCGATGCGCTGACAAGTTTCCAGCCGGGCAGCGCCTCGACGGTCGCTAGCTGAGTGCAGGCGAGATCCTCGGTAACACAGACGATCTCAACCTGCTCGCCGCGACGGTCGAAGACCAGCCGGGCCTGAGTCTTGCCGTTCACGAAGCCCTTGATCTGGCGCCCAGTCGGCGTCTCGGTCACCACTAGGCCATCGAATTTCGTAGCTGTCACGAACGGTAGCATAGCGATTACCGCCCGCTTCCGTCGCTGTTTTCACTCCATTACCGGTTGTCAGCAGAAACGGCATCGCCGCCATTTCCGGCAAAGCGACCTCGACGGCTGCCGTTCTGGCGCGGTAATCACAGCACCAGAACGGCACCCATGCCGGTCACGACCTTTTCGTGCTGTCCATATACCAGTTATCTAGCCAGGTATCGCCCCCGTCAGTGGAAAACGCCTGCTCCCAGCGAGCCGACGTCGCCGTAATACCTGACCAGCGGAATCGAGCCAGAATCGGTACGTCGTTGTAGTGATCCTCGCCATAGAACTCGCCGATCCCGTCCTTGAACTCGCCAACGACCGGCGGGAATAGGACTCCAGTTCGCTTGCTAACCCAATACAGCGACCACTGTCCGGTGTCTGGGTTATGCAGGCGCAAGGTAAGTCCGGCGAATCCTTTGGTCGGAAAGGTGATCTCGTCGAAGTTCGCGCCGCCGTCGAAGTGGCTGGAGGCCACGCTGACGCCGGGGAATTCCTCCCATTCGCTGTCCGGGTCGAGGAAGTCCGTGCGCCACCGGTTAACCACGTCCCAGGTGCCGGTGTAGAAGTCGAAGTCGTGCATCCGATTCCTAACTCTTCGCGATGCGGATCGTCCGCCTTTGATGGCTTCGATGGCACGCTAGGCCGTCTCCACTGCCATCTACTGTCAGTGGAACAGGGGATGGTAAGTCCATGCGCGCAAGCCGCCTGGTCACGCTCCTCTTGTTGCTTCAGAACCGCGGGCGCATGACCGCTCAGGAACTGGCCGACGAGCTCGAGGTATCCGTCCGCACCATCTACCGGGATGTCGACGCGCTGAGTGCGGCCGGCATACCGCTCTATGGCGATGCCGGTCACGCGGGCGGCTATCAACTACTCGGCGGCTATCGGACCAGGCTCACTGGCCTGACTGCGCCCGAGGCGGAGGCCCTGTTCCTGTCTGGCCTGCCCGGCCCCGCAGCCGAGCTTGGCCTCGGCACTGTCCTCGCCGCGGCGACCCTGAAACTGCGCGCGGCGCTCCCGGCGTCGCTCCGAGAGCACGCGGACCGGCTCGGCGAACGTTTCTACCTCGACGCGCCCGGCTGGTACCGGGAGGCCGGCGACACCCCGCATCTGCCCGTGGTAGCCGCCGCAGTCTGGGACCGGCACGTCATCGAAGTGCGATACAAGCGATGGAAGGAACCCACCGAGGTCACCCGCCTGCTCGAACCCCACGGCCTGGTCCTGAAGGCAGGCACCTGGTACGTGGTGGCACGGTGTGACGGAGCGCTCCGGACCTACCGCATCGACCAGATCACCGAATCCCGCCTGTGTGATGGCACCTTCGAGACTGAGCCTGGCTTTAGCCTCGACGCCTTCTGGCGAAAGTACCTGGCCGACTTCCACCGGCACCTCCACACCGGCCACGCGGTGATCCGCCTGTCACCACGCGGCGTGGACCGCATGCGCGGGCGGCTCAGTGCCGCCGCCACTTCGGCCGTCCTGGCCGCCGGCGAAGCGGATCAGCATGGCCGGATTACAGCACGCGTGCCTATCGAGTCGCCGAGTCAGGCACTCTCAGACTTCCTGCGGCTCGGCCCGGAACTTGAGATCCTGGAGCCAGCCGAGCTCCGTGAACAGGCGATAAGCACCATCACTGAGATGGCGGCCTTGTATCGGCGGCCTGGCCGCTCGATGCACGACCCTCAGCCCCTTCCCGGGCGCTGATGAGAGCCGGTGCAGAATTGGGCACATGACTGACACCTCTGACATCGTCTGGCATGAGTCGGGTAAATACGCCGACATCCGGTACGAGACAACCGACGACGGCATCGCCAAGATCACGATTTGCCGACCGGAAGTGCACAACGCGTTCCGGCCGCAGACGATCATCGAGATCTCCGAGGCACTCACCGTCGCCCGCGAGGATGAGTCGGTCGGCGTCATCATCCTGACCGGCGAGGGTGACAAGGCGTTCTGCTCCGGCGGTGACCAGCGGACCCGCTCAGATTCCGGATACAACCTGGACGGCAGTTCGGTGGGGCGCTTCCACGTAACCGACCTGCATGTGCAGATGCGCCGGTGCCCTAAGCCGATTGTCGCCATGGTCGCTGGCTGGGCAATCGGCGGCGGCCACGTCCTGCATGTGGTCTGCGACCTGACTATCGCCGCTGACAACGCGAGGTTTGGCCAGGTCGGCCCCAGAGTCGGATCGTTCGATGGCGGCCTCGGTGCCAGCTCGCTCTCCCAGCTCGTCGGCATGAAGAAGGCTAAGGAGATCTGGTTCCTCTGCCGTCAGTACAACGCCGAGCAGGCGGTCGAGATGGGTCTGGTCAACGCGGTTGTCCCGCTGGCCGACCTCGAGCGGGAAACAGTCAAGTGGTGCCGGGAGATGCTGGCGCTGTCCCCGTTTGCGCTGCGCCTGATGAAGGCGAGCTTCCATGCGGCCGAGGACGGCTACCTCGGGATCCAGCAGCTCGCCCACGACACGAACCTGCTGTTCTACGGCAGCGACGAAGCGAAGGAAGGCCGGGAAGCTTTCAAGGCCAAGCACAAGCCCGACTTCGCGAAGTTCCCGCGCCGGGCTTAGCCGACCGCTGCGGGCGAGTCAGGCTTATGCGGCGGCCGGTGCCAGACATCCGCGCAGCCTGCGCTCCTGCAGCGCACCCAGAGATGGCCGAACCGCTCGTTGACTAGCGCGTTAGGGCAGTCGCACGGCATCCAGCCGACCGTCACGCGGCCAGGCGCCCATGGATGGCCAGCTGCACACTGCAGTGGATAGCACCACCAGTCCGGGCGGTCGACCGCTGAACTCATCCTGATAGTAGAACATACATTCGATACTCAGTCACTGCCGGACTAGGCCTGCAGCCACCAGCGCTCCGCTCGGAATCTTTTGCGGGATTTTTAGGGATCAGCGCCGGACGTCCGCCCTGGGTGTGCACACTACCGAGCATGCAGACGCTCGTCGCCGATCATCCGCTTGTCGCCCACAAGCTCACCACGCTCCGGGACATCAGCACGCCAACGCCCGAATTCCGTCGCCTGGCCGATGAACTGGTCACGCTGCTGGCCTATGAGGCGACGCGGCATCTCCCGGTCGAGTCGGTCGACATCGTGACGCCAGTCAGTCCCGCGCAAGGCGTGAAGCTCTCGGGCCCGGCGCCTCTTGTCGTGCCGGTGCTGCGGGCAGGCATCGGAATGCTCGACGGCATGCTGAGGCTGCTGCCCGGCGCCGCTGTTGGCTTCATGGGGCTGGCCCGCGACGAGGAGACGCTCGTCGCGTCGGCCTACGCAGTCAGGCTCCCGACCGACCTCAGCGGCCGCGAGGTGATCGTGCTCGATCCGATGCTGGCCACAGGTGGCACTCTCGAAACCGTCATCACGACACTGATTGGCTACGGCGCTGCTGGTATCACCGCCGTGTGCCTGCTCGCGGCGCCCGAGGGCCTTGAGCGAGTGGCAGCCGCGTTCCCGGAAAATGAGTGCCCGGTCCCGATCAGAGTCGTGACAGCAGCAATCGACGCGCGGCTGAACGAGGTCGGTTACATCGTCCCAGGACTTGGTGACGCGGGCGACCGGCTATTCGGCGCCCTGTGATCCTCGCTCGGCTGGGCTGCTGCGTTGTCATCGGCTCGGGAGCGACCGTGGTAGCCCGAACCATGGCAGCACGCTGTTCTCGAAGCGAGTCATGGCGCTGATCCGGTCGCGGGTCAGAGTTAGCACGATCAAGCCGGTCCCGTGCCGGATGCCGTCCTGGGTCCGAAGGTAGGCACCGAACGCAGGCTGACCGTTGGATCGCGTCGGCACGAGATCGAATCTCCGGCCAGCCCCGAACAAGGCGCTGCAGAAGGCGGCCGCGATCTCGCGGCCCTCGTACTCGAACGGGATCGGCGGCATCGAGATGAACACGTCGTCGGTCAGCAGCGCCACCACCGCGTCGAGATCCGCCGACTCGTATGCGCTGACGAACTTCGCCACGATGGCATCCTCGGCGGCTGTCCGCCGCTCAGCGCCCGCGCCTGACGGCCGTCGCTGCTCGATGCTGGCGCGCGCCCGCTTGAGTGCGCTGTTGACCGATTCGACGGTCGAATCCAGCATGTCGGCCACTTCAGCGGCGTGGAATCCGAGGACGTCGCGAAGGATGAGCACGGCCACCTGACGCGGCGGCAGTACCTGAAGCGCGGTCACGAAGGCCAGCGAGATGGACTCGGACTGCTCGTAGCGTGCCTCCGGGCCAGGCGGTGCGCCCATCGCTCCCTCGAGGAGTGCGTCGGGAAACGGCTCGAGCCAGACGACCTCGCCCAGCCGGGTCGGCTCGGGCGGTTCAACCTGCGGCACATTCCAGGCGATGGCGGGTCGACGGCTGGCCGAGCGACGCGCGTTGAGACAGCGGTTAGTGGCGATCCGGTAGAGCCAGGTCCGAAGCGACGCCCGTTCGGCGAACCCGCCGAGGCCCTGCCAGGCGGCCAGCAGCGTGTCCTGCAGGGCATCCTCGGCGTCCTGGAAGGACCCGAGCATCCGGTAGCAGTGCACCTGCAGTTCCCGGCGGTGCGGCTCGGTCAGTTCCCGGAACGCGTCGCCGTCCCCCGCTCGCGCCCGTGAGATCAGGTCGGCTGCCACCAGCGCCACTGTAGCCTCACCTACTTCCTAAAGGTTTCTCCAGATCCGCTGAGTACAGACACCGGCGCAGCAGCGAACTGGGCGGCGCACGTCGGGTTCGCTCAGAGCGTTAGCCACGGCGCTGACTTCGCGCAGCGGCCGGCCGTAGCGTGTTTCGCGAAGAGGGGCAGCGTGCGACCGGGAGTAGTCGATGGCGCGAACGGCAGCGTATGACGAAATCGCTGACTGGTACGAGCATGAGTTCCTCACCAGGGCTGAACCAGGCAGCGATCCACTGGGCATCGATGCGGCTCTGCACAGCCTGCTGGGCCGCGGCGCTGGCACCTGCCTGGAGATGGCTTGCGGCACCGGCGCGCGGGCAGCCACGGTGCGGGACCTGGGCTGGACTCCGGTTGGCGTCGACATATCGGCCGCGATGCTCGCGCACGCGCGTGAGCGCCTGCCTGTCGCCCGTGCGGATGCCACGCGGCTACCATTCCGGGACGCATGCCTGCCTGCCGTCGTCTCGATCATGGCCCACACGGACCTGCCGTCCTACCCGCCGGCCGTGCGGGAGGTGGCGCGGGTACTGCGGCCAGGCGGCGTCTTTGTGCATATCGGCGTGCACCCGTGCTTCTGCGGCGGGTTCGCTGACCGCAGTGATCCGGCAGCGGTCGTCATCCGGCCCGGTTATCTCGACGGCCACTGGACCAAAGCGTCCTGGACCGATCAGGGCGTCCGCGACAA
>Ga0126373_10003087_pt1 | contig 12379 bp, 12 predicted proteins | sample PanSoiMetPlot_11_FD_92545 | JGI IMG/M metagenome (GOLD analysis project Ga0126373, IMG submission 92545) | Tropical forest soil microbial communities from Panama - MetaG Plot_11 | ecosystem: Environmental > Terrestrial > Soil > Tropical forest > Bulk soil | place: Panama | collected 2016-02-17
CTCGGCGGCCGCCAGGCCTCTTGCCGCCGACAGGTGCGCGGCCGGCACTTGCTGGATGCGATTCAGGATGAGCCCGGCTAGCGGCATGCGCTCGGTATCCAGCCGTTCGACGAAGTACGACGCCTCACGCAGGGCGTCCTCCTCCGGGGCAGCCACCACCAGGAAAGCCGTGCCCGGCGCACGCAGCAACTGATAGGTGTAGTCAGCGCGCTCCCGGAAGCCGCCGAACATCGTGTCCAGGGCGCTGACGAACGTCTGGACATCCCTGAGCACTTGGGTGCCGAGGATCTTCGTCAGCATTCCGGTCACGACGCCGAACCCGGCATTGAGCGCCCGAAGGTACGCCCGGCCGCCGACCTTGGCGGGCGCGGTGAGCAGCCGCAGCAGCTTCCCGTCAAGGAACCTGGCGAGCCGCTGCGGAGCGTCCAGGAAATCCAGCGCGGACCGGCTCGGCGGAGTGTCCACCACGATCAGGTCCCATTCGTCTGCCCGCCGGAGCTGGCCGAGCTTTTCCATGGCCATGTACTCCTGCGTGCCGGCGAAGCTGGACGACAGCGACTGGTAGAAGGGGTTCGCGAGGATCTGGGCGGCGCGGTCAGGATCCGCGTGAGCCTCGACTATCTCGTCGAAGGTTCGCTTCATATCCAGCATCATGGCGTGCAAGCTGCCAGCCGACTCGGCTTCGTTCCCGGCCTGATTGGCGCGCGCTTTGACGCCGCGCACCAGCCGCGGGGTGTTGTCCAGCGACGTCAGCCCCATTGACTGAGCGAGCCTGCGGGCCGGATCCACGGTGAGCACCACGACATGCCTGCCGTGCTCGGCGGCTCGCAGCCCGATGGCAGCCGCTATGGTCGTCTTGCCGACGCCGCCGGAGCCGCAGCAGACAATAATCCGGGTCCGCCGGTCGTCGATCAGCCGGTCGACGTCGAGCTGAGGTGGCGGCCGTCCGGTCATCAGGCGGCCTTCTGCTCGCGCAGCGCCCCGGCCAGCCGGTACAGCCCGGCCAGGTCGATGCCGCCGCTTACCCAGGGCAGCCGGTAGCAGGGCTGGCCAGCCGTGTCCAGTCGCTCCTGCTGCTCTTCCTGGCCGAGCGCGGTCCTGGCCTGCTCGGCCAGTTCGGCGGCCAGTGCCGCGGGCAGCCCTTGGCTGTCGTCCAGGCCCGCTGACTTGAGCCCGATCGCCAGCTGGGCCTGATCGAGCTTGCCACGGGCCGCTGCCTGTAGCTGGCGCGCCGGGAGCGCGAGCGGCCTGGTCATGTTCACGATCACACCGCCGGGCCTGATGCCGCCGAGCGCGCGCAGCTCAGCGATGCCGTCCAGGGTTTCCTGCACTGGCATCTCCTCCAGCAGTGTGACGAAATGCACGACGGTCTCCGGCGAGCGGATCACTTGCTGCACTGTGTCGGCGTGGCCGCGGATCGGGCCGACCCTGGCCAGATCCGAAACTTCTGCGCTGACGTTGAGGAAACGGCCGATCCGGCCGGTGGGCGGTGCATCCATCACGACCGCGTCGTAGGTGCGCCCCCGGCTGCCGTCCTTGCGCCTGACGGCCTCGGCTGCCTTACCAGTAAGCAGGACGTCTCGCAAGCCGGGCGCAATGGTCGTGGCGAAATCCATCACCCCGAGCTTGGCCAGCGCCGTGCCGGCATGCCGCAGGCCGTAGAACATCTGGAGGTACTCGATCAGGGCCGATTCCGGGTCGGCTACCAGCGCGAACACGTCGCCACCTGGGTGGGCGTCGGTTCCAGGCCCGACGGCTATCCGCCGTTCTGCATACGGCAGTGGCGGCACGTCGAACAACTGTGCTATGCCTTGGCGGCCCTCGACCTCCATCAACAGGATCCGGCGGCCGTCGGCGGCTAGCGCAAGGGCGAGCGCGCCAGCCACGGTCGTCTTGCCGGTGCCGCCCTTGCCGGTGACGACGTGCAGTCGCACGCCGTCCCAGTCGGTGTCACGCGTAGCCACGATTGGAGGTTATCCGTGCGGGTGGAGCGGGTGACGCACCCGGCCGGGCGGAAACTCTCCTGAGTCGTCTCGCGATCTAAGCCCGGTATGTCCAACCCCTTGGTCCTGGGGAGAAAGTTACTAGGCTTGGTCGTGAGCGTCCGCTGTTTGCGGGCACAGGGGAAGAAGGTGTTCGGCCGATGGAAGCGCTGTTCGCCATCATCGCAATTGTCGTCGTGGTCGGGGCGATTCTCTCAGGCAAGTCGATCAAGACAGTCCAGCAGTACGAGGACGGGATCGTCTTCCGGTTCGGGAGGGTGCTCCCCGGGGTGCGCGGACCTGGCCTGACGGCTGTCCGCCCGATTGGCGACAGGCTGGTGAAGGTCAATAAGCAGATCATCGCCATGGGGGTGCCCGCGCAGGAGGGCATCACCAGGGATAACGTAAGCGTCCGCGTCGACGCCGTCGTGTACTTCAGGGTGGTCGACCCGATCAAGGCCTCGGTCAACGTGTTCAACTACCAGAACGCGATCTCCCAGCGCGCCCAGACGTCGCTGCGGTCGATCATCGGCCAGTCCGAGATGGACGAACTGCTAGCTGAGCGGGACATGGTCAACCGGCGGCTGTGCACGATTATCGACGAGGGCACCGAGATTCCGTGGGGTGTCAAGGTGGAGAGCGTCGAGATCAAGGACGTGTCACTGCCGGAGGGCATGAAGCGCTCGATGTCGCGGCAGGCCGAAGCCGAGCGGGAACGGCGGGCAAGAATCATCACGGCCGACGGCGAGTTCCAGGCCAGTAAGCGGCTCGCCGCAGCCGCTAACGTGATGGCGCGCGATCCAGCCGCGCTGCAGCTCCGGCTGCTGCAGACGGTCGTGGAAGTGGCGGCGGAGCGCAACAGCACCCTGGTGATGCCGGTCCCGGTCGAGTTGCTGCGGTTCTTCGACAAGTTCAGCCCGACCAGCAATGCCCCGAGCGAGGCGGATGGCGCCGAGTCCGGGGCCGACCTCGGCGATGCGGCCATCGCCGACGCGTCACTTTCGGAGGCCATTGAGAAGGCAGCAGGCCCGGCCGCGATCGCCAACACCCCGGAGGTGCCGCTAGACATCCCTGATGCGCCCTCGGTTCCCGAGCTCTCGCCGGAGGAGAAGGGCGACATCGGTACCGTGCACCACCCCGCGCGAGCGGACGGGCAGCACGACGGTGACCCTGCCTCTGCCGCCAGCACTGCTCATGATGCCGGCCGCGAGTCAGCCGCAGACGACTCCGGCGCGGCAACGACAGCGCCGGAGGGGTAGCGGGGCTGCCGACCGACGTCGACAAGCCCAGATGGCTCCGGAGTAGGGTTCGGCTATGGCCAAATGGGAGTATGCGACCGTGCCGCTGCTAGTGCACGCAACCAAGCAGATTCTGGATGGCTGGGGCGACGACGGCTGGGAGCTCGTCGCGGTCGTGCCCGGTCCGAATCCAGAGCAGCTCGTTGCCTACCTCAAGCGGGTCAAGGAATGACCGACACTGACTCAGCCGTGCCGCCTGGGTCTGGATCGTCCGGCCCGCAGGAGAGGCTGGCCGCGCTCGGGCTTACCCTGCCAGCGGTAGTCGCGCCGCTGGCGGCGTACGTACCCGCGGTCCGATCCGGCGCGATGATCTATACCGCCGGCCAACTGCCCATGGTCGACGGCCAGCTTGTGTCGGCCGGCAAGGTCGGAGCCGAAGTCGGGGCCGCCGAAGCTGCCGCGCTGGCGCGGACGTGCGCGCTCAACGCGCTCGCTGCGGCAGCGTCAGTGGCCGGCGAGCTGTCATCGATCAAGCGCATCGTCAAGCTAACCGGCTTCGTGGCCAGTTCGCCGGACTTCACCGGGCAGCCTCAGGTCGTGAACGGCGCCAGCGAACTGCTGCTGGAGGTCTTCGGCGACGCGGGCAGGCACGCCCGCAGCGCGGTGGGAACCGCCGCGCTGCCGCTTAATGCGCCAGTGGAGATCGAGCTCATCGTCGAAGTCGAGGACTAGGCCCCGCTGGGCAGGAGGCACACGTGGCGGAAGATTCCATGAAGGCTGCCTCCATCCGGCTGCCTGGCGAGCTCGCCGGGACCGCGCGCGAAATCCTGGACGGCAATCAGTCCCCGGCCATTCCGCGTGATGCGGCGACCGTGATGCTGCTGCGACAGCGCGTGGCCGGGCTCGAGGTCTACATGCTCAGGCGCAAGCCCACGATGGCGTTCGCCCCGGGAGCATACGTGTTTCCTGGCGGATCGGTTGACCCGCGAGACGCCGACGAGCAAGTTGCCTGGACAGGGCCGGACGCCGCTGAGTGGGGCCGGGTTTTCGACGCACCGCCGTCGCTGGCCATGGCACTGGTCTGCGCTGCCGTCCGGGAGACGTTCGAGGAATCGGGCGTCCTGCTGGCGGGCGAGTCAGCCGACTCGGTGGTGGCTGATACCACCAGCGACGAATGGGAGGCTGACCGGCAAGCCCTGCTCGACCGCTCGGTGTCGCTCGCCGAGCTGCTTGGCCGACGCGGACTTGTGCTCCGTGCCGACCTGCTGCGCCCGTGGTCGCGGTGGATTACCCCGGTCATCGAACCGCGCAGATTCGATGCCCGCTTCTTCGCCGCGGCGTTGCCCGCCGGGCAGCGCGCCAGGGATGTCGGCGGTGAGGCCTCCGAGGTCGCCTGGTTGCGGCCCGGCGAAGCCCTGGCGGCAGGGAAACGGGGTGAGATCAGGCTGTTCCCGCCGACCGCGGTGACGCTGTCGGAGCTGGCTGACTGCGGCGACCTGGACACGGTGCTGACCGGGCCGCGGCAGGTCGCGCCCATCATCCCCGAAGTCCAGCTGCGTGAGGGCGCGGTCTGGCTGACCGTGCCAGGCCTTAGCGAGTATGCGATCGGGACGGGGGGGTCAGCATGACATCACCAATGCCGATCCAGGCCGGAGCAGGAATCGACGGCTCGGGCACCGAGCGGGTGCAGTGCCTGCTGGCTCCGAACCCGTCGCTGATGACTCTGGACGGGACGAACACCTGGCTGGTCGCTGAGCCGGGCTCCGCTACAGTCATCGTGATCGACCCTGGCCCGGACGACGAGAATCACCTGCAGCGGATCCGCACGGTCGTCACGGAGCGCGGCCAGCGTGTGGCCGGCATCGTACTAACCCACCGTCACATCGATCACTCGGCAGGCGCTCCGCGGCTGGCCGAGCTGACCGGGGCATCGGTGCGGGCAGTCGATCCAGCTCACCGCCTCGGCAGCGAGGGCCTGGCCGAGGGCGACGTGGTCGACAGCAGCGGCTGCGAGCTGCGGGTCATCGCGACCCCTGGGCACACCGACGACTCAGTGTGCCTTCACCTGCCGGCCGACAACGTCGTCCTCACCGGGGACACGGTGCTCGGCCGCGGCACCGCGGTCATAGCCGACGATGGCAGCCTCGGCGACTACCTGGACTCACTTCGGCGGCTGCTGGCGCTGACTGACGAGACCGGCCTGTCGGCGCTGCTGCCAGGCCACGGCCCGCTGCTCGCTGATCCGCCGGGCGTGCTGGATTTCTACCTGACGCACCGGGCGGAGCGCCTCGACGAGGTTCGCGCCGCGATCGCGGCCGGCGACCGCACGCCGGCCGAGATCGTGCCCAGGGTGTATGCCGCCGTCGACCCGGCGCTGTGGCCGTTCGCCCAGTCCTCGGTCCGGGCTCAGCTGCGCTATCTCCGCGATCACGGTGAGCTGCCCGCCGGCGTGCACTGGTGAGAGTGGCGACCGGCTGACTGACCGCGGGCAGCTAGCTGTGGCTGCTCGTTCCCGGTGTGATCACCGCGCCCGCGTGCGCAGCGCTATCTGGCTCGCTTGCGCAGGCGGTCGGTGTCGGTCACCAGGACAGACTTGGCTGCTAGCTGAATCCAGCCGCGAGCGGTGAAGTCGGCAAGCGCCTTGTTGACAGTCTCCCTGGACGCGCCGACGAGCTGGGCCAGCTCCTCCTGGGTGAGGTCGTGGTTGACCTGCACGCCCTCCGTCGTCTGCACGCCGAACCGTTCGGCGAGGTCAAGCAGGGCTTTCGCGACCCGGCCGGGCACATCGGTGAACACGAGGTCGGCCTTGACGTCGTTGATCCTGCGCAACCGCTGGGCCAGCGCCTGCAGCAAGTGCATGGCGACTTCGGGCCGGGTGCTCAGCCAGACCCGCAGATCGTCATGGGCTAGGCCTGCGAGCCGTGCGGAAGTCACCGCGGTAGCGCTCGAAGTTCGCGGGATCGGGTCGAAGAGCGAGAGCTCACCGAACATCTCGCCCGGCCCGTGCACGCTGAGCAGGTTCTCCCGGCCATCCGGCGCTGCCTTTGTGAGTTTGATCTTGCCGGTCAGAATGATGTACAGCTTGTCGCCGGTGTCGCCCTCGGAGAACAAGCGCTCACCTCGGTCCAGCTGGACGTCGATGATGCCCGCTCGCAGTGCGCTCGCATCTTCTTCGCCGAGTGCCTCAAACAGCGGCGTCTCACTGAGTACGTCATCAGTGTGAGCCATGACCCCTCCTCCGGGCTGACAACTGTGTAGTGCCCAACACCGGTTCGCTCACCCAGGGGTCGCGTGGTGCTGCTGATCGGAGCTGCTGGCAAGCCGCTGCCGGCTGGTGACGATCTCGGCTTCGGCCGCCTGGACGCCTACCCAGGTGGCGGTCTCTACTTCCTTGCCGGGCTCGAGCGCCTTGTACACCTCAAAGAAATGCTGGATCTCTAGCTGGTCAAAATCCGGGACGTCGGTGATGTCCCGCAAGTGAGCCATCCGCGGGTCAGTCGCCGGAACGCAGAGCACCTTGTCATCGGCGCCCTTCTCATCACGCATGCGGAACATGCCGATGGCGCGGCAGCGGATCTGGCAGCCGGGGAACGTCGGTTCTTCGAGGAGCACGAGCGCGTCAAGCGGGTCTCCGTCATCCGCAAGGGTGTCCTCAATGAAACCGTAATCTGCCGGATAGCGCGTTGAGGTAAACAACATCCGGTCTAGCCTGATACGACCTGTCTCGTGATCCATCTCGTACTTGTTACGCTGCCCCTTGGGGATCTCGATGATTACTTCAAATTCCACGCTTGCACCCCTGGCGACTTGATAGGAACTCGGATTGCCTGGCTGATGTCTACCCGGTATAACTACGCCAGTCCCTACCGGGGGTAGCACATCATGCACGCCGAACCTAACGCGGGGACGGCACATCGTGCGAAGGGACCTATCGTTGCGTCCGCCGAGGAGCGCTGCAGCGGGAGCGATCGCGGTGCTGTGCGCCTTCACGATCGCCGCTGGATTCACTGTCAGCAGGCTCCTTCCCGGCCGTCTCGCGCTCTGGCAGATGCCGCGCATCTCGGCTGGTCGGCTGACCGGAGCTGACCAGGTTCTCGGACCCGCGACCGGCACGGCCAGCGGCGGCGCCGGAGCGACAGCGGCTGGCGTCGCAAGCGCAATCGGCCCGGTAGTCAGTTCGCCGGAGTTTGGCCCGCAGCTCGGAGTCCTGGTCACCGACATGGCGACCGGGCGGGTGCTGTACGCGCGCAACCCGGCCGCAGGCTTCGCTCCGGCATCGACCAACAAGCTGGCGACGGCGATCGCCGCGCTCCAGGTGCTCGGACCATCAGCACGGTTCCGTACGACGGTTGTCGCAGGTCCCGGTGCCTCGTCGATCGTGCTGGTCGGCGGCGGTGACCCGACACTAGCGGCCGGCGCGCCGCCCTCGTCCGACTATCCACAGCCCGCCACCCTTGCCAAGCTGGCCAGGCAGACCGCAAGGGCCTTGCGAGCACGCGGGCGGCACAGCGTGCGGCTCGCTTATGACGTCTCGCTGTATGCCGGCTCCGGGCTCGCGCCGAGCTGGCCGCACAGCTATGTCACAACTGGCAACGTATCTGTGATCACCCCGCTCGAAGCCGACCAGGGACGGGTAACTCGCACCGGGGCCCCGGCCGACAACGAAGCATCCAGCGGGACCAGGTCGGCCAATCCGGCCGCGCTCGCCGCGGCGTCGTTCGCCGGCTTCCTCCGTGCCGATGGCATCACGGTCCGCGGCGCCGCCGGGCAGGCGACTGCGCCTGCAGGCTCGCGCCCCGTGGCCAGTGTGGAGTCCCCGCCGCTGACCGAGATAGTGCAGTGGATGCTCGAGCAGAGCAACAACGTCATCGCGGAGAACCTGGCTCGTCATGTCGCGATAGCCACTCGCCGGGCAGCATCTTTCAGCGGCGCGGCCGGCGCAGTGACCGCCGTGCTGCACGGCCTTGGTGTAACCGGCGAGCTCAGCCTGACCGACGGCAGCGGCCTGTCGCCAGCCGACAGGATCTCGCCAGCCGTGCTGGTCCGGCTGATCGGGCTGGCAGCCAGCCACCCGCGGTTGCGGTCGGTGCTCACCGGCCTGCCGGTCGAAGGCTTCTCGGGCACGCTCATGCGGGGCAGCAGCGTGTTCGGTCTCGGCGGCCGGGCAGGCTTCGGAGTTGTGCGCGCAAAGACAGGCAACCTGACCACCGTCGCAGCGCTCGCCGGAACTGTCGAGGCCAGCAACGGCCAGTTGTTCGCATTCGCCGTGATGGCCGACAAGGTTCCTGCCGCCAGCCTCGGCAATGCCGCCACGACGATGGTGCGCCTCGCGGGCACGCTGGCCGGCTGCGGCTGCCGCTAGCCGGAAGCGATTAACTGGCGGCTGTGTCGGCGCGCACTAATGGCCCGGAGGGGCGGAATAGGCCCGGCGCCACGTACCGTGGAGGGGTGAGCAGCACTCAGATGATCGACTGGCAGGTGGCTACCTCAACCGGGGTTCGCTGGGTCAGGCCTGGGCCGCAGGTCAGTATGGCCGAGGCCAGAAAAGTGGTGGCCGAACTCCGGCAGCTGGCGGCTGTGGCCGCCGGGCCGGTCCGCGAGCTGACTGGTCTCCCAGGCGCCTCGGACGACGGCACTGTGGCGGTCGTCGACCGGCCAGGCTGGATCCGGGCGAATGTGGACGGCTTCCGCGTCGTGCTCGACCCGCTCGTGCAGCGGATGGCGGAGAGCGGCGCAGCACCGCAGGCGGGCTCGGTTATCACCGCGGTCGGCTCCCGGGTCACCGGGATGCAGGCCGGCCTAATCCTGGCATATCTGGCCAGCCGGGTACTCGGCCAGTACGAGCTGTTCCTGCCGCCCGACCCGGACGCGCCCGGCACCGAAGCGCCTGCCGGCCGGCTGACACTGGTGGCCCCGAACATTGTCATGGTCGAGCGGGAGCTTGACGTCAACCCGCATGATTTCCGGCGGTGGGTTTGCCTGCACGAGGAGACGCACCGCACTCAGTTCACCTCGGTGCCCTGGCTGCGTCCGTACGTGCAGGAGCAGATGTCAGACTTCCTGCTTGCCTCTGATCTCGACCCGGCGTCCATCCTGGAGCGGCTGCGCGCGGCAGCTGACGCGGTGGCGGGCGTGGTGCGTGGCGGTGAGGGAGAAAGCCTGATCGAGGCCATCCAGAGCCCGAAGCAGCGAGCCATCCTGGACCGGATGACCAACGTGATGACCCTGGTCGAGGGCCATGGCGACTACGTCATGGACGCCGTGGGGCCGGCGGTGGTCCCGTCAGTGGCCGAGATCAGGGCAAAATTCAGCGCACGCCGCGGGTCGGCCGGCCGGATCGAGCAAGCCATCCGGCGCGTGCTCGGCATCGACCTGAAGATGAAGCAGTACGAGCAGGGCGCGCGGTTCGTCAAGTCCGTCGTCGATGAGGCTGGAATGGCAACCTTTAACAAGGTATGGACCTCGCCGGATACCTTGCCGACCAGGGAAGAACTGCAGACTCCGCAGGCGTGGCTGGCCCGCGTCGATGGCGGCAGTTCCACGGCGAGCGCGGCGGACTCAACCACAGTGGATTGAGTGATCCCTGGTGGGCCCGCATCCGGCAGTAGCTGCGGTAAGGCACGCGGTGCGGGCCAGCCTGGCTGATCTCGAGCCGGGAACTGTCATACTCACGGCTTGCTCAGGCGGCGCGGATTCACTGGCGCTTGCCGCGGCGGTCGCGTTCGAAGCGCCGAAGGCGGGGCTGCTGGCCGGGGGCATCACCGTTGATCACGGCCTGCAGCGCGGCTCAGCCGAGCAGGCCAGGCGAGTTACCGATGTGCTCGCCGCCCTCGGGCTCAGCCCTGTGCTGTCGGTCGCCGCCAGGGTGGCCAGGCCACAGGACGCGGGTAGCTACCCGGGACCAGAGGCGGCAGCACGGTCGGCCCGGTATGCCGCGCTCGAGGAGGCCGCCGCGCGAACGGGATCGTGGCTGATGCTCGGCCACACGCTTGACGACCAGGCCGAAACGGTGCTGCTGGGCCTGGGACGCGGCTCCGGACCGCGTTCGCTGGCGGGAATGGCGGCGGTTGCCGGGCGGTACCGGCGGCCGCTGCTCGGCCTCCGGCGCTCGCAGACCAGGGCGGCCTGCGCGGCCCAGGGCCTGCAGGTGTGGGATGACCCGCATAACGATGATCCGGCGTTCACGCGGACGCGTGTCAGGCGCCTGATACCCGCCCTGGAGGAGGCACTCGGGCCTGGTGTAGCGGAAGCTTTGGCCAGGACCGCGGCTCTGCTGAGGGCCGATTCCGAGGTGCTGGATGCGCTAGCGGCGGCCGAGGCCGGCCAGCTCGGCGGCCTGGCGGAGGCGCGCGCTGGCGGTTGGCCGGCCGACGCGCTCGCCGGACTGCCCATGGCGATCCGGCTGCGGCTGCTGCGCAGTGCCGCGCTCGCGGCCGGGTGTCCGGCAGGCGCGCTGTCCCAGCGGCATATCACCAGCCTGGACGAGCTGGTCACGGGATGGCGCGGGCAGCGCTGGAGCGACCTGCCGGGCGGCATCAGGTGCCGGCGCCAGTATGGGAAGCTGCTGTTCACCAGAACCGGGGGTCCGGAGGCCGCCGCTACCCAGGACAACACAGGCGGGACTCCGGAGGTCGCTGCCCGGGACGACACAGCCCAGGGGCCGGGGATCGCTCGCTCGGGCAGCACCGCGGCGCGATCGGAGGACGCAGGTGGACGCGAATGACATGGGGCCAGACCTCAAAGAGGTCCTGATTACGCAAGAGCAGCTGCATCAGCGCGTCTGTGAGCTCGCAGCTCAAATCGACGCCGATTACGCTGATCGCGAACTGCTGCTAGTCGGAGTGCTCAAGGGCGCCGTGATGGTCATGGCTGATCTGGCACGCGCCATGCACCTGCCGGCGGAGATGGACTGGATGGCAATCTCCTCCTACGGATCGGGCACGAAATCCTCCGGCGTCGTGCGGATCCTGAAGGACCTGGACACCGACATCAGCGGTCGCCACGTCCTGGTCGTGGAGGACATCATCGATTCCGGCCTCACGCTGTCGTGGCTGCTCGGCAACCTCCGCTCTCGCAAGCCGGCCTCGGTGGCTGTGTGCGTGCTGCTGCGCAAGCCGACGGCCGCCAGGATGAACGTGGACGTGGCCTACACCGGTTTCGACATCGAGGACGCATTCGTAGTGGGATACGGGCTCGATTACGCTGAGAAGTACCGTAATCTGCCCTTCATCGGCACTCTCGCCGAGCACGTGTACCGGCCGCCAGCAGGCTGACCGCAACGCTGCCCGCCGCGGGAACCGAGTCGGCGATGAATTTCGTTAACCCGGGTAAGAGGCATAACACGGCCGCCATTGCCCCTGTGCGGCCTGCCGCGTGTCGGCCATGGCTGGCGCGGTGTACCGTCGAGTATTCCTGTGCCTAGCGCGGGAAGAAAGCGCCGCGCGTTTGCGCTGGATAACAAGGTAGCCCCGCCTGTACGGCGAGGCACGAGGCTCGTCAGGAGGGACCGGCCGAACCTGTGGGCCGTTCATCGATGGATCTGAAGCGCATTTTCCGCGGCTGGGTGCTCGCCATCCTCTTTGTCGCCATCATCCTTGTGATCCTGTACAAGCTGGTCAATACGGGACCTGAGTACAAGATGGTCCCTACCTCGCAGGCGATCGCAGCGATCAACAGCGGCAATGTTAAGTCAGTCACGCTGACAGACGTCGACCAGACCATCCAGTTGACCACGAAGAACGGCTCCAACTGGGAGTCGTCCTGGGTCGGCGCCCAGGGCACGCAGCTGGCCAACACGCTCCAGAACGAGGTCAAGAGCCACCAGCTGCCGAACGGGGTCTACACCGTCAAGGTGCCGAAGAGCAGCTCTTTCTGGACGCTGATCTTCAGCTATCTGCCGTTCCTGATCATCTTCCTGCTGTTCATGGTGTTCCTGAACCAGATGCAGGGCGGCGGCTCGCGAGTCATGAACTTCGGCAAGTCCAAGGCCAAGCTCATCACCAAGGACACGCCCAAGACCACGTTCGCTGACGTGGCCGGTGCCGACGAGGCGATCGAGGAGCTTCAGGAGATCAAGGAGTTCCTGCAGAGCCCCGGCAAGTTCCAGGCCATCGGCGCCAAGATCCCCAAGGGCGTGCTGCTCTACGGCCCGCCCGGAAC
>Ga0126373_10003088_pt1 | contig 12378 bp, 9 predicted proteins | sample PanSoiMetPlot_11_FD_92545 | JGI IMG/M metagenome (GOLD analysis project Ga0126373, IMG submission 92545) | Tropical forest soil microbial communities from Panama - MetaG Plot_11 | ecosystem: Environmental > Terrestrial > Soil > Tropical forest > Bulk soil | place: Panama | collected 2016-02-17
CAGCCGGCGAGAATGGAAGACGCCGCCGAGACCGACGTTGACCACGGTGTCGCCGTACCAGCTCAGCTCGATGACCGAAGCGTCGTCGGCCAGCAACTGCAGCGACAGTTGTAAGCCGGCGGAGCTGCCACTCGTGTGCACCACCAGGTCGCGGTCACCGGTCACGTCGCCCGGTGTCGCAAACTCGGCGCCGAGCGCTGCCGCGACCTCAGCCCGGCCGGCGTCGACGTCGACGAGCGTGACCTGAACGCCCGGGACGCCGGCGAGTAGCCGCGCGACGCAGCATCCGACCATGCCGGCTCCGACGACCGCGACCCGGTCGCCGATGAGCGGGGCGGCATCCCACAACGCGTTCACGGCAGTCTCGACGGTGCCGGCGAGCACCGCGCGCGAGGCCGGGACGCCGTCTGGGACGGGCACAACCGCGTTCGCCGGCACAACATATGCCGTCTGGTGCGGATAGAGACAGAACACGGTGCAGCCGCGCAACCGGCCGGGCCCAGCATCGACGATTCCCACGCTGAGGTAGCCGTACTTCACCGGACCCGGGAAGTTGCCTTCCTGAAACGGTGCTCGCATCGTGTCGTACTCGCTCGGCGGCACTGCACCACGAAACACCAGCGCCTCGGTTCCGCGACTGACGCCCGAGAACAGTGTCCGGACGAGCACCTCATCCGCAGCCGGCTCGCACACCGGTACCGGCCTGATCTCGCCGACCCCGGGCTCGCGCAGCCAGAATGCCAGTGCTTGCTTCGTCGAGGTCCGCATGGACCTCCTAAGTGCGGGCCGGTCGGGCCACGCCACCGTGCCGGCGCGGGTACCCGGTCGAGGTGCGATGTGCCTCGGCGTGGAGCACGGCGAACAGCGCCAGCGCCGCAACCGCAGCTATCCCCTCTGCCCACACACTGAGCGTCTTCTTGGGAAACCAGATCGGGTCGTACATGTTCGGAAAAGGCCCGAACGCGCCGACGTCGACGTACGCGTAGACCAGCACCGCGGCGGTGCCGGCCGCGGCGACCACGAACGCGAACGCGGCGGTGTAGCGGCGCGGCCTGATCAGCACCGCCGCGGCGGCGATTACGGCGGCAGTCGCCTCGGCGCGGAACAGGTCTCCCTGGCTCAGCACGCTGGACTTGATGACGTCATACTGCGATGCCAGGTCGAAGTGCACGTATGCCTGGATCGCCAGTCCGGCTGCGGCGACCAGCGCCAAGCCCCACTTCACTGCGGACCGAGTTCGGCTGCTCAATGCCATCACTATTCCTTCCTCCTCATCGCCAGCGCTCGGCTGCCGACTTCACGGAGGTTCCTGCTTTAGACACGGTACGGCGGCCGGGTGAGTTCACCGGGGCGGTCGGAACACGGTGGCCGCGGCGGGCGTGTTGAAGGCGTCGAAGAAGCGGTTGCGGAAGGCGTCCATGGCCCAGATCGGGGCGGTCGGACTAGGCAACAGGCCGGGCTGCCAGTGCCACGGGGCGATCCGGTCGAGCACCGCCGGGTCGTGGGCGACGACGGAGACGGGGACCAGGTGGTCGGCCCCCGGGCCGCTAACAGTTGTGTTCGGCTGGTGATCACCGAGCATTACTACGACCAGGTTGTTGTCGTGCAGCCTGGCGATCCAGGAGGCGAGCGCCTGCAAGGAGTATTGGATCGACTGCCCGTATAGCCGCCGGACGGTGCCTGCGGACCGCCAGGCAACGCTGGGCGAAAGCCCTTGGGCGGGCATGGGGTCGAAGATTGAGCCGTCACCGACCTCATCCCACGGCACCATCCTCGGCAGCGGAGTCCACGGGGTGTGCGAGGAAACGAGATCGATCTCGGCCATCACGGGGCGATGCCCGGGGGTGAGTTCGAGCCGCTCGAACGCGGCCAGGCTGTACTGGTCGGGCATCGAGGCATAGCTGAATACCGGCCCGTGGTAGCCGACGTTGTGGCGGTCATAGAGCTGGTCGTAGTGGTAGAAGCCCCGGCCCGAGGGCCAGGGCAGTTCGTCTGAGGGAATGTCGCTGACGGTGCGCCAGCCCGCCTTGCTGAACGCGTTGGTGAGGGTGAGCCGGTCGCTCTTGACGAGTTGGTTGTACCGCTGCTGGTTGTCCACCCACAGCCCGGACTGAAGGGTGGAGTGGGCCAGCCAGCTGATGCCCCCGAACGTGGGCGATTCGAGGAAGGCGCTGCGCGCGTTGAAGCCGGCCTCGGCGAGCATGGAGGTGCCGTTGTGCAGGACGGCGTCGACGCCGGGCGAGAAGCTCGTGCCCTGGACGGCGACCTGGCCGTAGCTCTCGACGAACACGACGAGAACGTCCTTGCCGCGCAGGCCGGCGAGCAGCTGCGAGGTAGGCGTGTGGGCGTAGCTGTCCGGGGCGTGGATGGTCGACTCGAAGCGCTGTTGGTCGCGCACGGACGCTTGGGCGGCGCGCACCTGTGCGACGGCTATCCCGGCGCTGCTCGTCGAGGCGAGGGGAACTCCGGGGGCGAGCTGCAGTGACATGGCCGCGCACACGGCCCAGACCACGGTAAGTGCTGCCACCCCGCGCGCCGAGCCGCGCCGGTGCCGAGCCGTCACTGTGCTCACCCGCACGGCGGAGGCGGTGACGACGGCGACCATCATCGTCAGGCCGAGGCCGACCACCACGAGCAGGGTGTCGGTGGCGGCGGTGCCGATCGAATCGCGCACCACGCCGATCCCTGGGCCCAGGTTGCCCCAGTCGAGCACCGGGTCGAATGGCCGTCCGAGTTCCTCGTAGAAGCCCATGTCGAGGAGCTTGACCACAGTGAGCAGGCCGAACACGACGCCAGCCGCAGCTGCGAGCACCCGCCGCGATCGGGCGGGCAGCAGCAGCGCGACTGCAACGAGCGCGAGGCCCTCGATAGGGATGCGGGCAAACGCGGCCGGTGTGACCCGGTCAAGCCGGTCCGGGACGACCAGCACGGCCCAGACGATCGCCGCCGCCACCACGGCAGTCGCCCGGCGCAACGCCACTCGGGTGCGCGGCCCGGCGCCGGTGCGGTACAGCCATACAATGTTGCGGCCGAACGATTCGAGCAAGAGCACCAACGCGACGCCGACCGCGATCATGCCGACCATGCGGGGCAGCAACCCCGATGCCGCGACGGTCAGAACGATGCCTTGCACGGCCGCGACCACCTTGCCCCAGTATCGGGGCGGCAGCGGTGCGGCCAGCCACGGCAGCGCCCACCCGGCGATCAGGAATGCGTACCGCGCTGCACCTATGAGCAGCACCCAGGCGCCGTAGTCCCGAGACACCTCGATGCTCAGCAACAGGATGAGGAAGGCGTCGACCTCGCCGTCGAAGCGGGCGCCCATCGCCGTAGCGGTCCCGGTATGCCGCGCCACGAGCCCGTCCACTGCGTCGAGGGCGAGGGCGACGGAGGCTAGGAGCACCAGTGCCGCGACCGAGACCGACCGGAAGAAGGAGTCGGCCACGAGGCCCGCGACCCCAGCTGCCAGCACCGCCCGGGTCAGGGTCACCCAATCGGCTGGCTGCATCGCCGGGTGCGGGCCGCGAGCCCGCGCCACCGCCAGCAGAGCGGTCGCCCCCCAGCCCGCCGCCAGTCCGACGACCCATCCGGCCACGCCGAGCCCGACCGTTGCGAAGAGTGTCGTAAGCAGGGCAGCAGTCGCCGACGTGCCGAAAACCGTCTCGGGCCGCACCACGCGCACGGGACCTCCCAGTGATCCGCTGCGCACTCGCCATGGAATACGTACCCATACGCCCGGCCGGTTCACCATACGATGACCCGCCTGGCTCGGCCGCCGTTGGTCCGGCTGTGAACCGGGGTGGCGGCTGCTCCGTGCCACCCAGACGTGGAGCCTGCCCGCCTTGACTCCTGCCCGCCTACGGTCGCCGATGTCGCCGCCCCAGTGGCGACCCCAACCTCTCACACCTGCCGCGTCGCCGGAATGGACGGGATCCGCGGCATCGCCGCCCTCTTCGTCGTGATGAACCACATCTTCTTGCGCGCCTGGCCTGGCTACCCGGCTGACCACGCCCCGTTCTGGGCGGCGGAGTTCATCTACGGCCGCTTCGCGGTCATCGTGTTCATCGTCGTGTCGGGGTTCTCGCTGGGCCTGGCTCCGGCGCGCTCAGGGTGGCGGCTCGAATCCGCCACGGCGTTCGCGCGGCGGCGCGCGTGGCGCATCCTGCCCCCTTATTGGGCCGCGCTCGGCTTCAGCCTGCTGATGACCTGGTACGTGCTCGCCCAGCCGGGCTGGGCGAAGCCGAATGGTAAGTCGGTATTGGTCTACGGCCTACTTGTGCAGGACGCCGTCCCGGCCAGCAGTCCGAACCGGGCGTTCTGGTCGATCGCGATCGAGGCCCAGCTGTACGTCCTGCTGCCGTTGTTGCTGCTGATCATCCGGAGGGCGAGCGCGATCGCCATGGTCGTGACGGTATCTGTGGTCGTGGTAGGCGTCGGCTTGCTGGGCCCGCACCTGGCTCTGATGAATGATGCGCTGATCAAGTTCACCCCGGACCTGGCGCTGCTGTTCGCCATCGGTGTGCTCGCGTCCGGGATCGTGACCGCGAACGAGCGCATCCGATCGCGGCCCTGGGCCTGGTATGCGCTAGTCGCGTCCAGCCCGGTGGTCGCGTTGATCACCGTCAAGGGCACGGTGTGGACGAACGACAACCTGTTCTGGGTCGATCTGGCTTGGGGACCGGCGATCGCGTGTCTCCTCGCGGCCGTGGCCACATCGCGGCCACGGCCCGTCGTGCGCTTTCTGAACACCCGTCCGCTGCGCAGCCTCGGATCGTTCTCCTACAGCCTGTACCTGACGCACGCGCCGATCGTGATCGCGGTGTCTTACGGGCTAGTACTCGGCCGGGTCGCGCCCGGGACGCCCACCTTCCTCGTGCTGATCGCCATCCTCATGCCGACAACCATCTGCTTTGCTCGGCTGTTCGCCGCCGCGTTCGAGCTGCCGTTCCAGCGATACCGCGGATGGACTCCGCTGCGGCGGTCGATAAGCCACCGCGTTCATGATCTCGCATCCAGCATTGACAAAGCTCGTCGCCGCCCTGCCACCAGCACGAGCCTGCGGGGCCTTACCGGTCCAACGCTTCTCGGCGACCACGGCAAACTTGCGTACTCGCCCGCTGCCGAGCCAGTCACTCCACAGCTCATGGGCAGTGATCAACTCGGCCAACGCCTGCGGCCCGATCTGGCGGGCGATGTCGGTCGAATCAGCGCGCAATGCCTGTAGCAGGGCTGTCGCTGTCGCGCGATGGGATGCGCTGAACTGGTGCTGCCAGGTCACGGTCAGCCCGACGGCGCGCAGCATGGCTGTTAACTCCGCCAACTCAATGAGCCAGACGGTGTCGGCGTCGGGCGTCTGGAGTCGCTCAGTCCCCGTGAGCGGTCGACCCTCTTCCAGGGTGAAGCCAAAGCGTCCGCCCGGTATCAGTACGCGGGCGACGTCTTCCAACAGTGCCCTCTTGTCGGCGAACGCCAACATCGTTTCCAGGAGGAGCACAACCTCGAATCGCCCGTCGGGCAACGGAGGGACGTGCATCTGCTCGAAGTGGCACGGCAGGTTGCCGGCCAGTTCTCGAGCGATGCTCAGAGCGCTGGCGGAGTAGTCGATGCCCGTGTAACGGCAGCCCGTGTCCGCCGCGATCAGCCGGCCGGGGCCGGCGACCCCGCAACACAGATCGAGCACCGAAGCGCCGGGGCCGATCCGAGCGTGGCGGGCCAGCTGCCGAATCTCGCCTGCCCGCATGAAGCTTTCTTGACCCACATACTCGCCCGGACGGTAGGCGGCTTCCCTGGCCCGCCGCAGCGCCGCCAGGAATGGTTCACGCAGGTCTTGTCTCACCGCTACCGTCGGCTTTCACGGGGTACGCCTGGCGTGGCGATCGGTTGCGACGTCGGCTAAAAGGCCTGGGTGGTCAGTTGTGCCGTGCATGTTGATCGACCGGCTGGACGTCACACTGAGCGAGGCGCTCACCACGACGTCTTGCCTGCCGCCGTCGTCGGCGCGCACGAAACCGAGCGGCATGCAGGACTGCGCATTCGGTGACGCATGGTCGGTTAGGTTGAGGTCTGCCCCAAGGATCAACGGCTCCGATCGGTTCTGCGTCCGTACCGTCGGTATCGCTGTGTCCAGCAGGTAGTGGCACTGGCTGATCGCGACTGCCGGGCTGGTGTTGGATAGGTGGGTGGTGCACGCGTAGTAATGGGCGATCGCGCGCACGCAGAGCCAGACACGTTCTTCGGTGTCGGCCGGGTCCTGGACCCGGTACCGCCCACCAAACGTGGCAATGCCCCGATACGGTGGCCGGACGCTAACGAGCAGACCGATGCCGTACTGCTGGCCGTTGCGGCAGCGAACAGGGTCGTCGGAGCGCAGCTCCAGGGCCGGTCGAAATGCTCGGGTGACCACGCTGCCGTGCTCGGCGTGGGAGAGTGTCTGCTCCAGTACGGAGACGTCATCGCGGCAGACCTCGTTGAGCGTGACGATGTCGGGTCGCTGGGCGCGTATGACCGCGGCGGCTTCCGCTACTGACCGGCCCGTGTAGCAACCGGCGATGCCGCTATCACAGAGATTCATCTGCAGCACTTGGAGCGTCGTTGACCCGCCGCTGCCGGAGCCGAGCGTCATGTCGCTTGACCCGCCCGCGCAGGCCGCCAAGCCGATAGCCGAGACGAGACACCAGCAGCCGCCTACCAACCGCCAAAAGTCGCGGCGCGACCGACCGAACATGCGGCTACCTCCGCGTCTGCAACCGCAGAGTAGCCACTTGCCGTGCGGCATCACCGCCAGCTGGACGATCGTTTCCGCACTTCGGACGCCGAATCCGATACGGTGCGCTTGCGGGAGCGGCTCTCGCCCGGCTGCTGACCGGCGGAAAGGCTCGGTCGACCGGTGAACCCGCAGTGGCCGCGACCGCGTGCTGATCAGGCAAGGAGGTCCGGAATGCCAGGTAGCCCAGCGCGCATCCTGATCGCCCTCACCGCCACTGCGAGCCTCGCTCTGGCTGCGTGCGGCAGCAAGAGCGTCGGATCCGGCACGAGCACACCGACCACCGGCGGGTCCGCCGCCGGCACCGCGGTGCAGGTTACCGAGAAAGACTTCTCCATCTCCCTCGCCAGCACTACGTTCACTCCCGGCACCTACACCTTCGAGGTCACCAACGACGGGCCATCGTCACACAACCTCACCGTGAAAGGTCCCGGCGTCAACAACACCGGTACGTCCACGCTCGACTCAGGAAGCAAAGGCAACGTAACCGTCACCTTCCAGAAGGGCGCCTATGAGCTGTACTGCTCAATCCCCGGTCACAAAGAGCGCGGCATGGACCTGACCATCCACGTCGGATAGCCGGCAGTCAGCGTGTCACGTCGCGTGCCTGCTGCGGCGCGTCCGGCTGACTAGGCGCTGGCCGGGCAGATGCCTCGTATCGGGTGGCGCTGCCGAGTTCGACGAGCAGCAGCCAGGCCCCCCAGAGGAAGCACAAGGCGCCGAGGAACGTACCGCCGTTGGCGATGCTGGCCGAGAGCAGCTCGTTGGTGGCAGGCCGGACGAATGCCGCTATCGCCGAGGCCATGAAGAAGATCGAGCCGATCATGTTGATCCAGACGATGCGCCATGGAACCTCGTGCCAGCGCCACCGGCGGCTGTCGGGGCCGCGTATTTCCTCGATGGCGAACCAGCTCGCGACGAGGAAGCAGATCGAGCCGAAGAAGTCCGGTGACCAGACGCGCAGGTTCTCCTGATGCACGGTGAATCCGGTGTGCAACGCCGCGAACGTGGTCGCGTTGAAGAACACGGTGCCCGCCAGCTGCACCGCGGCGGCCCACCAGCCGAGGCTCTGCGGCATGATGGCGAACCATCGGCGGATCGCGGGCTGATCGCCGGTGCCGCGCGCGTTGATCGCCTGAAGGTATTGCAGGTAGCTGGCGCTGGTGAAGAACAGCGAGCCGATGAAGTAAACGGACGAGATCAGCTTCGGTGATGCCACCGAGGACAGCATCGGGGCTGAACCGATCGCAAAGCAGGCCGACCCGACGATGAACAGCGCACCGACCCACCAGCCGATGTCGTGCGGTGCCCAGACAACCGCATGTGCTCTGGCCGGAATCGCGGTGTCCGCCGCCGGCGCAGGGCCGCGTCCCTTGCGATGTCGTCGTGCTGTCAGCTCGACGACTTGACCGTCCGGGCGGCGCACCAGTTCGCGGATGACGAACGGGCCCCAGCGCTGGGAGCTGAGCCGAACCCAGCCGTCGGGCAGCTGCCAGGTCGAGGTTGCGTGCATCGCGGCCACCCCCGAACCGAACCGTGACTGGCGGATGACTCATCCTCGCAGGACGAGGCCTGCTCACGCGATCGTCCTAGCGTGGTGAGTGGCGGGGATACGTGGTTCAGCTCCGGGCCCGGTGTTCTCGTCCCGAGGAGGGCTCGGATCGCGAATGGGGGTGTCGGATGGCAGTGAAGAAGCTCGCACATCCGAGCATTGATGAGCGCAAGGCGCAAGGTGCGCAGGCTCGAGACCTGACGCCTCTGGGGAGCCACGAAAAGTGGCGCCCCGCCGCAGAACGGCCGGATCCGGTCGGCTTGTTGGAGGAGCAGAACGTCACTCGAGAAGCAGATCTGGTGCCGGTGCGGCATGCCCGGATGCTGGTGTCGCCATTTACTTTCTATCGGGGCGCAGCCAAGATCATGGCTGCCGACCTGCACGACTCGCCGACGGCCGGTCTCGCTGTGCAGTTGTGCGGTGATGCTCATCTGTCGAACTTCGGGGTGTTCGCATCCCCGGAGCGGACGCTGGTGTTCGACGTGAACGACTTCGACGAGACGCTTCCCGGGCCCTTCGAGTACGACGTGAAGCGAATGGCGGCAAGCTTCACTATTGCGGCGCGCAACAACGGGTTCTCCAAGGCAGACACGAATACCTCGACAATCGCAGCGGTGACGGCGTACCGGGACGCGATGGCCGAGTTCGCGCAGATGGACACCATGGATGTTTGGTATGCGCACCTGGACGAGGACACGATCATGAACGCGGTGCGTGGTGCTGTCGCGGGCACGGCGGCGGAGGCAAAGGCCGCGAAGAAGGCGCCGAAAAAGGTGCGACTGGAAGCGAAACAAAAAGAGAAGCTGGCGAAGACTGCGGCCAAGCGAGCGGATAAATTACGCGTCCAGGCGCGCACCCGCGACAGTTTGCAGGCGCTTTCCAAGCTCGGCGAGCTCGTCGACGGGCGGTACCGCATCGTCAGCCAGCCACCAATCATCGTCCCGGCGCGTGAGTTGGCCGCCACCTACGGCATGTCCGCGGAGGATGTGGTTCCGGTGATCCGCGACCGCTTCCGCGCATACCGGGCGACCCTGCAAGATGATCGTCGTCAGCTGCTGGAGCGTTTCGAGTACGTGGACGCGGCTCGGAAGGTCGTCGGCGTCGGCAGTGTCGGCACCCGGGCGTTCATCGTGCTGCTGCAAGGACGTGACCCGCAGGATCCGCTGTTTCTCCAGATCAAGGAGGCCACGGAATCAGTTCTCGAGACGTACCTGCCCAAGAGCCGATACCGCCAGCACGGTGAGCGTGTAGTGCAGGGACAGCGGCGGATGCAGGCGGCCAGCGACATCTTCCTGGGCTGGACGAAAGGAGTCGACGAGAATCGCCACTACTACTGGCGACAGCTGCGCGACATGAAGGGCTCGGCTGTAGTCGAGGCGATGACACCGGTCGGTCTTGTGTTCTATGCGCGTACCTGCGGGTGGACGCTCGCTCGGGCGCACGCTCGGTCGGGCGATCCGATAGCCATCACCGAATACCTGGGCAAGAGCGACGAGTTCGACCAGGCGATCACCGACTTCTCGAAACGTTATGCCGACCAGAACGAACAGGACTACGAGATGTTCGCGGACGCGGTTCGGTCCGGACGGCTGGAAGCGCACGAGGGTGTGTGACGCCGGGGATGAGCGCCGTCCACACGTGATCGCGCGTATCGATCTCGAGTACCGAGCCAGGCAGCACGGAGGCTAGTTGTCCGGCGTCACTGAAGAAGGCACGAGCGGGACGGAAGTCGCGCCCGGGCGGTGGTGGCCGCCTGCACGCTCGGTCAGCCTTACCGGGAGCTACGCCGTCGTGCTCTTCCTCGTCGCAGTTACCTACATCGTGTCGGTGTCCGTGACCGACGCCCGCGCGGGGTCGATCGTGATCACTGTCCAGTTGGCAACGGTCTGGATCTCGCTACGAACCTCGAACGCTCGCCGCTGGGTTCGGCGCGTTGCTTACGTCGTGCTTTGCGCGGCCGCAGTCATAGCGATAGTGGGCTTCTTCGCGCACGAACCGGGCAACCAGTCTGGCGTGATCTTCACTGTCTGCTGCGTGCTCTATCTGATCGCGCCGCTCTCCATCGTGCGTGATCTCGTTACCCGCCCGGCAGTCGATGGCGAGACACTGCTCGGAGCTCTTGCCGCGTACCTCCTGATCGGAATGTTCTTTGCGTTCGCCTACAAGGCAGTGGGCGAGTTCGGGAACGTCCCGTTCTTCGGCTCGGCCGGTCGCGGCTCACTCAGTCAAGACCTGTTCTTCAGCTTCGTGACGATGACAACCGTTGGCTACGGCAACCTGGTGCCGGCGGCCAACCCGGGCCAATCGCTCGCCGTTGCCGAGGCACTGGTCGGCCAGTTGTTCCTCGTAGTCGCCGTTGGGAAGATCATCAACGTCTTCACGCCGCAGCGTCGCAAGGGGCAGGACTCCTGAACCGCCTCGACCGTCGGATGCTCCCGGGTACGACACAGCCGCTATGTCATACCTGCTGTATGAGGCAATGGCCGTTCCCGCCGGAGATATTGGTACGAGGACAGCCGAGCCCGAGACTCTGCGTCCCGGAGGGCGGCTGACCTGGAACCGGGGGTGCGTTGTGGACGACCAATCAGGCGTGAATAAGACGGCGGCTGACTCCAGCAGCCTCGAGGGGCTTGCGGAATATGCGACCGATCGTGTCATGTCCATCTTTGCGGACTTTCGCGATCCGTCCCAGGAGTGGCGGCGCTTGTTCTCCGAAGTACTGGGCACCTTCTTTCTGGTGTTGGTCGCCGCGGGCGGCGGGATGATGGGGCAGGCGTTTCCGAACACTATTAGCCGCACCGCCGCGGTTGTGGCGCCCGGATTGATGGTGCTAGCCATCATTCTGTTCATGGGCAAGGTGTCCGGCGCCCATCTCAATCCGGCGGTCAGCATCGCCTTCGCACTGCGCGGGAACTTCCCATGGCCGCGGGTCCCGGGCTACATCCTGGCCCAGCTCGGTGGTGCCGTCCTCGGCGCCTGGTTCCTGCAGGCGGTCATTCACGTATCAGCCTCGTATGGCGCGAACTACCCTGCGGCCTCCTACTCGTCCGCCGATGCGTTCGCGATGGAGACCATACTGACTCTCGGCCTGGTCAGTGTGATCCTCGGGACGGCCTCCGGGGCACAGAACCTGGGCGTCTTCGGTGCGCTGGGGGTCGGGGGTTACATCGCCTTGGCGGGTCTGTGGGGCAGCCCGATCTCGGGCGCCTCGATGAACCCCGCACGCACCTTCGGCCCCGACCTCGTCAGCGCCAATTTCACGACGTACTGGGTCTACATCGCCGGGCCATTGCTGGGCGCCGCGGTCGCGGTCGGAATCGCGTTCGTCCTGCGCGGTCGTGGCGGCGGCCAGGCCGGCTCGGCCGCCGCGCAGGGTGCGTTGTTCACGCAAGTCAGGCATCCCGAGCAGACGTGAATGACCGCTTGACGACGGTCGGTGACGTCGAGCACCGATGACTCAGGAACCTGCTTCCGCATCGCGCGGCGACGGGGTCGATCACGGTCGGCCTGCCCCGGAAAGCTACGTCTGGCCGCTTACGGCGATCATTGTCGCGATTTTGCCGCAGGTCCTCATACCGGTTCGTGACCGAGTCGGTCCGCCATCCGTGGTTCCGATTGCGGAAGCTGCCGTCGTTCTCATCATGTTGGTTATCGCCGCGAAACCAGGGCCGGTATCGCAGCGCGCCCGTCCCGTCGTCCTGGCCCTCTTCGGTGTGCTCATCGTGGCTAATGCTGGTGCCGCCGCCCGGCTCGTGAGTCTGGTCCTCGACGGCGGCAAGGTGGACGGAGTCGCGCTGAGCGCCGGCCGGCTACTGGTTGCCGGCGCCCTGGTTCTGTTCACGAACGTGATCACCTTTGGGGTGCTGTACTGGGAATTGGATCTCGATGGTCCCTCCGGCCGCGTCGCCGACCGGATGCCGTACCCGGACTTCCAGTTTCCCCAGACGGCAACACGGGGACTCGCCGCTCCGAACTGGCGACCGCACTTCCTCGACTACCTCTACGTTGCGTACACCAACATCGTCGCCTTCAGCCCGACCGACACGATGCCGCTCACGGGACG
>Ga0126373_10003089_pt1 | contig 12377 bp, 7 predicted proteins | sample PanSoiMetPlot_11_FD_92545 | JGI IMG/M metagenome (GOLD analysis project Ga0126373, IMG submission 92545) | Tropical forest soil microbial communities from Panama - MetaG Plot_11 | ecosystem: Environmental > Terrestrial > Soil > Tropical forest > Bulk soil | place: Panama | collected 2016-02-17
CACCAGCTCCCGTGTCCGCGCTTCCAGTTCTTGGAACAGCCGAACGTTCTCAATGGCGATCACCGCCTGATCGGCGAAGGTCTCGAGCAGCTTGATCTGGGCCCGGGTGAAGGGGCGCACTTCGGTGCGGCGCGCAGTCAACATCCCAATAAGCTCCTGGTGCTGACGAAGGGGAACGACCAAGAAGGTGCGGAAGTTGTCTAAGGCCCCTAACGTTGGGAAGTCTTTTTGCTTGCGGACGTCGGCAATGTGGAGCGTCCCATGCTCGCGTACCCAACGCTGGTGTGGCTCATTCATACTGATCTCCACCCGGCCAGCGGGTATGGGTAAGGGACCGCAATGAGCCCGCGAAATCATCGTGCTTCCTTCGCGGAGTCGCAGTAATACGTCATCAATCCGACAAACGCGCGCGGCGCTCTCGACGATGGCATCGAGAACCGGCTGGACGTTTGTAGGCGAGCGGCTGATGATGCCGAGCACCTCGGCGGTTGCGGTCTGATGCTCCAGAGCCTCGCGCAATTCCGCGTTGCGCTCCTGCAGTTCTTTGAACAACCGCACGTTCTCGATGGCGATCACAGCCTGGTCGGCAAAGGTCTCCAGCAGCTTGATCTGCGCCAGGGTGAAAGGTCGCACCGAGGTGCGACGTGCGGCCACATATCCAATGAGTTCCCCCTGCTGACAAAGGGGAGCGGCCAAGTAGGTGCGGTAGTTGCCGGTGGAACCCATCATCGGGAAATCATTCTGCGCGTGGATGTCGGGAATGTGGAGCGCGCCGTGCTCGCGCATCCACTGATACTGTGGCTCATCAACACTAATCTCGACGCGGCCAATGGGCATAGCACCAAATTGGGACCTAAGAATCATAGCGTCCCTATCGCGGAGTCGTAGCGTCACATCATCGATCCCACAAACTCGGGCAGCGCTCTCGACAATTGCGTCGAGGACCGGCTGCACGTCCGTAGGCGAGCGGCTGATGATGCCGAGCACCTCGGACGTTGCGGTCTGATGCTCCAAAGCTTCGCGCAACTCAGCGTTGCGCTCTTGGATTTCTTTGAATAAGCGCACATTTTCGATAGCGACGACTGCTTGATCGGCAAAAGTTTTTACGAGCTCGATCTGTCGGTCGGTAAATGGTTCGACAACATCGCGCCAGATCGTGAAGACTCCGATCGGGCTGTCCTCACGCAAGAGCGGAACCGCCAGAGCTGTTCGAGCTCCGGTCTGCGCCGCCATCGTGTGACGTTCCACTTGGGCATCCAAAGTATGAATCGGCTTTCGCTCCAGGAACGCACGACCAGACCTACTCTCGGGGCGAGGGCGGACTGGAGCTTGGAATACCTCAAGTTGTTCGGGTGACTCTCCGTAGGAAGCAACCAAGCGCAGAAATTCTCCATCATATTGACGTATGTGGCCTTGCTTGGCGCCTGCGAGCTTTACCGCGCTCTCGGTGACGGCGTCGAGCACCGGCTGAATGTCCGTCGGCGAGCTGGCAATCACGCGGAGGATTTCGCTTGTCGCGGTTTGCTGTTCCAGGGCCTCGCGAAGTTCCGAGTTGGTGGTTTCGAGATCTGCGGTTTTTTGCGTGAGTTCCTCAAATAGCCGGGTGTTTTCAATCGCAATGACGGCCTGGTCGGCGAAGCTTTTGAGGAGTTTGACCTGTGTATCCGTGAATGGTCGAACTTCCGTGCGACGAATCGCAAGCGTGCCGATAGCAACCCCATCGCGGAGTAAAGGGGTGGCAAGCATGGTGCGAATCCCCATCGCGATGCCACGATCCTTCTCAAGCGGAAACTCGGCTTCGGCTGCCGCAAGATCCTTGATATGGATCGTCTGCCGATCCATGACTACCCGACTGTTGACTGCGCCACGATCGATGATGGGCCCCCCGCCCAGGGGATATGCCATAGGGACACGTCCAAACTGAGCGGCGACCCGCAAAAAATTGTCATCGACACGAAAGATGGAGGCGTTTTCCGCGGCACAAAGTTTTGCAGCGCGCTCGGCAATCCCGTCGAGCACGGATTGAAGATTGGCGGGCGAGCTGGCGATCATCCGCAGAATGTCGCTCGTTGCCGCCTCACGCACGAGCGACTCGTCGAGAGCGCGCTTCAATGACTGAATGTTTTGCGCTTGTTTAGGTTGAGACGTTTTCACCGCCAGGCGGCGGGGCTTTGACTTTGTTGTCCGAGAACCCTTCTTTGTGGTGGAAGCCATATTAAAAAACCGAGATAAGAAAAATAGCCGCAGGGCGGAGTGACGACGTCAGCGATTCGAATTAAACCTTGTTAGATCCGCCCGACGGCTGAGCTGTTTTACGCTAGGTAGTTGGGAGCGTCAAGCAGGAAAAACTTCCTTTCCGGGACCCGCGCCTTTGGTTCAGTTTGGCTCGAGTAGATTTTTCAGCGGCTATTCTGATCGTATCGATCCGAAGAGAACTCACCGCAGCGAGCTGGGAGTTCCGGGGACGGAGGAGAAATCGCTCTTGTAGACGTGCTGGAGATCACGAATCTCAATCTTGGTTGCCCCCGTCATCGGTCTGGCTGTCAGGCTGCTGAAAAAGCCTCATATGCTTCGTTGCACTCGATCGCTTTCGCGTCCACGTACAAGAAGAGTACGCCTTTGCTCATCGATCTTCGCGCGCCTCGCCTCTGAGGTCTTTTGACCAGCCGGCAAATGCCAATTTTTTTATTAATCTGCTCGTTCTGATTCAATCGCCGGGCGAATTATAGCATGCGGACTGATGATGACAATGAGAACATTGACAGGCAAATTGTCAGGTGATACGCGTGCGGCAACCTGGCGATCGCTCAGCAGTCGTCAAATTCGAGGGGAGAAAAAAGCATGAAACCCTTTTCGTCTCCGGTGAGCAAAATGATCCCGGTCATCGCTTGTCTTTTTGTTTTGCTCGGGACAATTCGGGGTCATGCCGCCGAGGGGCTCCAAAGACTCCGTGTCGCTTACGCGGCGATCACCGCCGCGTTCTCGATCCCCTGGATCGCAAAAGAAGCAGGGATATTCCAGCGCCACGGCTTGGACGTCGAGCTCGTCTACATCGCCGCAGGATCGCGAGCGGTTCAGACGCTCGTGGGCGGAAGTATAGACGTGGCAGCGATTGGCGGCCCAGCTGGTGTGGACGCCAAACTCGCAGGGGCGGATACGGTCTATATCGCCATACCCGTAAATCGCGTGCTTGTCTTTACGGTGGCCGAGCCACATGTTCAGCGGGTCGAGGAACTGCGCGGTAAAAGCATCGGCGTCACCCGCATCGGAACCGTTACGGATTTTTTTACGCGAATATTTCTCCGTCAAAACGGACTCGTGCCAGACCGGGATGTGATGATTCGGCAGATGGGTGGTTTACCGGAGATAGTGGCTGGGCTCAAAGCGGGACAGATCCAGGGCGGTACGTTTGGTTTTCCGGCGGTTCTGCATGCGCGCGCGGCAGGGTTCCGTGTTTTGGTCGATTACAACGCGCAAGGCTTTCGCTATCCGCTGTCGTCGGTGATCGTGACGGAGAAGTTACTGCGGGCTAGGGAATCTGCGGTGCGCGGGTTTCTCGAATCCCATATCGAGGCGGTGCATCGGTTCAAGACCGATCCTAATTTTGCCATGAGTGTCATCGGAAAATACACCAGTACCGCCGACCGGTCGATGCTCGAGGAGACGCAGCGGGTTTATGCGTCGGCATTCGAACGAATTCCCTATCCCAACGTCGAAGACATGAAGCTCGGCATAACTCAGGTCGCCGAGACCAATCCGCGCGCAAAAGGCGCCGATCCGAAAGACTTCGTTAACCCGCGCCTTCTTCGCGAGATCGAGGCCAGCGGTTTCGTGAAACGGCTCTACGGGGATCAAGGAAAATGATTAGCAGGGAGGACGGAGCTAAGAGTAGGGATCCGTAGGGGCGACCGGCCGGTCACCTGGTTGCCGAACTTGCCAGGGTAACTCCTGCGAGGATTTCACAGATTCCAACTAAAGTTGAACGCTGCCAAACCTACTCTGGCATGCGCCCAAGTTAGCGACAGTGAAACAGGATGCACAACGCTTCGGGGGGCTGATGGTGTCGCTCGCAAAGTAGCAGCCCAGCGATCCTCGGCATCGGGAAGCTGTCAAGTGTCATCAAACCAGTGAAGCGAAAAAGAGTTATCTATGGCAAAAAGCCCGGCAAAGAAGAGTAGCAGCGCAAATCCTGCAAACAATACTTTCGCGACTACGCTTAAAATCGAAACTGGAGGTATCTGCCACTCGAAGCCGAAGTCCCTGAAGACGGGTTGCAGGGTATTGAAAAAGCGGTTGGTACGGCTTATAAATTGTGCGCCGCAAAAATGGCGCGTAGAGCCGTAGCACATTGGGGGTCCAGTCGGAGGAGAAGCGCACAAAACCAGAAAATCGGCGGAAACTTCTGAATTCGTTCGATGCAGGAAAGACAACCCCGAGCATCTTACTTACCTCTTCTCTAAATATCCCATAATTCTTCGCCTTCATGTTCATAACCAAAATCAACAGCTTCCTTGGATCTAGGGTTTCAAATGCCTGTTTCAGCTCCCAGAGCAGACCTGTGCTGTGACCGGCTCGAATAACCACGAGGGCAGCAGATCGCATCTGATCGTTGACAACCGACTGCCACTGAGCATCTGACACATACAACCGAGCTGCCCCGGGCGTGGGCAGCTCCTCGCCGGGTCTGCCAATTGCGATGAGGTCGCCAAAGGGTTGCAGAACGTCGCGTAGCTGTTCCTCCTCCGTAACGATGCCTGCGATCAAACGGGGCAACAAAAAAGACCAGCGTACATATCTTAAAACGGAACTGTCGGTCTCGAACGCTCTAAGATAAAGAACATCCGGTTTCGAATCCGCGATAATTCTCTGGGCAGCCGCTTTCGCGCTATACTGGCGACCACGCCAGGATAGAAATGTCCCTCCGAGTATCATGACCAACGATGTGAACCGTAGCGCAAACGGGATATGAATCTCACGAGCGTCTAAGTAACCGAAAATACCGGCGACTAAAAACCCTCCGACGATGAATATGATGCCGCTGCGGCTTTGAACCATTCCTGGTTCAACTTTGTTTCTCATTCACTCCCCGAGCGGCTGCGGCCACGGTTCCGCCCCACGCAAACCCCAATAGCCGAAGATTTCCTTCCTTGCTCGCACGGAACCTTATAGAACAAATCGGAGAGAGAAAAAAAGGACGGCAGCTGATACGTTGCTGTAGTAGCCGCGGTACCGCACCAGTGGTGATCGATTTCATTTTGCGCTAGAGTCGCAATGATTGATTGAAGCGAGGCGCGATTTCCATCCTGACGTTGCCCTTTGCTCTTAGCGTTGTTCTAAGACGTGCGTATTAACATCGTTGGCGCCGGCCCGGCCGGTTTATTGTTTTCGCTGTTGATCAAGCGCCGCTTTCCCGAGTGGCAGGTCCAAATCTTCGAACAGAATCCGCCCGATGCCACATTCGGTTACGGCGTGGTCTTCTCCCAGGGCGCGCTGGCATTTCTCGAACGCGATGTGCCGGATTTTTACAAACGGCTTGCAGCACGCCTGGAGACCTGGCCGATGCAGCGCATCGTCCACCGTGATGAACGGGTGGACATCGACGGCAACGGATTCACGGCCATCGGACGGTTGGAGCTCAATCAGTTTTTGCAAGGGCTTTGCATCGCCGCCGGCGTAAGCATCGAATACGAACGCGCCATCGTTTCGCTCGACGAGACGGGTGAATGCGACCTGCTGGTCGGCGCCGACGGGGCAAATTCGTTTGTTCGCCGCGCATTGGAAAAACAGTTTGAGCCGCGAGTCGAATGGCTCAGCAATCGTTTCGCCTGGTACGGCACGGCACAGCGTTTTGATTGTTTATCGTTAACTTTTCGGGCAAATGATGATGGCTCGTTCGTCGCACACCACTATCGCCATGGCTCTGCGATGAGCACCTTCGTGGTCGAGTGCGATGTCAAAACGTGGCGCCGCGCCGGGCTCGAGCGCATGTCGGATGAAGAGAGCCGTGCTTACTGCGAGCGGGTGTTTGCGCGGGACCTGGGCGGCCATGGTCTGGTTTCGAACAAGTCGATTTGGCGCCAGTTCGCATTGCTCGCCAACCAACGCTGGTCAGTCGGAAACGTCGTGCTGCTTGGCGATGCGCTGCGCACCGTCCATTTTTCCATCGGGTCGGGCACGCGCCTTGCCTTCGAAGACGCGATCGCGCTCGACCGCGCGTTCGCTGAGGCGGGCGCGGATGCGCCAAAGGCGCTGGAAATATTTGAGCGCGAGCGCCGGCCCATCGTCGAAAAAATCTTTTTGGCAGCTAACGCCAGCTCCTATTGGTACGAGCGTTTCCCAGAAAAAATGGCTTTGAAGCCCTGGGAACTTGCCTATGATTATATGACGCGTAGCGGGCGTGTGAACGATGAGCGACTGCGCGAGCTGTCGCCCAAGTTCATGGCACGAGTGGACGAGGAGCGGAAACGGGTTTCCTAAGCGTCTGGCCGAGATATTCTTCAACAGTTAAAGTCGACTTCTGCCCCCTTGGTCATTGCAAAGACACCGGAGTCGTATGAATATCCCGTGCTGATGGACCGAATCTTTGAACGGCTCAAGACGCGCTCCTTGAGTGGGACCGTAAAGTAAAGACGAATCAACAGGGCGGAGGAAGTGCAAAACGTGGCAAGAGAAGGCCCATCAAGAAAATCTAACTTAAGGAGGTAATTTTGTGATCTCTCCTTCGTTACGTTCTGATCTCGCCCCGACGGGGACGCTGCGGGTTGGAATCAACTATGGAAATCCGGTGCTCGCGATAAAGGATCCGGCCAATGGAGATCTCCGCGGCGTGGCGGTTGATCTGGCTCGAGAACTTAGCACCCGGGCGGGTTTGCCGATTAACCTCGTCGGCTACGACTCTGCAGGAAAGATGGTCGAAGCGCTCCAGGCTGGCGGTTGGGATGTCGCGTTCCTCGCCATCGACCCCGGCCGCGCAGAGCAAATCAGTTTCACCGCGCCCTATCTAGAAATCGAAGGCACATACCTGGTGCCGGCCAAGTCGCCGTTGCGCGCTATTGCGGACATTGATCGCGAGGGCGTGCGCGTGGGTATCTCCTCGGGAAGCGCTTACGATTTGTTTTTGAGCCGTAGCTTGCAACATGCCGAACTGGTGCGCGCGCCAAATCCTAACGGCGCGTTCGAACTGATCGTTTCAGGAAAAGTAGATGTCGTCGCCGGCGTGAAACAACATCTGATTGCGAACGCCGCAAAGCTTCCCGGATCGCGAGTGCTCGACGGAAGATTTATGGCAATTCAGCAAGCGCTCGGTATTTCAAAAGGACGCGACGCCGGGTTGAAATATCTGCGAGAATTCATCGAGGACGTTAAGGCGTCTGGCTTGGTGGCTCAGGCAATCGAGAAGGCGGGCGTTAGCGGCGTATCCATTGCGCCTAAGGCACCGATTCCTTAGCGAACCATAACGGTTGATTTGGTCTAATTCGAAAAAACCCTTCGACACAGCTCAATACGGGTAGGTCTCAACCGTTTCAACTCTCTCTGTTCGCTCCTTCGATAAAGTCAGGACCGGATCTCAGTTCTCGAAGTCGAACGGAAAGTTTGGCAATCTGCCCGTTTTCTTTTCATTTCTTATCTGACCTGTGTATAGTTGCGCTTCTATTTTGTTGCAGCGGGTTTAAATCTTGCGCAGGGAAGAATTACGCGTTCTGGTCGTCGTTTGTCTCGGAACGTTTTTTCATATTCAGAGCGTCGGTAGCATCAGTGTATCGCTGGCGGCCATCCAAAGAGAATTCAACGCAAGCCTGGCGGCCGTACAATGGATTGGCTTGATGGGATCGATCATGCTTTCCAGCTTTTCCCTGTGCTTTGGCAGAGTCGGTGATCTTCTCGGGCGGCGGGCGATTTTCAAGACAGGGCTCACTTTGTACACCGCGGGCGCGGGTTTGGCAGCGATCTCCGGATCCTTTGCGCAATTACTCGGCTTTCGCTGTGTCATGGCGCTCGGTTTGGCGATGGCAGCACCCATCGCTGGGGCGATCATAGCTTCCATCCATAACGATGAAAGCAGGGGACGAGCTCTGGGTTTGGTTGCCGCTTCCATCGCGTTAGGTAGGACCACAGGACCGACGATCGGCGGGTTCATTCTTCAACTCTGGGGTTGGAGAGCGGTGTTCCTCGCCAATTGCGTCTTTGGAATAGCCACGTGCCTTACTCTATTTTTGATTTTCAAAGGAAGGGAAGAGCACCACAAGGTTTCGTTTGATTTTCTGGGCGGGCTTTTCTTGGTGATCGGGTTCCCTTCATTTCTCATCGCCCTGACGGTCGGTACGCGCGTCGGCTGGGATGCATCAGCGATTATATTCTGGCTTTGTTTGGCGGCAGCGGGAATCGTCAGTTTCGTATGGCGGGAGTTGCATACAGCGTCACCGTTGATGAACCTCCGCTACTTCAAGGACATCGCCGTTACAAAATGCATGCTGTCGTTGACTCTCGCGACGATGGTGTTTTACCCGGTGTCCATCTTCGGAGCACTTTATTTGCTTAATGTTATTCGCGCTTCCCCGCTCTTGGCCGGTTTAGTGATGGCAACTCTTCCTCTGTTTACGACAATCCTCTCCCCTATGAGCGGACGGCTCGCGGATCGCTTCGATCCCAGACGCGTGGCAGTCGTTGGTTTGTGTATCATTTTATTAGGCCTGTTCCTTTATACGCGACTGGGCGAGGCCTCAACCTTGGTTTGGATTGTTTTTGTGCTCTCGATTTTAGGAGGAGGCATCGGGCTATTTGTTCCCGCCAATGAAAAGACGGCCTTTGCAGCCGTGCCCCACCGAGACTATGGAATGCTTTCCGCTATGCTAACCGCATTTGGCACCGGCGCCGGAGCGTTGGGCACGGCGGTCGCGGTGGCGCTTACCGAGGCTTCCAGGAAAACCCACATTGGCCGCGATGCCGTGGGATTCGCTTACGATCAGCAATTCGCTTTCTCTTTACTGTTACCGATGGCCGCGCTTGCCGTCCTTGTCTCCGTAGGAAGAAAAAAGCGACCTTACGCCGATACGAATTGATCTGCTGCATTTGTCCCACTGTTGCCAAAATTCAGGCCTTGATCGTCGATGGACATATGGCACGGCTGTTGCTGTTTTACGCACTAAAAATTTTTAGAGCCGGAATAATCTGCCGGGTGTCATACAATTTCGTTTTTTGTCTAAGCATGCGGTTTGAAAACCATTCCCTTTAGACTTCAAATCGCCGGCGCCTTCGGAGAAATTGTACAAGACGCCGCTCTAAGGACGGTGAAAAGCCCAAGGCTGGCGCCGCTTCCCGGGAGGGACCATGACTGAATTCCACGACACGGAACTGGAACAAAGCGCGACGGGATTGGACGACCGAGGACCCGTGACAAGCGGTAAAGGAACTCAAAACCAGTTAGCGCGAATGCTCTTCGGTGGCCGCAAGAAAAACTTGGCTAGAACTTTGACGCTCGTGGTTGTTGGGTTGGGTATTGCGGCGGTGATCGGCAATGTGCTTTCAAAACCAGCGCGTCTATTAACGCAACTCCCGATCTTTGTCGGCACTCCCTCTCGCTCGGTAAATACGCGAAGCGCGGTTCTTGCAGTAGATGCTTTCGGGTTTACCGTAAGAGCACAAAACGCGTCGGCTTCCACATTGAAGCTTTTTGAGCAGGCAGTGGTGGAACAACTCGCGCGATTGCATCAAACTTACAGCGAGTGGGCGGATAAGAACTCTGAATTAATGGGCAGCCTGGTTCTAAAATTGACGGTCGATGCCAAGGGCGCGGTGGTCCGCGTCGAGCCAATGACTTCGCAGCTGACCAACTCAACTTTTACAAAAACCGTATTGGCCGATGTGCGTGAATGGAAATTCCCCAAAGGGAAAGTCGAAGCCGCCGAAATAACGGTTCCGCTGTTGTTTGTTCCCAAGGGAATGGACCCTGACACCGTGGTTCACTGGGAACGCAAGGTCCGAGGCAATCATGTCGATACAATGGTGGCAGCCCAGGAGAATGTTGCTGCTCATCCTCGCATAGCGACCGTGGAAGAACCCATGCCTCATACGAAGATGACCAACGCGCCCATCAGGCATTTACAAAAACCCAAACCTCAAGAGGAAGCGCGTGTTGCCTTCAAAACCAACCGGCCGGTGACGATCAGAGAAAATCCTCGTTTCTCGGCGAAAAATGTTCACGAGGCTGATGGCGACACCCAATTGAGCATTATCGAAACTCGCGGTGACTGGCTCAAAGTAAAACTCGCTGATGCGGGCTTCGTCGGCTTTGTGAGGAAGGAGTTTGTCTCACCCATCAATTAGCCAATTTTATCATTTAGTCCGACGATAAAAGCGGACGTCAAGACAGCGAAGTGACATGTTGAGCGCTGTGTCATCTCGTATCTTTCGACTGATCACTCGGGATGAGCCCTGAGGGATCTGACCAAACTAAGGCACGGCCAGATTAGTCCGTTGCAGCAGTAACAAGCCACTTAGCGGACCTGGAAAATCTCCTTCCAGATTTTTTCGTACTTGGGGAACTCCTTGAGGTCATCGATGGTGAGCATGTAGGTCGTTGTGGGTCGAACCTTCTCCAAAGGTTCGACGTGCGGATGCGCTGGCGTCTCTCCGGCCTGTGCCCAAGTTCGCTGGCCTTCTTCGCTAAGGGCCCACCGGGTCCACAGCAGCGCCCCCATCGGATGGGGGGCGTCCTTGAGTATCGAGACCGCGCCGCCTATTTCACCCACGCCTTCGCTAAGCAGCGGCTGAATCGGCGCGCCTTTCTTCACTCGCGGCGGGAAATGGTGCGCATAGCAAGTGAAGCAGACGGCTTGCTGGCCGGCTACCAAGAACTCGATCAAATCCGAATGGCCGCGATGAAACTCGACCTGGTTCGCAGCGATCTTTTTGAATAAATCAATCGCCTTCTCATCGTTGTTGTACTTTCGCTTGGCGAACGCGATCAGCAATTGATGATCGCGCGATTCGGCCATGAGATTGTTCTTCCATTTAGGGTTGGTAAGATCCTCGAAACTTTTCGGCTCTTCGCCTTTTTTGACCAGCGTGGTGTTCCAGCCGATGATATAGTACTGAGTGTCGGTTGCCACCCAATTGTCGCTCCTCATCTGCTGCGGGTACGCGGCGGCCTCAGGTACCGCCAAAGGCACGAGTAGCTTCTGGTCGCTCGCCTGAGCAATGTAGGGCAGCGACCCTCCGAATACGTCGGCAAGGACGCGCCCGCCGCGCCCCTCAGCTATGATGCGCGCAAGGAGCTGATTTGGGGTGCCATCGACGTGATTCACTGTGACACCGGGAAATCGTTTCATAAATCCCGGCAAAATTACCTCCATGGATCTATTAGAGAAAGGAGCATAGACGGTAACCTTTCCGCCTTCTTTCTTTGCCTTCTCGTAAACCTGGTCAATAGACTCCCCCGAAGAGGAAGCGCCCGCGGCTAATACTGCGGGAAGCGATAAGAGTGAAGCAAAAACATACACGCAGATACTGAGTCCAAGCCCATTCGATAACGCTGACCGTCGAGTCATATTAGGCCCTCCTTCGCGGGTGAAGACTTACGATTGTCCTTCGCATGAACTTTTTCAAGCTCGGCACGTGAGTTTGCCAGCATATTGACCCGCGCTCTGAGCGTCAGCGAATGCTCTCGCCAAATCGTTGAGTCTTTCAATCAGATCCCTGGCCATAAGGTTGCCTCCCTAGTCCGCCTTCGATTAGGGGTCTTTATATCACGCAGCCGAGAGACGAATGCAAGGCGAAGGCATTCGATGAAATATCCACGGGCCGTGGGTCAACTTCTATCATTTTGCCCGTTAGTCGTGATAGATCGTTGTCGACTGAGGAGGAACTGCCATGCGAGGTGTATATGTTAGAAAAAAAAGACGTGTCCCGAAGAGAACCATGATTGCGGCTATCGTGGTTCTGATAACGTTTAGCTTCATTCTCCGAGGAAGCGCGGACTCGCCGGCCGATCTCAAGCGCGTTGCGTTCGACGCGATCGACAGAAATGCCGACCAAATCGCACTGGTGGGCGACGTCATTTATTATTATGGCGAACCCGGGATGCAGGAATACGAGACAGCGAAATTTCCCAAAGCGACGTTGGAGCAGATCGGATTCACCGTGGAGGTAGGCGGGGCGGGGTTGCCGACCAATGTATGGGCGAAATGGGGATCCGGAAAACCGGTTATAGCGATTGCGACGGAGATGGACTCACTTCCAGAGGGTTCGCAGACCCCAGGAAGCATCCCGCGCAAGCCGCTGGTCGAAGGGGCTCCGGGCCACATGGAGGGTCACAATGTTAATGCGGCAGTCGCAGTCGGCGCGGCGCACGCGGTCAAGAAAGCGATGGAGCAATTCAA
>Ga0126373_10003091_pt1 | contig 12375 bp, 13 predicted proteins | sample PanSoiMetPlot_11_FD_92545 | JGI IMG/M metagenome (GOLD analysis project Ga0126373, IMG submission 92545) | Tropical forest soil microbial communities from Panama - MetaG Plot_11 | ecosystem: Environmental > Terrestrial > Soil > Tropical forest > Bulk soil | place: Panama | collected 2016-02-17
CCCCGAACTCAAGCCATTTGAGCCGTATTGTCTCCGGCACACAGCGCTGACCAATCTTGCAGCTGCGGGATGCGATGCCTTCACCCTTGCCCGGATTGCTGGCCATTCCAGCATCACGATAACGCAGCGGTAGTGCCACCCACAGGCCGACTCTATCGAGCGGGCGTTTTCACGCCTGGGTGGTCAAAGATTCGGTCAAAGTGAACAACCGACCTTGCCAGACGCAGCCAACGAGCGTGTTGTATCTCGATCAAAGGACGGGAGTAAGTGGTGAGCCGCCCAGGACTCGAACCTGGAACCCGCTGATTAAGAGTCAGCTGCTCTACCATTGAGCTAGCGGCCCGTTGCGGACGATCCGTTGCCGATGTCACAAAAAACGTCACAGCGTTTTGCGAGTGAATAGCCTCAAAATCGCGCTGAAACGTGTTGAGGTTGCTTCGAGCGTCCTCTTGGCAATTTAACACGAACCGGAGTTGTCGACAAAGGCCGGGAGGGTCATCTCCCGAGTCTGCCGTGTGCGCATTTTGCCCGGATGCCCTGAATCATAGCGTCTGGACCTTCTCTCTGACCGCCGCACGAACCTTCTCGGTCATCTGTTCCTTTCGTTGAACCGCTGAATCTAGATTCCTTTGTGATGGATGAACGTAGCGCGGCGAACTACCACGCTCGAATGGCCGATTAAGCGCCGAATCGTGAAAGCGACGGCTCCACTCTCGCCTAGGCAGTCCCGCAAGTGCTCCAGAGACTGTGCTACGGATGCCACCCTTTTGGGCGTGTCTCTAACCGGCATCCGGAGCGGGCCGCCGAGTTGATCGGCGGGTCCCATCCGTAGGGTCCCTTAACCGGGAAGAGTCGCCGGGGACATGTCCAAGACAGCAGCGAACTACGGGGAAGTAAACGGCCAAAGTGGGCGCGGTTAGTCCACACACCGTGATGATTGCCGATTGCCGGAGATTGCGCGGCCCGTGCCCCGCCCCAGGAATTACGGTGCATCAAGGCGCAGTCGTGAGATTCGCGCAAAAGCGCGCGCGCACGCCGGGATGGTCCCTAGGATCAAATAGAATCAATCTGGGCGCGCGCCCCTGATCACCTGCCCAGAATCCCAGAGAGAGAACGCCAAATTGCAGTCGGGCGCCTGGTCAGCACTTTCCCGAAGCTAAGCCGAAGCCTCAGCCCATAAAGGCTATCTGTACGAGTTACACTGGCTTGATCGGAGCTTGACGGAGGCCCCAAGGACGCAAACTGCGGGTATTGCCTCCAATTACTGACAAAACCCTCGAGTTGCGCATGACCTCTCCCAAATTGTGCAACCGGCACACTCCACAACCTTACGAATGGGGTCCGATCGGTCACTACCGAGAAGGGTGCGATCTGGGGTGTTGTCGTAGCACTCACTGTGAAACGGGCGGGTATCGTCAGAAACATTGCTGGCAACTGGTAATCGGGTAGCGAAGGCAGAGAAGCGAAAGCCATCGCGCCAGAGAGTGGCCGCCCTGGTTTCGATTTCGCGGAGGTCTGCGCTCTGTCAACGGGGCAACTACACATCAACAGTCCGATCACGACAATGAGCTGATTCCGCATATCCTGGTAAGCATTCGCCTTTCACTTGGGCGTGGGTCGGTAGACTACTGGGCCGTTGAATAAAAGCTAGCGCTCAAGGAGCTGCCGGGAAATCGGTCAAAGGTAGTAAGTGGCGAAAGTTAACTCTCTATGGAGGCGCCAGAAACTCCTGAACCTGGCCATTCCGTCCCCATCAACAAGAGCCTTGCGCCAACCGCCGCTGAATTTTCTGTTTCTCTGCTGGTGTCGGCGCGAACACGTTCCATTGAAAGACTCAAGCAATTAGCCGCAGCTTCTCAATCGAACAATGAGTTCTTTGCGGTGCACTTACCCACAAAGGCTGTGATCGCCGTGATAGGCACAAAGAAGTAGCGTCTCAACGCGGAGTTGATTCAACTCCTCAAATTCCTCTGCGATCAGTTTCACGTTTGCCTCAGTTGAAGGCTTGCCTGCCATGGTGAATTTGGTCCACTCGATTCAGGCAGGCCATCGGTCCGGGCAGGGGTAAATGCTTTGACGCTGTAGCCGGACCGGGCAATCGCTACTGCTCGCAAGTAGGTCCTGATGTGCACAAGAGGGGCATAAGGCACTGTAAGTTTTCCTAGTAGGTCCGCGCACCCTTCCGCCTCTAGGCTCAACCGTCCTAAATGACTGGCACAGGAGGGAAAGCCGTGAAAAAAGTAATGGCCGCAGTTCTAATGGCGGGAGCAGGTTTGATGATGGGGCCGAGGACAAGCGCCCAAACGACAGCGCCCCAAGAGAACACGCAACACGTGATCAGCGATCGGGATTTGGACCTGCTGCGGAAAGACCTTCGCTCCCAGAGAAAACAACTCATTGCCGCAAATCTGAAGCTGACGGACGACGAAGCGACAAAATTCTGGCCAGTCTACGATCAGTACGTGTCGGAGTTGATCAGCATCAACGACAGGAAGTTTGCCCTGATTCAGGACTATGCGGATAACTGGGGAAAACTGACGAACGAGCAGTCCTTGTCATTTGTTAGGCGGTGGTTGGACTCGGACATTGAGTTAGCCCAACTGCGGCAGAAGTATGTGCCGATCGTGTCCAAGGTGCTGGACGGAAGAAAGTCCGCAACTTTTTTTCAATTAGATCGGCGCATCGCGATGATGATCGAACTGCAGCTGTCATCGCAGATGCCCTTGGTACAGTCGCAGTAATCCAGTTGCCGGTGGGCGAATGGCTGCACAACGGAAAATCGGAGGGTCTGCTGGGGTTCGCACGCAAAGCGAGTGAGCGATGATGCTTAGTAGAAAAAGCGCGTCCCCAGCCTCGCGTCAATTTGCGTGCCAGTCTGCCTCTGATTGCAGCGTTGTACGACCACTCGGCCAAGCGTTTTTCCAGCATTTGTGGGGCCTCGATAACGCCCCGACGGCGACGAGCTTTCACCACACTAACTCGCCCTGGACAAACTGACAGCTGCGCGGGAGCATCGCGTTCAATCGAGAATGATGAGGCTGATTGGAAGGCGTCAAAGACCGGTTAGTCATCCTATGAAGATTTTGCTGGCGAGTTTTTCAGCGAGCAGTACTAGCGAATGTAAACGAGATCATGACCCCGAAACAGTGAGGTTTGCTTACAATGGGGGCACTCGATCTGAAGGCCGCCCGCCGGAAACTCAGGCTTGGGTTCAAAGCTCAGAAAGTAGTCATATCGACCCTGGTTGGATCTGGCCGCAACATGGCTATAGGTGAAGTCGCGCTTGCATTCGGGACACCGCAAAGCCCAGCACGGCACCAGAGCCTCCAAAGGACAACTGTGGTTGAGCCTCTATGGTTTTCCGGGATTCACGCCGAACCCGAGGCCCATTCCATCTCCTCCCGCAATCGTCGGATTTGTTCCTGGGGAACCGCAAATTCGGCCACTCCGCAGTTCAAACAGATGAATAGCGAGGCAAAAACCCAAGCGATGGGCTTGTCCAGACCGTCCAGTGCGGGGAAGTAAAGTTCCGCGTCGAATTTGTGCTGCCGATCAGAGCCGCAAGATGCGCAAGTGATGACCCGGCCTCCCTGAGACGAAGCCCTGTACTATAGTTCAATACGATTAGAAACGCAATAATTAGCCTTCTTAAGCGTGTTTTAGCGAGAATCGTCATCAGTTCTCGGTCAGCTCTGGATGAACTGGCAGGTGCGGGAGCCAAGCCAGAAAAATCGACCGCGCCGCGGTGACGCAAAACATCACGGGTGAGGCTGGGTGGACTGTGTAGGGTTGGTATGCAGACCGGTCTGAGTGGGAATTTGCAATCACTTGCAACCCTTCACCGCTACCATTGCGGCCCCAAACGAATACGGAATTTTACCCCCAAGGAGTCTCTTGCAGAGATCGCCGACTGCGCCCTGGAAATTAGTGCGCAACGGTCGCGTGCCGCAATGTACTCGCGATTTCCTTGGCTACTTGGCGCGCTCGCACCAGATCGCCCGGTCCAAGAGATATCGCTGCGACCCGCGCATGGCCGCCGCCGCCGTACTTCTCACACAGAGTAGCGAGGTTCACTTCCGCTGACGCTTCCTTCCAGGGGCTGGTGCCGACCGAAACCTTGGAGCGAGTCGGGGAAGCGCTCACCCCTACCGAGTAGAGCGCGTCGGGATAGAGGAAATACGGGATAAACTTGTTGTAGCCTTCAAGGTCAAGGTCGCTAACATCGAAGTACACCACGCCATCGCGACAATCCGAACGCTCCCGTAGAAGATCGATTGACCGGCGATGGCGCTCGAGCAGCGGATTCAAATGCTTCTTGATCAGCGGCAGATCAATGACCGCTACAAGAGGCAAATCCGTTAGATACGGAATCAGCATGGGTACAAGATTCGCTTCCGGCGCTGCCTCGATCACCAGTGCCAGTTTGGTAGCTGGCTCGCTCAGTCCCACGGCCTCCTCAGGCGAAGCAAATTGCGCACCGTCGATGATGTCGCCCCAATAGATCAATTCCTCCAGCGGCTGTGCGTTGAAACCGAACTTTTCTGACGCAATTGTGGCAAGGAACTTCGTGCACGATTTGTACGATGGATCGTAGAACTTTTTCCCCGAATGATCGTGGCGGAAGTGTTCCGCATCCTGTGGTTTTAGGAATGCGCTCTGGTGATGATCAAACCACCAAGTTAATTGTGGCGAACTCGAGTATTTGAAATCCACGATCACGTTTTCGTCGCCGTCAAAAATCCCGTCCTCAAAGGGCTGCGAGGCCTTATGGGTCATACCCGTATAGGCGAAACGGGCGTCCGAATTGATGCGTTCGCGGTAGAAACGGGTGAACACAGCAGAAGAACACGCGCCATCGAAGCACTTGTCGTGGAAACAAATCCGCACTTTCACGCTGCTCTACGCCTCCGGGCGTGTCTTCATCAGCCGATGTTTTCCTGTGGGTAAAGCCAACTAAGATGGACGCTCAGTCGGCGCTTGTCAATAGGCCACCGAAGCGTCACCACGGGCAACCGCCGGAGGCAAGCTGCGGTAAGGAACAGCACTCACGGCTTCGGCAGCAGTTCCCTGCGGCGGAAACAATCAAGCGAATGGTCGTTCACCATGCCCGCTGCCTGCATGAATGCGTAGCAAATCGTGGTGCCCACGAAACGGAATCCGCGCTTCTTCAGACCTTCGCTCATACCGTCGGATTCAGCCGTTCTGGCGGGAACGTCTTGAGACCGACGGCGATTCACTTTCGGCTGACCACCGACAAACTGCCAGATATAGCCATCAAAACTACCAAATTCCTTCTGAACGGCGAGGAACGCTTGCGCATTCGTGATCGTCGCCTCAATTTTCAGCCGGTTGCGAACAATTCCTGGATCCTTAAGAAGAGCGCGAACTCTCTGCTTGTCGTATCGGGCTATCTTCGCGGGATCGAAACCATCGAATGAATGCCGATAATTCTGTCGTTTGTTGAGAATGGTTTCCCAACTCAGTCCGGCTTGTGCACCCTCTAGTATCAAAAGTTCGAAGAGTTTGCGGTCATCATGCAGAGGCATACCCCACTCCCGATCGTGGTACTCGGTCATGAGGGGGCTTTTCGCCCAATGACAGCGCCGCATCTGCGTGCCTTGGCCGTTCATCGCCAATTCCTTCCTCGTGCGTCACTCTCCGGCGCCGGCGCGGCCTCACGCAGTGCGCCAGAGCTCCCTCAGAGGAGCACGGATCTCCAGATTTTTCAAGAAATCACGCCTAGGAAATGTGGCGCTCGAGGACCTTCACGATCTGCTCTTTGGGGACAGCGCCCACGATCTGGTCGGCCACTTGACCGCCTTTAAAGACCAACAGTGTCGGGATTCCGCGGATGCTGAACTTTCCCGGAACGTTCATATTTTCATCAACGTTCAGTTTGACGACCTTGACCTTGCCCGCATGTTCCCGCGCGATCTCTTCGACCGTCGGCGTTAGCATCTTGCACGGGCGGCACCAGTCGGCCCAGAAATCAACCACGACGGTCTGGGTCTTGCTCGCCTCAATCACGTCTGCCTGAAAGCTGGCATCGCTTACGGCCGGGATAATGTCTGACATGGTTTCCTCTTATGCGGCAATCAGTCGATCGGGCGGTTCGCCGCGTACCTATTTAGATGATCCAACTCCCCTGGGGATTCGAGACCGCTTAGCCGCCTCATACAAAGTAACATAAGCGGACGCCGAAGCTTTCCAGGAATAGTCTTTATTCATGCCGTTCGCCTGCAAAACCCGCCACGCTGCTTCGTCCCGGAATACCTCAAGAGCGGCGCGCATGCATCCGAGCAGTGCAGATCCATCATAGCTCTCGAACTTGAACCCAGTTCCCTGCTGCGTTTCCGCTACGAATTTCTGCACCGTGTCATCCAACCCACCGGTGGCGCGCACAATCGGCACCGTGCCGTACCGCAAGCTATAGATCTGACTCAGTCCGCAAGGCTCGAAGCGCGATGGCATCAAGAACATGTCCGCTCCGGCTTCAATCTTGTGCGCCAGCTGGTTATCGTAACCGATTTTCAGGCCAACCCGTGCGGGATATTTTTTTGCTAAAGCACGGAACAATTCCTCGTACTCATGCGCTCCGCTGCCCAACGCGGCGATCGCTATATCTTCTTTCATGAGTTCGTTGGCGATTTCCGCAAGCAGATCGAAGCCCTTTTGATCGACAAACCGCGACACAATCCCTATCAGCGGGCGGCTCAAGTTCTCTTCCGGCAAGTGAAGTTTGCTAAGCAGATCCTTCTTGCAGATAGCCTTACCCGCAAGGTTGTGGACCGAATAGTTTGCCGCGATCAGCTTGTCTACTTCCGGACTCCACTTCCGGTAATCCACACCATTCAGAATTCCTACCAGCCTGTCGGCGCGATTGCGGATGACACCATCGAGCCCAGCGCCGTATTCGCTCGTTTGAATCTCCTTGGCATAACGCCGGCTCACCGTGCTCAGATAGTCGGCGAATATCAACCCACCTTTTAAGAAGTTTACCTTCCCGTAAAATTCCATTGCGTTGATGGTGAAGAGCCTGTCGGGCAGGCCAATCCGTTGCAAAACCGTCGGCGGAAAGAGCCCTTGATAGGCCAGGTTGTGAATCGTCAGAACGACCGGCAGTGATCGCACGACCGGGTCCCTTGCATATTGCGTGCGCAGCAGCACTGGAACCAGCGCAGCCTGCCAATCGTGGCAATGAACAATATCTGGCAGCCAAACGCGCTTTATGCATTCGATGGCCGCTCGCGAGAATTCGGAGAACCGCTCTGCGTTGTCGGGATAGTCGCCCTGCTTGTCGCCGTAGAGACCGGGGCGATCGAAAAACTCGGGATCCTCGACAAAAAGATGCCGTACGCCCCCCGTCGCCTGCCCTTCTGTAATTGCGGGGAAACGCAATTCATGGTCGAGCGAAATCGTCATGCTGGAAACGAGTGTGCATCTGATCCTGTTCCCCTGATATCGAGGCAGCAGCACTACCGCTTCGTGCCCGAGGTCATGTAACGCGCGCGGCAAGCCGTCGATAACGTCAGCGAGGCCGCCGGTCTTTGAATACGGGGCGCCTTCCGAGGCTACGAAGAGGATTTTCATACGTCGCGGGCCCTGAATAAGAAGCTAGCGGACGACGTAAAGACGGTCAAGAAAATCCCCGGAATCTTGTTCTCTCCCGACACACTGTGCAAAGGCGCCTGGCAAACTTGCTACACTCTGCATGGCAATGGCTCGACAACGCATGGGACAGCATTTTCTGGTCGGCAGCGGCTGGCGAAAACGCATTATTGAATCGCTTCCGCTAGAAGACACCAAAACATGGCTTGAAATCGGGGCCGGCCACGGTGAGATGACTCAGTTCTTGGCCTCCTCCAACCGGCACATCATTAGCATCGAAGCAGACGCCAGCTTAGGGGCGGACTTGCAGGCTCGTCTGTGTAAGGACCGTGCCAAATGGTCCGGGGTCGAGGTGGTGTGGGGCAACGTATTGACGCTGAATTTGGCAGATTTGACTGGCGGTCGCTTCCGCGTTTACGGCAACCTCCCCTATTACATCACCTCGCCGATCCTGCGCCATCTATTCCGTTTCGCCGATCGTATCCTCTCCATTCACATCGTTGTGCAGTGGGAAGTCGCGGCGAGGATCGTGGCCTCCCCCGGCAGGCGTGACTACGGATATCTATCGGCGGCCTGCCAGTTCTATACGCAACCCAGCATAGTCCTGCGCCTCCCCCCGGGTGCCTTTCGTCCGCCTCCGCGCGTGATGTCGGCGCTCGTGACCATGACGCTGCCTGGGGAGCGCGCATCGCTCGACATGGCCAGCGAACCAGACTTCCTCAAGTTCGTGCAGTGGTGTTTTGGTCAAAAGCGAAAGACTCTGCGAAATAACCTGCGGGACAAATTCTCCGACGACAATATCCGCGAGGCAGTATCCGCTTGTGGACTTCGCCCTGACTCGCGGGCCGAGCAGCTTACGCTCGCAGACTTCGCGAAACTTTTCAGGCAATTGCTCAGGACGTGAGCGCGGGAGCGAATCGGCGAGCTACTTCGACGAAAGTTTCGACAGCCTGTCTTCCACGACAGCCCGCAGCCGATCGGGAAAATCGGTCATGATTCCATCGACACCCGCCTCCATCGCAACGCGCATTTCGTCTGCATCGTTTACGGTCCACGTCACGACCTGCAGATCGGCGCGATGAGCCCGTTCGACTAACTCGGGTGTCAGCAGACCAGCCCGCGGACACAATTGCCTTGCCCCTGCATCCAGCGCAGCCCTTACCAGATCGCCCTTTGCAGTTTCAGCCAGTAATCCGGTCATGATTGCCGGCTCGAGCCGTCGAAGCGAATCGAGAGTCGCCGCGTCGAACGAAATGACGATCGTGCGCGCCGCATTTTCTGGCTTGCCGAGCTCGCCGACCAGCGTTTGGTGCATGCCCCACGCCGAGCTGTACTTAATCTCCAAATAAAAGACCACGTCCTGTGTGCGTGCGAATTGCAGGATGCGTTCGAGCGTCGGAATTCGTTCATCCATGAACTCGCGGTCGAACCACTTCCCGGCATCGAGCTCTCGAAGTTCGGCCAGCGTGTGCTCGTGCACCGGCCCATGGCCGTTGGTAGTGCGGTCCAAATAGGCGTCATGAATAGCAACGAACTGCGCGTCGCGCGTTAACTGCAGGTCTGTCTCGATGAAGGCCGCACCGAGCCGCACAGCGCGCTCGAAGGCAGCAAAGGTGTTCTCCGGCGCGTGGCCGGAGGCACCCCGGTGCGCGATGATCCAAGGAGATCGCATGCAAAACCCATCCTAGCATTTGCCCTCGTGCGCTGCGCCGCGTCTGTTTCAGGCAGGTTGTCGGGATCACAATGGGTCTAGAACCCGGTACTAGAACGTATCCAACGAACAGAACTCGACCGCAGAAAATTGATATGCAAATCAGTTCTTAATTGTCGCGGTGGGCGCTCTGAATTTTCTCTTCCTCCACCCGACCTGTGATGCCTCCACACCTGCGGGATCAAGGATCAGTCTTGTCTGCCAGCATGTCCTTGTAAAAACAGCAGATAGGAAACATGACGCCGCGTTCGGAATCGCTGCCGCTTTGGTACGGCGATTGCGATCGCGTCTCTATCGATCTTGCCGAGACTCGGTTGATGAGGAGCAAACGGCAGGTCGACTAGGATCCTCCGCCCTGTTAGGGCGGGAACCTGGTTCGCGCGGCGAGTCGCGGGATGCGACGCGGAACCAGGGCGAGTTGGGAGGCGACGTGGCGCTATTCGTCTTGATCGTCGTGGGACTTGTGGTGGCACAGACCTGGCTCGACTGGCGCGACTCGATCAAGGGATGGATTGTTCCCGACTGGGCGAGGGGAATGGCTCTGGGGGGGTTGGCTGCCGTTTCACTGGCGGCAACAGCCTCATTCGCCTCTGTTTGGCTCGAAGATTCCGGGGCCCAATGGACCGGCGGCGTTGTTTCCTGGCCTTTCTGGATCGAATCGGGCGTTCTACTCCTCTTGATGACCATTCTTGTACTCGCCGCACGCCGCAAGCGGGTACGGATGGCTCTGTTCCTTGCTTGCCTGGTGGCCGCCGCCGTTGTCGTCCGCATGCTCCTCTAGCCTCCTTCTACGCTCCAGCAAAGACCGGAGCTGGGCCCGTCCGGTCAGCCGATCGAGGAAGCTTGTCCAGAGCTTGCTTGGCTACGCTCGCCCAGAACGGCCGGTCTATCCGCCCTTTGCCGGTAAACAACCGCCGTTTGCCGAATAACCCACGACGCGCGTTCCCGTCGCTCCTATCCTCTGGCCATGTTCACCGCAGCATACAGGCGAGAGGAGATGGCAATGACCGATGCACGTCCCCAGCTGATTTCTGCGCCCCTCATCTCGAGGACCGGCGCTTTCGTCGCGGCCGGCCTTCTGATTTTCATCGGAGTTGTGTTTCAATTGGGCGAATTCATCTGCGGCCAATTGAGCGCAACTAGCCATTGGCTGATCCACATGATCGCCGTCAACCTTTGGGATACGCTGATTCTTCGGCTGAACACGCTCGGCCTGGCCCCCCTTCTGCGTTTCTGGCCGCTCTTGCTGGTGGGCTTCGGGTTGGCCATTCTGCTGGCGCTTCAGCCCTCACGGAGCAATCCTCGGTGACCAGTTCAGGGCACCCAGACCGGCATTTTATCGTCGGGATCATCATCCTGGCTCTGGGTGTCATTCTCCTGCTCGACCAACTCGGACTGTCGCAGGTAACGAAGTTTTGGCCTCTCCTGCTCATCTACTTCGGCATCAACAAGCTCACCAAGCGGCCAGATATGAACGGTCGCTTCTGGGGAGGATTCCTGACCCTGCTCGGCATCGCCTTTCAGTTGCAGGAACTGGGTTATAGCCGAATTCGCTTCGAGACCGTCTGGCCCGTCTTCCTGATCTGCATCGGCGTGCTCTTGCTCTTGCGACGCTACGAAGGTCGGCACTGGCCGGGATACTACGGACCGCCACCTCCGCCCCCCTCTCCGGAACCTCCCAGTCCTGGCGCGCCGCCCCCCGAACCGCCGGCCACTGAGTCCACTGCAGCTGGTCCGCCGCGGGCCGAGCCTGCGGCTTCACCTTTTCCGCCGCCCGCAGCGGGGCCGCAACAACCGGGGCCAGACCCACAAGCTCGGCCGCCCCAATCGAATTTTGGACCCAATTGGGGCTCTGGCTCTAATGCATGGAACGACCGTTTCTCGCGGAAATTTCAGCGCCGCATGGGACGCTTCGACGAGCGCATGAACCGGTTCAACCAACGCATGAATGAGGACTGGCAGCGGCGAAACTCCCGTTGGGAGCACCAGTCTCCTTGGCAGTCTAATTCGAATTGGTATGACTCCTCGGAGCCGCGGCTCAACGATGTGAACGTTTTTTGGGGCACCCGGCGCCGCATCATCTCCAAGAATTTCGTGGGCGGGGAAATCGTAGCTATTTTCGGCGGCTTCGAGATCGACTTGACGCAGGCCGATTTTCAGGACAACCAGGTGGTCATCGAGGTAGTCACCATTTTTGGCGGCGGCGAGATTCGCGTTCCGGCGAATTGGGAAGTTGTTGTCGATAGCGTCGGAATCTTCGGCGGCACGGGCGACCGCACCAACCATCCGGCGAGCCAAGATTCTTCGGGCTCAACGGCGCCGTCGGGCAAGAGGCTAATCATAAAGGGAGTATCGATTTTCGGTGGACTGACCCTGAAGAATTGATTTCTCCATGCACCCAATTTTAACCGAACTGAGGCGACTCATCTTTTACCTGCTTGGATGGGTTCCTCTGGCGGCCATGCTCGCCTACTTACTCGCTGTTCCCGGCGGGTTGACTTGGTGGCAAGCCGGAGCCGTCGCATTCCCGCTATGTTTGTTGTACGCATTTGTATGCCTTGCGGCTTGGTACCCCTGCCTCGCCACGCCGCTTGAGCGCGCAAGCGTGCCTCGTTTCTTGTTTACTCACGTCGCCGGAGCTATGGTTGCCAGCACTCTTTGGCTGCTGGTAGCCAGATTTCTCGGACGGACGCTTTCGAGTCTCAAGGGATTCCACGGAATCGATGCGCGTCTTTCAGGCGATCTGCCTTTACTGTTCGGCACCGGCGTCCTGCTGTATTTGCTCGCGGTCGGTTTTCATTACGTGTTGCTCGCCGTCGAAGCCTCCCGCCAAGCCGAAGCACGCGTGATGCAAGCGAGCCTGCTTGCTCGCGATGCGGAATTGCGCGCCCTCAAGGCTCAGGTGAATCCCCATTTTCTCTTCAACAGTCTTAATTCGATCAGCGCCCTGACGGCCTCCGATCCAACGAAAGCGCGCGAAATGTGCATCCTGCTCGGTGATTTCTTGCGTCGCACGCTGGGTCTTGGCGAAAAGCTAGCCATCCCGCTTTCAGAAG
>Ga0126373_10003092_pt1 | contig 12373 bp, 18 predicted proteins | sample PanSoiMetPlot_11_FD_92545 | JGI IMG/M metagenome (GOLD analysis project Ga0126373, IMG submission 92545) | Tropical forest soil microbial communities from Panama - MetaG Plot_11 | ecosystem: Environmental > Terrestrial > Soil > Tropical forest > Bulk soil | place: Panama | collected 2016-02-17
ATTTGTGGTCAGCAACAAGTGCTGACACAGAATGTAATCTACGCATTACCTCCTATGCGCGTTCTGTTATTTACTGATGCGACCACTCCTACTATTGAACAGTCTACTACACCAACATTCACTGCTAATGTGGCTGTTTCATTAACAAATGGTCAAGCTGAATTAGCGGGTGGATATATTCAATGCACAAGTGGTAACATTAATGCTTTCCTTAAAAAAATAGAATAATATGTTTAGTATCATTCTTGGTTTCGATACAATACTTATCTTAATTGTAGCTTTTGGACTTAGAATATTGTTTATGGATGTAAAGCAATTAGGTATCGAAATTGATTCCATTTGGGATAGATTAGTGGGTTCCCATCATGGCGAACATAACCGCGCAGGTCGTAATAGAGAACATTAAACAAAACAAGTTAACTATAATTATTGAAATTTGGTATGGATATTTTGAACCAGAATTTAGTTATGAGTGGAATGTAGAAAATGGAATGGAAACCCTCCGCAAAGCAAGCTGATTTTCTTAGCTTGCCATTCTCTATTAGAGAAGCTCTCTATGGAGGCGGAGCTGGATGCGCGAAAACAGAAACACTCATAATGTTTCCATTAATCCATAAATTCCATGAAAATCCTGCCTTTAAGCAAGTTTTCATGCGCCGCACGTTTCCAGAACTTAGAAATGAAGTCATTCCGCGCACCAAGTTAATCTATCCAAAGTTTGGCGCAACATTCAATGCTAGTGAGATGAAATGGTCATTTCCATCTGGCGCTAGCATATTTATGGCACATTGCGAAAATGAAGATGATGTACATAAATATGATTCGATGGAAATTAATCTATTCACTCCTGATGAATTAACTTCCTTTACTGAATGGATTTATCTCTATCTTGCTTTCCAGCGCGTTCGATCTAGTTCACGAAGTGGACTACCATCATTAATTCGTGCAGGTGGAATGCCTGGTGGAATTGGTCATACATTTGTTAAGCATAGATTTGTAGATCCAAATCCATTAGGTGGTTCCATTATTGTTGGTAAAGGTGGAAATAAACGAATTTATATTCATGCCACGTTAGCAGATAATCCATATATTGATCCTAAATACGCGCAGTCATTAGAAGCATTACCAGAAGCTGAAAAGCGCGCAAAGAAATATGGTGACTGGAATGCATATCTTGGTCAGGTATTCGCAGAGTTCCGCGATAAGAAATATCCTGATGAACCAGATAATGCAATCCATGTTATCGATGCATTTGTAATTCCTGAATACTGGCCTAAGATTGTAGTTGGTGATTGGGGATACCGTGCTTACACATGGATTGGATTTGGTGCGATTTCTCCGGATGGTAGACTATATGTCTATCGAGAGTTATACTGGAAACAAAAGTATATTTCAGAATGGGCTCCAATTGTAAAGAAAATTATTCAGGAAGAAAATCCAAGGTTAATTAAGTTTTGCAAGTCCGCAGGACAGAATCGCGGTCAGGAACATACCATTCAAGAACAGATCGAATCAGCAATTGACCATCCAATTCAACTAACCAATAATGTGGAAGGAAGTAGAATTGCTGGTAAAATGTTGCTTCATGAATATTTGCGCTGGAAACATCCACCTGAAATTATTCGTGCTAGTAAAACATATGATGATGAACTAGCGCGCTGGTTAATGCGCAATAAGGGTCTATCCGCATATCAGGATTATGTAAATAGTTTTGTACCAATTGAAAACAAAGAAGCACTTCCAAAATTGCAAATTTTTAAAGAATGTACATTATTAGTCAATGCGATTAAGGCTTGCATCTATTCTAAACCACGCGATGATAAACCTGCGGAAGATGTAGCAGAATTTGATGGTGATGATCCGTATGATGGAATAAGATATATGATTGATGCAGCAAGTCAATTTGTTAGTGAATCATCAAGTGAATTCGATAAGGTTCGGGCGCAAATGGATCTTGCATCAGCATTTGAACAAAATCCAGATTACAACATGTTATTTACACGGGCGCGCGCATTAGAACGACAGAACAAGGAAATTAAGTCAGTTCGGAGATATCACTAATAGGAGGTTGTATGTATGAAAACACTGCACCATTAGATAATTTCTTCCAAGAAGGAATTCAAACTAGTTTAGTTTATGGTCAAACTGCATCAAATAATTGTTATCAACCATTTCCATGGCAATATCAACATCCATATTATGTTTATACTAAAGTTAATTTATCATTAGAAGAAATTAATAAGTTAAAGAAGTTAGCTGAAAAAGATCCTGAATTAAAAAATATTCTAAATAAAATGAAATATTGTATTGATATAAACATCGAGTTCTAAAATGAATCTATTCAAATGGTTACATCACCTAACGGAACCACATTGTTCCGAATGTAAGATAGAATTGGAATGTAAGAACTGTGAAGTATTGAAATTATTGTTAGAGCAAGAGCGCGCAGAAAAAACTCGATTAATTCATATGTTAGTTCCTGATAAAGAATCACCACCTGCGCAACATGATACCGTAGATTTTAATAAATTAATGAGCAAATCAAAACCATGGAAAGTTAGGCAACAGGAACTAGAGGCGCAGGCGCGAATCGAAGCTAATATAAAACAGTTACAGATGGAAAAGATTGAAAAAGAAGTTGGTATTGAATAATGCCTATTAGTAGTTATTTTGGTGGCCATGGTTCTGAAGTCATGAATAACATGACTAAGGAATATGGCGCGAAAAAAGGTAAGCAAGTTTTCTATGCAACTGCAAATAAAAAGAAAAAGAAATCTGCTATTTCACCATCAGATGATGTTGTGCATAAGATGATTAAGGAGAAGAAGTAATGGCTAAAGGTGATATTCCAAACACGCAGGTATTAGCTCCTTATTCATCATCTGGTGGACAAATGCAATCAACTGGTAACAGCGCGCCTTTATGGCAGCAGTTATCAAATATGAATTTAAGTTATCCAACTTCCTCAATCCAGCAAACTCCTAATGCGTCATATTCATTATTAAGTGGATTATATCCTGGTGCAATGAATCAATATTCCATGCTACCTTTAATGGGTATTATGGGTAATCCTGCTATGCAATATTCCCCTAGTATTACACCTGCTACATCAACTCCAGATTTAGGCGCGTTAATGCAGGGTGGTATGTCACCTAGTCAATCAACATTACCTAGCACTTCTTTAATGAATCAATATTTTAGTCAGGTAATGAGTCCGATCGCGCAGTTACCTGGTAGTTCTTATTCATCTTTGTTAGGTCCAAGTCTTATTGCACAGAATAATGCAAATCCAGTATTAGGTAGCCTTCTAGCTGGATTAAGTGGTAATAATTCTAGTAATAGTAATAGCAATATTAGTATTCCTGGTTATGGTCAGTCACAATATTAAGGTGAATAATGGCTGCTATTGATATTAAGGGTACGATTGTTATTAGTTCAATTAATCAATCATCCAAAACTGGATGTAATACTTTAACTCAATTGAATGGAACAGTTGCATCATGTCAAGGTGATGGAACTATTCAGGATAGACCTGCTGGTACTGATGGTGACTATGAACAATGTCAGGTAACAGGTTTATTAGCAGTCTTTTTACCAAAATCTGGTATTGCTAATCCGCAGCCATTTGTTTTCGCAATTGCTTTTGGTAGTAATTTACTTTAATGAATAAAAACTATTTAGCTACTTTTGGTTCTTCTGGATGGCGGAAGCCACCATCAAGGGCAGAATTATGTGGTGGAGAAATTCGTTTTCAGGGAGTAACTTGTAATACTAGTCAATACGGAATTGTTCCTACTTTTGGTCCTGAAGTTTCCTCTTATAATGCAACTGATAGACAGCGCCATTATGCAGCATTAAAGTCCGCAGGCGCGACTGTAATCGAATTTGCTATTTCATGGAACTATCAGGAATCAAATTTTCATTATCCAGTTCCAGGAACTGATTTATCAAAGAATCTTCCGCAGTTAGCCGATTTAATTATTGAAGCACTGTCAACAGGATTATTTGATGGTATTTGGTTATTTATGGCTGGTGATGGTTTAGGTGATGGAATTAATTATAATGATCCTGCTGGATGGACATATGGCTGGCAATGGTTAATGGCACAAACACCACCAATCATTCAGTTCTTTAAGAATTATAAAGGAATTGATTTAACTAAATATATTCTATTCATTCCTGGATATGATGGAGTAGTTCCTGGTTGGGCTGGTCCAGAAAATAATTGGCATAGAGTTAATGAATGGATTGCATTAGCTAAATCTTCTGGCGCGAATTATATTGGGCTAGAACTATCAGCAGGTTATCCAAATTGGTCTGGTGAGGGAGTTTCTGATTATTCTTCCCCTGAAGGACAATTATTAGATACTATTTTATATGAAACTCCTTGTCCAATGGGACCAACTAACTTTCCGGTTCCAGATGATTTCTGTAATCAATCATCTGATGTGCGCGCGCCATTTGATCAAGTTTGGCAAATTCTATCTCGTTTACTTGGTAGGAATTATAGAAGGCCATCAGATCAACCAGCTTGTGATGATCCAAATCCACAACCAAATTTGCCACTAACACCGCGCGGGCCATATTTCGTTTATGTATATGAGTATGATACGTATCGTTGGGTCCGTAATGCTGTTAGTGCACAGCAAATAGAAATTGAAAAAGAATATTTCTATAATTTGGGTGCAGTATGTGTTGGTTAGTTTTATTTTGGTTAATGATGGGATTAATGAGTTTACTTGTGAAAGATAAGAATGAGGATTTATTTTAATGATAAATCCATTCGGTTTTATTAGTAAACTTTTCAAAAAGGATATTACAGTGCAGAAACTAGAACAGTGGTTACAGGTTATTCAGACTATTGCGCCATTAGTTATCAGTCTTGTTAGTCCTTCATTAGCTCCTATTGCTGGTAGTATTACAGATGGTATTCAGCAAGCAGAAGCTATGGGCGCGGCCGGAACATTAACTGATAAGTTAAGTCATGTTCAGAAGATTGCAACTGATGCAGCAACTGTTACCAATGCTGCATCTGGTAAGCAACTTATTGATCCAAGTTTATTAATTAACGCAGTCAATAGTGTAGTTAGCGTGGTTGTTTCTACTGCTAATCTTGTAGCAGAAGCAAAGAAGTAATGTCAATTCAGGCAGCAGAAGTAACTATTCTTATTTTCTTACTTGGTGTTGCTTTCTACATGGGTAAGCATAGTCAGCGAATTGATGATATGGATAAGTGGCGTGATGCTTTTGAACACAAATTAGAAGTAAGACTTAAGAAGTTTGAAGATAATGTGTTTGGAAAACTGCGCGAGTTACAGTCTGTTGTTAAGGAGTTAAAGTAATGGCTATCAGAATGCCATCTGTTTCGGTTTCAATTCCTAGGTCTACTCCACGATTATCTATTCCTAAACCAGTTAATATTCCTATGATGAAACCGCCTAAGATGCCTGCTGTTGGGCGCGCGCCTAAACCATTTATGCCGCGCAATCGTAGGTATTTGCCTGCATTAAATCCAAAAGGTTTTTAATTGAAACTACCTAGTGAAGATATTCAATCGGCTCTAAAAACAATTATTGATCGATTTAGATCAGAAGATAAAGCTGTGCGCGAACGACAGCTTAGGATGTGGAAACGTCTGAAATTCATGTGGGAGGGATTTCAACACGTATGGTGGAATGAAGTAGCGCACGATTGGCGCATTTATGATTTGCAGAACTTGGATGCAAATTCTTCTACAGGTGATGCATCATATTATGATAAACAAGCTAATATCTTTAAGGCATTATTAGAATCAATTATCGCAGCATTATCTGTTAATATCCCTGGAATTATTGGTGTTCCAGATGATGCGGATAATGTTCTTGATATGCAGACTGCAAAAGCTGCGCGAAAGATTGCATCACTAATCGCAAAACATAATGATATTAAATTACTTTGGTTACATTCTCTATATATCTGCATGACGGAAGGGTTGGTTTGCGCATATAATTATCCCAAAGAAGATTTAAGTTATGGTCATTATGATGAACCTAAGTATGAAGATACTGAAGTATCAGTAAAGAATTTAATTTGTCCGAACTGCAAAACTAATATAGCTTCTATTCCACTATCAAATGAAGAACGTGATGAATATGATCCTTCAGATGATGATGTAGTTTCTCATAATTTATTACTGAATAAAGATGAGAATCTTTGTCCACAATGTTTAATGCAAGTTGATCCAGAATTTCAAGAAGATAAGATGATCGTTCCGCGTTTTGTTGGTTATATTCGCAAACCAAAAGCGCGGCAATGTATTGAATCATATGGTGGTCTTTACATAAAAGTTCCAAACTACGCGACATGTCAGGCTGAGATTCCTTATCTTTGTTTTAGTAAAGAGATCCATTATTCATTTATTATTGAAGAATATGCGAAGGATGATAGCGATCTAAGTGAGAAGATTAGAAATCTTAAGGGCGCAGGATTTAATGATGCATATGAAAGATGGGCGCGCCTTTCACCGCAATATATGGGAGAATATCCGTTAGATACTCCCACATTAAATCAATGGTGGCTCCGGCCTGCATCATATGCAACATTATCTGATGATTCTATGGCTAAGAAGTTGCGAAGCAAATTCCCAGATGGATGTAAGGTAGTAATGGTTTATGATACAATCTTGTGCGTAGAGAATGAATCATTAGATGATCATTGGACACTTACTTATAATCCCCTCACTAGTCATATTCATCATGAACCTCTTGGTGAGGGGATCGTTCCAATGCAAGAAGTTCTTAATGAAATGATTAATCTTATATTGCAGACTACAGAACATGGTATTCCACAAACATTTGCTGATCCTGGTGTATTAAATTTTGAAGCATATAGTCAATTAGAAGCTACACCAGGAATGGTTATTCCAACTAAACCATTAGGAAGTAGTAAATCATTACAAGATGGATTTTATGAGGTAAAGACTGCAACATTAAGTCAGGAAGTAATGCCATTTGTGCAATTCATTCAAGATATGGCGCAAATGGTTTCCGGCGCGTTACCATCATTATGGGGTGGCGCGCAGCCTAACTCAAGCAAAACTGCAAGTCAATATTCAATGGCGCGCAGTCAGGCATTACAGAGATTACAGAATCAATGGGATATGTTTCGATTGTGGTGGAAAAATATTCATGGTAAGGTAATTCCTGCTTTTATTGAATGCACGCTTGATGATGAACGATTTGTAGAGAAAGATGAACAAGGTAATTTTATTAATGTATTTATTCGTAAAGCAGAATTACAAGGTAAATTAGGTTCTATTGAATTGGAAGGCGCGGAACAGTTACCAATTAGTTGGGCACAAATGAAAGATGTTGTGATGCAATTACTTTCAACTAATAATCCATTAGTTCAGCAAGCTATGGCCGCGCCGGAAAACTTAGCCTTAATTAAATCAGCTATTGGAATTGAAGATTTCGTGGTGCCTGGAGAAGATGATAGAGAGAAGCAATATGAAGAGATTCTCTTACTAGTTAACTCTGCGCCAATTCAGAATGTTCAATTAAATCCACAAACTGGAACACCACAACCAACTCAGGAACCATCAGTAGAAGTTGATCCATTTGATAATCATCAAGTCCATGCAGAAATTTGTAAGGAATGGTTAGTTAGTGAACCTGGTAGATTATGTAAAATTGAAAACCAACCTGGTTATATGAATGTTCTACTTCATTGGCAGAAACATAATCAGATTGTGCAACAGGCGCAAATGCAATCAATTCAGATGCAGGAAGCAATTAATCAATCTAAAGTTTCTTCGCCTAGACCAGATACTAATCCAGATGAAACGCAACCTTTTATTGCTCCAGTGAGGCAAAATGTCATCGCCCAGTGAAACACCAGTTATTGAAGCACCAGAAAAAAGTACTCTTTCTTCTTTGAATGAGGAACCATTAGAACTCCCTATTGAAGAACCAGTAGAGGAAGAAGAACTACCTATTGGTGAAGAATTACCTAAAACTGAAGAAGAACCAAAAGAAGAAAAACCTGAAGAAGAAATTGAGGAAGAAGTTAAGTTAAATGATGATGACATTGATATTGACTCGCCTGTAAAGAGGAAAGAGTTATTAGCTGCATATCCAGATATTTTCAAGAAGTTTCCATATCTTGAAAAGTCAATGTATCGTGAGCAGCAATATTCTGAATTGTTTCCTACAATGTCAGATGCGAAAGTTGCTGCTGAAAGATCACAGATTCTGGCGCGCGCCGAATCAGAATTGTCAAATGGATCAACAGAAGAAATTCTCAAATCAGTCAAAAATAATGATAATGAAGCGTTCCTGCGCATCGTAGATAATTTTCTACCAACCTTACAGAAATTAGATAATGGTTCGTATATTCATGTTCTTGGAAATATTGGTAAGGGATTTATTCAAACTATTGTAAATGAAGCAAATCGACGTGGAAAGGAATCTGAAGATGGTAAAACTTTGATGGGAACTGCTGTAGTTCTTAATCAGGTTTTATTTGGTAATTCAGAATGGAAACCTCCGTCAGCATTAGCCAAGCCAGTTTCAGAGGAAGAAAAGAAAGTAGTAACTGAAAGAGAACAATTTGCTAGACAGAGATTTGATGAAGTTCATGCAGATTTGAGTGAACGCGCAGATAATGCAATTAAATCTGCAATTGAAAGAAATATTGACCCGCGCGAATCAATGTCAGGTTATGTTCGGTCTAAGGCTGTTGATGATTGTATGTCAATTTTAGATCGCGCAATTACTGATGATACAAATTTTAAAACTAAATTAGATAGATTATGGGAAGATGTTTTTCGAACAGGATTTAGTCGCGCAGCACAAGATAAGGTTAAAGCAGCCTATCTTAGTAAAGCGCAGACTTTATTACCTGAGATCATTAAAAAGGTTCGTGGTAGCGCATTATCTGGAATGCGCGGTAAGGCCACTACTCGTTCATCTTCTAGAGTAGAAGATAATGAGGAAAAACCTAAAGTTTCGAGTCGTTCTGCCACTCCTGAGCGCAGACCAACGCGGAAAATGCGAACCATTGATTTTTTGAATCAGGATTAGTATGTCATTAACTAGTAGTAGGCGCGCAATAGTTGAATTCAATGGAGACTATACATTAACTGCTGTGAATGAAGCAGCAGATAATGCTAATACTCCAGCAGCAATTAGTGATATTGCATTAATTACTGGCGCGAATACTATCACTCCACCTACTGGCGTAACAGGTGTAACATTACTTATGCCCGCTGGCAATACAGCAATTGTTACATTAAAAGGTGTAAGTGGTGATACTGGTGTGGCATTACATATAACTGATCCATCATCAATTGGTTTGAATGGCAGTTCAACTTTCGTTTTATCAGCTTCAGCAGGAGTCACTGTTAGGCTGATGTGGAGCTAGCAAATGGCTTTAACAGAATCACAGGTCGTAGCATTAGAATTAGAGCGAGTTATTCCTAAGTTAAGGACGTTATTTGAGCGTGATGATAAATTCTTTTCTCAGGTTGAGAAAAAGAATGTAGAGAAGATTAGCAATAGACAGATGCGCGTTCCACTGGAAATTTCTCCCGGTGGTTCGTTCCAGTATTTTAATGCTGATGGTGGTGACTTAGGACGTGGTTCGGCGCAGATTTACGATAAGGCAGTATTACAGCCTGTATTCATGTCAGAGAACATCGAATACACGAAGTTAGCACAGTGGGCTACTGATGATAATCGTAAGTCTATTGTTTCGGCAGTTCGTGAAATTACTGCGCGCGCATTTGATGAATTTCGTCGCCAGTTAGATGCGCAGATGATGCAGGGTGGTAATGGTGTATTAGGAACCGTTACGTCTGTTTCTACTTCTGGTGGTGTTGATACTTACACCTGTACCACTGATGGATTTGGTGTTCGTTTGATGCGCGATCAGCAGCAGATTCAGTTATATGATACTACATTAGCAACTTTACGTGGTAGTGGAACTATTACTACGTGGGATGTTGTTAATAAGCAGGTTCAGGTAACTCCATCTATTTCTGGCGCGACTGCAACTGATTTGATTGTTGTTTATGGAATCAGTGCTCCAACTTCGCTTCCGGCTTTGTTTGGTATTCCTTACCATGATAGTAATGCTTCTACTGGAACATGGTTAGGATTTAATCGCGCTACTACTCCACAAATTCGCGCATCCAATGTAAATGCAAATAGTTCTTCATTTACATTACCTCTTGCGCGACTTGCCATTAATCAGATTGGAAATCGTATTGGTATTGATAATGATTTCCGGCCTGAAGCATGGATGCATCCTGCACAGAAACAGGCATATGAACAGGTAGGCCAACTTGTTTCGGTTATCTATAAGGAACCGAAAGAAGAAGGTCTCGATATGTATTTTGACAGAATGCAGATGGCGGGCGCCCCTGTTAGAGATTCTTTTAACTGGGATAACACGCGTATCGATTTTGTTGTAAAGGATAATTGGGGCCGTGGTGAAATTCTGCCTCTTGGTTTCTATACTACAGATGGTAGAAAGACTTTTGAACTGCGCGGTCCTTCTGGTGGTGTGTTAACGGCAGATATCTTCTATCTGGTTCTTGGCACACAGACTTTCGTAGGTAATCCTGCGGGAATTTCGTATATTTCTTCTCTTGCTGTTCCTTCAGGTTACTAAAAAGGAGATATCATGGCGAGTGATTTAAACTTTCAGAATTTCAATACTACACAGAGTATTGAACAGCCGTTTCCACCTACTATTGCTTCGGCTGCAACTATTGCTCCTACTACGCGATTAACTTTTGTAACTGGAACTACACAGGTAGCTACCATTACGCCGCCTGTTACTGGTTATCATGAGTTAGTTTTAATTTTCACTAATGCATCACCTGGTGCATTTGCTACCAGTGGAAATGTTAAGACAGCAGCACAGCCTGCGCAGAATCTTGCTGTGATTCTGTATTATGATCCTTCATCGGCAAAGTATTGGCCCGGTCCAGTTTCATAATAGGTGAATTATGGGATTACCAGCATTACCTGCTACCGTCACATTAACTAATGCTAAAACTGGCGCCGGTGTTACTGTCGCTGGTGTAGTATTAAATGGTGTATTACGATGGACTGTTGATGCAGTAGCTAATACACTTAGTGTTTCAGACTCTAGTGATAACGTTAAAGTATTTGATATTAGCGCGCAGGCCACTTTAACATGGACTGTTAGCGGTAACAAATATAGTCTGACTATCGCAAACTAGCGGGAGAAGTGGGGCGCGCATACTTTATAACGCGCATTTAGTTATGTTAGAGTATAAGTTAAATGTAGAACGGTTCAATAATTATCTACAGCGTGACTTTGGATATTTCGATGGTATCCATGCAAATTATAGAATTGTTTATTCAGATAATGAAAAAGAGAAAAGATTCGTAACTCATACTAGAGAAGGTCTGGAATATATTAGACCACGAATTGAGGAAGTTCCTAAATATAAGCAATGGATTCATAATAAGTTTGTTCTTGAAAAAATGACTTTTATTCCAAATGATCAGCAAACTGATTTACTCGGAAATTTATCATATGAGCCAGTTTGGGTATTTCAAGATAAGGATGGGAATTTCTTACCACCTAATTATGATGTAGCTAAGTTAGTTATTGCATCAATGAATGAAGCAATGGCTTGGAGATATGGTGTTAAATATAAGGACGAAAGATCAATGGCAGATTTTAAAGAAGTTCATGAAGAACATATTAAAGAACTTCAGAAAGAATTGTTTGCTAACGAAACTAAAGTTGGTGATGCATTAGCAATTGGTAGTGGCGTTTCAATTACTTCAGATGATATGAGGGAAAAATAATGGCTGGAGTTGCATTAAATTATGATTTTAGAATGGCTTCGCGCAGGAAAGCTGTGCGTATGCCAGTTAATCCAATGGATAAGACAACTATTGTATCAATTTATCCAAGGGACATTAATCATAAAAATATAACTATTGAACCAGGAGTTTTTCATATTCCAGCTGGAACAAAAGTTAAACCAGGAATTTTAATTGTGGGAACTTCATCTTGGTGGAAAGATGCTGATACTACATTACTAGAAATTCCTGTTAATTCATTTCTAATTGCCGATTCAGTAATTCGTGATTATTGCACCGGATTACTTTCTTGCAATATGGCGAACTTAATGCCAGGATTATTCTATATTCCTGGTGAAGTTAGTTTTGCAAAGATTATTACTGAGTTCAAGGCTAAGTTAGATGAAGCAGAATTAAAACAGAATAATTGGTATAGAGAATTAGTTAAGATGGCTGATGTTGATTGGCAGCGCACTCAGCAAAATCCATTGGCTATTTCTAATGATGCGCGATTGGCCGCGCAGGAACTTGGTTTAAAAGATAAAGCA
>Ga0126373_10003094_pt1 | contig 12372 bp, 12 predicted proteins | sample PanSoiMetPlot_11_FD_92545 | JGI IMG/M metagenome (GOLD analysis project Ga0126373, IMG submission 92545) | Tropical forest soil microbial communities from Panama - MetaG Plot_11 | ecosystem: Environmental > Terrestrial > Soil > Tropical forest > Bulk soil | place: Panama | collected 2016-02-17
CACTGCTCAAGCTACGGCGGCCCGTTCTGCACGTACCCCTGGTTCACCCAGAACGGAACCGGGACTGACAGCGCGTTTTCGTTCGGTGCGGACTACCCGGGCACAAAGAACGACTACGGCCAGGCCGACCAGTTCCAGCAGGCTCCGTTGTGCGGCGGGCCGTTCGGACCTGACTCGACATTCTGCGACACCGTGATCGTTCCCTAGCCCTCGACCAAGACCGTCCGGTTGAGATGGCGGCGACCTGTCCCCATGGTCGTCGCCATCGCAACACCAGGAGCATCCGCGGCTCGAGTGCGGGCCTGGGGTGCGCGACAGACTTGTAGCACCCAAGACCATCTTTCGGGCGGCGGCTGTCTGGTTGTGCGGTGCGGAGCAGACCTGGTCTTCGGGCCTGCTGGCCCGCTGACAGCTCCAGGTGGTGATGGCGGCAGCGCCGTGAGATTACGTCGCCCGGCGTGAGACCCTGCAACTCGTGCGGTTCTCAGATAGGCGCCATATCAACGAAGCGGCTGTAATGCCCCTGGAAGGCGACCGTCACGGTGGCAGTCGGGCCATTCCTATGCTTCGCCACGATCAGGTCCGCCTCGCCCGCGCGCGGCGACTCGGGTTCATACGCGTCCTCGCGGTGCAGCAAGATGACGACGTCCGAGTCCTGCTCAATGCTGCCCGATTCACGTAGATCGGCGAGCAATGGGCGCTTATCAGAGCGAAGCTCAGGGCCGCGATTGAGCTGCGCGAGCGCGACGACGGGGACTTGCAGTTCCTTCGCGAGCAGCTTCAGCGACCTCGACAGTTCGGACACCTCCTGCTGCCGGTTTTCCACTCGTTTCGGCGAGCTCATTAGCTGGAGATAATCCACGATCACGAGTTTGAGGTCGTTGCGCTGCTTCAGCCGACGGCACTTCGATCTGATCTCGACCATCGACATATTCGGCGAGTCGTCGATGAACAGCGGCGCATCCACGACTTCGCTCATCCGGCGCGCCAGCCTTGTCCAGTCGTCCTCGCCGAGCTGGCCGGTCCGCATCGCGTGGAGCGGCACGCGCGCTTCGGCTGAGAGCAAGCGCATCGTGATCTCGTTCCGGCTCATCTCCAAACTGAACAGCACTGACGTGAGGCCGGACTTTACCGATGCGGCTCTCGCAATGTCGAGCGCCAGCGCTGACTTCCCCATCGCCGGACGAGCGGCGATCACGACCATCTGGCCTGGGTGCAGGCCGTTCGTCAGCGCATCCAGATCACCGAACCCAGTCGGGACGCCCGCTAACGTCCCGCCGCGACTGCCGATCGCCTCGATCTCGTCCAGCGCTCCGGGCATGATCTCGGCCAGCGGCAGGTAGTCGTCGCTGACGCGTCTGTCGGTGACTCCATAGATCTCGGCCTCGGCGCGATCGACCAGCTCGTCCGCGTCGCCGTCGCCGGCGTAGCCAAGCTGAACGATCCGGGTACCAACTTCCACGAGGCGCCGGAGTATCGCGCGCTCCCTGACGATCCGCGCGTAATAGCCGGCGTTCGCAGCCGTCGGCACGGACGCGATCAGCGTGTGGAGGTAGGGAGCGCCGCCGACGCGAGCAATATCGCCGTTGCGCGTCAGCTCGGCCGCGACGGTCACCGCATCGGCCGGTTCGCCGCGGCCGTAGAGATCGAGAATGACGTCGTGCACGACCTGATGCGCTGGCCGGTAATAGTCGTGCGCGTGGATCACGTCGAGCACGTCAGAGATCGCGTCCTTCGACAGCATCATGCCGCCAAGCACGCACTGCTCGGCGGCGAGGTCATGCGGCGGCGTCCGCTCGAACTCGTCCCCACGAGGCACGATTTCCGCGACGCTCACCCGCGCACCTCCCCACCGGTCCGGCCAGCCAAGTATTCAGTCTGTATTTCTCACCCGGAGCAGCCGTCAATCTGGCAACGGCTGCCACTGGACTCCATGCTTGTTCTATCGAACGCCTCGGACAGTCTTCAGCGTGTCGCGCAAACCGTCGAGTCATCGTGTGCACAGGCCTGTGGACAGGCTGTGCAGACACGCCGCACGGGCTGTGCGCAGCCTGGGGACGCCATTGTGGATAGGGCTTTAGATACTCGTTCCCAATGCCGCCCGCCTGCCGAAACGTTCTGCCCAGGCTGTGCACAGAAGATTTTTCGGGCCCTGGAAAGTCGGGCCAGACATAGCCAGTTATCCACACTCGGAATTTGACGTCCAACGTTAGATGGCAGTTCCGCTGACGAGGTGTCAGACGCAGAGACCGACCTGCTGATTCTGGCGGCGAGCTAGTTTGCGCGCGAGTACAGTTCGAGTATGTGTTCGAACGTCGGCCATGTCGTCCCGACGTGGGCAGAGGCCGAGCTGGCGGTGCGGCTCGCGGCCGCGATCGAGGAGTTAGCAGTCGCGACCGAAGCAAGCGAGCCGAGCGCGGATGTCATGTCGCGTCTTGCTCGGGCTTGGGCGATGATCACGGCTGCCGATCCTGACCTCGCCGCGCGCGCCGCCGGCTATTCAGGCTAGAGGCGCAAGCTCGCAGGGTGCGGTCTAGGCGGATCGGCCAGCTCGCCGCCAGCGGGCAGACCTTCGGTCGGCAAGCACCTGATGCACTACGTTCCGGCCGGGGATGCCGGTGACGCCGCCGCCGCCGTGGGTGGCAGAACCCGCCTGATACAGCCCTCGGATCGGTGTGCGCAGGTCGGCGTAACCGGCCGCAGGCCGACCGTGGAACATCTGCCCAAGCGTCAACTCGCCGTGGAAGATGTTGCCGCCGACGAGCCCATACTGTTCCTGCATCTGCCGGGGGCCGATCACCTGCCGATGCAGGACCGAGCTTGCGAATCCGGGAGCGACCGCCTCCATCCGACCGATGACCCTGTCGGCATACGCGACGAGCGCGTCCTCGTCGGTCTGCCGTGCATACGTGTACGGCACCCACTGCGTGAACATCGAGATGACATGCTGGCCGGCCGGCGCCAGACTGTCGTCGAACACGCTGGGGATGCAGATGTCGGCGAAGGGCAGTCTGCTCGGCTTGCCGGCCACGGCTTCCTGGAATGCGTTCTCGAGATCATCCACGGACTCCGCAAGGACGATGGTGCCGCCGTGCACCTGCGGATCGAACTGAGGGTGACTTGTAAAGGCGGGCAGCCGGTCGACGACCAGATTGATCTTTACCGTGCCGCTGCGAGACTGCCAGCCGCGAATGTCGGCGACGAAGTCGCTTGGAAGCTGCGCCGGATCGAGGAGTTCGAGGAACGATATCGCCGGATGCGCAGTGGTGATGATCGTCGGCGCAGTGATCTCTTCGCCAGTCGCCAGCGTGATGCCGGTCGCCTGGCCGCCGCTCGCATTGATCGCCGCCACTGCGGCCCCGGTCCGGACTTCGGCGCCGAACGACCTCGCCGCTGCGGCGAGTGCGGCGGTGACGCCGCCCATTCCGCCGCGAGGGAAGCCCCAAGCGCCGGACTGTTCACCGGCCTCGCCGAGGTGATGGTGGAGTGTCACATACGCGCTTCCGCCTGAGCGCGGGCCGGCCCAGCTGCCGATGACGCCGGAAACCGACAGCAGGCCGCGCAGCGCGTCGCTCTCGAAGTAGCCGTCCAGCAGGTCAGCGATGCTGCTCGACAGCAACCGGGTGATGTCGACCGCAGCTCGGGTGTCGACGTTCCTCAGGTGGCGCAGCAGCAGACCCTGGCGGAGCAGATCCTGCGGGCGGCGCGAGCCAAGTCGCGGCGGAATCTCTCGCAGCATCGGACCGAGTATGGCGCCGAGGCGTGCCATGTGCGCCTCGTACTCCGGGTAGACGCCGGCGTCGCTGGCAGAGAACTTCGCGATCTCGGCATGGCGCAGCCCCGCGTCGTTCGGCAACCGGAGGCACCGGCCGTCGATCCGTGGCGCGAAATACGGGCCCTGCGGGTACACGTGGTAGCCGTGCCGGTTCAGTCGCAGGTCAGTCACGAGGTCGTACGGAAGCAGCGAAACGACGTAGGACAGAGAGGTCACCGTGTAGTCCGGCCCGAACGGATGCTCGCTGACGGCAGCGCCGCCGACAATCTCCCGCCGCTCGCAAACCAGCGTCGAGAGGCCAGCCCTGGCAAGGTAGGCGGCAGCGACGAGGCCATTGTGGCCACCGCCGATGATGACGACATCGCGGCTGGCCGGCATTTAGTTGCTTCTCCTCGGCACTTCCCGGTTTTGGCGGATCTTGTGCCCGATTTTAGGGCGGTTTGCGGTCGACGAAACCGGGGAGTGTCGAGGGCATCGCGCAGGCGCACGCGCCCTGATGTGACATGCCATGACAAACCGGGCGGGCGTATCGTGCCCGCCCGGTTTATCCGAGCCGGTCAGCTCGCGGCGACTTCAATTTCCAGGTTGGCACTCACCTCAGGGTGCAGCCGGACTGCGACCTGGTGCGAACCGATCGTCTTGATCGGGTTCTTGACCTCGATCTTGCGCCTGTCGAGCTCGGGACCGCCCGCCGACTTGACGGCGGCGGCGATGTCGGAGGTCGAAATCGAGCCGAACAGCCTGCCGCCGCTACCGGCCCTGGTCTGCAGCCTGACGCGAAGGCCAGACAGTCTGCTGGCTGCTTCCTTGGCGTCGTCGAGGCTGCGAATCTCGCGCGCGGCCCTGGCGCGCTTGATCATCTCAATCTGCTTCTCCGAGCCGCGCGTCCACGGCATCGCTAGCTGCCGGGGAACGAGGTAGTTGCGGCCGTACCCGGCCTTGACCTCGACCACGTCGCCGGGGGCGCCGAGGCCGGTGACCTCCTGGGTCAAAATGAGCTTCATCGGCTTACCGCTCATGGCTGGTTCCTCTCCGTGCCTAGCGAGCCGTGCTCGTGTACGGCAGCAGCGCCATCTCACGCGCGTTCTTGATCGCCTTGGCGACGTCGCGCTGATGCTGCGTGCAGTTACCGGAGACCCGCCGTGCGCGGATCTTGCCGCGGTCAGAAATGAACTTCCGCAGTAGCCCGGTGTCCTTGTAGTCCACCCTGGTCACCTTCTCCTGACAGAAAAGGCAGACCTTCTTCTTAGGCTTGCGGATCGGTGGCTTGGCCATCGTGGTGCTCCTTCGCGTCCCGGCTGTAGGCCGGGATGGTTGGCAGAGCCCCGCCTAGGCGGGGATGGTCGGTGTCTGTTTGTACTGTGACTAGAACGGAGGCTCGTCGGAGAACCCGCTGTCGCTCGGCTCGGCAGCCCACGGATCGTCGTTGGCGCGCCCGCCGGCGCCCCCACCATACCCGCCCTGGCCGCCTGAGCCTGACGGCCCGCCGCCAAAGCCACCGCCGCCGCCCGACCTGGCCGACCTGTTGACCTTGGCCGATGCGTTCCGCAGTGACGGGCCGACCTCGTCGACCTCGACTTCGTAGACGGTCCGCTTCTCGCCTTCCTTGGTCTCGTAGGACCGTTGCCGCAACCGGCCGGAGACAATGACGCGCATCCCCCGCTGCAGGCTCTCGGCCACGTTCTCCGCAGCCTGACGCCACACGTTGCAGGACAGGAACAGCGAGTCGCCGTCCTTCCACTCGTTGGTCTGCCGGTCCATGTACCTCGGGGTCGAGGCGACCCGGAAGGTGGCCACGGCCTGGCCGGTCGGGGTGTAGCGAAGCTCAGGATCACTGACGAGGTTGCCGATGATCGTAATGGTGGTGTCGCCTGCTGCCATCGGGGTACTCCCGCTCGCTCGGGTCGGGGTTTTGTGTCGGGCTCGCTGGGCAGCCGTGACCCGGGTTAGCCCAGGTCGGGCCGCAGGATCTTCGTTCGCAGAACCGCCTCGTTCAGGTTCAGCTGGCGGTCGAGTTCCTTGACCGTGTCCGGCTCGGCATTCAATTCGATGACGGTGTAGATGCCCTCGGACTTGTGGTCGATCTCGTAGGCCAGCCGACGGCGGCCCCAGACGTCGACCTTATCCACGGTGCCGCCCGCGGTTGTGACAACCCGGAGAAACTGATCAAGGGACGGCTGAACTGTGCGCTCTTCCAGCGAGGGATCCAGGATGATCATCATCTCGTACTGGCGCATGGGGTTAACCTGCCTCCTTCGGACTCTGGCGGTCACGGTATTTCCGTGACAGGAGGGACTGCGTACGGCCACACGGTGGCCCTGATCGCAGCTGGCCCAGCTTACCAGCCGCCGGCGACACTCCCGGTCCGGTCTATGGCCGGAACGGGGCCACGAAAGTGCGTCGTCGAGTTTGGCCCGCTGCTGGTCGGGGACCTTTGCCTGTTCCCATCTTGCCGGGTCGGGAACACACTGGGGCTAGTGGTTTCGCAGACGCGGTCATATCTCCAGCAGATAGGGGTCATGATGCCCGAGGCCTTAACCACGCAACCCGCCAGCCGTCCCCGGTTTACGCTGAACTCCGACGGTCGGCGTCATCCGCTCCTCAACGCCGCGACGGCATCGGTTTTCGTCGCCGGCGTCGTCGCCTTCCCGCTGGGCCTGATCGTCCGCCAGCACCTTGCGGCCACGATCGTCGGCATGGCCGCGTTTGGTATCGGCCTGGTGGCGCAGCTCGTGTCGGCGACGAGGGCGGAACGTATCTTCATCGTCACCGGCCTGGTCGGGGCCTTCGTCGGCATGGGCCTGGGCATCGCGCACGGCGGATTCGGGTAAGCCGGCCGGACGTCAGATGCGGTCGATACGCTCGACAGATGATTCGGATCGGTGCGCATCTGCATGAAGGTGACCCGCTGGACTACGCACAGTCGATAGACGCCGACGCGGTCCAGTTTTTTCTCGGCGATCCGCAAGGGTGGAAGGCACCCACCTTCCCGCGTGACGCGAGCGAACTACGGGCTGGTTTCGAGAGTGCGGGCATCGAGCCGTATGTGCACGCGCCGTATGTCATCAACGTGGCCTCACCCAACAACCGGATCAGGATTCCCAGCCGCAAGCTACTCGAGCAGCAGCTAGCCGCCGCCGCGTCGGTAGGCGCCAAAGGCCTGATCGTGCACGGCGGCTACGTCACCGCCGGGGTTGACCCGGAGGAGGGCTACGACAGCTGGCGGAAGGCCATCCAGCGGATCGACCGGCCATTGCCGATGCTGATCGAAAACACCGCCGGCGGTGACGGCGCCATGGCGCGCGGCCTTGACGCTATCGCCCGCCTATGGGACGTCGTCGCGGAGGCCGACGGCGATGGCGACGTCGGCTTCTGCCTGGATACGTGTCATGCGTTCGCATCTGGCGAGGACCTGGCCACCGTCGTGGGCCAGATCAAGGCCATCACCGGGCGAATTGACCTCGTGCACTGCAACAACTCACGCGATGAGTTCGGGTCAGGCCGGGACAGGCACGCCGGCCTGGAGTCGGGTGAGATCGACCCCGCGCAACTCGTTGATGTAGTCCGGTTGGCCGGCTCGACTGCCATCTGCGAGACGCCCGATGCGGCTGCCGACGTTCGCTGGTTGCGCGCGAAGCTCAGCTAGCGCTGACGATTTCCCGGGATCCCCGCCGCTGCGACGAATCGGCTGATGGTCGACTAGTTGTGCGGCCCCGTTCCCATATCTGCTACAGGAGCAGTCGCATCTGCAGGGACTGGCGGACGAGGTATTCCTCGGCCGGCGACAACGCGGCCGTTAGTGCGGCTGAACTCGCCGACAGCAAGCCGCCACCACCACCACTCGTTACCGCCGGCGCTAGTGCTACATGGCAAGTCGGCGGCGTACCTGGCGTGCAGGTAGGCGTGGGGCTGGTCGAGGGTGTCGGGCTCGGGCTGCCGCCACCGCCACCACCACCGCCACCGCCACCGCCGCCACCGGTGCCACCGGTACCGCCACCGGTGCAGATCTGGATGTGGTGGTGCTGGGTGCAGCAGCTCTGCTGTTGGCCGCCCTGGCTCTGCTGGCAACCCTGCTGCTTCGGCTTCTTCGGTGCCACGAGGATCCACTTGTTAAAGCCGGCGTAGTTGGGCGTCGGAAGCTGCATGACCGGCAGGTTGGCGAACTTGGTCTCCATGAACGTCTTCCACGTGTCCGCCGGCCACGCACCGCCGAACGAGCCACCAATCCCGCCCAGCGTCGGCAGAGCGTCAAGGTTCTGCGCCTGCGTGTTAGTCCACAGGCCAACCGCCATGGCGTACTGCGGGATCGCGCCGACGAACCAAGCCTCGGACGCTTGGTTGCCCATACCCAGCGTGCCCGTCTTACCGATTACTGGCCGACCTGGCCACACTGCGTTCGGGTAGCCCGTGCCGTTGATGGTGTCGAAGGAAAGGGCGTAGTCCTCGTCGGCAGCGGCAGCCGGGCTCATCACGATATGGGTAGCGATCTTGAGCGGCATCGGCTGCTGGCCGTTTGGCGTCCACTCGGCGAGCTTGGAGATGACGTGCGGCGCGTGGTAAACGCCGCCATCGACCAGCGTGGCGAACGTTGATGCCTGCTCGATCGGCGTCAGGTCGCCCTGGCCAAGAGCGATCTGGACCGAACCGGAGATGCTTCCCTTGGGGCCGAACAGCGCGTTGAGGCCCTTCAGGTCGTTGTTGCCGAGGTTGAAGGGATTGGCGCCGACACCGAACTCCTGAGCAGCTTGGATGATGCTCGTAACGCCAACGTGGTGCGCAAGGTCGGTGAAGGCCGGGTCGGACGACTGGGCGGCGGCCTTCGCCACCGAGATCGGGCCAAGACTCGCGTCGCCCTTCGACTCCCACCAGCCGAGCGACTTGGCCTGCGTCGCGCCCCCCGGCGGCGTCCCCTGCACCGCCAGCATGGCCCGGTACTGGGCGTTGTACTCGGGCGGAATCCACAGCGGCGAGAACCCATTGAGCACGCTGTTCTGAACGTTCATGCCAGCGTTGATCGCGGCGGCAAGCACGTAGGGCTTCATCGAGGAGCCGACCGGGTGCGGTGCCTCCGCCATGTTGTAGTCGCAGTAAAGCCGCTGGCAGTTGGGCGCCCCGTAGCCCGGCCCGCCGTAGATGGCGAGGATCGCGCCGTTCTTGGGGTTTTCGAGCGAGATCCCGAAATGGTCGTAGTACGGGAGCCGCGAGGCCCCTTGCGCGGCGGCGGCGGCGTTTAGCTGCTGCTTCGCGCTGTTGACTGCCCTGGTCAAGGCCTTCATCAGCGACGGGTTAAAGGTCGTGGTGATCCGCAGGCCGCCGGTCTGGATCTTGGACAGCGGGATGTGGTACGTGCTCGTGAGTTCCTGCTCGACCATCTGCATCAGGTAGCCCGTGGTGCCCGTCCACCCGTTACCCGCGGCGCTCTCGTTGAGGTCGATGTTCTGATTGAAAGCCTTCTCGGCGGCCGGCAGTGCGCACGTGGCGCACAGCGAATTGGCCTCGGCCTGGGTGATTGCGCCGTCCCGGGCCATGTTTCCTAGTACGTACTGCCAGCGCTGTACCAGCAGCGTGTAGCCGATCCCTGTCGTGGGGTCTGGATTGAAGACAGCGGGATTGTTGGGCATGGCACCGAGCATCGCGGCCTGGGCAGTGTTGAGCTTCGCGCCCTGCTTCGTCAGGTCGACGCCGAAGTAGTCCTGGGCGGCAGCCTGCACGCCGTAGATGTTGGCGCCGAACGGAACCGTGTTCAGGTAGTTAGTGAGAATCCAGGGCTTCGACCGGGAGTGGGCCAGCTTGATCGCCACGAAGATCTCCTTGAGCTTCGTGGTGACGGTGCGGGACGCCCCGATGCCGGAGTAATAGTTCTTGGCGTACTGCTCCGTGATCGTCGACCCGCCCTGAATGCCACCGCTGCCGAAGAGATCGTCATAGGCGGCACGCACGATGCCCGTGACGGAGATACCGCCCTCGTGGTAGAAGTTCCTGTCCTCCGCGGCGATGATCGCGTCCTCGACGTTCTGCGGCATCTGAGACGTGGTCAGAAGCTGGCGGTTGATGTCCTGGCCGTTGGTGAACGTGCCGAGCAACTGACCGTTGCTGAAGTACACCGACGACGACTGCCAGGTTGCTTGCCGTGAGACATCAGTCGGGATTGGTGTCATGGAGTACGCGATAGCGACGCCGATGACTGCGAGCAGCACGACCAGCGCGACTGCTCCGGCCATCACGAACACGAGCTTCTTCCAGGTCCAGTGCCGCCACCAGCTGCCGTACAGCAGCCAGTTCTTGAAGCCCCCGCCACGACCACCCCGCGGACCGCCGTCGAAGGGGCCGCCACCACGCCGGCCCCCGCCGTTTCCGCTGCCTCGGCGACCGACGCCTGTTCGCTCGGCGATCCTGGATCCGGTCATGCGGCTGGTGCGTTCCCCATCACGCCAGAAGTCTTCCTGATGGTCGCGCAGGGCGGTCCTGCTCCCCGCCCGCCGGTCGTCCCCATAGTCGCCGTAGTCGCCGTAGTCGCCAGCCGCACCTGCATGCCCCGCGGCTCCACCTGCTGCCCGCCAGCGGATGCCGCGCGTGGCGTTGGCAGCGCTGGCGCGCAGGGCGCCTGCCCTGCTCTTGAGGTCGTCGGCCGCCTGGCTCAACTTGCCCCCGCGGTCCCGGCCACGATCTGAATCCCATGACTCGCGTGACGCGGCCGACCGCATGCCGCCTCCGCCGTGTCGCCCTCCGTGCCGGCCACCTGTGCTGCCGCGGCCATTGGTCCGGCCGCCACCGCGCTCGTCGCGCCAGAAGCTGCCACCGCCGTCATCCCACGGGGATTCCTCACGGCGGGGGCCTGCGGTGCCAGCACCCCAGCCGGCGTCGTCTTGGTCCTGCCAGTACGGCCCGGACAAGTCTCGGTTACTCACGCGTCCTCGCTGGTCGGGGGCAAGAAGCGGTCGCTAGCGAGCGGTGGTCCGCCAGAGAGCTACGTTACCTGGCAGTACCTACTACCCGGCCCGGATTGCGTCATTCGTACGACCCTAGTCAGCCTCATACCGCCGACTGGGCAGATGCCTTGACCTGCCCTTGTACTCGCTTTTACTCGCTGGCCCTAGCCCGCCGATTACGCCGGGGAGTCGGCTCGCCGGTGCCGAGTACGTACGAGGACGCGAGGTGGTTCCACGCACAACTCTGGCAGACCTCGACTACGTAGACCTGGAACTCGGCATATTCCGTGGCCATTTCGTCCAGTTCTGGGCCGCGTTTCACCCTGCCTTCGTATCTGCCCAGCTCGTCACCGTATACGTACGTCACGTGCGTCAGCTTGGCCTTTCGGCAAATAGGACACCTGATATCAGTGCCCTCGCCATGGAACTTCGCAGCCCGGAGCAGATAGGGGTGGGCGTCGCATACATCGGTCACTGTCGTACGGCCGGCGGACACGGCGGCAAGCGTCGCCCGCCGGGCCAGCCCGTAGTCCACGACCGATCGCCTCATGCCCGACAGGTTACGACGGAACGGCCCGGAGCAGGAGACCCGACTGGTCATCGCCGTGCTGGGCACCCGGGTTAGCAGGCCTCGAACGGCTGTGCGCGGTTGTGCCAGCGCCGCCGCGCCGGCGATACGCGCAACGGATCCATGGTCGACTTGCGCCAATACGTGGCACGTCATATCGTTGCGATGTATCAACTCGATACATCGGGCTGACACACACCGTCTTGATGACAGCACCTGCCGACAATTGAAGCAGATGCCAACTCTGCGCGGAATGCGAGGTGCGAGCGGGTATGAGCAACCAGCGTTCTGGTGTGCTCGAGCTGGCCGTGCTTGGCATCCTGCACGAGACGCCGATGCACGGGTACGAGCTGCGCAAGCGGCTCAACTCGCTGCTCGGTGCATTCCGGGCCTTTGGTTACGGCTCGCTGTACCCGGCGCTCAAGGACATGCTTGCCAAGGGTCTGATCGCCGAGGACGCGGTCCCCGACGCAGGCAAGGCGCTAGCGCTGGACCGGCCGCGCCGTTCCAAGATCGTTTACCGGCTGACGGCTGACGGCAAGGAGCGACTGAACGACTTGCTCGGTCAGTCGGGCCCGGCGTCATGGGAAGACGACGGGTTCGGCGTGCACTTCGCCTTCTTCGGCCTAACCCAGGCCGACATCCGCATGCGGATTCTCGAGGGGCGCCGCAGCCGACTGGAAGAGCGCCTTGAGGGATTCCGGGCAGCCGCGACCAGGACCCGCGAGCGGGTCGACAGCTACACGCTCGAGCTGCAACGGCACGGTCTGGAGTCGGTGGAGCGCGAGGTCCGCTGGCTCAACGAGCTGATCGCCTCGGAGCGGCAGTCCGGCACCCAGCCGCCCAGCAGGCGCGCCCAGAACAGGCGTGCCGAGGAAGACAGAGACAACACACAAAGCGGCGGATGACAACCGTCGTGTAAGCGCTGGCGAGCGATCGTCGCTCTGCAGCACAAGATAAGGAGCAATCCTCATGGGTTCGGTACGGGTAGCCATCGTGGGCGTTGGGAACTGCGCAAGTTCCCTCGTTCAGGGCGTTGAGTACTACAAGGACGCCGACCCGGCGAGCCGGGTACCGGGCCTTATGCACGTCCAGTTCGG
>Ga0126373_10003095_pt1 | contig 12371 bp, 9 predicted proteins | sample PanSoiMetPlot_11_FD_92545 | JGI IMG/M metagenome (GOLD analysis project Ga0126373, IMG submission 92545) | Tropical forest soil microbial communities from Panama - MetaG Plot_11 | ecosystem: Environmental > Terrestrial > Soil > Tropical forest > Bulk soil | place: Panama | collected 2016-02-17
GCGGAGGAATCCGCCGGCGCAATCCGGCCGTCGCTTGGAGTCGTCGATATATCTGTCGCACTGGGCCTGGTCAATCTTCTTTTTCTCGCCTTCGTTATTGTGCAATTCCGGTATTTCTTCGGGGGCGGTGAGCGCGTTCAGACAGTCGCCGGACTCACCTACTCCGAATATGCCAGACGAGGCTTCTTTGAGCTCGTCGCCGTGGCCGCCCTCGCCCTGCCTGTTCTCCTCGCGGCAGATTGGGTGGCGAAAAAACAGTCACGCCAGGACGAGATCCTTTTTCGTTCGATGGCCGCGATCTTGATCGGTTTGCTGTTCGTGATAATGATATCGGCAGTCCAGCGGATGTTCCTCTACCTTCGGGAATATGGGCAGACCGAGCTGCGCACGTACACGACTGCTTTCATGGCGTGGCTGGCACTTCTTTTCTTGTGGTTTGCCGCAACTGTGCTCAGAGGGCGCCGGGACCGGTTTGCCTTCGGAGCCATGATGGCCGGGTTTGCAATTATCGGCATTCTGCACGTGGCCAACCCCGACGCGATGATCGTTCGCACCAACGCCGGCCGCGCCGCGTGCGGGCGCACATTCGATGTCGCTTATAACACGAGCCTGAGCGCTGATTCAGTGCCCGAACTCGTCAAAGACATTGGATTGCTTCGCTCCGAAGACCAGGCCCGAGTCGCCCGATCGCTCCTCGGCCACTGGAGCTCACCCACAGGCGATTGGCGGACCTGGAACAGCGATCGATCTGCCGCCGTCCATGCCGTGCAACGCGCCCAGCCCGTTTTGGAACGATACGCTGCGTCAACCTATACGCAGCCGATCTCGGCCTCGGCCCGATAGGTTCAGTTCACCGTCAGACTCACCGTAGCGGGCGGGACTCCATTGGGGTTCACGACCGTGACTGTATGAGTGCCAGAAGCGAGCGACACCGGCTTGACAACCAACATTGTCGGGCCGTTGCTCCTAATTGTGTCGCCAGCGGCATCGACCAGGACCTGAGCGGCAGGATCGAAATTCTCTCCATTTATTATAAGTTTTCGCGAACCTGATTTGTACTTAACCGTGCTGATGTGCGGCACTGATTCCGGCGTCACAACCAGGATGTTGAGGTTCAAGACAACCGCGGCCTTTGGCGACGCAGAGTCCGATACAACTACCGAGAAGTTGAAGCTTCCGGCTGCCAACGGAGTGCCGGATATTGTCGCAGTCCCCGGCTGAACGGTAAGACCCGGAGGCAAGGAGCCCGATGTCATCGACCACGCATAGGGCGGCAAGCCGCCCGCAGCTGAAAGAGTCTGGTTGTAGGGAGTCCCAGTGATCCCCATTGGGAGCGGGGGATCATTGGCAGAGAGAGGCACAGATCCGCCTCCCGAGCCGGGGTAAATGAACCTGATTCCGTTCATGTCATCGTCTCGTAAGGATGCGCACCGGCCATCGAAGTGTGTCATGTAGTACATCGTCGCCGCCTGCTCCGCAGGGGTCGGACTACCCCCGAACGCGGGATCCCACGAGTGGCCCATGCCGAGCGTGTGTCCCATCTCGTGAGTAAGGACTTCCTGGAGGTTGCAATGGTCCCCAAAATAACAGGCGGCATACGGATTCAACGACAAGTATCCGTCTACGATCCGAGTGAATGTCGTTCCATTAACCACCCTGGTCTGGCCTGGATCAAAATCGAACCCGCTCTCAGCCAAAATGCTCTGACAAAGTCCGGCGCTCGCAAAAAGCCCCTTACAATTGTCGAAATCCGCAACGCCGAAGCCATCAATGGTGCAGGTGGTCGCGGTGCCGCCGTCGACGACCCGAAGCGAACACCCCGGCACCGTAGACCACGCCCTCATAGCAGCGTCTACGTCAGCCGCCACCTGCGGATTGAGGACCTGATCCGGATTAATAAGGTAGGTAACAGCATGCCCGCTGTCAGGCTCAAACCAGCGCCCATTGTAAAGCAGACGGAACTGTGGCTCCAGCCCGCCCGAGTGAGCAACACTCTCGTAATCGCGTGGCTGCGCTAGTATTTTTTGGTCACGAAAGTACTGCTTCCCGAACTCGCTGGACTGTTCTGCCGTACTGGCTATTTTTTCCCGTATCATCCGCAGATAGGCCGAGAGCTGCATTCGCGAAGTCGATTCCGCGCGTTGACTGTGGGGTCCTCCGCTCGGAGTTTGAGGAATTATCTCAACGTTGGGGTCCGATACACCGCGAACCGCGAAGAGCCGGCCGCTATGCTCGTCACGGAGAACTGTAAATTTGCCGAGGAACATGTCGTGGACGCGAAGGCTGCCATCCGGCCATGTGTCCAGGTATAGGATGACTTCCTCGCCTGAGGCGAACCTGGGGCTGCCGAAGAATATGCTGCCGCGGTTCGCAACCTGGCCTCCAGGTTCCTTGAGCACTATCTCGGGTGATCCGATCTCGCCTTTCAGGACTTCTCTGATCCTCAGTGTCACATAGGTGTATACGATGTCGTGTCGGGAATCAAAGCCGCATACCTGGGAACTGACTCTGGCCCTTACAACGGCGCGGGATGAGATGATCAACTGGTCATCCGTTGGAATTAGAACGGTTGTGGCACGGGCGCCTGCGGCGAGGCTCACGATGAAGCAGAACAAAAACGCGAGGCGCATCCAGAATGCACCGCGAGATGGAGGAGTATAGCGCGTCGGATCCGTCATCCTTTCTCTGTCGGTCAATGAGAGGCCAACTGCTCCCAGACATCGTGATCTAAGAGTCCAATTTGAGGAGAACGCGGAAGATAGCAACTTCCGCGCCACAAGTTTCAAGCGATGAGGACATACCAGCAAACGCGTTCTCGACACATTTCTCCCGGCAACTCCTATTGAGCGGACTTGCCGGCGCCCTTTGCTCGACACCGATTTTTGAAAGGGGCTAGGTTCGCTTCGGTGATGAGATTCAACCACAAAGGAGAGACCTCGTCAATCCTATCTATTCAATCGCAATCAATTGGGTAATGAAATCAAGCGCTGAGAGCGAGTGAGAAGTGTATCGCGTGCAGCTTTAGGCGAGGTCAAGCAGAGTTCGAAGAGTTTAGAGAGCTCACAGAGTTCAGAGCTCAGAGAGCTCAGAGAGTTCAGGAACTCTTAAGGACTTGTTTGACGTACGTCCCGCGGATCAGTCTTCGGCGGCAGGATCCGATACCGACCGAACTGTGATTGAGTTTTACAGGTGCGCGATTTTGTCCCAACGCTGGGGCGCGTGCGCTACGGGCCTGTAATGAAAGGGGCCTTTCAGGCCCCATGAGGTTGATGAATTCTTATCAGAACCTGTGAACAACAGCGTGGTAGTGCCATCCGGCTTGACCCGCACTAGTAGTCGATGCCTAGTGCCGCAATCGGGTGCGGCTCCGATTTTGAAATCAGCAGCACACACGACCTTTACCGTGCCGTTTGGATTGGCCCGGCGGGGCGGGATTCATCGGGGACGATGTCGAGCTCCAGTTTGTCGGACCGCCTGATTATTGTCAGCTTGGACCTGGTTCCACTCTTTTCGCCGGTTAGCAGTTTGTGCAGTGCGTCGATGCTGCCCGTGGGGGTATTGTCGTAGGCAACAATAACATCGCCTTCCTGGACGCCGGCCCGCTCAGCCGGGCTCTTCTTCTCCACCGAGACTACCAGGATTCCGCTTTCCACGCTTAGCCCATAGTACCGCACCAACCGGCGATGTAGCGGAACATTCTGGCCCCCAACGCCGATATAGCTGCGAGTTATCTTGCCTTCCTTGATGAGCCTTCCTGCAACGAATTTGGCAGTGTCGATTGCGATGGCGAAACAGATCCCCTGAGCTGGAAGGATGACTGCCGTGTTCACTCCAATGACGTCGCCGCGCGACGTCACCAGCGGCCCTCCGGAATTACCTGGGTTCAGCGCCGCGTCGGTCTGGATGATGTTGTCGATCAGCCGGCCAGAACTCGATCTCAAGGACCGCCCCAGAGCGCTGACGACGCCGGCGGTCACCGTGCATTGGAATCCGTATGGGTTACCGATCGCAATCGCGAGCTGGCCCACCTTGACCGAAGCCGAGTCGCCCAATCGCGCCGGCAACACGTTTGCCGCATTGATCCGAAGGACTGCTAGATCGGTGTCTGGATCGTCCCCTGCCAGATCTGCTGCGTGCCGGCTCCCGTCTGACAGCACAACGTCAATACGCGTCGCGTTGTGGACAACGTGACTGTTGGTCAGGATGAACCCGTCCGGAGTGAATATGAATCCAGAGCCGTTTCCGTGAACTTCTTGTGCTGACCTCTGGCGTCCCCGTACCGTTTGATGCACGTCGATGTTGACCACGGACGGACTCACCTTTTCGGCTGCTCCGATTACCGCCTGTGAGTATGCATCCAGGAGCTCCCCGTCGTCACCGGCGTGGTTGGCGGCGCTGCTCGGGCCGCGATCGATTGCTTCATTGGAGATGAATTGAATCATGTCGTCCATTGGTTTACCATCCCTTTCTGCCCGCTCGTACCGCGTTAGCTTGTAAACCGGTCTGCTACACTCTGAACTCTTTCTCCAGACTCCAGACTCCAGATTCCAGACTCTCACTGCTTCCAGCGGGCCGGTAAGTACAGAAGCCTGTCATCTACTCTATATACGAATGGCACGGCCATAATCTTCTTATAAATCTGGCGAAGACGCTGGGCTCCCCTAATCGTCGACTCTGTTTCCGAGCCAATCTCATAGACCGGCGCCGAACTCGCAAAGTGTGAACGGGCAGTTTCAGATTCCCATCCGCCCCTTTCCATCAGGCCACGCACGAATGCTTCTTCTTTGGCATCGACGCTCACCATTCCGCAGTCGGTATGCCCAATCACCGCGATGGAGCTTACACCGCCGACCCCAATCGCGTATGAAACGTTGAAATCCCGCTGGCGGACCCTGGCTCCGGCCAAACGGATCACGTAGGCGAAGTTTTCCGGGATTCTGAGACTCTCGCGGTAGTCCATGCACATTATGATCAACAGCTCAGGCCGGTCGTGATGTTGGAATGCATGGCCGAGGTTGTGATAGGCGAGAAGCCGGCCGACTGCTGTGTTCTGCAGTGACCCGGGAATATCGTTGAATTGGCTGACTCCGATAAGGTCCTTCAAGCTGCTCCGTCCGAGGCGTCAGTGGCGGACTGATTTTTGGTCTTCTCGCTCGGCACTACCGCCTGCTACTCCGCATCCCCAGCTCAGGGCTCGGCGCTCCGCATCGTGAACCCCGCCACCGCTCCGCGGCTCATCGATTTATGCGCTCGCCATCCTTGACCACTACCTCGAGCCGGCGCCTCGGAACCAGCGCGCTCTTGAAGTTTACGGTCTTGTCAAAGAACTCGGGACCGAGACTGCTCCTGACATATTCGAGGAAGTTTTCGAATTCGCGTTGCATCCTTTTCATTTTTTCCAGCATGTTCAGTACTATCTCGACGCCCGCCAGATTTACCCCCATATCGCGCGTGAGGCTCAAGATAAGCTCCAATCTTTCGATGTCTTCCTCTGTGTAGTATCTGGTGCCTTTGGCGGACCTTGAGGGCTTGATAAGCCCTTCGCGTTCATACAAACGCAAGGTCTGAGCATGTATACCATACTGCTCGGATACGACGCTGATTGTATATTTCTTTGTCTTCTTGCCTTTCGTCGTCGCCATACCGCCACCCTATAGTCGTTGCAAGTTGCTGGTTGCCAATTGCAAGGTACCGGGCACTGCCTTCACGCCTCTTTGTCGTCCGTTCGATAACGTACCGCGTTCCCGGCACCCTTCAACTTTCAACCTTCAAATTTTCAACGTTCAACCTGCAACTTACTCCAATCCCATATCGGCCCGCGGGTTCTCCGGATTATGCTTTGCATATTGAACGAGCAAGTCCTTGGTCTCTTCGCTTATGACGCGCGGCAGGGTTATCTTCACCTCGACGTACTGGTCGCCGCGCATTCCGTTAGCTCTCAAGCTGCTCACCCCGCGCTCCCGCAGTCGAAACTTCTGGCCGGATTGTGTGCCGGGTGGAATCTTGAGCAAAGCCTTTCCGTCTACCGTCGGTACTTCGATCTTAGCCCCCAGCGCCGCTTCGGGCACTGTAATGGGTACGGTGCAATGGATGTTGTCACCCTGCCTCTTGAAATACGGATGCTGGCTCACATTCGTCACGATGTACAGATCGCCCGGAGGTCCGCCCAGAACTCCGGCGTTGCCTTTGCCTGGAATTCTGACCCTCGAGCCCGTATCAACGCCGGCCGGCACTTTCACTTGGATCGACTCCCTAGCTGGTACGACGCCGCGTCCTCTGCAGTCAGGGCACGGGATGCCCGTCTTGCCCGACCCTCCACATTTCCTGCATTGTGAAGGCGCCCCGGTAAGGCGGCTTGCAGTCTGGCCGGTTCCACTGCAGTTTGAGCAGGTCACTCTGTCGCCGCGTTTCTCCCCGGTCGCGGCACAGGCCGAACATACCTCGTTGTGCTCGATCTCGAGTCGCTTTGTTGCGCCATGAACCGCTTCTTCGAAAGCGATTGCCATCGGATACTCGATGTCCGCGCCCTTCTGGGCCTGCATCCTCGACGTCGCTTGTCCTCGGATCCCGCTGAATAGTTCGGAGAAAATATCCTTGAAACCCGCGGCCCCGAAGCCGGAAAAGTCGAATCCCGGCGCCCCCGAGCCTGCACCGGGCATTTGCTCGGAATAGTAGCCAAAACGGTCATACATCTCGCGCTTCTTCGGATCGGATAACACCTCGAAGGCTTCCGACACCTGCTTGAACCGCTCTTCGGCCGCTTTGTCACCTGGGTTCACGTCCGGGTGATGCTTTCTTGCGAGGCGGCGATACGCCTTCTTGATGTCATCGCCTTTGGCGCTCCGGCTCACGCCCAGCACTTTGTAATAGTCTGTCCCTGGCATCGAAAACCCGCGCCTCTAATAACCGAATGAGGTAATATCCCAATCCAGACAACAGGACTCCGCGCCGCGGCGATCGCTAACGGTGCGGAGTCCTTGTACGAATCGGGCTGTTACCGTTACTTCTTGTCGTCTACGTCGACGTACTCCGCGTCAATGACATCGTCGCCGCCGCCAGAGCTCCCAGCCGCTGCGCCTGATGCACTGCCACCTGCTCCCCCTGGCCCCGATTGGCTGCCAGCCTGCTTGTACATTACATCGGCCAGCTTGTGCGAAGCCTTGACCAGGTTGTCGTGAGCCGCATTCAAATCGGCGGCATTATCCGCGTCGAGTTTGCCTTTAGCCTCGGTAATCGCAGCTTCGAGCTCCGATACTGTGGCCGAGTCGAACTTGTCTTTGTTCTCGTTCAGAGTCTTTTCTACCGAGTAGATCATGCCGTCCAGTTTGTTGCGGGCTTCGACTCGCTCACGCATCTGGCGATCTTCATCTGCGTGGCTCTCGGCTTCCCGGGTCATCTTATCGATCTCTTCTTTTGACAAGCCCGACGAAGAAGTGATCGTTATCTTCTGTTCTCTGCCGGTCCCCAGGTCCTTGGCCGAAACATTCACGATGCCATTCGCATCTATATCAAACGTCACTTCGATCTGGGGCATTCCTCGCGGAGCCGGCGGGATCCCGACCAGGTGGAACTTTCCGAGCGTTCGGTTCTGGCTGGCCATCGACCTCTCACCCTGCAGCACGTGGACCTCAACCGAAGTTTGATTGTCCGACGCCGTCGAGAAAGTTTCGGATTTCCTCGTCGGTATCGTAGTGTTGCGTTCGATCAGCCTGGTGAATACTCCTCCCAGGGTTTCGATGCCCAGGCTCAGCGGAGTCACGTCCAGCAGCAACAGATCCTTGACTTCGCCGCCCAACACGCCCGCCTGAATGGCTGCGCCGACGGCAACAACTTCATCAGGATTAACCCCTTTGTGCGGGTCCCGGCCAAAGAACGACTTCACCATCTCCTGCACCTTCGGGATTCGGGTCGAGCCTCCAACAAGAACCACTTCGTCGATCTGGCTCGCTTTGATTCCTGCATCCGAGATCGCGGCACGGCACGGCTCGATCGTCCTTTGCAGGATGTCGTCCACTAACTGCTCGAACTTGGCGCGCGTAAGCTTCATAACCAGGTGCTTGGGACCCGATTGGTCTGCGGTTATGAAGGGCAGGTTGATCTCGCTTTCGGCCGTTGACGAGAGCTCGATCTTCGCCTTCTCGGCGGCTTCTTTCAGCCGCTGCAGCGCCATCTTGTCCTTGGACAGATCGATGCCCTGGTCTTTCTTGAATTCGTCTATGATCCAGTCAATCAATCTCTGGTCGATATTGTCGCCGCCCAGGTGGGTGTCGCCATTGGTCGCCTTGACCTCGACCACGCCTTCGCCGACCTCGAGGATTGATATGTCAAAAGTACCGCCGCCGAAGTCAAATACTGCTATCGTCTCGTCCTTCTTCTTATCCAGCCCGTATGCCAGGGCCGCCGCGGTCGGCTCGTTTACTATTCTCATCACTTCCAGACCCGCTATCTTTCCCGCATCCTTGGTCGCTTGCCTTTGCGAATCGTTAAAATAAGCCGGAACCGTTATGACCGCCTGCGTGACCTTCTGTCCCAGATAGTCCTCCGCTGCCTGTTTCAGCTTCTGCAGGATCATCGCGGATATCTCGGGTGGCGACCAGTCCTTGCCTCCGGCAACGATCCGGACGTCATTTCCCGCCCTGGTAACCTTGTATGGTACCATCTTCATCTCTTCCGATACTTCGTCGAAGCTGCGGCCCATGAAACGCTTGATCGAATAAACAGTGTTTTCGGGGTTGGTCACCGATTGACGCTTGGCGACCTGCCCTACTAGCCGGTTTCCATCCTTGGTGAACCCGACAACCGATGGGGTCGTTCTCGCGCCCTCGGCGTTAGTAATCACAACCGGCTCGCCCCCCTCCATTACCGCAACCACTGAGTTTGTAGTCCCTAGATCTATACCGATTATCTTTCCCATATCTTTGAATGCCTCCGATTTTCTAACGTCAGCGAATATCTTAATATCTGAGTGTATTCTTGTCAAGTTTTTTATGTTCTGCTTCCTCAATTCCCGGGAATTGATAGGCATTACCTGAAACCGACGTGTTTCCGGTAATTTAGCTTGCGGCAACCAGGCGGCTCTGGGGCTGGTTGGAAGCCCTGGTCTGGCTAAACAAAAGGGAGCGAACTGGGATCTGATTTGTTGGCGAGAGAGGGGTTTTCCGCACTTTTCGCGCCATTCCTAGACAGGGGTTAGTTTCAGCTAGCCGAACGGACGGTTCTTTCGAGCCCCAATCCAAATCCTGAGCTCAGCTTTACTTGAAAGCGGATCAGGCTCAACCAAGCGCGGGGCTCGGGCAGACAACAAGTTCGAGAGGACTTTAAGAAAGGAGAGTCGTACGACAAAATCCTTGATGCCCTGATTGCTCTGGATGCGCGGATTACAAGACTAGAGGAACTCCAAACCGGGAGCAATGATGTCGTCGAAGCGCTCCTGCGACGGCCTGGCCACCAACCGGGCGACCCTGCAGCCCCGGACGTGGTTCGCGCCCGCGCCCTCGAATCGCTCGCCCGCAGACCAGGTCCCATTGTTGATCCGGCCGTCGCTGATAGGGTTCGAGCCAGTCTCGAACTCCTCGCGAGGCGGCCCGGCCCCATCGTTGATCCCGCCGTGTCTGACACGGTCCGGGCTACCCTCGAAATGCTCGCAAGGCGACCCGGCCCCATCGTCGACCCTGCGGTTGCAGACCGGGTCCGTGCGAGTCTTGAGTTGCTTGCCCGCAGGCCCGGTCCCATTGTCGATCCGGCAGTGACCGACACCGTCAGGACAACTCTTGAAGATATAGTAAGGAGGAACCCCGGATGGTTCGCTGATCCTCCCCCAGAGGATTTCCTGAATGTGCGAATACTCGATTTGATCAGGCGATTTCGCGGCGGCTTTACAGATCCTGCTCCTGATGACCTCGCTAATATCCGGCTCAGCGATCTGTTGCAGAGAATCCCGGGCGGCGGCTTCAGTGATCCCCCTCCCGAAGACATTTCCCGGCTGACTCCCGCCGAGCTCGAGACTCAGCGACACCGGATCAATGCCGAAAAGGTACGGCTCGATTCCCTTGATCGCATGATCGGAGAACGGCTGAATCAGATTGGTGGCGCTCCTGTCGGCTCGACCGCCCCTCAGTCCGGCCAGCCTCAAAAGACGAAGTGAGCCTGCTTCCCCACCAGAAAGGAGCCCAGTATGCCAGACAAGCGCGCTCTGCTAGTTGGGTACGAGGACCGGGACAATCTGGGCCTGCGGTACCTTAAGTCTTCGGCTAATCGTGCGGGGCATTCGGCTTCAATAATGACGTATCAATCCGACCCCGCGTCCCTTCTAGAAACTGTACGGCGCGAGAACCCGGATCTGATCGGGTTCTCGTTGATCTTCCAATATATGGCGCCCGACTTTGCTAATGTAATCGGCGCCCTCCGCGACAACAATGTCACTGCCCATATCACAACCGGCGGCCACTATCCCAGCTTTGACTATGAAGAGGTTCTCCGCCGGATACCGGGCCTCGATTCGGTCGTTCGCTTCGAAGGCGAATCAACCCTGGTCGAACTCCTCGATACTCTTGGGACATCAACCGACTGGCACAGCCTGAAAGGAATCGCCTATCGAAACGGCGACGAGATAATAGCGAATCCGCTGCGGCCTCCTATTCCCGATCTCGACACTTTGCCGTTTCCAGATCGAAACGGGCTCAATTATGAGTCCGAGGCTTTGCCGACTGCCGCGATCCTTGCCAGTCGAGGCTGCCCTTGGAATTGCAGCTTTTGCAGCATTCGCCCCTTCTATGAAGCCCAGGGCGGCCTGCTCAGACGCTTGCGCAAGCCAGAGGCGGTCGTCGAAGAGATGACCGGACTCTACCGGGACCGCAATGTGAAGGCTTTCCTGTTTCAGGACGACGACTTTCTTGCTGGTGGGCGCAAGGCCAAAGACTGGGCCGTCCAGATCGCCGATGGATTGAGACATTCCGGCCTCACCGGTAAAGTCTCATTCAAAGTTAGTTGCCGCTCTGATGAAATCGAAGAGGAGTGCCTCCGAAAACTCGCAGCCGGAGGGCTGACTCACGTCTATATGGGAGTCGAATCAGGCGACGAGCAGGGCCTGATCAATATGAACAAGCATCTTAAACCGGCTCAGCATATACGCGCCGGCCAGATCTTGAAGTCGCTCGGCCTATCGTTCGACTTTGGGTTCATGTTGCTCGACCCATTCAGCACCTTCGACAACGTCCGGAACAACATCAACTTCCTGGAGGCATTTGTCGGAGATGGATGGACGGTAGCGTGTTTTTGCCGAATGCTGCCATATGCAGGCACGCCCCTCAAGACAAAGTTGGAACAGGAAGGACGGCTGCTCGGCACTCCTTTTGAGCCCGACTACAAGTTCCTCGACCCGAGACTGGACCTGTTCTACGACTGGATGCTCGAGACATTCTACGAGCGCAACTTTACCAATACCGGGCTCTGCAATATCCTGCGGGCTCTGCTGTTCGAAGCTCATCTGAACATGGAAGGAATCAGGGGCTTTGACAGTGTGAAGCGGGCTTATCTTCACCACCTGACCGCAGTTTGCAACGGAATCGCTTGCTATACTCTCAGAACCGCTGTCGACTTCTTCGAGTCGCGCACTCCCGAACAGATCGAACGCGACAGGTCATTTCTGAAGCGCCTCACCCTTATTGAAAAGGAACAGGAGCATAAGCTCCTCGCCGATGTGGCCGGGTTATATGGCCATGTTCACCAAGAGACGCAGGAACGTGAACTCTCGTGTACAAGGCCGGTAAACTACGACTTGCTCGGCGGATTTGAAAACTCGTGGACACTCGCGCCCAATTAACTGGAGGTGCCGACTGCTCCACTGTGAACCAGGAGAGGAGACTTTATGGATTATCATTTCATATTTGCTAACGGCGGCAGTATTCCTGCGGGAGCCGCATCGCATGGCAATGAAGCTGACGGTACGCCGCTATGGGTGGCGCGTTCACCAGGACGTGCTGAGCCGGGGTTTATAGGCAGCATTCAACCCGGGAAGGTGCGTCCTGCTTTCGGGGTCGCTTTAATTCCGTTTGGTGGCAAGGAGATTCCGGTCGCCGATTATGAAGTCCTGATCGAGCCTGGAATCTGGATAGCCGGCTCGAATGGGCAGATTCCCGATGGCGCCGTAGTTTGCGGGCGCGAGGCAAACGGCGAACCCCTCTTCGTCGCTCGGGCCAGCCTGAACGGAGGCGTTCATCCTGGCAAAATCAGGTTCGCTTTTGGCTCGGCATTCATAGGATTTCGGCGAAAAGAAGTACCTGTAGCCAACTACTAGGTGTTGACTTCTCCAGTAACCCAATAGGGCCCTTTGAAGGCGGGTCTCGATCCTTAACGCCCAGAGATCGGGCGCA
>Ga0126373_10003096_pt1 | contig 12370 bp, 10 predicted proteins | sample PanSoiMetPlot_11_FD_92545 | JGI IMG/M metagenome (GOLD analysis project Ga0126373, IMG submission 92545) | Tropical forest soil microbial communities from Panama - MetaG Plot_11 | ecosystem: Environmental > Terrestrial > Soil > Tropical forest > Bulk soil | place: Panama | collected 2016-02-17
GGGGTTCGCGCTGGCGCCCAGGGATTGCGGCTTGGGCCAAAAAGGCGAGGCTCGGTTGTTGGAAGAATGCCGAATTCCGGCGTATTAGTTTTGCCGAGGATCACCAGGCCTGCCCGTTTGAGTCGATTCACCAGTTCGCTGTCGTGGTCGGGTACAAAGTCCTTGAGAGCCAAGGAACCGGAAGCCATTCGAACACCGGCATAAGAGGCGATGAGATCCTTCAATAGGAACGGCACTCCTAGGAAGGGTCCATTCGGGAGTGGGCCAAGAGCGGAATCCCGGGCATTCTCGAACATGGGAGTAACCACCGCGCAGAAGGAAGGATTTAACTTCTCGATGCGCGCAATGGCAGCATCGACCAATTCAAGGGGTGTGATCTGCTTACGATGTACAAGGTCGGCCTGCGCCGTTGCATCGAGAAGCGGCAGTTCATCGTTCAAACTCATTCATTCCTCCTCTCAAACACGGTGCAGGAAACTATCTGTGAAACGGTGTGAGGTAGATGTGATTGTCCGTAACAATGTACGTCCCGGGTTTATTTGGGTCGGGTTCGAGGCCAACGCGCGGTCGGAGGACGTGCACATCTTTGTCGTAATTCGTGAACGCCTGCTGCACGTCCAGGACGATCTCTGAACCGTCCGGATTTTCACTTTGAAGTTGGAGCTGGCCCTTTGCAACTCGGTTCGATTCCAGGTCGATCCAAATGAGGGCCTGACAGCCAGCGGGAACAGTCGAAATCGCGGAGTTGAGAAGGCCAGCCCACGTGCCGAGAGCACTTGTGTCGCTCAGCATGTATTCCACCAGAAGATATGGCCGCATCAAGTACCTAAAGAGGCGGGCAGAGACTGGGTCGAAGGAACGTAGGAGCACCAAGTACTTTTCAACAAGAAGAAAATGGTTGAGTTTATCGTTCCGTCTCGCATCGTTTCGCAACCATATAGCGGCGCGAATGTAATGCTCTGTTCCGATGGTGATCCACTCGTCATTATCTCCATCTTCTCGAACGGTTTGCGCAACATGGAAAACGTCAGGTTGTTTAAAATCCAGTCGCCACTCGACAATCGAGGAGCGACTTCGTCCGGAACTGTACTTGGTTTCTTGGGCCATGACGAGCCGCGAACAATACGTCTGAGCACTCGCCGCTAGGTCGAGACATCTCAGAATGGCGTCCTTCGGCGCGGCTGCACACGAGGCAAGCTTGGCTGCACTCGGTGTGGTGGCATTCAACAAGCGCGAAAGATTAGCCTCGGTCGGCCCCTTCTTTCTGGTCGAGCTCATGATGTCTCGCAACCATGATAGGAATGAAGCAATCGACACCGTCGCGCCTCTTTGGCGGAATCTTCTATCGTCCCGCCGTGCACAAGAGTAGCGGGACGATTGATCACCTTCCAGGGGCCGTATGACAGTTTCGAAATTGGCACATCACGAGTTGGGGTAGAATCCCCAGGGATTCACCTCAGCCCCTTGATCTGAAAACCGTGCGCATTCGCATCGACAGGAAGAGTGAAGTACCAGTCCGGCAGCAATTGACTGAACAAATCATTTTCTCGATTGCAACAGAGAAACTGAAGTCCGGGGAAGCCTTACCAAGCGTCCGGGAGCTCGCCCGCCGCTTGAAGCTTCACCGTAATACAGTCAGCCAAGCGTATCGAGATTTGAAACGCCGTGCGTGGTTGACTGGACAACAAGGGCGTCGCGTCGTTGTTCGAACACGTGGCCTAGAAGCCCTCCGTAAGAACCGTTGGGATTTAGACGACCTTATCAATTCGACCATCCGAGTGGCTCGTGAGCAAGGATTCACCCTGCAGGCTTTGAGTGAGTTTGTGCAGAATCGCCTGCTGGCACAGCCCCCTGATCGCGTGTTGGTTGTGGAACAAGAGCTCGGTTTGCAATCATTGCTACGAGCGGAAATCCGCGGGGCACTCAATCGACCAATTGAAGGTTGTGCGCTCAAGGATCTTGCCACCAATCCCAGTCTGGCCATCGGTGCTTTGACGGTTGCTGCTCAGTATGCTATCGGCGATGTCGATCTAATTGTCCCCAAGAGTAGACCCGCCATTGCTGTGGCATTCAGTGTTGCGGACGAAGAGCTCGAAATCCTTCGGGGGCTTCAGAAACCTTCTGTCATCGCTATTGTTTCTGTGAGCGAGGTGTTTCTGAAAACAGCGCTGAGCCTCTTGGCTCCCGAAGCTGGACAGCGGCACACACTCCGCGAGTTTCACTTTCCCTTGAACCATCCGACGGGGCTAAAGGCCACTGATCTGGTTTTCGCGGATTCGATTGTTCGACCCCAAATCAAACACCCGAAGGTAATTCAATACCGGTTGATCGAGCGGAGGTCGTTGGATTATCTCGTCAACGCAATGAAATCGTACGAGTCATCGTGAACCTGTCAAACAAATGTCCGTCATCTTTTCGGGCCTGCCCAAAAAAGGGGGTTTGAACCTGGGTTGACACTGGGAGACATCAGCAGTGCCGATGCCTCCCTACAGGCAACTGTTTAGAAGTTGAACCCCAGTTGGGCGGTCACCGTTCGGGGGGTTACATAGTGTGTTCCGCTAAAGGTGGACAAGAAGTTGTACAGCACGTAGTTGTTTGTCAGGTTAATGACGGTCAACTGCGCGCTGATCTTGTATTTGTCGCCGTGAAACAGATTGTCATCTCCGATGGAGAGGTCAAAGAGATGGCGAGGTTGAATGCGCTGAGGATTGTGATCATCATTCTCCGTGCCCGGCGCCGGAACTTTGATCAGATTCGACCCGAACTGAGAGGCTAGGCACGTGCTGGGCGGCGCCTGGAACGGCGTGGCGTGCACACCATTACACGTGAATCCCGCCTGAAATTGCTGATCAGCGGTCAAGGGTGCGCTGGTGATCGTGTTCAGCATGCTGATCGCCGGCTGACCGTTGATCGTGGTTGAAGTCGGGGCGCAGGTGGCAGTTAGCGGGTTGTAGCAAGGGGTTGCTCCCGCCACCAGTCCACTGTCGTAGCGCCAATTAAAACCGAACCAGGGTCCGCGCTTCCAGGGTTGATACTCGAGGTGCGTTGTCTGGTTGAAGTTTTCATCATGGTCGATGCGAAACACACCCGTCGCGGGTGGAATAATCGGGAGGCCTGCAACTTGTGGCAAGAAGAACCGTGCCGCCACGTGTGACATCACCACCTGGGCTTTGAAACCGTGATAGTTGGGAACGCTCACGCGCAGCGCATATCCGGGAATCTTGGAATTGTGCCACTCGATCGGAAAATAAATCGGAGTGGCGCCGACATCGCCGAAATCGTACCCGTTGTGCGTATATTTCCAGATGTAGTCGCCGCTGAACACAAGGTATTTTCCAAACGCTTGCTGTAATCCAGCGTGAAATTCGTTGCGAAAGCCAGGACTAATGGCACCAAACTGGCAGGCAACTCCTGGCGGAGGCACCAGTACTGCCAAGAATGGTATGTTGCAGCCCGTACTGGCGATAATCAGATTCTCATTGAAAGGCGTCTCCATGGTGCGGGCATAGGAGACACGCAGAATCGTGTTTGTCGATTTGATGTTGTAAGCAACCCCCAACCGTGGTTGCGCTTGCCGGTCGCGGCTGAGTCCGTTATAGAAATCGCCTCGAATCCCTGCGTTTACCGACCAATTGCCGACGGTGATCGAATCTTGCAGGTAGAGCGCCAGCTCTTTCACATCCGTGTGGCCGCGAAAATTGAAGAAGTCGCCTCTAGCGTATAGGCCTCCTCCGCCCGTCAAGTCATAAGCAGCCATGGTAGCGCAGGCTGTGCCAGGCACGGGCTGGTGTGTAACAGGATCCAGGCAGGAGGGCGCGATTCCGGGTACGAGGGTTGGATCGACGATCCCGATCGTGTCATTCTCATCTAGAAATGTTTGCTGGTAGACTGCGCCCAGCTTCAGGTTGTGAATCCCTTTGACATAAGAAATGTCGGACCGTACCCCGGCATTGGTGAGTCTGCGGTTCTGCCCGACGCTCTCGCTCTGCAGATCGGGAGCAAAATCGTTATATGGATCAGCGCTCGCGAAATAGTTGTAGTTATCTCGGCGCACGTATCCGCCAAAGGTCAGCACGGCGTTCGAAGAGAGCAGCCTCGTCCAGGTGGGCGCGATATTAAAAGTCTTGATCTGCGAGACCTGGTCGGCAAATCCCAAAGGCTCTCCCGTGACGGGGTTCGTGAGCACGGTTCCGTTGACGTCATGGAATTGCTGGTCGAACGAGTTGGGATTCTGAAACCATGAGCGGGTGTACGCAAAATTAATGTGGACCGAATCGGTCTTCGAGAACTGATAGTCCACGCGGTCGAAGAAATTCTCCTCGTTTCCCTTGTCATGCATGACACTGAACTCGGGAGGATCGAGGAAGCGGCCGCTTCTCAGGCCATTGGCAGAAATGAAATTGCCCCATTTCTGCCCGCCGTGGGCGAGGTCGAAACCGAGATTGCTAGTCCCAAAAGTTCCATAGGAACTTCTGATGCTTCCATGGGGAGTGGTTACCCCCTGCCCCGAACGCGTGGTCACGTTGATGATCAAGCTCGTCTTGCCGCCATATTCCGCGGGCGGCGCGCCCTCGATCACCTCAAGGGATTGCACGGAATCCGTGGGCACCTGGTTGGAAAACACCTTGCTTTGCTGATCCGTGATGGGCTGCCCGTCTAGCGAAAACGAGTTCTCGGCGTGGTCGCCCAAACCGTGAAAGAGACCGTTCGAATCCGCCGCGACGCCAGGCGCGACATTCGTTACAAGCGAACTGAGTGACGACGAGACACTTGCGAGAGGCACGGTCTCGAACAGCTTCCGGTCGACATCCGTGTGAGCGACCGGATCATTCTCAAGCAAGTCTTCGGCTCCGGTGGCCTCTACCGTAACCGTTTCCGAACTTTGCAGCTTCATTTTGATATTCAACGTCACGGGAAGAACGGAACGAACATCAACCCCCTGCTCGTAATTCGCAAATCCTTGAGCCTGCACCGTGAGCTGGTAAGGATTAAAGGGAATATTGGGGATTGAGAAGCTCCCGCTTGCATCCGTAGTGGTGGCCCGTTCAAAACCGCTAACGGGGTTTCGTATCTCAACGTTGGCGTTGGGCACAACCGCGCCGCTGGGATCAAACACGGTACCAGTAACCGAAGTCGAATTTCCTCCGGATTGGGCATGGGCCCAGAAAGCACTCGCAACCAAAGAAAGCATTACAAAAGCCGCACGCAGCGGCTTCCAGTAAGAAGCCAGCATGAATTCCTCCCAAAGCCTAGTGATCTAAAAAATCGGCGACGGTCCGCGCCCAAAAGCCGGAACCAAACTCGGACCAGAATCTGATTTCTTAGGAGATGGGAGGTGGGCGGACGTACAGGGAGAAAGCTAAGAGACCGTGCTTGGCGTCAAGTACCTGATGCTTGGTAACACGCACCCGCTGAAAAACTGGCCTCGGGCTGGGGGCAGCACTTGCAGGGGCGAGGGAGTGCGCTACGATGCAGAGTTGGCACGAAGAAGAGTTGGTCTCTTTTGCGTGACGATGGACGACCTCGGCCCATGCCGACGCAATCATCAGCACTAGGCACGACCATGCAATGACTTTCGAGATCGAGCGCATGGACACCAACCCTACGAAGGCTCTATCCTACGAACCTTCTTTTACTGTACACCCAACCTTCACGGGCTGGCCAACGGGAAGCCGCTAGTGGTACAACTCCGCTTCTCCAAAGGTCTGAACACTCAAGTAATCACCAAACAACCGGAGCGCAGTTGCGGCCCGTTTTAACCGGACTTTGCCTATGAACGACCGCAGCTCAAAATGTGCCCTCGAAACGCTAAGCGGGCATTCCGGGAAGGATTCGGCTATACCCCCTGGGGCCCTTGTTTGCGCTGCACGAGGTCATCAAATCCTTGGCGGGGGGCCGCTGGACCGAGGACCTCACTGATTCCCGCATAGCAGCAACGCCTGAAGCCGTCGTTCAGCCATCGCTGTTGCAGGCAGGCATTCACCCTACAGGCAACTTCAAGCCGCGGCTTGGTTCACGCCAGAGGCTCGCGCTTTATTGGGTTAACCGGCGGTTCACTTGTGCACGGAGTTTCTGGTATTCGGGATCGTTATCCAAAGGGGGGATTGGCTCACCAACAAGCATGGATTGCTCGTGCCGGTCAAAGGAGAGCTGCAGATAGGCGAGCGCCTCAGACCGCATTCCCAGTGCGGCATAGATGGTCGCCAAGGTATAGGCTGACCCGCCACCATGGTCAACTATGTTCTTCTGCACGGGCAATTCGCTTTCGAACAAGCCCCTGAGTCCATCGGCAGCCAAGCCCTGCTCCCGCGCATCAGCTATCGCGAGACCGGCTTCATCGTGGCGCAACATCGCCAAACGCCTCCACTCCGTCAATGCCTTGCCGTAGTCTTTCTTTCCCCAATAGATGCGTCCCAAGTAGTCGTGCGTGGAGGAGAACAATGGTTCGGTTTTTTCCAATTGAGTCAATAAATCCAATCCTTCCTCATGATGCCCCGATAGCCAGAGCAATAGCCCTTTGTCAGCGAGAATCGGGGTCGACGAAGGCTCCAGCTGGCGTGCCCGTTCAAGCTGATCCAACGATTCGGCAAAGCGGTTACGGCTCATTAGATAAGTTGCATACCAATGGTGAGCACGCACCAAGCTCGGATCTAGTTCAAGGGCGCGTTTAAATTCCCTCTCGGCAGTCAACCCTTGCCACGACCACCAGTAGGTGACAAAAGCCAGAGAAGCATGAGCTTCGGCAGAGTTATCATCAAGTTCAACGGCCCGACGGGCCGCCGACAATGCGCGCGGGTATGCTTCAACTGGCGGCATGGCGCCGAATTCGCGCAGCAAGTTATAGCAATCGGCGAGGCCGACATAGGCCCGAGCATCATCTGGATCTTGCACAATGGCCTGCATGAAGTAATCGACACCCTTGTTGAGATCATCAGGAGTGCGACGGTTCCAGAAATAACGCCCTTTGAGATAAAGGTCTTGCGCTTCGGAATTCGGAACGTGCCGATGGGAAAAAGCCTTAAGGTGCTGTCCATCGCTGCCGACGAATATTACGACGCTGGCGACCAGGGCAAGAGGCAGTAGCCAAGCGGTGATCCGGGATGACACCCCGTCATTGGTCAGAGACGCGAGGCTTCGAGCGAGCGCTCTAGGTACAACCTTCGAACCCTCGGACTTGGTTCTAGGACGATCTCTTGAGCTGTCGTAAGCCTCTGCTTCCAGACCTGGACGATCCTTCAGCCAATCAGCCAGCTCATTGCTGTAAGCGAAGACAGCTCTGCGACCTTTTCCAGGTACACGGCGAACCGGTAGTCCGCGCTCCGCTTCCCAGCGTTTGACCGTGCGTTCAGAGCGGGTGAAAAAGGCAGCGATTTCCTTCCATGAATCTAACCGCTTGCTCGTAAGCGGATCAGGACTGCCGCCATGAAAGGAAACGACCCTTTTTGGCCTTAAGTGGCCTTACTCGTCCCTTGCCCGGATAGCAAGAAGGCAGCATTCTAGCACAATAGACGCGGTCAACATTTTCTCCCGTCCAGATCTCCAGGAGATGCGTTGCAGGGTTCGATGACACACCTCTGTTGACCACAAAAACATAGTTACTTGCTCAGAACGAACACGTCGACGGGTCGCATAGGCCCTCGACACAAGTTCTCTCAATTTTGAGGGGTTTCAATGGTGTGTAAACGATGCGATTCTGAAAATCCCCGCAGGTTCAATGGGGAACTGGCGATTCATTTTATTGGACTTGATGGTATCGACAAACCTATCGTATGGGTTTTTCCTGACCTGGCGGTCTGCTTTCATTGCGGGTTTACAGAGTTCACCGTTCCCGAACGGGAATTGACGGTGCTCTCCACTGGGAAAGTCGTTGCGGGGGCGGCCGTCTTGACCGGGAAGGACGCGAACCAGCTGCAAACTCGGGGAACACACCCCAAGTCGGGCGATAAGACGTAATGCCATTGAACCGGAGCCTGAATTTCAGAATTTGACAAATAGCGAACGTGCGTAGGGGGGAACCTCCGGAACCGCGCGACCATTGAACTCTCGCCGCGCTCGCACGCAGCTGCTGCATTGGTCCAACTGAGGAACTTCACTGCCGCAGACTCAGCAGATCGATGCGAACCTATTCCATGGCTTTATCGGGGTGCGAGATTTGCTCGCACCCCAGTTTCTCTCCGGCTAATTCGCAGTGAAGGAGGTGATATGCGTTAGCCAGAGATCGTTGGCGCCATCATTACCAATGTATTCATTTGCCGCCCAGAAGGTCATTCCGTCCGAGGGATCGATTACGTTTGTACTGTAATCGCCTAAACGGAATCCGTAGTTCATAAACCCACCGCCAGCGTCGCCGAGCTCCGTTTCTTGCTCTGCGAGCCCACCCACACGGAAAGGTACTCGGTGTTCGAGGACTCGATCCAGTTCAAACCAAGGTTGCCCTGAGCGTCTTCATCAGCAGAAGGCATCTGCACAGCAACTCCCTGTCCGGGATCCACAACGATCTGCTTGAGGAGTTTTGGCGACTTGTGCGCGACACTGATCTGATAGAACAGACCCTTTGGATAAACAAATCCATCCACTCCGAGGCCTGACGCCATTGAGGTGACCAGGTGTCCGTTGCGGTAGTGAACTTGCGTAGTCGTGGCATTCGGAAACACGGTAATGGGGCCAGGACCGCCTGGTTGGTTCGCGGTGGTTGCAGATTTATATTGCGTGACTTTCAACGATGTATACGTGAACGTCGGCGCGTTGCTCAGATAGTTGGTCATCATGGTGACGCGAAGCGTGTTACCACCTGATCGCTGCCATCCGTAGAAACGAACCACTCAGTCCCGCCCGTCGTGTCGCCGTGCATCTGCGCGGGCGGCATCGCCCGGAATTGGAATTTAGGCACCGAGACATAATAGGTAAGCGTTCCCGTCAAAGATCGCGGCCTTATCAATGGAAACGATCGTGGCCTGAGCAGTGCCTGCGCCAAAATCGTTATAGGCCAGGAAGATCGCGTCCTTGTTATAGCCGGGCTTGTGGTAGTCAGGAAATCCTCCGATGTTGTTTCTCAGGTCATATACCTGGAATCCATCAAGGGGATTGGAATCGTTTGAGACCGCTAGGAACAGACCCGCGTCGTCGCTGTCGAAAGCTGAAACGTACCAGCGACTGGCGATGTCGTCATAGAGGACGTAAGGATCGCCGCCCGACCCAGCCCCGAAGAGCGCGCTGAGCGGTTCGTCGAGCAGGACCGAGGCTGTGGCTTTGTCGAACACTCGTAGCTGAACGTTCACCGTTTCGACGACGAAGCCATTTCCCACCGCGCGGCATTCGTGTCCGGTGGCAAGCAGCTACAGTTGGAGCCGAGAAAATCAATCCCATCGAAATTTTGTCCAGTTGACAGCAGGGGAGTGCCCAGAGTTTGCGGCAGCGGGAGTGCGCCGACCGGCAACGTCGGGTTTTTGCTGAGTGCAGAGGGTGGCGGACCGACTGGTACACGCGAGGATGTTTGTTGTGCGAGCAAGCTCGCAGAGGCCAGGGCGAGGCCACACGCAAAAGTAGTGGCCAGAATGATTCTGACGAGTAGCGTTTTCATTGTTCTCCCCTTGAGATCGGAAGACGAACCGAGCGGAAGGATTATGGGTCGCGAGACAAGGTGAGTCGACCGTCAAAGTAATGTCAAATTAATCCTTGGAGGTGAGCGTTTTCGTCAATTGACTCCGTCCAGCGCTGGATCGCAGAGGAACCGCGGCTCCGCCGGCGTGCCATCTGCTTCGGAACCAGTAGTCTCGCTGATTTTACGGCTGCCCACCGAGACTCGGGCGCCTCCGGATTCTCCAGGGTTTCTCAGCTAAAAGAGGCAAGGAAGTCCTGGCTAGAAAAAAATAGGAAGGGCCGCGACTTCGGTTGCGCTCTAGCCATCAACTCCTACTGTCGTTCGACGACTGATTGTTGAGTTGCCCGTGATCCGCAAGAGTCCCGGTCGAAAGTACCTAACGTGGAGTGGCGAATTATGCAGGCTCCCTCAATTCGAACAACATTAGTGGGCAGGATGTGGCTCGGGGGGAAAACGGCTCCACCTCTCGGTTGTGGGCGAATAAAAAGCGCAAAATTTGCGTCATCGGAGCGAGTCCCTGCCTGTCTTGCCGCGACCCCAGGACGAGATTGCGGACATCAACTTCCTCCACTTTTTTGGTGTTGTAAGGCGCGTTCTCAAAATAGCGCAAGAGATTACCACAGCAGCAAGGCTTCCAGGACCTGTCAAAAGTTACAGGGACTGGACTGGTACTTCGGAGAGTAATATGTCCGGCGAAATTGTTTCAGTCAGGAAAACCGCCATGCGCCTCAATCCGATGAGATACCCGTGTCCAATCACCACTAGAGTTTGGATGCATCCCTCCTTCTCGCTCGTTTTGATTTGCCTCATGCTCGGTAGTTTCGGTGAAGCACAGATTAGACCGCAGCGAGTTCTCATACTCAACGAGGCGGGTACGGCTTGGCCCGGCATCAATCTAATCGATCAGGGAATTCGTGCGGCCCTCGAAACCTCGCCTCGAGCGCTGGAATTCTATCGTGAGTATCTCGATACGATCCTCTTCCCTGATCTGGCGGACCAGCAACGATTCCGCGAATTCTATATTCGCAAATATCGCGACCGCAGGCCGGACGTGATCATCACCGTCGGTCCGTCCCCCTTGCAGTTTATGGTGGAAACTCATGCCACCGCCTTTCCGGGGGTTCCGGTCGTCTTCTGTTACCCCAATTGGGCTCCTGGTAGCCCCATTCTGGATTCCGACTTTACCGGTGTTGAAAACGAGTTGGCGCCATCTGAAACCATCGAGGCTGCTTTGCGACTGCAACCTGGCACCAACCACATCGTCCTCGTCGAAGGCACATCGTTCCACGATCTCGCGTTCAACCGTCCAATCAAAGACAGCCTGAGAACGTACGAGCAGAAATTGAAGGTTTCATACTTTAGGAATCTGGCCATGCCCGACCTTCTAGAGCGGATGAAGAAGTTGCCCAAACAGACGATCGTCGTCTCAGCCGGTTTCACCCGAGACGCAGCTGGATCCAAATTTACGTCTGGAAAAGCGAGCGCTTTGGTGACCGCTGCCGCGAATTCCCCAGTTTTTACAGTGGTTGACTCCAACTTTGACCATGGGGAAGTTGGCGGAAAGCTCTCGTCCCTCCGGGAGCAAGGGAGGATTGCGGGAGAATTGGCGCTGCGAATACTCAACGGGGAAAAGCCCCAAGACATCCCCAGGGTAAATGCTGGCACAACCTACATGTTCGACTGGCGAGCCCTCAAACGTTGGGGAATGAAGGAGAGCAACCTGCCGCCAGGCAGTCTCGTGCTGCACCGGGAACCAACAGTTTGGGAGTCCTATAAATGGTACATCGTGAGTGGACTTTGTCTTTTGCTCGCGCAGACATCAATAATCGGACTCTTGTGGCAGCGCGACAGAAGAAGAAGAGCCGAAACCGAGTTGGCGATCACCTACGACCGGCTTCGTCTCGCGGTGGAAGCCGGAAAATCCGTGGGTTGGGACTGGGACATAAAGACTGGGCAGGATCGGTGGTTCGGTGACCTCCAAGCCATATTCGGAATTCCCTCGGATTCGTATTCGGGGAAGGTCGAAGATTTTCATCGCCGCGTACACCCCGAGGACAGGGGTCTAGTCGGGCAAGCGGTTACTGCTGCGAGGCAAAACCGCACGCCCTATTTCGCCGAATTTCGAGTTATTCGAGAGGACAAAACGGTCCGTTGGCTGGCCGCTCAGGGTAGATTCTATTACGGAAATAACGGCGTCGCAGAGCGGATGCTGGGAATGGCAGTCGACATTACCGAGCGCCGCCAGGCCGAGATCGCAGTAAGGGAGAGTGAAGAACGCTTTCGCTTGGTCGCCAATACGGCGCCCGTGATGATCTGGATGTCGGGCACCGACAAGATGTGTAACTACTTCAACAAGCCCTGGCTCGACTTTACCGGCCGCGCCTTCGAACAGGAACTCGGCAACGGCTGGGTACAGGGCGTTCACAGCGAAGACCTCGAAGTCTGCCTGAAAACCTACACGCAGGCATTCGACAAGCGAGAACAGTTCGAGATGGAGTACCGACTTCGACGGCACGACGGAGAGTATCGTTGGATCTCAGATATCGGAGTGCCGAGGTTTAATGACGATGGCACCTTCACCGGGTACATCGGATCTTGCATCGACGTGACCGAACGGAAACGGGCATCGGAGGCTCTTTCGACGATCGGTCGCAGGCTGATTGAAGCACACGAGCAAGAGCGGACCTGGATCGGGAGAGAATTGCACGACGACATCAGTCAGCGGCTTGCGATGTTGTCGGTTGAGTTGGACCAATGGGGTCCCGAACC
>Ga0126373_10003097_pt1 | contig 12366 bp, 10 predicted proteins | sample PanSoiMetPlot_11_FD_92545 | JGI IMG/M metagenome (GOLD analysis project Ga0126373, IMG submission 92545) | Tropical forest soil microbial communities from Panama - MetaG Plot_11 | ecosystem: Environmental > Terrestrial > Soil > Tropical forest > Bulk soil | place: Panama | collected 2016-02-17
CTGACCAAGATGAGCAGGCTGCTATATGAGACGCACCTGCCAGCCGACCCGATCCTGGCGCCGCGGTTCGCTACCACCCCGCCCGGTGAGCCAGCACGGCTGGCGGCCTGGCTCGGCGAGGTATTCGGCGGGCCGCCCTATCGCAGCGACCAGCTCGGCGGCCTGCCGCTGGTGGTCGCCCCGGGCGACGGGCCGCCGCTGACCGGCGAACAGCAGGCCCGGTGGGCTGAGCTGGCCGGCCGGGCCGCGCACGACGCCGGCCTGCCAGCCGACCCGGCATTCCGTTCGGCGTTGTCCGCCTACATCCAATACGCTGCCCGGGCCACCGCGCCGGGTCAGCAGCCCGCAACCGCCCAGCCGCATCCGGAGCCAGCGCCGCCTGCCTGGGACTGGGGGCCGGCTGGGCCGCCTGAGCCCGCCTCGCCACCTACGCCTGCTGACCAGGACCAGCAGCAAACGACGCCGCCAGGCCCGGGGGAGACGGTGACCTTCACCGCCCACGTCAAGCCGCTATTCCGCGAGCGCGACCGGCAGTCCATGAGCTTCGCCTTCGACCTATGGTCGGCCCAGGACGTGCGCGCGCACGCCGCAAGCATACTCCGGCGGCTGCGCGATGGGTCCATGCCCTGCGATGGCGCCTGGCCAGCCGACCAGGTCGAGGTCTTCCAGCGCTGGATGAACACCGGCATGCAGCCATGACCCAGCAGAAGATCGCGACAACTAAGGAACGGCTGCGATGCGTCGATTGTGAAACGCTCACAAGCGCGCCGGACGGCGGATCCGGCGAGCACCCGGGCCTGCTGTTGGGCCACTGGCAGGCGTGCTCAGGCGCTGCCGGTGATGAGGAGGACACCTCGTGAGAGGCGAACCTCGCCATCGTGGAGCCGGGCGCGCAGTGCTGTCTCGATGGCGGTGAGCGCTCGCAGACGAGTCTGGTCGTCGGCCTCCCGAAGCGCCTGGCGGATCCGGCCCGTCCGGACGCTGGTCAGGGCGACCCCAGGGATCCGGTCCTCACTGATCACCCTGTAATCAGCGTGGGGGGTAATCACGATGGAGCCGAACCCGGCCGCGCCCAGGACCGCGTGGACCCGGGCCGGATCGGCCAGCGAAAGCGAACCCGGCTCGTCCGGGCTGGGCATTGGCGGCAGCGTCCCAATCACCTCCGCTACCGCCGCCGCCGGGACGAGCATCCAGTCGTTGTCGAACACGTCCTGCCAGCAGACGAACGACAGCGCTCCGCCCGGCCGCAGCGCCCCGCGGATGTTTGCGAAGGCGGCCACCGGGTCGGAGAAGAACATCACACCAAAGCGGGAGTACGCCGCGTCGAACCGCGCCTGACCGAAATCATGCACCTGAGCGTCAGCGTGCACGAACTCGATGTTCTCGGCGCCAAGCCGCGCCGCCCGATCCCGCCCCCGCGCCAGCATCTCGGCCGAGATGTCAAGCCCGACAACCTTGCCGCCGGGCCCGACCCGAGCCGCCAGCGCCAGCGTCGTCCTACCCGATCCGCAGCCCAAATCGACCACCTGCTGGCCGGGTAGCAGCCCCAGGCGATCTATGGCCAGCTTCCCCGGTGGCCCACCCACCTCCTCTAGCTGATCTTCCAGCTCAAGCCACGTCGGTGCCAGCTCGGACCAGAACTCGGCTTGCTCGACGTTGGCGCAAGCCGCAACCGGATCCCTCCCGTCCATAAGCACAGTATGGCCGGGACCGCCGCCCGGATCTGAGCCCGAGCGTGCCGTAGCCAGCTTCGCCGTGGACCCGGAGCGTAGCCTGGTGCTGTACCAGGGGGCAGCGAAGAACATGTCCAGCCAAAGCGGCGCGCGTCTGGTGAAGTCGCGGAAGATTGTTGTGCGGGCGCTCCGGCCACGCCAGGTCGCCATCTGCCGGGAAGCGATGTCGGCGATCGCGCACATGCCGCTAGACCGGATCGCCGACCCGCAGCACGCAGATCTGGTGGCCGGCTTCGTCGGCCCGTATCCCGGTCTAGTGATGAGCCCGCTGATGGGAGTTCCGTTCTCGGACACCGTGGAGCTTGACCAGTGGGCTACCACCATCAACGAGATAGGCAACCACTCCCGGTACGACGACCGCATTCCGGTCATCGAGGCAGCGTGGCAGTCGACGGAGGACTACCTAGCGCAGCTGCTGGGTGCCCCGAACGTCGTTGAGCTAAATGAGGACGGCAAGTCCCGCGTGCTGCAGGAGGAGATCGATCCGGCCTTTGCCGAGGAGGCGCGAACCGCCGAGCTGCTGTGCCCCGAAGAGGCCTTCACCATCATCGAGTGAAGGCGCCCCGCACCATCCCCACTAGGATTGCCGATGGCCGACGAGCGGCGTGCATTTTCCGCACCGACGCCAGCGCGTTCAGCGGGTGACCCGCAGGCTGAGGTGCCAGCGTGGGCGTCTGGGCCGTCCGATGCCCGGGTCAGGGAACTCGCCGCCAAGCCGCTCGACGTTCAGCGGCGGCACCACCCGGGTCAGTGGGTCTCGGCCGCCATTGTGATCGGGTTCGTCGCCTGGCTGGTCAAGACCTTGGCGGAGAACAAGCTGATCAGCTGGTCCACCGTCGGTCACTACCTGTTCTCCCCGGACATCCTGCATGGGCTGCTCGGCACGCTCGAGCTCACCGGGGTCAGCATGGCCCTGGCGATTGTGCTCGGCTTCATACTCGCGGCTCTTGGCGCCTCGACCAACCCCGTCCTCGTCTGGTTCGTCCGGGGTTACGTGTGGATCTTCCGTGGCGTCCCGCTGATTGTGCAGCTCCTCGCCTGGTACAACCTGGCCCTGGTGTTCCCGGTGCTGGCCATCGGATTGCCGTTCACCAGCTGGCACTTGCAGAGCGCCACCAACACGGTGGTCACCCCATTCATGGCCGCGATCTTGGGTCTCGGCCTGCACGAGGCCGCGTACATGGCTGAGATCGTCCGGGCAGGGCTTGTCGCGGTGCCTCATGGTCAGACCGAGGCCGCACTGAGCGTCGGCCTGACCCGGCGGCAGGCTGTTCGGACGGTCGTGTTGCCGCAGACTCTCCGGGTGATCGTGCCGCCGACCGGCAACCAGCTGGTTGGCCTGCTGAAGGCCTCGGCGCTGGTCTACGTCATTGGCGGCGTCGAGCTGCTAACCACAGCCCAGCGGATCTACTCGGTGAACTTTGAGGTCATGGCGCTGCTCATCGTGGCATCGATCTGGTATCTCACCGTGGTCTCGGTGCTGACCATCGGTCAGCATTTCCTGGAGCGTCGGCTTGATCGCGACCGCGTCGGCGGCGACCGGTCGGCCGGGCCGGCAGCGAATCCGGACTTGACCGGAATCGATCCCCAGCTGTGAACACCACCACCGCGGGGCCCATGGTCGAGGTCTTGGGCGTGCACAAGAACTTCGGCGGGACCGAGGTGCTCAAAGGCGTTGATCTGCAGGTCGGCGTGGGCGAGGTGATGTGTATCGTCGGGCCGTCCGGATCGGGAAAGAGCACTTTGCTCAGAACGATCAATCGGCTCGAGACGCCCGACCGAGGGCTGGTCCTGGTCGGCGGGGAGATCATCGGTTATGAGCTGAACGGGGACCGGCTGCGGGAGCGCAAGGAAGCCGATATCGCCCAGCAGCGCAGCAGGATGGGCATGGTCTTCCAGCAGTTCAACCTGTTCGGTAACCGGACCGCGCTGGAGAATGTCACGCTCGGCCCGCTGCGCACCGGCCGCGCGAATCGCGCTGCCGCGGAGGCTGAGGCTCGGCGACTGCTGACTCATGTTGGCCTGGAGCATCGGCTGCACGCCTATCCCGGCAGCTTGTCCGGCGGGGAACAGCAGCGAGTCAGCATTGCCAGAGCGCTGGCGATGAAGCCTGACTTGATGCTTTTCGATGAGCCCACCAGTGCGCTGGACCCCGAGCGGGTAGGTGAGGTGCTCGACGTCATGCGTTCCCTAGCGACGGAGGGGCTCACGATGATCGTGGTCACGCATGAGCTCGGCTTCGCCAGAGAGGTTGCTGACACTCTCGTTTTCTTTGAGGACGGACGGGTCGTCGAATTCGGGCCGTGCCGCACGGTTCTTGCCCGGCCAGCCCAGCAACGGACGAAGGACTTCCTTGACCGTGTCTTGTGAGCACGCCCGGCCGGCGGACGGCTTGCTCCCGCAGACGCGGCACGTTCTGAAATGAGGAAGCAATAATGAGAATACGACCACCTGGCATCGGTTTCCTGACCCTGGGTGCCGCATTGGCGGTCACGATCGCCGCCTGCAGTTCCAGCAGCAGCCCGACCTCCTCAGCGGCGGGGACGACAGCACATAGTTCGGCTCCGTTCTACAAGGATCTGCCGCCATCCATTCAGAAGGCCGGCGTGTTGACCGTGGGTACCTCGGTGGCATTCCCGCCCTACGACTACAACACCGCAGGGTCCAACACTGTCATCGGATTCGAGCCTGACCTGGACAAAGCGATGGCCTCGCTGCTCGGGGTGAAGGTCCACTTCGTTGTCGTGGGATTTCCGGAGTTGATTCCGGGCGTGCAAGACAAGCGCTTCAGTGTTGCCGTCGACGGCATTTCGGACAGCAAGGCCCGGGAGAAGGTGGTCAACTTCGTGGACTACACGAACGTTGGCAACGTAATTCTGGCACCGACGGCGAAAGCCGCTGGGGTGACCAACCTCCTCGATATTTGCGGGCATACGCTCGCTTATGCCACTGGCACCTTCGGACAGCAACTCGCGAATGACGTCACGACGCTGTGCGTGAAGGCGCACAAGCCAGCGCCTACCAAGACCGCCTACCCGGACGCGCCCTCGATCCAGCTGGCCCTTGAATCCGGACGGATCTCGTACGAGATCGAAGACACCGCGACCGGAGGTTATGACGCCAAGGCGTCCAAGGGCAGGATCTCTGCGATTGCGCTGCCCGCATCCCAAGCCACGGGGGACTTCGCGTCCGGCTTGGAAGGTGTCGTGGTGGCGAAGGGCCAGACGCAGCTCGCGAAAGCGATCCAGGGCGCACTGACAAGGATGGTCCAGGACGGCACGTACATATCGATCCTGCAAAAGTGGGGCGTCCAAGGACTGGCGGTCAAGAAGATCACGTACGACACACCCAGCTTCTGACGAACGGCCGCGAGTACCACCTATGACGACCACCAAGAACCCGATCACTCGGAGCTCCGGCAACGTCAGCGTGTCCAGCCTGTGGTACACCCTGTGCCCCGGTCCAGACGGCGTCGAGCGTAGCGATTACCGGCGGCTGGCTGGCCCGCGAGTTCGAGGCCGATCAGATCGCGATCCGTGAGGAATGGGCGCAGGCTGCCCTGTGCGCCCCAGACTGTTACGGACCTTCGCCCGCGATAGCCGATGATCCGCTGGACAACCTGCAGAATCGAAGCGACTTCCTCCATGCGCGCGGGTTCATCCCGCGACCGGTGGATGTGCGAGAGTGGCTGGACCCAGGTCCACTGCGTGGCGCCCTGGCCCGCTACACCGAGCAGGACAGCCAGGAGAGGAAGAACTGATCATGACGGCGCCCGAGCCGACAGGCCAGCCACGTGTGGGCCGGTCCCCCCTCTACAGGGAGGACTGGGAGTACATAGACAAGACCGACCTCTGCCAGTTCACACGCGCGGACTATGCGATGCTGCAGGCGCAGCGCACGGTGTATGACGCCGAGCGTCAGGCGGTGGCGGTCCTGGCGCTGCTCACCGCCGGAGAGCACGAGGCGACCTTCGGCTACCAGATCAACAACTACCAGCACTGCTAGCAGGCCGCGACGATGCTGCACGCCGATGGTTACGACGAGGAGACCATCGTGGTCGGGCTGCTGCACGACGTCGGATTCCTGGCCTGCCCGGACCGGCACGGCGCCTTCGCCGCAGAGCTGCTCGGCGGATATATCTCGGACGAGAACTACTGGATGCTGCGCCACCATCAGGCATTCGCGACGTTCGCTCCGGTCGATGACGACGAGCCAGACGGGGAATCTCCCTGACATCGCTGGCGCAACCATCCGAATGCGGCCTGGACGCACACGTTCGTCTGCCATTACGACCAGAACGCGGTCGATCCCTCTTATGGCAACCGCCCGCTGGAGTTCTTCGAACCAATGGTTCGGAGGATCTTCAGCCGCAGCCCGAAGCCGCTGCGCATCGATTAGTGATTCGCTACGTGCCGTTACTGGAGCAGGCCGAGCGCGCGGGCGCGGGCGACGGCCTGGGTGCGGTTAGCGGCGCCGAGCTTGGCCAGGATATGGCTGACGTGTTTTTTGACCGTCTCCAGCGCCACCACCAGTTCGCTGGCGATCTGCTGGTTCGAGATGCCAGCGGCCAGCAGCGCCAGCACCTGCAGCTCCCGGTCGGTCAGCGGCTCGGCCAGCGCCGGCGCCGCCACCTCGGCCGTCGGTACCGGCTGGGGCGAGACGGCGCGGGCATCGCGCGGTCCGAATGCCGCCTGGAGGCGGCGCAGATACGCCAGCGGGACGCCGGGCGCCGCAGACTTATCACCGCTGCGCTGGCTCGCGATGAGCTGGTCCAGCACGGCGGCCAGCGGCGCGCCCTCATCAGCGAACACACGCAAATAACCCTCGCGCCAGGCTAGTGTCAGCGCCCCGCCCAGCGCGGCCACCGCGCCAGCCTCCTGGCCGCAGGCCGCCAGCACTACCGCGGTGACCGCCCCGATCTCGATCAGGCTGCCGGTGCGCGCCTGCGCCGCCGCCGCGGCGTGCAGCCGCTCTAGCAGCGGGACCGCCTGCTCCGGCTGGCCTTGGGCGGTCAGCAGCCGGGCCAGCAGCAGGTACTCACGCTCGCGCGGGTAGGACGGCTGGTCACCGGGGTCCAGGCCGCGCCCCGCGGCCCAGCTGACGGCCTGGGCGAGCTGGCCTTGGGCGAGCAGCAGCCGCACCCGGTCCGCGCCGGCCGGGTTGACCGGGTCGGCCACGTCGGGGCTGGGCTCCGTCTCCTCGGCCTCGCTGATCGCTTCGCTGGCGGCGGCCTGGTCGCCCAGGGCCAGCTGGATCGACGCGAGGAGGACCAGGCCTTCGGCCAGCTGCCGGGACGTGATCACCGACCACCCCCGGGCGAGCTCACGGCAGCCCGCCAAACCCTTGGTTGCATGCTCCAGAGCACTGGCCAGGTCGTCTTGCTCATACAGCACCGCGGCCACACCTGCGTGTGCCAAGCCCAAGGCCGGCTGGGCGGGGCCCTCGGCTTGGGTGCCGGCGGCCAAGGCCTGGCGGGAGCTGGCCAGTGCCGCGCGCAGCCGGCCCTGGGCGCGCAGGACCTTGCCATATTCCCAGTACACGGCCATGGCCAGAACCTCACCAGTCGGCCGTGCGGCGGCGGCGAGTTTGGCCAGCGCGGGCTCGGCCTCGCCGAGCTCACCGTTGAGCCAGGACGCCCGGGCCAGGTTCCACTCGGCGTGGAACCGCAGCCCACTCTCCCCGGCAGGCAGGCGGGCCAGCACCTGCCGCGCGAACCGGATAGTGCCCTCGGCGTCGCCGCGCAGGCGGGCGAGGTTGGCCCGCAGGGCCATCAGCGTCCCCGGGAGATCCGCCGGGAGCCAGCCCGACTCCCCACCGGCCGTCGCTTCCTCCCCCGTGGTCTCCTCGGCCGACTCGCCAGCCCGGTCGGCGGCCAGGGCCGCGTCGGCGGCGTCAAGCCATCGCTCGAGCTCGCCGGCTTGGTCGGCCATGATCGCTTGGATCGCCCGCACCGCGCACAGCCGCGGCCGGGCGCGGATCTGCTCGCTGGGCAAGGCGTCCAGCCACCGGGTCACCGTCGCCCCCTCACCCCAGGCCAGCCTCGCCCCAAAGTGCCGCTCCACCAGCCGGGCCGCCCACGCGGTGTCCCCGGCGGCCAGCGCATGCCGCACGGCGTCGTCGACAAGCGCCCGCTGCTCATACCAGGCCGCGGCGGCGCGATGCAGCCCGGACAGCCGCTCCGGCTGCTCCTGGCCGAGGCGGGCGCGCAGCAGGTCGGCGAACAGCGGGTGGTAGCGCCACCAGCCGCGCACCTCATCCAGCGGGCTCAAGAACAAGTTGGCCCGCTCGATCATCTCCAGCAGCCGCTGGCTGCCCCCGCGGCCGGTGACCGCATCACACAACGCGCCGCACAGCCGGTCCAGGACCGACGTCTCCAGCAAGAAGGCCCGCACTGGCTCCGCCTGGCGGTCCAGCACTTCCTCCGCCAGGTAATCCAGCACATAACGATGGCTGCCCGAAAAGCTTGCGATGAAGCCGGCCGGATCCGCATGCCCCCGCAGCGACAACCCAGCCAGCTGGAGCCCGGCCGCCCAGCCCTCGGTGCGGGCCTCCAGCGCCGCCACCGCGTCCTCAGGCAGACCCGGCCCGGCCGCTTCACGCAGTAGCGCGGCGGCCTCTTCCTGGGTGAAGCGCAGCTGGTCCGCGCGCAACTCGGCGAGCTCGCCGCAGGCCCGCATCCGGGCCAGCGGCAGCGGTGGATCGGCGCGGCTGGCCACCGCCAGCCGCAGCTCAGTCGGCAGGTGCTCCAGCAGGAACGCTACCGACTCGTGCACCGTAGGCGCTTCGATCAGGTGATAGTCATCCAGGACCAGCACCAGCTCACCCGGCGCCGCGGCCAGCTCGTTGACCAGTGCGGTCACCACCGCCTCCAGCGAGCGACGCGGCGGCGGGCCGAGCAGATGAGTGAGCCGCTGCTGGGCGCCTGCTCGTGCGCTCTCCAGCGCGGCGGCGACGTGCCGCCAGAACCGCACCGGGTCGTTGTCGGCGCCGTCCAGCGACAGCCATGCCACCGGTCGGCCGGTGCGTCGCGCCCAGTCGGCCAGCAGCGCCGTCTTGCCGAACCCGGCGGGGGCGCACACCACGGTCAGCTCGCCGGCCAGCGCCTCGGTCAGCCGGTCCACCAGCCGCGTTCGGGGCACCAGGCCCTGACGCGCACGCGGGATGTGCAGCTTGGTCGCCAGCAGTGCGTCCAGCCCCGCCGCGCTACTTGTGGGCGCGGTCGGCGCGGACGGTTCACCCATGGGCACGCACCCACCCCACCAGGAGATCTGCCTGCATGCCGATTGTAGAGCGCCCCGCCCAGCCCGGCATGCCTGGAAGCGGTGCCTCGCCTGCTCGGGTAACCCAATAACCGAACCACCATCTTCGTCATCCCCATAGGCATCGGCACTGATCGCCGGCCGGGCTCTGGCGTACTGCACCCGTGACTTCCTCCTGCCGCCTGGTGAGCTCAGTCAGGGTGATACCGGGCCATCGGCTAGGTGATGCGGCCGTGGGTTCCGCGCGGGTGTCCTGCTTGGCAGGCTGTGGGCACCTCCTCGCCGGGCAGCATGTGGCCGTTGCCCCCGCCCACGATCACAAGGTCATAGTCATAGACGGTCAAGTCCTGGCATCCTTCCAGGTTTCTTTCACCTATCGGAGTAGGGCCTATCGGAGTAGGGCCTCATGCCGAACAGGAACCGGGTGAGCTTATAGCGGCGGATCGCCAGTTCGTAGATTGCGAGGGTGGTGGTGAAGGACAGCACCACCAGGGCCGGGTATTTGGCCAGGACCGGAGCCTGCCAGCGGACGATGATCCACGCGATCGCCACAATGGCGGGCTCGTGCAGCAGGTAAAACGGCAGCACGGCCTCGTTTCCGTACCTGGCCACGCGCTGCCACCGTGGTTCAAGTGGCTTGACGACCCGGGGATCCTGGTCAGCTGGTGGGTGCCGGCGGCGGGCAGTGAGGGATCCAGCGAACCCCAGAATGGTCACAATCCAGGCCCACCCGGCCATGCCCTGCAATGCGCTCCAGCCTGGCACCGCACCGACGGTGAGGCTGGCCCCAGCTGTGGTGAGGCCAGCGGCCCAGACCAGCAGCCCGGCGGTAGCCGCCAGCGCGATGGCCAGGGCCGTCCAGCGGGTGCGCCGCAACGCTGACTCGAACCGAGGGTCGCCAGCGATTAGGAACCCGTACAAGAACGGGAACACATACGCAAGGCGTTCCCAGCCGCCGGTGTTGACATCGGGGCCGAACACAGCCTCGGTCACCATCATTGGGACGCCGGCTGCGGCCAGCGTAGTTAAAGGATGCCGCCCGGTGAGCCCGGCCAGCCGGTCGACCCGCCGCGCCCCGCGAGGGTCGGCCAGATAATGAAACAATGGCAGCAGCGCCAGTGAGAACACCAGCAGCACGTATAGGAACCACAGGTGGGCCGGGTCGAATGCGGTGCCGCCCGAGGTCCACGACCCGCTCGGCAACAGCCCGCCCGCGATCGCTGGGACGTTCATGAAGCTGAGCCAAAACCGCCAGTAGGACTCGGTGAAGCCGGGCTGGCTCAGCCGCATGAGGTAAAACATCGGCGGCACCAGCAGCACCAAGCCGCTGACGAACGGGACTCCCAGCCGGGCCAGCCGCTCCCGGGCGAACCCGGTGACCGAGCGGGCCCGCATCGCATAGCGCACGCCCATCCCTGAGACCACAAACAACAGCGGCATTCCCCACAGCGACCCCCATACCAGGAAGACGGTGAACCCGACGACGGGCAGGGGATCCTTCACAAACCACGACGCGCCCACAGCGAACACCACCGCCGAGTGGAACACCACCAGCCCGGCCACGACAAAGGCGCGCGTGACATCCAGCTCCGGCCGCCGCGCCGACAGCGACGGCCGGTCACCGGCAGCCGAGCCCCGGGTGATCGCAGGGGTCACCGGGCCGCCCTCCCGGTCGCCAATGGCCTTTCTGTTCATCGTTCATTCCCTGTTCTGCGGCCGCGACAGGCGCCGAGTTGCCCTAGGCGGTCATCTGCTGTCGCAGCCGAGTGGCTTCACTCGTCCTTGCCGCCGTCCCCGACCAGCAACAGGCGGCCGACTCCGGGCTGGCGGCCCGGTTTCATCTCGACGGTACGAGCAGGCCCGGAGGACGGCATCGCTCGAAGGAGGGTGTGGTGGTGGAATCTTCCCGGCACGCGATGTCGCCCGGACCCTGGTTGCTGACCCCAAAGAGGCCTTTCGTCTACCTCCTTCGAGGCAGCCAGCCAGACCACCGGCCCGGTACCGCGCTCGGCAAAGATTCCACCCGCACCGACCCTTCAGAGCGATGCCTTTGGCGGGGGTCGGACCTACCGTCCAGATAAGCAACGCATCCTGCCACGCGGCGCGAGACGGCCAGCCGCACCGGGCCGGACTACGGCAACGGGGACCTTCCCGCGCTGGACGAACGCAACGTGCTGGCATGACCCAGCAGGCCGCGACGAACTGCGGCTCCGGCCGGGCTGACGGCCTTCCGGGATCCCGGCCACCAACTGGCCTTCGCAGGCAACAAAGGAGCTCAGTAATGAAGTACACCGGCAGCAGCAGCATCCCGGATCTCAGCGACGAAGAGTTCCAAGCTGAACGCGCCACCGCCCGGCCCTACACCGCCTGCATCCTCAAAGCCGGACCCAAGTTCGAGATGCCGGGTCCGGACATCACCAGCGGAATCACCAAGATCATCTGGCAGCACGGCAAGCGTAACGTTGCGCTGCACATGGCTGGTCTGCTGCCTGTGGTCTGTCCCATCGCCGACGGAAGCGACGTCGCAGGCATCTGCATCTTCGACGCCAGCATCGAAGACGTGGAAAGGATCTTGTCGGAAGATCCGGGCGTCCAGGCACAGGTTTTCACCTATGAACTTCACCCCACCCGCAGCTTCCCCCTCCCGAGCCGCAAGCGGGCAGCGACCTGATCCCCTGGAGCAGGGCGCCGAGCCCCACCGGCCTCGGTGGCCATATTGCTCGCCGCCTGGCACTGCGCTGCTTGATCCATCTGTCTCTTGAGCCACCCGGCAACCTGGCGAAGGAGTGACAGAGTATGACCACGATCCGGCGCAGCATTGAGCCGGGGCTAGCCCGATGATTCTGTCACGGCACAGTCCTGGCCCGAAACCAGCGAGCCCTGAGGGCCCTACGGATGGATGTGGCATGAAGATCGCGATCATCGGCGCCGGAAGGCTCGGCTCAGCGCTCGGCGGCAGGCTGGCGGCCGCGGGCCACCAGACGGCTCGTGGTTGATGCTGCGTGGCGGGTTGAAGCCGTATCGATTGGTGGCGGATAGGAGGGCTGACCGGGAGGCTCAGGCGGCCTGGCACCGGGTGGCGGCCAGAGTTGGCGGCTAGCGATGTCATCGCCGCCTGAGGGCTGCGCCCCGCGGCCGATAGCTGCTGCTCGCCCGCCGGATCAGCGTGACGCGATGCTCGTGGCAGAATCAGCGCGCTTGCCGGCGCCGCCGAGAAGCTGCCCGCCTGCGCCAGCCCCAATCTCTGGGGCAGATCTGATCGGCGTGCCCTTTGGGATGCGGGTACGGCAGTCTTGTCAGGCCGGGTCTGGCGGGCTGGGCAGGTCGAGAAGTGATCCGACTTCGACGCCGCCGCCGCGGCTCACAAGAGGGCA
>Ga0126373_10003098_pt1 | contig 12365 bp, 14 predicted proteins | sample PanSoiMetPlot_11_FD_92545 | JGI IMG/M metagenome (GOLD analysis project Ga0126373, IMG submission 92545) | Tropical forest soil microbial communities from Panama - MetaG Plot_11 | ecosystem: Environmental > Terrestrial > Soil > Tropical forest > Bulk soil | place: Panama | collected 2016-02-17
GGCACGCTGCTGGCCGGCCCGAACCCAGCTAGCAAGACCATGCTCAAGCACGCTAGCCCGGCACCGCTCCTGGCCTTGATCCTCTTATGACCTGACATATACGGCACCTCCACGGCGGCATTATCCCTAATCGGGGGCGTGATCAGCTAGGGCCCGGCTCGTTATCGGCCAAGCCGTCCCACGGCCGTTTGGCTGGCGCTGCGAGCTGTCCCTCCGGGCAGTGCGCGCGGTAATCGCACCAGGCGCACCAGACACCTGGAGTCGGCGGAAACACCGCGTCGCCTCGCTCGGACGACTCTTGCGGCTCGAACTTCCCATCGGCCGCCGCGCACTCCGCGGCGATGTCCTCGGCCCGGCGAAGCTGGCGGTCGAGCGATTGCTCGGTGTGCTCCCAACCCACGACCTGCGCCGACGGCAGGTGATGAAGTTCGACCTTTGAGCAAGGTCGGCGCAGCACCCGCCCCGCCGCCATCGCGTACAGGGCAAGCGCAAGCGATGACCGCACGTCCTCAGTCGTCGGCGCCGTCCTTCCGGTCTTGTAGTCCACGACGACCAAGTCACGGTCACGCCCGGGAATGCCTGGCTGGACGGACTGACGCGGTGCCATACCGGGCGGAGCAGGCCGGTCATCAAGCCGGTCTATCCGTCCGGAAACCGCGATCAGCTCTGTCTTTGTGGCAACCACCCGCTCGACGCCGACCGGCTCGGCCGCCGGATCCAGCCCGGCCACGTACCGCGCGACCATTGCCCTGGCTCGACTCAGGTACCGGGCGGACTGCTCACCGTCGGAGTAGCCCTCGGCGATCCAGCCGCGCTCGACCAGGTCAGCCGCGGCCTTCGGCACCCGCTCGGCCAGCGGCAGCCGCCACCAGCCGGCTAGCGCGTTGTGGACGGTGGCGCCGAAGCTGTTGTGCGCCCACGGCGGTCCCTTTGGCGGTGAAGGGCGGTCCAGGTACACCATCCGGTACCTGCGCGGGCAGTCGAGCCAGGCGCGAAGGCGGCTCGGTGTGCACGGATAGAGCCGGCGTGGCATGCCTTCAAAACCAAGCTGCGGCACCCTAAGTCACCCGAGCAAGCCCTCCGGCCCGGCGGACACCCACGAGTCGAACCGCCGCTCGACGGCCGCGACGGTCGTCTCCTCGCCATGCCCTGGCAAGATCCTCGTCTGCCCGTCGAGCGTCAGCAGCCCGGCTCCGATCGAGCTGAGCTGCTGCGGGAAGTCAGGGAAGTAATCGCCGTGCGGTACAGGGCCGTCCGCCGTCACGGCGTCCCCGGTGAACACGGCCCCGAGCTCATCGCAGTACAAGCTGACCGAGCCTGAGCTGTGGCCAGGGGTGAAAAGCACTTCTAGTGTGATGTCGGCGATCTCGAAGACTCCGCCATCTTCCATGTCGATATCCGCTTGCGTGCTGCCGTGCGCGTCGCGCCACGGAAGCCGGTCCCCTGGGTGCACGGCGACCGGCGCGTCGTCCCGTTTGGCCACGTCAAAGGCGGCGGCGACGTGCTTGTGGTGACCGTGGGTGCAGATCACCGCGGCGACCTCGCGGTCTCCGACCACTTCGAGCACAGCGCCAGCCGACTCCCCCGGGTCGATCACGATGACCTCGTCGTCATCACCGATGATCCAGGTGTTTACGTCGCCGGCAACCCGATCGATGCGCGCGTCCATGCGAGCCATCGTACGACCCCGGGCTGACCGTATCCCGCTAATGCAGTCCGGCCTTGATCAGCGCTCGTACCGCGTCCACGATCAGCTGCACGGCTATCGCAGAAAGCAGCAGGCCAGCGATCCTGGTGAGAAGCTCGACGCCGGATCGCTTGAGAAGCGCGAGCACGACGCCTGAGAACCTCATCGCGAGCCAGAGCAGGATGACGACGGCGACGATCGCGCCGGAGAAGGCTATCCCGGCGCCGACCGAAGTGATCCGCTGGACGAACAGCATGGTCGCTACGATCGCGCCTGGCCCGGCCAGAAGCGGCGTGCCGAGCGGCACGAAGGCCACGTTGGCCTGCGCCTGCTCGAGTTCGTTCGGCTCTGCTGCCTTACCGGTCAGCAACTCGAGCGCGACCAGGAGCAGCAACAGCCCGCCTGCCGCCTGCAGCGACGGCAGCTCGACACCCAGGTACGAAAGGATCGAGCGGCCGAAGGCGGCGAACGCCACGATCACACCGAACGCGACCACTGCCGCCTGCCAGGCCAGCCGGTTCCGCTCTGGCTTGGGGCGGCTCGCGGTCATTCCGAGGAAGACCGGCACCACGCCGGGCGGATCGGTGATCACCAGCAGGGTGACGAACGCTTCCCAGAAGAACTTGATGTCGGAGACGAGTTCGGTCACGTCGTGATCACCGAGGCGCCGGTCGCGCCTGTTAGCAGACGCTCGAAGGCATCGGCGCCGGTCGACTCCGTGCCGATCCTGTCGCCCGTGATCTCGCCGTGGTCGTCGCTGCCGCCGGTGGCTACCAGGCCGAGTTTGGTTACTAGACCGGCGAGCTGCTTTCTTTCTGCCTCGGAATGATCGGGATGAGCCACCTCGACACCGGCGAGCCCGACGGTGGTCAGCTCCGTGATCAGGTCTTCAGGGACCAGCCAGCCTCGGGTCTCGGCGAAGGGGTGCGCGAGCACGCAGACCCCGCCGGCGGCGCCGACGACCCGCACGGCCTGCGCCGGGTCGAGCGCGTACCTGCGCACGTGGGCGCGGCCGCCTGGGCCGATCCACTCGGGCGTGAACGCTTCATCGAATGAGTCGACGACGCCGGCCGCCATCATCGCCCGTGCGATGTGCGGCCGGCCGATCACGCCGTTCCCTGCGATCGCGGTCACCTGCTCCCAGGTCACACCGGTGCCGAGCTCGGCCAGCTTGGCCACCATCTCGCGGGCGCGGTCGATCCGGCTGTCCCTGATCGCCTGGGTCTGGGCCGCCAGCTCAGGGTGGTCAGGGTCGAACAGGTAGGCAAGCAAGTGCACGCTGTGACCATTGCGGCGGCAGGAAAGCTCCATGCCAGGAACAAGGATCAGCCCGCTTGGGAGCCCGTCAGCGGCCTCGGCGATCCCGGCGACCGTGTCGTGGTCGGTGAGGGCGATCGCGTCAAGGCCAGCCGCCCCGCCGCGGCGCATTACCTCAGCTGGCGGCCTTGTGCCGTCGGAGGCTGAGCTGTGGGAGTGCAGATCGGCGCGCACGCGCTGACTCTAGCGGCTGCCGCGCGAGATTTCTGATTAGCCCTAGCCCGGTAGCCGGGGTGAGCGCGCGCCGAACGGCAGGTCGAGGTCCTGGCCCGGGTCGCGCAGGTCACGTAGCGGCAGCGACTCGACGAGCAGGGTGCCTGCGGTGTCAGGCCAGAGCAGTATCCACAGCCAGCCGCCCATCACCTCGCCCACGAACGCTGCCCGGCCAGGTGAATCTACATGCCACAGCGGAAGTTCATGGTTGCCGAACTCGATCTGCGCGGTAGGTGACCCGTCAGGGAATCCGTCGCCAGGATCTGGGCCTTCCAGGCCGGCGCAGTAGGCGCCGAGGCCGACCCCGATCTCCTCACTGATCAGCAGCATCTCCCCTGGGCCGCCGACCGGATTGGGTCCGGAAAGCGCGACCGCGCAGCCCCTGGTACCGCTCCGCTCATCGCCGACCGCGGCGAATCCGGTGAGCAGCCACCCGTCAGGCAGAGGCCACGGCAGCATGACTGGAACTGCCGCGTTGCGCAGCAAGCCTGCCAGGCCCTCAGGCGAAAGGCTCCGGACCTGCCTGAGCGGGTAGATGTCGCCGTGGTTGGCGCACCGCCAGCTGCTCGACCAAGCGCTGGGCGCGGTAGCGGCGGCACCGCATCTAGGACAAGTTAGATCCATCGCCGCCATGTACGCATCCGTCAACGTCTTGCAGCCTCACCGCAGCCTCACTCCAATTACGATGCTCTGCGCGCACGATCCGTAAACCGCGCACGATCCGCAGAGTCCGGCCGGAGCGATACTTAACGGGGCGTCAGCCGGGCCGGCTGAGGTTGGTGGTCCTGCGCAGCCCGGCGGCTCTGCCTCGAGCGGCCGCCACCAGGGCGAGCTTGCGAGAAGCCTCGTCGATCATCTCACCGTCGAGCATGACCGCACCGCGATGGTCGTTCGCAGTCGCCTGGGCGTAGGCGTCGATTATCTGCTCGGCCCGGTCGTAGGAGACCTGATCCGGTGCGAAGGCGGCGTTGACAGGGTCAATCTGGCTGGGATGGACCACCCACTTGCCGTCATAACCGAGCGAGGCCACGCTGGCTGACTGCGCGACGAGTCCGTCGACGTCGCCGATGGACGCGTAGGGCCCGTCGATTGCCTGCAGGCCAGCCGCCCGCGCGGCGACCAGGATCTGCATGTGGGCGTAGTGAAACGCGTCACCGCCAGCGTAGGCGTCAGGCTGAGCGCCGACCGTCAGCGAGCGCATCCCCACGCTGGCCATAAAGTCGGCCGGACCGAAGACCAGCGCGGAGAGCCGGGCGGACGAGGTGGCGATGGTGTCGACGGCAGCTAGCCCGGCGGCATCTTCGATCTGTGCCTCGATCGCGATATTCCCTGGCGGCAGGTCCGCCGCCTGCTCGACCTGATCGAGCAGCAGGTCAAGCCAGATCACCTGGGCCGGCGCCGACACCGTGGGAAGCACGATCGAGTCAAGGCTTGAGCCAGATCGCTCCACCACCTCGATCACGTCTTTGTAGGCCCACTGGGTGGCTGCACCGTTGATCCTGACCGCGCGCAGCGGCGCTGACCAGGGGCCGGCCCGCAGGGCCGCCGCGATCAGCGTCCTTGCGTGCTCCTTGGCGGCCGGCGCCACAGCGTCTTCGAGGTCGAGTATGACTTCGTCGGCGGCGAGCCCTCTGGCCTTGGCGATGAAGCGCTCGCTGCTGCCCGGCACCGTCAGGCACGACCGTCTAGGTCGCAACTCGCCCGTCATGGCTCGATGATCCCACCCTTGCCGATGGCAACTAACATGGGCGCATGTCCACGACATCGTTGCCAGATGGGCAGGTCACCGCGCCTGGGATAGGCGCCGCCAGCACCGTGCCGACCGTCGATCAGGTGATGGCAGCGCTGGCAGGCGTCAAAGACCCCGAGATCCACCGCCCCATCACCGAGCTTGGCATGGTCAAGAACGTCGACATCGGCGCCGATGGCGCGGTCAGGGTCGACGTCTACCTGACAGTCTCTGGCTGTCCGATGCGCGACACCATCACGCGCGAGGTGAGCGGCGCCGTGGCCAAGCTCAGCGGCGTACGCAGCGTGCAGGTCGAACTTGACGTGATGAGCGATGATCAGCGCCGCGAGTTGCAAGGCAAGCTGCGGGGCGGCAAGCCGGAAAGGGAGGTCCCGTTCGCCAGCCCGACGTCGCTGACGAAGGTTTACGCGATCGCGAGCGGCAAGGGCGGCGTGGGCAAGTCGTCGGTTACCGTCAATCTGGCGGCCGCGCTCGCCGCCTCCGGGCAGAAGGTGGGCTTGCTCGACGCCGACATATACGGGCATTCGGTGCCGCGCATGCTTGGCGTGACCGCCCGGCCCACCCAGGTCGAGCAGATGATCATGCCGCCGGTCGCACACGGGGTCAAGGCAATCTCGAGCGGGATGCTCAAGAAGGGCAACGAGCCGCTACCGCTTCGCGGCCCGATCCTGCACCGGCTGCTACAGCAGTTCCTTGCCGACGTGTACTGGGGCGATCTCGACGTACTGCTGCTCGACCTGCCGCCAGGCACCGGCGACGTCGCGATCTCGGCAGGGCACCTGGTGCCGGGCGCCGAGCTGATCGTCGTGACCACACCGCAGATGGCCTCGGCCGAGGTCGCCGAGCGCGCCGGCTCCCTCGCTACCCAGCTGCACCAGCGCGTGGTCGGGGTGATCGAGAACATGGCCTACCTGCCATGCCCGCACTGCGATGAGCGGATCGAAGTGTTCGGCAAGGGCGGCGGCGAAGCCGTGGCGCGAGCGCTGAGCCGCCTGACCGGCACCAACGTGCCGGTGCTGGGCGAGGTCCCCATCGACCTGCGCCTGCGCGAGGCGGGCGATGATGGCACGCCACTCGTGCTCGCCGATCCCAGCACGCCGGGCGCCGCCGCGCTGATTTCGATCGCTCAGCAGATCGGCAGCCGGTCACGGAGCCTGGTAGGCCGCCAGCTCGGCGTCACCCCGGTCTAGGGGCCGGGGGCCCCGCGAGCTGCGAGGCCCGAGGCGAGCGGGGAAATTAGGTCGCGTCGGCGTCGAAGGGCGGCGAGTCGTGCACTATCAGCGACGACGGGTCCCTGCCACCCAGGCCGTTTGCCGAGTCAAGCTCCGTCAGCCCCGGGCCGCCAGGACCAGCCCAGCGGAAGTCGTCGTCGTCGAACTCGTCCATCAGGTGCTTGCGCACGAAGGCGCGCGGGTTGAGGTCGTTCAGGTCGAAGTCACGGAACTCGGGCCCGAGCTGCTCGCTCAGGTCGGACTTGGCGTTTTCGGCTAGGCGGCGCAGGTCGCGCAGGGCCTTGCCAGCCTGAGCGGCGATCTTAGGCAACTGCTCCGGCCCGAAGATCACGAGCCCGACGATCGCCAGGAAAAGGAGCTTGGTGAGATTCAAGTCAAACAAGCTGGCCTCGCACTCCCGGGCTGGTGACCTCGCCACTGTAGGTCCGCGACCTCTACAGTATCGCGACGCCCGCACCACGGCCTAATGTCCGCTGTCCTCTGCTCGGAGCCGGAGGCCATCAGACTGTGACTACGACCTTCCCCCGGGCGTGCCCCTGTTCCTGGTAGGTGATGGCCGCCGGGATTTCTCCGAACGCATAAGTCCGGTCGATAGCCGGCGTGACTTGGCCGCTCTCGATGAGCTGGGTCAGCGTCATCAGGTTCTGCTTGTGCTCGGTGGACCCGGCCACGTTCGCCATGACCATCCTCTGGGACGCCAGCGGCGCCACCGCAAGCGTGGAGAACATGTGACCGGCCGGCTGTAGCCAGCGGCCGGCTGGACCGCCGACTACGACAAGCGTCCCCTTCGGGGTCAGGATCCGTCGGCACCCCGCTGCGGAGCGGGTTCCTGCGATGTCCAGCATCAGGTCGTAGCGCTGCCCGTGGCGGGTGAAGTCCTCGGCGCTGTAGTCGAGGACCTCATCCGCGCCGATCGAGGAGACCAGGTCCAGGTTTCGCGGGCCGCAGACACCGGCGACCTTGGCGCCGAGAGCTCGCGCGATTTGAACGGCGAATGTGCCGACACCACCGGAGGCCCCGTTGACCAGGACCTTCTGGCCGGGCTTGAGCTGGCCCGTATCGCGAAGGCTCAGCAGGGCAGTAACGGCCGCCATGGGCACTGCCGCCGCATGCTCGTAAGACAGGTTCTTCGGTTTCTGTGCCAGCAGGCTTTCCCTGACGGTGACGTACTCGGCGAAGCCGCCGCCCTGCTCCATCAGCGCGAACACGTCATCGCCTGCACGGAACTGCGTCACGTCCTTGCCGGTCGCCTCGACCTGGCCTGCCATGTCGCAGCCGAGAACTCGCAGCCTCGGGCCACGCAGCCCCATGCCGCCAGGCATCAGGCGTGCGAAGTAGGGCTCGCCCCTCATGAAGTGCCAGTCGTACGGGTTGACGGAGGTGGCGCGCACCCGCACCAGCACCTCATCGTCGGCGGGCACCGGCGTCTCGGTGTCGGTGAGTTCCAAGACCTCGGGCGAGCCGTACCTGGGCAAGACAAATGCCTTCATCGTCGTTCCCTCGTTCGCTTCCAGATGTCGGGCTGCTCGGCGAACACGCTGCCTTACGCCATAAGTTTTACGCTGTAAGATTATTCGTACAGCGTAAGATTGTCAAGGGACAGCGTTTCGACCCGCGCATGCTGGTTCGCGGCGAGATGCGCCCGCAGCCCGGCTTACCTCCTACGATCGGGTGCGGAGGAGGGTTGATGCAGGTGGCCACCCCAGCCGAGTCCAGGCCGACGACCCGCACACCACTGAGCAGGGAGCGGGTGCTGCGGGCCGCGGTCAAGATTGCCGACGACGGCGGCACCGAGTCGCTCACGATGCGCCGCATCGCGGAAGAACTCGGCGCCGAGGCTATGTCGCTCTACTACCACGTGGCCAATAAGGAAGACATCCTGAGCGGGATGGTCGACGTCATCGCAAGTGAGATCAACGACGTCGTTGACCGCATCGAGGCGCCATCCAAGGGATCGGCGTGGAAATCCGCCGCGCGCCTGCGGATCGTGTCCGCTCGACAGGTTCTCCTTAGGCACCCATGGGCGCCGGGGCTCTTCGAGACACGTTCCAGCACAAGCATGGCCATTATCCGGTACTACGAAGGCCTGCTCGGGCTGATGCGAGACGGTGGTTTCTCCAACGACCTGGCTCACCATGCGCTGCACGCACTGGGCAGCCGGGCGCTAGGTTTCGCGCAGGAGCTATTTGATCCCGGCGACGGGGTTAGCGGCGAGGATGCCACGGCCGCGCTCCAGAGCATGGCCGGCCAGTTCCCCCACCTCACCGGCATGCTCATGGAAGTCGCCCATGACGACCCAGACTCCACTCTGGGCTGGTGCGACGACCAGACCGAGTTCGAGTTCGCGCTCGATCTGATCCTCGACGGCCTCGACAGAATCCGGCAGAAGGCCTGACACCGCAGGTGCACTGGCGGCACCCGCCGTCAGCCGAAGGGGTTGAACCAGGAGGCGATGCGCTCCAAGCCCCGGCCGACTCGCTGCCAGAGCCCTAGGTCGCGGTCGTGCGGCAACTGCGCGACGATCAGATCGACCGAGGCGGGCGGCGCGTCCGAGATCACGGTGTAGACGACGCCGTCGGCTGACCAGGCCAGGCTGCGGTGATCCGGCTCGCTCGAGTACACGGGCAGGCCGCGCACCTGGGCGGCGCGCCAGCCAGGCAGCGCCCCAACGAGCTGACCTCGCTGCATGAACACCGAGACGACCGACAGCCCGTCCGAGTACGACGCGTCGACGACGACGCCCGACTTAGCCTGGTCGCGACTGACACCGACCAGCGACATGTCGCCGTCGACCCTTGACGGCAGCGGCCAGCCCTCCTGGCGCAGGCTTGGCAGCGCTGCCATACGAGCCGCATCGGCGCTCCACGCCTGAGCCGCCTGCGATGGGGCCGGTCCTGGCGCGGGCTGCCCGACGCTCAGGTTGATGAACGCACCTTCGTTGACGAGGTTCCCGCCCTCGTCGAACATCTCCCTGCGCAGCGGCAGGCCGGTGACACTGTCGAGCCAGTACCGCGCGGCGAGGCTGCCGTCGTGCCTGCGCACCTCGACGATCCTTGCGACTCGGCCGGCCGCGGTCCCCGCGCCCGAGTACTCGATCAGGAAGTTGGCGCGCAGCAGGCTGAACATCCACGGAGAAACGCTGAGCACGCCCGCGGTCGCATGCCCGGCACGCGGTGTTCCCGACCGGCCGATGGGCGTTAGCGCTGGGTCCCCCGCCCCGTCGCGGGCGCCATCAGAGACCTCAGGCTCGCCAGACTTGTGCCAGACGCCGATCATGTAGGCGGTCGAGTCACCGGCTCCCCACCAGGCCACCATCTGGACACCGGTGTAGGAAACGGTGTTGCAGGCGGCCACGGCGGCGGCCATCAGCGTCACGCCGCGACGGATGCTTGTAGCCGGTGCCTGGCCAGCCGTGCGCAGATGCGCGCTCGATGCCCTGCTGGCGAGAGTCTTTCTCGGCACGTAGCTGCCGGTCTCTGGGCTCACCGCGCCGGCCACTATGACGAGGACGGCGATCGAGCCAAGCGCCAGCCCTGCTATCAGGACACTGAGTCGGACGCGCCGCCAGTAGAACCACAGCATGGCGGTTACTTGGAGCTGTGGTGCCGCCGCACTTTCGCGTGCGCGGGCCTGGACGTCTTGGGCTTGTGCGCCTTCGGCAGCAGCGATTGGACCAGCACCGCGCCGGTAGCAGGCTTCTGGCCGGTGTCGTAACTGTGCTGTACCCAGTAACTGTCTACCGCCGGACTCACACTGGGTATCGGAGTCGCGCCTGGACCACCGCCGAGCAGGAAGGCGAGCAATCCGACCGCCACCAGCCCGCTGCCAGCGCCTCCCGTCGCGATCCGCCAGCCTGGCCAGACCTGACGTGGCCGGGGCTGCCGCGGCCGCAGGTCAGGTACGGACCGCGGCAGCGGCCATGGTGCCCCGCCCGGCAGGTCAGCCACAAGGTCGGACTCCGACTTGGCGCGTTCGATCAGCCGCCCCGCGATAGCCGCGTCCGCGGCCGAGTCACCCAGAGCGGTCATCCGGCGCTTGAGCGCGCGCAGCGCGTTGGCTTCGCCCCGGCATGCCTCGCACCCGGCCAGGTGATTGAGTACGCGGTCGCGTTCGATGCCCTCGAGTTCGCCGTCGACTTGGGCAGACAGCCACCGCCCTAGGTGGCTCATCGCTAGCTCACCTCGCCGAGCAGCGCGCTACCCGCGCGATCGGTGATCCCGGCCGTGTCAGCCTCCGCTCGCACGCTTCGCTTTGGCCTGCGATGCTCTAGCGCCGCTCGCAGTTGCGCGCGGCCCCGGTGGATGCGAGAGCGCACCGTTCCGAGCTTGACGCCGAGCACGTCAGCAATCTCCTCGTAGGTCAGTCCCTCGATGTCACACAGAACCACAGCTGCCCGGTACTCGGGTGGCAGATCAGCAAGCGCGGCCGAAATATCAAAGTCGAAATGCCGCTCATCGAATGCTTGCGACGGCGTCGGCTCGGCACCACGCAGCCTGGCAGCGGTCTCCTCGCCGAGGCCCTCGAACCTGATTCGCTGACGCCGCCTGGTCATGTCGAGGAAAAGATTCGTGGTGATTCTGTGCAGCCAGCCTTCGAACGTTCCCGGTGTGTAGCTCGGCAGCGACCTGAAGACCCTGACGAAGACCTCCTGCGTCAGGTCCTCGGCGTCGTGACTGTTGCCAGTGAGGCGAAAGGCCAGCCGGTAGACCCGGCCGGAATGCTCGCGCACCACTTCTTCCCAGGTCGGCGGAGTCCAAGGGACGACCTGCTCATTGGCCGAACCGGTCTCGTCAACCGACTCAGTCTGCATCAGCCTCCCCTTGCCCGCTCAAACCCACCGCTGAAACCCGCCACTGAAGTCACCATGAACCAGGGTGTCCTGACTCACGCTGCACACCATCAACGAGCGGGCAGGCCAGCCTGTTCCCGCCTGACGCCGGCTGCCGCTAGGCTGCGGCGCGAGTACATTCATCAATGCTTCCGGAGGTCGCCATCTTCCGCTCAGACGTTACCGAAATCCTTGACGATTTCGCGTCAGAGGACGAGCCGCTGCTGACCGCGCGCAGCAACGCCGAGCGGATGGGCGGAGCCGTCCCAGTGTCAGCGGTTACCGGTGCCGCGCTGCGCTTCCTCGCTGCCGCGATCGGCGCACGCGCGGCCGTGGAGATCGGTACCGGCTATGGGACGTCTGGTATCTGGCTGCTCCGCGGCATGCGGCCAGGCTCGGTCCTGACCAGCGTGGATCTCGAGCCCGAGCACCACGCGATGGCAAAGGCCGTCTTCGCCGCCGCCGGGTTCGGCTCCAACAGGTACCGGCTGATCACCGGCAGAGCGCTCGAAGTGCTGCCTAGATTGGCCGACGGGGCCTACGACCTGGTGTTCTGCGACGCCGATAAGCGTGAGTACCCGGAGTACCTCACCGCAGCGCTGCGACTGCTAAGGTCCGGCGGCATCGTCGCGTTCGACAACGCATTGTGGGCTGACCAAGGTCAGAACGTCGCACATCGCGACCCTGACACTGCGGCAATGGGCGAACTGCTCGACCAGGTCGGCACCGCGGCCAACCTGGTGCCGCTATTGCTGCCCATCGGCTGCGGCATGCTGACCGCGATCAAGCGAGCCAGTTGAGCAGCAACCTGGTGCCGAATCCGGTCGCGCCTGCCGTCACGTCTCCGTCGTCCGACGTACTGCGCGCCGGTCCGGCGATGTCGAGGTGAGCCCACGGACGGCCGCCGACGAAATTACGCAGGAACAACGCCGCGGTGATCGACCCGCCACCTTCGTCACCCGCTGGGACGTTCGCTAGGTCGGCGACGGACGAATCCAGCAGATCCGCGTAGTCGTCGGGCAATGGCATCCGCCACAGCCGGTCGCCGCTCGCCTCGCCCGCGGCCAGCAAACGGTCAGCTAGTTCTTCGCAGGTCGAGTACAACGCCGCCCGGACACCGCCAAGCGCGATCCTTGAGGCGCCGGTGAGCGTCGCGACGTCGACGATCTGATCTGGTGCGAGTTCGGCATCGGCATAGGCGATCGCGTCGGCCAGCACCAGCCGACCTTCCGCGTCTGTGTTACGCACCTCGACGGTCGTACCGCCGTACTGGGTGATGACATCGTCCGGCCGGAACGCCGAGCCGGAAGGAAGGTTCTCGGCAGCGGCGATCAGGCC
>Ga0126373_10003099_pt1 | contig 12365 bp, 16 predicted proteins | sample PanSoiMetPlot_11_FD_92545 | JGI IMG/M metagenome (GOLD analysis project Ga0126373, IMG submission 92545) | Tropical forest soil microbial communities from Panama - MetaG Plot_11 | ecosystem: Environmental > Terrestrial > Soil > Tropical forest > Bulk soil | place: Panama | collected 2016-02-17
ACCGTTCTCGTGCGTTGCTGTTCGGTCAGGAATGGCTTTCCACAGGGCTTTCTTGTCAGACGCTAGTTTCGGGTCCGCTTTCAGAAGGTGATAAGCTTCCACCGCATACCGTCCATTTACGTTTTCGCTTGGAGCACCATGATTTCCAGGAGCACACCTTTCACCAATCCAGCCTCGCATAAGCCAAAGAATGCATCTCGCGGACAGCCCTTCGCTTGAGAAAATGGACTATCAGAATGTTGAGTAACCGCAGAATCCCAAGCAGTCCAGACCGAAAGAGCTTCACCGGAAAGAAAGCGCTTTGTGGCATGCACTGCCGTCCTTCCGTACTGACCCATGTGTAGATTGTAGTTAATCGCGCTAGACTACCGGCAGTGCCGATTGTAGACGGGTTCATCCCTGTCGCTATCCCGCACATCGTAAGCATTTGTCCGCATGAAAATGGTTGGGGCGTGATCATTTATGGTGGGCCGGAAGCCAAGGAATCTGACGGCGGCATAGTAGCCAAGCACTTCGCTCTGAGCATTGACGAAGCAAAATCATGGGCAGCAACGGAACTAGGTCGAAGAACGGGCTGCGTGAACGATCCACCGGAACTGGTCTGGGAGCACTTGGTTTGCAATCCTCCACGGACGTGACAGACGGGCGAGTAGATCACATCCAGCGACAGCGTGGGCAAACTCCGCGAGAAGTTGCGGCCTGCTCTGCGGAGCCTCGGCCTGCCTGTCGGAACCGGCTGGCATTGCTTCCGCCGTCTTCACGCGAGTTTACTTCAGCAAGCTGGAGCCAGCAGCATCGAGGCCATCAAGTTGGTTGGCCACGTGGCGATCACGACCACAGCGGACTACACGATAGTAGGTCAGGCGCGAGAGGCTGAGTTAGTCGGCAGCGTTTGCGAGCGGCTGTTACTGGCCTAGTAATCGTTGGCGGGGTCTCTTGCTACGTCGGGATCTTCATTCACGCCTTCGCGTTGTTTCCGAATGAGCTTGAGTGCCGTCTTTCGGTTGGTTTCCATATATGCCAACCATGTCGTCACGGCCTCAGAATATTGCCGCACGGCGCGATCGTATTCCTGTGCTCGCTGCCGCAGCGCCAGGCTTCCGTCGGGGGAGTAGCCGATGTCTGAGATGAGAGCCAGTGCCTCTTTGTAACCGGCCTTAGCTTCTTGTAGGTGTCGGTCTGCTTGATCTACCGCTACGAGCAAATCCGCTGGCTGTTTGGATCTTGGGACTTCGCGACCAACAAAACAGTTCAGCCACCCGGTGGCTTGCGCCGAGTCTGAGAAGGTCTCGGCAGCCACACCACGATTTGATGCCACTAATGCTCCGAACCCATTGATCAAGGGTGGCTTCCCAACGATAGCGACTTTGAATGCAAGGGGTTTGCTGAATATAGTAATCCGCCATCGTTCGTCCGAGTTCATACCGATCGAAATCGGATAGCTCACCATCCGCGGCGGAAGCATCCACAAGAATCCTGTCCACGCCACAATGCACCGCAGCATCGCAAGTCACGGAACACATCTTTGTCGATTCGCCGAGAGTCACCCGGCCCGTGACCGTGGCCCAAAGCACTCCGTCCCGGAACTCGATAGATAGCTCCATGCTCCCGCCTACTCACTTCGCAGCGTGACAGAATATCATTTGCTAGCGTGATTCACAACGGATGCCTTCCGTCGCCGCGCCAGTTCGAGACATCGATTCAAAAAGTAATACATTTATTCGCCTATAGTTAGCATCTTAAATAACGAGGGGAGATATTTATGCAGATCGCTCGTCCCTCATACGAGGAGATTGAAGGGACAATCGCCAATGCTCGACGACTCGAAGATCACGCCCTGATCTTGTGCGTGACCACTCGGCAGACCATCGCACGTCCGAAAGAGCTAGTGGGTTCTCAGCTCGAACAAAATCGACAACCACGGACTAGCACGACAGCACGTTGCGCACTGGAACCGCATCTCGACGACCAGCGGTTGGTGGACGTTGAGTGGTGTCAGGGGAAGCTGGTCACGATCGTCAGCGAGATCGACCAATGCGGCGCTGTTTACGTCCAAGCTCCGAGCCGACGATCCGCTCGCTTACCCTTCGACCCACGGTGAGATGCGGTGCGACGGCTGGTGCATCCGACCGTGGTTTCTGAGCTTCTCCTGAATCCGTCTTAGATTTTGGATCGTCTCATGAGCACCCGCCAACATGCTACGTGATTCAGTGATCCAATATTCGATCATCCGCGTGAGTTCCTTTTGTTTGCGGTCCCCCCTGCCGAACGCACATGGCTGAATGAAATCTTTGGGTGTATGGGAACTTGGGTCCATGCACGGGATTACGCAAGAATGAGTCCATCGGGGGATCGTGGACTTGCAGCCAGATCGGACGGCTGAAATCCCGCGAATCGAGTGATTTCACCCACTTGGATCAGTATGAGAAAACTATCTCTCCGTTCCGCTTGACTTCCAAGCGGCTGGCTTCGATCACGTTCCCATTCCAGACGAAGGCTTACGAATCCACAACGTGATCAACCCACGCCTTCAGCGCAGCGACATATTTCTGCACCGCCAGCGAATAGTCTCCTGTCCTTACTCTGTGAGCGTAGGCCCCATCGGGATTGCGGAACGCTCCATCCTCCGCGATCTCGCGAGCGGATCTTTGCCTGTCGAGGGCTTCGCTCATCTCCGCTCGTGCGGCTTCGACGCTGGCACGTAGCTCCATCGCTCTCGGGCTGTCGAGGTCCACTGGAGAGACATTATAAGTTAGCCGCTGGAATCCTCATCATCCGGCCTCAGTAGGGCGAGGGCAGCGCGACGCGGCGCTAGAGGAACGTCCGGCTCAGTTCGGTTTGACCCAACCAATCCGGCTACCGTCGTCGTTCAGCTTATCTACGTAGGCCAGCCAAACCGCAACCGCGTCCGTATAGTGCTTTATCGCTGCACGGTAGTCTTCGCCCTGTTGTCGGACGAGAAGTGAGCCGTCCGAGCAATCTATTTCAGCGGCGATGTCTAAAGCCCCGATGTAGCTTTTATGTGCGGATTGAACGCGCTCCCAGGTATCTTGCATGGCCTGCTGCAACACCTTGCCTTGCGGGTGCTGGAGCGGGGACACCCCTGGACGAAGCTCCGATGACATATACCAAACCAACTCCCTCATGTTGATTCAGTAGCTGCAATACTGTTTCAAAAGTTGGGTGAATTGATCCAACTAGGCTCCAAGCTGATCATGTCACAATTCCACCGTGAGCGTCATGTCCCCGCCACCTAGGCTTTCTAAGCAGTTTGACAACCTGCTCGCGGTTGGTTTCGACGTGACTGAGCCACGCCATTGCAGCATCGGAATAGCTCCTAACAGCGCCAGCATACTCCCGTCCTGCCTGTTGAAAAGCCAACGCTCCATCGGGACAAAAGCCAATCTCGGCGGTGTCGGCAATGACGGCTAGAGCTTCCCTGTATCTCGCATGAGCTTGCTGGACATTACGGTAAGCCTCTTCCATTTCTGCTCGAAGTTGTGCTGATGCCTTGGATTTCAGAGCTTCGCCCCGCATTTCAGCGCAACCTCCGCCTGCGCCGCGAAATGGATACTGGCAAAAGTTATTATATACGGACCTGTGACCTCCAGCAACCGTTTCGTTGAAATGGCGTGAAAGATTGAAGCTCAGGGGCTTCCGAGGTCTTGGCGCATGCCATCGGCTTCCGTGTAGGAACCGGATGGCATGGCTTCCGTAGTTTAGCTTACTCCAGCAGGCCGGAGCCAGCAGCATCGAGACCAGTAAGTTAGTTGGCCACGTTGCGATCACGACGACGGCGGATTACCATCCCCTGCCTTCCGCGCGGATTCATCAATGTTCACTCAGTTCGCGGTCGATTCGTCGGGGAATCTTCTGCGAGCCAGTTCAGGGCTTCGCGGCGGTCGCGGAACGTCTCGCAGGGCAGGCCGTAGGCACGCGCCACGGCCGCAGCTAGCCCGGTGATCGCGGGCGGATGGCCGACGATCGCGATGCGGGTAGGTCCACCCAGCGACCCGGAGTGTAGAGCCGCCTTCCTTCCGAGTTCTTCGCGTTCGGCGTCGGTCATGTCGCCCTCGCTCGCTGTGGCGTCCACGAGGATCTTTTCGAGGCCGCGGGAGTTCGCGATGAGCTGCATGATGAAGAACTGCGCGAGGGCCTGTTGGTAGGACAGCCGACCGGCTCCGACCGCCAGCAGGTAGTCATATTGCTGCGTTAGCCACAGACGCCAGGTGCCGTCCACGTTAAGGGATAAGCGGCTCCGATCGAGGCGGGCTGATAGGTACAGCTCTTGCAGCCGCCTTAAGAGACGGATGAACTCTTGGTCGGTTTCAGACATGGGTACCTGCCAACTCGGTGAACTGAAACCAGCACAAGATGGATTTATTTTCCGTGGCGAACAGCCCATCGATGAGCGGAACGAGCTACTTGAAAAGCTCCGGCCTGCATTACGGAACATCGGCCTGCCTGTGGGAACTGGCTGGCATTGCTTCCGTCGTCTTCATGCGAGCTTGCTACAGCAGGCCGGAGCGAGCAGCATCGAAGCCAGCAAGCTAGTTGGCCACGTCGCAATCGCTACGACAGCGGATCACACTGTAGTCGGTCATGCGCGGGAGGCCGAACTGGTTGGCGGTGTCTGCGAGCGGTTGTTACTACAGGCCGCGGCTGTGAGCGTTTGCCGATCTCGCCATCCCGCAAGCAATCCAGCCTGGAAAGATTTTCGATTCTTACATCGCGCGAAGCGAAGCGCATCGACGAGCACGACCGGGGGACAAAGCGGAGATGCGCCAAGAATTGAATCCAGTCCGGAATTGCCGAATCAACGGGGACGAGATCGAAGCAGCCCCGCGCGGTCGGCGCGTGTGAAATGGGAGATGACGTGCGGATTCAAGTGAACAGCGACAGGAACGTCGGTGTGGATTTCGATGTTAGTGCCTATGTGAAGGGCGAAGTCACGCGGGTTTTGAGCCGCTTTACGACGCGATTGACACGAGTCGAAGTGCATCTCGGGGATGCCACCCGGCACAGGTTCGGCGCGCGGGATCGCCGGTGCCTGATCGAGGTCCGCCCGGCGAATCATCGTCCGCTGACGACGAGCGCTGCCGCGGCGGCAATCGAGGATGCTCTTGGCGAAGCGCTGGCGAAAATGCGCCGGGCGCTGCAGAGATTCTTCGGCCGCTTGGGGACGCCCGCGGTGCACGGCGTGTCCGATTCCAAGCGCGTCGGAATGCGTCGCGCGCCTACGGCACGCCATGCGAACTCCCCGCGAAAAAGGAGGACTCACTTAGCGCGTCGTAAGTCACAGCCGGCGGTTGTTTCCGGGCGTCGTCACGCGCGCCGTTAATCGACGAACGAAACGAGCTACGCGAAAAGTTGCGACCTGCATTACGTAGCCTCGGCCTGCTGTTGGAACCGGCTGGCATTGCTCCGGCCACGTTGCCATCACTACGACAGCGGATTACACCATAGTCGGTGAGAGTGAGATGCCGAGCCGATTGGTAGCGTTTGCAAGCGCATGTTGGTGGCCTAGTGGTCGTTGGCGGGGTCTCTTGACACGTCGGGGTCTTCATTCACGCCTTCGCGTTGTTTCCGAATGAGCTTGAGTGCCGTCTCTCGGTTGGTTTCCATATATGCCAACCATGTCGTCACGGCCTCAGAATATTGCCGCACGGCGCGATCGTATTCCTGTGCTCGTTGCCGCAGCGCCAAGCTTCCGTCCGGGGAGTAGCCGATGTCTGAAATGATAGCCAGTGCCTCTTTGTAATCGGCTTTAGCTTCTTGTAGGTGTTGGTCTGCTTCATCTACCGCTTCGAGCAAATCCGCTGGCTGTTTGGATCTTGGGACTTCGCGACCAACAAAACGGTTTAGCCAGGCGACGGCTTTGCGTCGTCTCTGAGAAAGTCTCGGCTGTTACTCCACGATTCGATGCTACAAGTGCTACGAATCCATTGACCAGTGGCGGATTTCCGACGATAGCGATTTTGAAAACCAGAGGTTTGCTGATGTAGTATTCCGCCATCGTTTCCCCAAGTCGATACGATCCAGGTCAGATATGTCACCATCGGCACCGGAAGCATCCACAAGAATCCTGTCCACACCTGACTGCACCGCGGCATCGCAAGTGAGGGAACACATCTTTGTCGATTCGCCGAGAGTCACCTGGCCAGTGATCGTGGCCCAAAGCACTCCGTCCCGGAACTCGATAGATAGCTCCATGCTCACCTGCCTACCCAGATGGCAAACTTCCATCAAGCAGGACATTGATGGGCGACACCATCCGATTTGCTAAATCCGGTTAGGGTCCTCATTCAGCGTGTTCACAAAGGCCAGCCAAACCGCAACCGCATCAGAATAACGCTTTACCGCTTCACGGTAGTCGTTGCTCTTGCTGCCTTACGAGAAGTGATCCGTCCGAGCAGTCTATTTCAGCGGCTATGTCTAAGGCCTCTATGTAGCTCTTATGTGCGGATTGAACCCGCTGCCACGTATCTAGGACCGCTTGCTGAAGGGCCTTGGCTTGCGGCTGCGGTGGCGCAGGTGGCCGAAACCCAGACGACATATTGGCCAAAAGATTCAGTAAGCGATAAGACCGTTTCAAAAAAATTGCATGAATAGATTCAACTACCTATCGCGGTCACCACTCCACAGAGAGGGTCATTTCCCCGCCGATCTTTCTTTCCGAAGCAGTTTGACAGCCTTCTCGCGGTTGATTTCGACATGACTTAGCCACGCCATACAGCGTCAGAATATCTCCTAACGACGTGGGCATACTCCTGTCCTCCCTGTCGAAGAGCCAACATCCCGTCGGGAGTGACGCTCGTCTCAGCGGTGTCGGCACTGATGGCTAGAGCTTCGTGGTATTGCTCATGAGCGTGTTGAACCTTACGGTATGCCTCATCCATTGCTGCACGAAGTTCTGCTGACCTCTTGGATTTCGAAACTTCATCACTCATTTCAACGCAACTCCGCGTGCGTTGCGAACGGATACCGACAAAGTTTTGTAGCTTATGGCCGGCTGCACACCGGCGCGATTGAACTCTATCTGAATCGGACTGACTGTCGACGTCAGGAAAGAAAATCCTGCTGGAGTTGTCATCGTCCAAATGGCATTAGCATCCTGAGTTCCAAACTCCAACGACTGTTTCGTTGATCCAATCATGGATTTGGCAGCGAAGGATGCGTTGACCTGGGTGAAAAAGCCCAACTCTGGGCTTCCAAGATCTTGGCGCATCGCCGGAGAAAGCCTATGATCTCGTCTGTCACCATGCGAATCGTGCTCGCAACGAGACGTTTTTCGACCAGCAAGTTAGTGGGGCACGTTGCAATCGCGACGACGGCGGATTACACGATAATCGGTCATGCGCGAGAGGCTGAGATTGGTCGGTAACGTTTGCAAGCGCTTGTTACTGGCTTAGCGATTCAGAACGAGGTAGCAAGAACAAGCGGAAGGCTGATTGAAGCGAAAGTGACCCGCTTCTCCTTGCAAGCCATGATTTTCAAGAGTAAGATCGCCCGGATGTAGCTGGTTTAGATTGTCGAGAGCAGGCCGCAGGCTGCCTTACATTTTCTTCTCTCCCTCTTTGTCCTCTTTGATCGTCGCAAATGCTGTTTCCGACTGGCTATGCACATCGCCGTTGAAATCGATCACGATGCTCCACGCGGATTCGGGAACCGGGAGCTACGCACTGCCTTCCATGGCGGTGTGAAGCGCTTGCTTCAATTACTCGCGAAGTGAGGACGTGAGCACGTAGCCCGCTGCACCAAGGCTTTGCGCTTCTCTTCGATAGGCATTGGCCCCACATGCGGTAAGAAACACGAACTTTGTCCCCGGCAGAGAACCGCGAATCTTCCGACCGCCTCGAGTCCATTCATTTTGGGCATAGAAATGTCCGTCACGATCACGTCAGGCCGTAATTCCGTGGCGGCTTCGATCAAAGAAACAACGTCGGATACTATGCCGACAATGTCGAAATCCGCCTGCAGAAACTTGCCAGTAGCAGCAAGCATCGCCAGATCGTCATCCGCCAGTAAGACTCGCGTTCGCTTTCTTCCATTGACGCTTTGGCACACGGCTCGAATCTCGCATTCATTCTCTTGGGGGCCGGAAATCCTGGCAGGAGTAATAGATGACATCAGCCAAGAGTGTAGGTGGACGATTCATGCTGCCTTCCTCGGTAGCTGAACGAATACTCTCAATTCGGTTCCCTGTCCGGGCCTTGAGTCAATTGAGAACTCCCCTTGGACCAGGTTTATGCGTTCTTTCATGCTGACAATTCCGAGTCCGGGCCGCGCCAACCCTGTCTCTGAATCGAACCCAACGCCGTTGTCGCAGATGCAAAGATGAATGCCGTCGGTGCTCGCACTCAACTTCAGCCGCGCCTGACTTGCTTTAGCGTGTTTCAGAACGTTGTGCAGCGCCTCTTGCGTGACACGGTACAGGCAGGACGCCACGTCTATCGGCAGAGCGTTCGGTACGGACTCCGACTCAAATGCCACGTCGATTCCCTCTCTCGCCGAAAACTCCTCGCACAGCTCATTTAGAGCCGCTACGAGGCCGAGGTCATCGAGGATTGAAGGATGCAATCGGTGAGAAATTTGGCGAACATCCTGAGCCAATTGCTGTACCTGTCCCTGAAGATTTCGGAGCTTTTGGTTCATCTTTTCTGACGACACGGCAGGTTCCGCGAGCAGGCCACCTGTCTTGAGGGCGAGCAGAGCGAGCTTCTGGCTCAAATCATCGTGCAGCTCGCGGGAAATCCTTTTGCGCTCCTCTTCTTCTGCATTGATCAAACGGCCAGCCAAGGCCTTCAGTTCTTGCTGACTCTGTTGCAGCGCATGCTCCGCCTGTACCTTCGCAGTGATGTCCTCCACCACGGCGATGAAATATTGCGGTTCGTTCTGCGAGTCCCGCACCAACGATACGGATAGCCTTCCCCAAACAGTGTCGCCATCCTTGCGAATGTACCGCTTCCCGGTCGACCACGACGAGATCTCGTCAGCGAGGAGCTTGCGGACTGCAGTGACAGAGGCCTCGCGGTCGTCGGGGTGGGTAATATCCACGAACGTCTTTCCGCGCAGTTCGTCTCGTGAATAGCCGAGGATCTCACAAAAGCGATCATTCAACAGCAGCAAACGGCCATCGGTGCTCGTCTGCGCGATGCCGACAGCGGCCTGAAAGAAAGTTGCACGGAAACGCTTTTCGCTTTCACGCAGCTTTTCCTCCGCAAGTTTGCGCTCGCTGACATCGACGATCGAGGCCAGCACGCAACTCCCCTCTTCGGTTTCGATGGTATCCAAGCCGATCTCCACAGGAAATTGCGAGCCATCCTTCCGACGGCCATGCAAATCCATTCCGGTGCCAATGCGCCGCGCGACGCCGTCCTGGAGAAACTTATCCCGCAGCGTTCCGTGGCTTTCGCGGAAAGCATCGGGGAGGAGAAGCTCTACGGTTTGCCCCACAAGTTCCCGCCGCCCATAACCGAAAAGCTTTTCGGTCCTCGAGTTGACTAGGACGATCTTTCCCTTGGCGTCCACCATGACCATGGCAGCGGGCGATGCCTCCACCACTAGGCGAAAACGCTCCTGCGCATGTTTAAAATCGGTGACGTCGATGCACGAGCCGATGTAGCCTTCGAACATGCCACTCGCGGTGAACCGCGGAATTCCGCTGTCTAATAGCGATCGATACTGCCCGTCTGCCCGCCGTAGTCGGTACTCCATCTGAAACTTTTCACGTTTGTCGAATGAAGAAGAGTAAACAGCCAAGCAGCGGTCCTGGTCGTCGGGATGCAGGCCTTCCGCCCAGCCGTTGCCCAGTTCCTGTTCCAGAGTGCGGCCAGTGAACTCCAGCCAGACCTTGTTGAAGAAATCACATAGCTTGTCCGGCCCGGAGGTCCAAATCAGCACTGGCGCAGTGTCAGCCATGTTGCGGAAGCGCTCTTCGCTCTCGCGCAGCCTTTCTTCAGATTGTTTGCGCTGAGTGATATCGCGGCTCACGGTGGCGAACCCAACAGCGTCGCCAGCCGCATTCTTGATGTAGAAGACGTTGTAGATCATCCAAAGCGGTTTGCCGGTCTTGAAATGGCGAAACCGGATTTCTACCTCAGCGTGTCCTTCCCTGACCACTTGTGGGAAGAATTCCTCGGTAATAAAGCGCTGGTCCTCGGGAAAGAAGAACTCGGAGACCGGCGTTCGCGCGGTCTGCTCCAAGTTGTCTAGACCTACCAACTGCAACGCGGCCTGATTAACGTAGAAGGGCATGAGACTCATGTCGCACATGCCGATGAACTCACCACTGTTTTCGGCTAGGGACACGAATTTCCGCAGTTCCAACTCCTGCCTTTTTCGCTCCGTGATGTCTTCCGCAAAAATCAAAATGCCTTCCGGCAGACCATCGCGCTCGCCCCAAGGCCGGATTTCCCAACGCAACCAAATTGACTCGCCGGACGCTCGTTCCCAACAATCCTCTTCCTGCTGCAGGGTTTCACCCGCAAGGCAGCGCTGGTGAAGCATTTTCCAGCGCTCCGGCAGATCGGGAAACATCTCGTAGTGCAATCGGCCTAACAGGCCCGAACAGCCCTGCCCGTAATCAGTGCACCAGCGATCGCTTACCTGCACGTACCGCATGTCGCGATCGAGCATGGCGACCGCCGCAGGAACACGCTTAACAAACGTGCTCAGCAAATTTTCCCGAGCTTGCAGGGAGGCCGTGGCGTGGGCCTTTTCTGCATCGATTCTGTCTAGCCGCCACCCGGCAGTCCAGATCAGGTAAGCAAACACCACAACGTTTGAGGTCGCGAATAAAGCAAGACCAAAGGCAGTGCCGTAGAGTCCGTTCAACTCTCCTTCCCACCTTAGCCAGCCCAAGAAAACGGGCACCCCGACGGCAGCAGGTAGAAGGCGGCGAGTGAGAACGCCCCCGAGATTCTCGCCAATCACGAGAACCATCAGCCCGCGGTCGGGCCGCGCAAAAAGCATCGAAAGCGCAAGCATCAGCAAACTGGAGGACGTATGAACCGCCATGCCTGTATAAAATTCAATGCCGGCAAAATTGCGAATGCCATACAGATAACCGACCAAATTGGCAAAACTGAGTACAGCGGCTCCGACACAAAGAAATTGGCTCCACGGTGGCCTGGGGGATCGATTTCGCAATAGAATAGCGATGCCGAGAAGAAGAAAGACGACGGCAGCAATCACCGACATACGCCCTGGCGGGGTCACCGGGGGAGATGCGCGATCTGGGAAGAATAGCTCGTCAATTCCGAAATTCCGGCCTGTCACGTATTCCATTAGCGGTGGCAAGAGAAATCAAGGTCAGAGCTGTAGCGCACGCCGGCACAAGCCGTGTGAGCGCCTTGAGACGGCTCCCGTCCAGGAGCAGGGCGCTCGCGCTTATCATCAGGCCCAGGGCCGTGTTGACTTTCATGGACTCAGCGCCCGGAATGATGCTGCGCATAAAAGAAACGTCGAAAGCCCATCCACCGACGAGCACCAGGAGTCCCACCAAACCGGCAGCGAGGGCTAGAATGCGGGAAGCCGAGCGCAGACGGACGCATCGCCGCGCTTCTCGAGAAGCCATCGGAGAATTAAGAGGCGGTCTGAACTGCCGCCTCCTACCGCCTCGCTGCATGACCAAAGGAGCCCATTTTCTACCGCTCGATTGCTCCAAGCCCTGTCCAAAATCCTCAATCGCTGTAATTACAGGCACTTTAAATATTCCGCTGTCTGATCGTTGTTGATGCGGCGCAGGTAAGAGTTGCCTCAAGTTTGGTTGTTAAAGTCTTGCAAAACGTGGTCTGATCTCGTGGGTGACGGGTCCCTATGGTGAAGTTTGCGACCGATCGAGAAAATTAGCTGAGGCCCTCTGCCTTCGAAGCGATTGCTGACAAAGGGGATCTTCGTTGAACCTAGAAGTTTTGATAGCTGGCCAGAACAAGAACCAATGAAAAATCCAGTTATTTATTGCGAGGGCAATCGCTAACCTCAAAGCATGATGACGCAAGAACTCATTCATCCAATCGATGTTGAGCAACAATCGAGCCTCGCTTCGCCGACCTCGATCGATTCGAAGGTTGTGCCGATGCGTACAGACTGGCGCCGTGTTTCAATCAGAACGAAGCAGTTCGGACCGTCGCCGCAGTCGGCTAGGTCAGGGGATTTCTCAGGGAAACGTTGTGTACCCGCAAGACACGGCTCACATCATTGGGGGATCGTTCTGGCGGGCGGCGACGGCTTCCGGCTGCGAAATATTGTGAAAACAGAGTGGGGGGACGACCGGCCGAAACAGTTTTGTCCGCTCAGCGGCAACCGTAATCTCTTGGATGAAACTCGGCAACTGGCCGAACGGATCGTGCCTGCAGAGCAGA
>Ga0126373_10003101_pt1 | contig 12364 bp, 9 predicted proteins | sample PanSoiMetPlot_11_FD_92545 | JGI IMG/M metagenome (GOLD analysis project Ga0126373, IMG submission 92545) | Tropical forest soil microbial communities from Panama - MetaG Plot_11 | ecosystem: Environmental > Terrestrial > Soil > Tropical forest > Bulk soil | place: Panama | collected 2016-02-17
AGGGCGCAGACGTTCCCTCCCTGGTCGCCGTCGCCCGCGACCAGGCTGGCGATGCCGCCGAGTAGGCCCTTTCCGGTCGTTCCCACGACGGTGACCGGTACGTTGCTGATCAAGCCGGCGACTGACGGGTTGCCCAGCGCGCTGTCGCCGTCGAACCCCCAGCAATCCGCGCGGCCCGAGGTGAGGAGTGCGCAGTTGGTCGGGCCAGGCACGCCGGTCACGCTGGCGACCGCTCCCAGCGCTCCGTGACCGCCGACGCCCTTGACCGTCACGGGGACGGGGCTGTCGTTGAAGATGCCGGTGGTCCCGTTCCCGAGCTCGCCGAAGGTGTCGTCACCCCAGCAGACCACCCTGCCGGAGGCTAGCGTCGCGCAGATACTCGACCCGCTGTCCTTGCCGGTCAGGCTGGTTACGCCGGTAAGCGAACCAGTCCCGCCGATTCCCTTGACTGCCGCGGGGAAGGGGTTTCCGGACAATTGGCCATCGCCGAGCTGACCGGCCGGGCCATATCCCCAGCAGTCAACTCTGCTGGTGGTCAGCAGCGCGCACATCGTCTCGCCTTGGCCGGACAGGCTGGCGACCTGGCCAAGGGCTCCGGTGCCGCTGGTGCTGGCCACGACCACCGGAGTAGTCGAGCACGGGGTGTCGATCGCCCCGCAGATATCAGGTCCGGTCACCGAGTTGTCGCCGAGCTGGCCGTTCTCATTGAGCCCCCAGCAGACCGCACGGCCGGAAGAAAGGGCGGCGCAGAAGCCGTAGATCTGGGCCAGCACCTGCTTCACGCCGGTCAGCAGGCGTGCTCCGCTGACGCCCTTAACGGCCACCGGCGTGTCGCTGTTCTTCGTAGTGCCGTTGCCCAGCTGGCCGTCCTGGTTAGCCCCCCAGCAGTCCACCCCGCCGGCCCGCAGCACCGCGCAGTACTCGCTGCCGTAGCCGACCGCGTCGTTCACCACGCTGGCCACGCCGGACAGGACTCCCCTGCCGCCGACCCCGGTCACCGCGACCGGCCGGCTGCTGTTCCTCGTCTTGCCGTCGCCTAGCTGCCCCAGGTCGTTGAAACCCCAGCAGTACACCCGGCCGTTCGTCAGCAGCGCGCAGTAGCTCCCGCCCTGGCCGACGACGGTCGTGACGCCGCTCAGGGGGAGCGGGGGCTGCGCGAGCTTCTTGCTCGCGGTTACGGTGCGGCCTCCGCCCCGCACAGTCAGCTTCATCGTGAACCGCCTGGTTGAGGTCGAGCGGTTCGGCGGGAACGTCAACGTCGCCTTGGCGATCCCGGAAGCGCAGTTGCGGGTGACCGGGAGCCCGGTCACCGCCGGCTTGATGCTGAACGTGCACGTCCGCCCTGACCGCACCTTCGCCGTCGCGGTGACTTTGCCGCCGTGAGCACTCACTCGGGATGGCGTGACCACGAACGATTTGATGACCGGCACGGTTGCTGGGCGCGCCGGCAGCGCGGATTTGGCCGCTGCCGAGGTCGTACCTAGCAGCGCCAGCGACGAGCCGAGAACTGTAACCACGAGTTTGAGCACGAATGAGTGCCTGACAGCATCCACAGTTTCCCCCCTGCGATCCCGAACGGCGGGCACGCCGCCAGGGCCCGGCCGTCAATCGGCCGACTGCCCTGTTAAGGCACCATAAGGCTGGCAGCCAGCAAAGGCCACAAAATCGTCAGCATGTTTCGGAGCCTTAGCGGGTGGCCCGGCGAGATCGGCGCCAAGATTACGGTCGCGCTTGAGGATCGGGTGGCGGGTTGTCGATCATCCCCCGCAGGTGGTCGATGCCGGGAAGAGGCGGGTCGGCGAGCAGATCGTAGATCGCCCGCGGCCTTGTCCGGTCCGCGGCTGAGCGCAGCGAGAGCGCGGCGAGCAGCGACTCCGCCGCGCTGTCAGGTTCGCCGAGTGCGCAGCGCGCGATCGCCTCAAGCTCCGCTCTGCGGAAGGGGGTGTGCCCGGCCAGGCTGCCAGTTACACGGGCGAAATGCTGGCGAGCCGCCGCCTCGTCGCCTCGGTGCCACATGATGGCACCTGTCCAAGCGCTGCTCCCACCAGCGCCCGGCGGGTCAAGCCTGCAAGCGGCGTCGAATTCGGCGAGCGCGTAGTCGAGATCGCCGGTCACAGCCAGGGCTATGCCCTTGTTCGCGTGCGCGGCGGCGTTGTCCGGGACGATCGCCAGCGCCCGGTCGTGGGCCGCTATCGCCTCGGTAAACCGGCCAAGCAGCTGGAGCGTGGCTCCGATGTTGTTGAGGGTGACCGCGTCGTCGGGGTGGAATTCCAGCGCTTTGTAGTGGGCGGCTAGTGCTTCTTCCGCACGGCCGGCGTGGTGCAGCGCGGGACCGTAGTGCCACCAGGCGATGACCGCGCCAGGGAGCAAGCCGACTGCCATCTCGGCTGCGGCTAGGCTCGTGTCGCTATGCACGCTATGCCCGCCGGGTCCAGGCCGCATGAGTTTGGCGGCGATCGCTAGTGCCTGCATGCCGATGACGTTTCTGAGTACCTCGCTGGTGGTCGCGGCGATGGCCTGCCTCAAGCTGACGACGGCTTCCTGGTGCCGGCTGGCCGATGCCTGATGTCGTGCTCGCAGGATGCGGGCTGCGGCCTGCCGGTCGCCCGGCTGTCCGATCAGCGCGCCGTAAGCAGAGTCACCAGCCGAATCCGGTGGTTCCGCGGTGAGCTGTTCCAGGTGCCGTTTCTGCTCCTGGGTGAAGGTGCCAGCGAAGTGACCCGCGATGGTCAAAGCGAGGCCGGCGACGCGCGGGCTGGCCGCCATGAGAACGGGGGCCACGGCGGTGAGCAAATCCAGGCCATCTTGATTGCCGATCCAGGTGGAGAACCAGAGGGAGTAGAGCAGCGCACCGACAAACTCGGAATCATCAAGTTGCTGGTCCAGGGTCGGCCAGCGGTCTCCCGCGCTCTTGAGGCGGGCCAGGCTTTGCCTCCGCGCCCGCTCGCTGGGCTGGTGGGTCTGTGGCCTCCGGTCAGGGTCGAGCAGTTCGTTGCGCAGCGCGTCGCGAACGTCGTCGTGCAGCCCCATTGAGGCAGGCACGACGAAGTCGTGACGGCTGGCCAGAGCCTCGAAAATGTCCTCCGGGTAACTGTCGCCCCACAGCGCTGCCAGCAGGTCCGTGTCACCAGGTGAGCCGTACGCGAGGGCCAGCGCCAAGATCTTGGCGGCGTCACCGCCGCGAGCTTCGGCATTTACCAGGTAACGGCGGATGAGCCGGGTAATGGCGGAGCCTGGGGGGTCTTCATCAGTCACCTCGCAGGCCTGCTCAAAGCTTGCTCCGTCATCGAGCAGCGTCGCAGCGAGGCTGACGGCCAGCGGCAGGCTCCCAGTGCACCGGGCGATCAGCTCAACTTCCTCGCTGGCGCAGTCCCGCGCGATCGGCCTGCCCTTCAGGTAAGCCCTGATCATGGAGTCGCTGAACGGGGTCGGCAAGATCAGCGTCATCTGGTCGCCGAGATCGCCGGCAAAGGCGTCGACCTGGCTGTGCGCACCGTCCCCTGCGCTGGCCGCGAAGCGCCCGGCCACAACCCACATCACCCGGTGGCTCGTCTGCGTCATCGCCTGACGTAGCCATTGCCAGGCCCGGCCGCTGATCAATTCCCCGTCATCGAGGAAGACCACCAGCGGCTTACGCGCCGAGAGCGCAGAAACAGCCACCGCGAACCGGCGGACTAGCTCCGTAGCGGGGTCGGTCACCAACGCGTATTCCTGCGGCGGCAGTTCATCCGGCGCCCGTTTCGTCACAGCCTGGGCAATCGCGGCCGACAGCGGCCTCGCGATGTCGTCGGATCCCGGACCTTCTGCCTCTCGCGGACCACCAAAGATTGCCAGCCCGGCAGACTCCACCTTGCGCAGCAGCGTCGTAGCATCCGACCGGCTGCAGGGAAATCCGGCTCGCCCGGCCCGTTCGACCACTTCCCGCGCCCGCGCCACGTACTCGGCCATCCGGTCAGCACCGCTGCGATATTCCCTGAATTCGTAGGCGACCCGGCCCGAGTCGAATTCTTCTTCGTCCGTGAAAGCGCGACTAATCGCCCACTGCACGGCATCAAGCACTTTGACTGTGCCAAGCTCGGCCACCACGGCGCCCAGCCCAGAATCCCACGCCGCCACCCGCGCCCAGTTAAGCCAGGCTGTCCGCGTCTTCGCCTGCGCCATCACTCGAAACTGCTCCAGCAGCCGGCTCTTGCCGCACCCGCCGGGCCCATGTACCAGGACCACACGAGACCGGCGCGTTCGCGAGTCCGCGTCGGCAGGCCGGCGGACAGACCACCGCGCCCTTCCCGGCCCGCCAGGCTCAATCAGCTCATCCAGCAGAGCCGCGAACTGAGCCTGCTCGACCTCCCGGCCCACAAACGTCTGTGCCGCCACAGTGAAAGGATGCCCTATGGAGATCAACAATCTGGGCAATGCGGATGGGCTAACGCCGGCGGATTGGGCCGCCGTCGTTGAGAAAGCGTCCCTTACAAAGGGCTGTGCGCCAGTCCCCGAGCAGCCTGAGCGGGGTCTGGCCGGCCGTCCTGCCTGACGACGCTCGCTTCGGACGAGGGGGTCAGCTCGTGGTCAGGTGGATCTGGAATCGAGGAAGGCACATCCGGATCGTCGCAGCGGTCGCGATGATGGCAGGCGGCATGGTCGCGGTTCCCGCGATCGCGCAGGCCGCGCCGCTAACCGTCGTCACGGTCCAATTCGACGATGGCAACGCCGACGTGATCCAGTGGGCGACCACGCTCAACACGCACGGCTTTCCTGCGACCTTTTATGTCAACAGCGGCACCATCGACACAACCGGGCACCTGTCCTGGGCGGACCTGACCACGCTGTCCACAGCTGGCAACGAGATCGCTAGTCACACGGTCAACCACGTCAACATCAAGAAGCTCAAGCTCGCCGACGCCCGGTTCCAGGTCTGCCAGGACCGGGTGAACCTGGCCGCCCACGGCTTCCAGCCCGAGTCCTTCGCCTACCCGTTCGGTGACCTCAACTCGACGGTGGAGACGCAGGTCGTCCAGTACTGCGGCGACAACAGCGGCCGGGGCGTGACCGGAGTGAACGACAAGACCGTGTTCGCCGAAACCGTCCCGCCGCTTAATCCGTATGACACCCGGACTCCGGCTGACCCCAAGCAAGGAACGACGGTGGCGACCATCGAGGGGTATGTCACCGCAGCCGAACAGAACGGCGGCGGATGGGTTCAGCTGACCTTCCACCACATCTGCAGCGGCTGCGACGCCTACTCCATCACCGAGACGAACATGCAGGCCTTGCTGGACTGGCTCAGCACCCAGGTCACCAGCGGCGCCGTCGCCGTCGAGAGCACCGAGCAGGTCATCGGAGGAACCTTCAAGCCCGCGTTCTGCTGTTAGAGCGGGTCGTGGCACTGGCCGCGGCAGAGCGCTAGGCGTAGGTGTAGACCATCGCCGTGATGTCGCGGGTGTCGGCCTCGGTGTAGGACCACGGGTCCATGACGCTGCTGTCTGGCCCTGTTCCGGTCAGGTTTGGATTCTGCCGTGGGTGGGTTTGCTGCCATTGCCACCACAGGCGGTCGATGTTGGCGTGGTGCATCCAGAAGATCGGGTCGGACGGGGCGGTCGGGATGGCGCCCATGTTCCCGCCGACCCAGACGTGCACGGCTCCGTGGATGGCTTCCAGGCCGGAGGTGAAGTCGGCGAAGGTGTTGTCCGTCTCGACGGCTGGCACGTTGGATGCGATCGTGGCCAGGGTCCGCCGAGGACCCGGGGAAGCGGACCACTGTCATCGGCGGCTGCGGCGGCGGCATGGGCACCGTGGGCGTGACCGATGCTAGCCAGCCAGGGATGGATTGCTCGCTGGCTTGGGTCCAGTCCCAGTACGGGATGCTCACGTCCGGGTGGATGGACCGGAGAGCTTGCTCGAAGATCAGCAGGTACACGCGGTGCCAGGGCAGGAACCGCTGGGTGCCGTGCGTCCGCTGCCTGGCTGGCTCGGTCTCTCCTTCAGAGGCCAGACACGCGCGGCAGATACGCCATGCGTTCGCCGCCGGGAGGAGACAATGTGCGCGTGGCTGCACGCCTGGAATGGCGTAACCGCTTGCCACAGCCACGACGAACCGTGAGCGGCCGCAGCAGTTGAATACTTCGCACCGCTACCAGTAAGAGCGCCCTGGCAGCAGCACGGCGTTACGCCAGCGGCCCCGGATAGGCTTGTTCAGCTTTGACGGCCAGGTCAGCGATCCGACGGCGGGTCAAGGTAAACCCGATGACGATCGCCACCACGGCGGTTATGCCGGTAATGATGGCGATTGCGCCGGAATCGCGCTGCAAGGCGGCGCCAGCGTAGTAAGCGGTGAAGGTGTAAATCCCGGCCCACACGATCCCCCCGCAGGCATTGGCGATCACGAACCGGCGCCACCGCATCTGGGTGACGCCGGCCAGGAACGCCGCGTAGGTGCGCAGTACCGACACGAACCGTCCGAAGAACACGACCTTGGCTCCGTGCTGGTCGAACAGGTATCTGGCGATCTTGAATTTCCGTTCATCGATCGGGCGGACGCGGCGCCACCGGCCGAACCATACCCGCAGGCCGCGCTGCTGGACGGCCCGGACGAGGCGGTACCCGCCTTTGTCGCCGATCCAGTAGCCGATGTTGTCACCGATAATCGCGGCGGCCGATGCGACGACGAAGATCAGCCACGGCGACAGCCGGTGGGTATGGCCCGCGTACGCTGCCGCGACTATCAGCGTCGTTTCCCCTGGAAGGGGAATGCCAAGGCTTTCCACGGCGACCAGCACGAACACGGCCAGGTAACCGAACGACGCAACCAGGTGGGCGACATTCATAAACGGACCCCTTTGAGCCGCGGCTCAGCCAACGCGACCGGCGGGCCTGCTCGGCTTAGTTTCACGTTAGTTCGACCTTCAATAGGGAAGGTGGCGACGATGCTGGAAAAAAGCGCCTTGGTCGCGTCCACCAGGGCCCACCCGCCAGGTCGCCTGCCATGGCTTCTACCCGCGCTTTGATCCGGCGCGCCGGGCCAGGCCTGGCAGCGATCATGCTGGTGCTCGGGCTTGGCGGCTGTGCGCACCTGTTCCCGGCCGCGAGCGCCGGTCATCACCGGCTGCACAGCTTCCGGTCCGGGCAGTGCCGTCCGGGTGATCCTCTGGACGGGGTTTACCTGCCGTCCAGGCTGGTGGTGAAGAGCCGGTGCGTCACCGTCCGCGGCATAGTCGACTGCGTGCACCGGGAGCCTGATGGCGATGTCCACATCGAGTTGCGTCTGAGCCGCGCATACCGGCACCTGCTGACGGCCGCCAACGCTTACCAGCGATGCCCTGGCCACGCGGGCCCGCACCTGGTGGTAGAGATCATCCCGCAGCACGGCGAGCTTCCGTTCCCCGATAACAGCGCCACCCGTGCAGGCTTCGTAACCCCGAAGGCGCCGAATCCGGGGCAGCGCATCAAGGTCACCGGACCATACGTCTTGGACACCAACACCCTGCATGACCTGGTCTATCCGGGCAAGCACGTCGCCAACTGGGCCGAAGTGCATCCCGCATGGAATATCAGCGTGATCAAACGGCGCAGTTAGCGGCCAGCGTGGCCGGCAGGACCTACGGGAATGGCCGACAGCAGAGGTGACTCGTGATCGCCCTTGTGCATGACCTGCTGGGCGTATACGGCAGCCTGGACACGCCGGTTACACCAGAGCGATGTCAGGTTACGCTGTCGGGACTATCTGGGCGCTTTCGGCGAAGTGGCATGCGACTGGGTGGTCTTGTCCTCTGTCGATGAGTTCGGGTTCCTGCTCGGCGCAGATGGCCTGGGCTTTCCAGCAGCGGGTACGGAACCGGCAACCACTCGGCGGGCTCAGAGCGCTCGGGACGTCGCCGGTCAGCAGGATCCGGGTACGATGCCGCTCGACGTCTGGGTCGGGCACTGGCACTGCGGAAAGCAGCGCCTGCGTGTAGGGGTGCGAGGGCCTCTCATATACCTGGGCCTTCTCGCCCACCTCGACAATCTTGCCAAGGTACATGACCGCGACGCGGTCGGAGATGTGCCGCACGACCGATAGGTCGTGAGCGATGAACAGGTATGCCAGGCCAAGCCGATCCTGGAGTTCCTCGAGCAGGTTGACGACTCCGGCCTGGATCGAGACGTCCAGGGCCGACACGGGCTCGTCTAGCACAATCACTTTCGGGCCGAGCGCGAGTGCCCGGGCGATGCCGACCCGCTGGCGCTGGCCGCCAGAGAACTCGTGCGGGAACCGGTTGCGATGCTCGGGGTTCAGGCCAACCATCTCGAATAGTTCGTCCACCCGCTTTGGGCCGCCCTTCGCGTCCCAGCGGCCATGCACGCGCAGCGGCTCGGCGACGATCTCACCGACCGGCATTCGCGGGTCAAGGGAGGCATAGGGATCCTGGAATACAACCTGGATTTCCTGGCGCAGCGGCCGCAGCTGGCGGCGGCTCCTCGTCGTGAGGTCGGTGCCGTCGTAGCGAACCGATCCTGATGACGCCGGGATCAACTGCAGCACCGCGCGGGCAGTCGTCGACTTGCCGCAGCCCGACTCGCCGACCAGGCCGAGCGTCTCCCCTTCCTTCAGATCGAAGGAAACGCCGCAGACCGCATGGGCCTGGCCGACCTGGTGGCGGACCAGGATGCCACCGCGGACCGGGAAGTGCTTGACCAGGTCGCTGACCTCGATGACGGTTCTGGAATGGCCGTTGGCTTTGGCCACTCGCGACACTTCGGCCTCGTCGCTGGCGACAAGTTCGCCGGCAAGACCTTCGCCCATGTCCGTCCACGTAGGCGCGAACAGTTCCGTCCCAACACCTTCGAGCTCGGCGGATCGGTGGCAGGCGGACCGGTGGCTGGCCGCCGTCACGTCCAACAGCTCAGGATCCTCACGCAGGCACCGCTCGATAACCAGCGGACACCTGGCCGCGAATGAACAGCCGGGCGCCAGGTTCAGCAGAGAGGGCGGGGAGCCCGGTATCGGGCGCAACCGACCGCCGACGCCGGAATCCAGCCGCGGCAGCGAGCCGAGCAGGCCCAGTGTGTACGGCATCCGCGACCGGTAGTAGATCTCATCGGCCGGGCCGGTCTCGACGGCGCGCCCCGCGTACATGACCATGACCCGGTCCGCCATCCCTGCCACAACGCCCAGGTCATGGGTAATCAGGATCAGCGACGCCTGAGTCTGATCACGGGCAGCCTTCAGCGCCTCAAGGACCTGGGCCTGAATGGTGACATCGAGCGCTGTCGTCGGCTCGTCGGCGATGATCACCTTCGGGTCGTTGGCCATGGCCATGGCGATGACTACGCGCTGCCGCATGCCGCCGGAGAACTCATGCGGATAGCTATCGGCTCGCTTGGCCGGCTCGGGGATGCCGACCATGTCAAGGAGTTCGATGGCCCTGCGGTCAGCCACCTCCTTGGACACGTTCCCGCGGGTCCAGATTGCCTCGGAAACTTGCCAGCCGACTTTGAAGGCGGGGTTCAGCGAACTGAGCGGATCCTGCGGCACGAAAGCGATCGTCTCGCCGCGGAGTTGCGCAAGCTTGTCCTCGGCCATCCCGACCAGTTCCCTGTCCTGGCACTTGACCGAGCCGGTGACACGCGCGTTGTTCGCCAGCAGGCCGAGCACCGCGAGCGCAACCGTGGATTTACCCGAGCCCGACTCCCCGACGATGCCGAGCGTCTCGCCATGCCCAAGCCGGAAGTCCAGGTTCCTGACCGCCTGTACCTTGCCCTCATGCGTGGAGAAGGTAACGGACAGGCCGGTTGCGTGGAGCAGGTCTCCGTTCATGCGCGGATCCGCTGCTGCGGGTCCAGCGCGTCACGCAGTCCGTCACCGATGAAGTTGACCGCGAGAATGATCGCGATCAGGAACGCAGCCGGGAAGTAGAACAGATACGGCAGCACTGTCGCATCTCCTTCCGCCTGGTTGATCAGATAACCCAGCGATACCTGCGGTGGCTGGATGCCCAGCCCCAGGAAGGACAGCGCGGCCTCGACCAGGATCGCCAGCGCGACCGTCAGCGTCGCGTTCACTACGATTGACCCGATCGCGTTCGGGATCATGTGGCGCAGGATGATGCGGGCGTCGCTGGCACCGATCGCGTGCTCGGCTTCGATGAACTCTCGTTCCCGCAGCGACAAGAACGTCCCCCGCACCAGCCGGGCCAGCACGGTCCAGAAGAGCCCGGCCAGGATCAGCGCGATCCACAACCAGTTACCCGCCGACTTGCTGACAGCGCTGGCCAATACCAGCAGAATCACCAGCGCCGGCACGATCAGCAAAAGGTCGGTGAACCGCATGAGCGCCGCATCAGACCACTTGCCGTAATAGCCGGCCAAGGCCCCGATCAGCGTGCCAAGCACGGTCGAGATCCCTGCCACCACCATGGCGGTCTGGATCGACGTCGACGTCGCCGCCATCACCTGGGCCAACATGTCATGGCCGACGGTGTCAGTGCCGAACGGGTGCGCCATCGAGGGTCCGGTCCCGAACTGAGTGGTGATCTGAGCGTAGCTGTACTTCCAGAACAACGGCCCGATCGTCGAGAACAGCAAGATCGCCACGAAAGCGAACAAGCCGATCAGCGCCATCCGATGATGGAGAAACCGCGCTCGCGCCATCTGGAACTGAGTGCGCGCCTCGATGTTCAGCCCGGCTTGGGCAGCCGCCAGCGCAGCCACCTCCTGCCGGAGCCCGCCGTCGCCAGGCAGCGTGCCAGCGGCAACCGCCCCGGCAAGTGGTGGCGCGGTCGGCACCGCGGTCGCGGCACTATTGACGCTGCTGGCCTTGGTTGTCTCGGATGACTCAGGCATAACGGATCCTCGGGTCGAGCACGCCGTAGAGAACGTCGGCGATGATGTTAAATGCGATGACCAGGATTGCTTCGATCAGCAGCGCGGACATCACCACGTTCACGTCCGGGCTTACCGGACCGGTCAGCCCGGTAAAGAGAAACCGTCCCATGCCCTCCCAGCCGAAGACGATCTCCGTGATCACCGCGCCACCCAAGATCCCGGCGAAGTCGAGGGCGATCACCGTGGTGACCGGGATCAGCGCGTTGCGCAGCGCATGCACGTACAGCACTCGCCTGCGCGACAGTCCCTTCGCCCGGGCCAGCCGGACGTAGTCGGCGTTGAGCACGTCCAGCATCGAGGACCGCTGGTACCGGCTCCAGGACGCGTAGGTGATCAGGACCAGCGTCATGACGGGTAGCACATCATGCGCGAGCGAGTCCACGAAGATGCTCCACGCCCCGGTCGTGCCCGGGTTGTTCTGGCCTATCGTGTACAAGATGGTGTGCCCGGTCGCGTTGTCCACCTTCACCGCCAGGAAGTCCTTCAGCAGGATCGCGATCACGAACACTGGCGTGGCGAAGAAAAGGTAAGCGAACCCGGTGGAGACGTGGTCAGTGATGCTGTACTGCCGCACCGCCGTGACCACGCCAAGGCCGATCCCGAGGATGGCCGCGATCACCACGGCCGGGATCACCATCTGCAAGGTGACCCACATCCGCGGCCAGATCTGCGGCCCGACCGACTGACCGGTCGTGCTGATCCCGAAATTGCCCTGCAGCACCCCCGTGATCCATGTCCAGTACCGCTGCAACAGCGGTTCGTTCAGGTGCAATTCGATCCGCGCGGCCCGGACGGTGGCTGGCGAGATGTGCGGGTTCGCCATCAGGTTAGCTAGCGGGTTCCCCGACAGGGACACGAGCAGATACAGGAAGAACGTGCCAATCGCCAGGACTAGGATGCCTGCCGCGATCCGGCGCAGGATGTACGTCCCCATCGATTCACCTCTCCGCCGACCCCCCTGACGGCCCGCCGAAGCGGGCCGCCAGACGGTTTCAGTATCGGCTAGAACGGACCTTCAGGTCAGGCCTTCAGGCCCCAGTCCTGGGCATTCCACGGGATGCCCGCATTGGTGGCGTTGGGGATGACGTTGCCGTACTTGGTTGACCAGCCGTAATACACCGGGTTCTCGAACAGCGGCAGCGTGGCCATGTCCTTCCACAGCTGCGCGTCGATCTGGTTGTACAGCGCTGCGTCCTGCGTCGGGTTCAGGGTCGTCAGAGCCTGGTTGAACAGGCTGTCGACCTTCGGGTCGGCATAGTGATCCCAGTTCTCGCCGCAGACCGCTTTGTTGGTGTAGGAGCAGTAGATCGACTGGTTTCCTGACTCGAACGGCGATCCGACCCAGGCGAACTGGATCATGTCGAACTCGCTCTTCGGCCCGACGGTGCCGAACAGCGTGCTCGCGTCGTAGTTCTGGATGTTGATCTTGATGCCGATCGCCTTCATGTCAGCCTGGAACAACTCCTCGATCTGCTGGCGCACTGGCACCCCGCTGGTCGTGGAGATA
>Ga0126373_10003103_pt1 | contig 12355 bp, 12 predicted proteins | sample PanSoiMetPlot_11_FD_92545 | JGI IMG/M metagenome (GOLD analysis project Ga0126373, IMG submission 92545) | Tropical forest soil microbial communities from Panama - MetaG Plot_11 | ecosystem: Environmental > Terrestrial > Soil > Tropical forest > Bulk soil | place: Panama | collected 2016-02-17
CTCGACAGATCTTCGTTCTCCCAAGCTGTGGTGTAGGGCCATACTCATCGTCGAAGTGGGCGACGCGGCCCGAGCAAGTCGCTCGTGTCTGGAGTCCGCTCCGCTAGAGGTGTGAACGCAGTCGACGCGGGCGGTATCGCGACAGATGAGTGTTTCTGCCGCATAACAATCCCCAACCATTTCCGAAATAGCATGTTTAGGCTGCAAACCAGCAGCCGATCCTCAGAACCCACCCACACAAAAGAAAGGAATAAAAATATGAGCACAAGTACGCTTATTGCCGGCGCCCATCGTTCAAAATGAGGAGGACGGAGCTGGGCCCGGATTCCCGTTCCCCAGGCAACCAGAACTCACCGACCAGTTCCCCACCATGAAATCGTTGAGGCCCTGGTTGAAACCTTAAGCTTTCGCCACATCGGCGTAGTCAACGACGAATACGCGGTCTCGGCCGATGGCATGAAGATGTTCGGCGTCCTCGATCTGGAAACTCAGATGGAGTGTTGCCGATTTGCCGTTGGAGTTCGCAATTCACATGACAAGAGCCTGCGCCTCGGCCCCATGCTGGGCCTGACATTCGTGGGCTGAAACATGGCGTTCTGCGGGGATTTCACGCCTGGAACAATGTTGCAAAGTCCGACCTTTTCGGGACAAACACTACTCCAAGAGAGGCACAGGACCGCGAAGTCCGTTCGGCCAGTCCGGAGAGCAACAATTTTCTGTACGAATCTTGCAAAAACAAGAATCGTCCACAGTGTCTAAATCGTTTATCGGCGCGGCAATGTGACCGCAATTGAATCAGAACCCGAGCCTCGGGTGTTCTGGGTTGCGCGGAAGATAATCCTGATCAACTCGGTGTCTATGTCAATTCGTTGGACGAGTGTTCGGATAATCTCCCGTCTGCGATGCTAGGTGGCACTTGCCAACTCTGTGCCGATAGCGGCGGCCGCGTCGCGAAGACGATTCGTTACAAGGCGAAGATTTTCCCGCCGATCGACATCACCTGCGTCCTCCCTGATCTTCGCCTCGAGCTCTGCGATGCGGCGTTTGGTTCGATCCATCCTTGCCGTGAACTGGTCTTTTTCAATCAATCCCTCAGTGAAGTCGTCGATCAACCGCTCCAGTGCCTGTTGCAGCTTGACACGTTGCGATTTGAGAGTCTCCGCGTTCTTGAAGGACTCGTCTACCTGGTTGAGGCCGCATCGTCTTTCTCCAGTTTCTGAGGGTTGGTCAGCAGTTCGCCCACCTCGTGCCACACAGTTGTTTCCAGAACTTGCCCTGGACCTGCTTGTTGTTGCAAATCGCTTCTTCGCCAAACCGATAGCCGTCGGATCGCTCGCATCGGTAGTAGACCTGCGCGAAGCTGTGCCACGATCGCGGCGGTGAGCGAGAGCAGATTAAGTTCTTGCTCGCACATGCATCAGTGCAGACCACGGAACGCTATTATGCGCAGAAAGGAAATATGTGCAGTGAGTACCGCAGCCGGCTAGTGGCGTGCGCATCGGTGGACTCAACATAAATCTTTCGATTGGCGGAGCTCGGCCACCCTTGGCATGCTTGACATACCGATGTCCCAGACGGGCTACAAAGAACGGAGCCAGTCAAGAAGATCTTTGTTCTCCTGCCAGCATGGAATCGTTTGGACTGGCGAAGAGTCATCGATTTTCTCACGCGCGTTCCGTCTCATCTCTAGCTTCGCCCTCGCGTAAACCTGGGTTGTTTTGACATCTACATGGCCGAGGAAGTCGCGAATCATGTCAAGCGAGATTCCGCTCTGCAATAGATGCATTCCCTTTGTGTTGTCGGAGCGTGTGCGGACTCACTCTTCGTTTCAGGCTGGGGCGCTTGTTTCGTGCTTTGACGAGATATTTTTGAAGGATGTAGCGGATTCCCGAACGCGACAATTGTTGATTGCGCGCGTTCTGGAAAAGAGGCCTTATCGAACTGTTCAGGGCGATCAAAATGATGTTCCCGTATGTGATCGCGTAGAAGCTGGGCCGTCTTTCCCATCAAAGGCACCGCTCACATTTTGCGACCTTTCCCCAATAGGCGGAGCTGCGCGGGTGGATCCGACCGCACGTCGCCAACTGAAAGACAACAGCAGCAAGCTTTGGCGAATCCTGGCTTTCATCTTCGGCCTCCACGGCACAATCGTGACCTTCTTCGCCGTTAAGGAGGGAACGACCGCGCGTATTGGGTTGACCTGCCCGAAAGGGCAGGTCATAAGTGTGACAACATTTCGATTCCAACCGCGCACTCAAAGATTAGTGTGACCTATGGACGTGGCCGGCATCCTCCTAAACTAATCGGAATCGCCTTGACGCTGCCCCAAGGGCAGCAGGCGACACAATCACAACCATCATCAGCCCCTGTAGATCGGTGGCAATTGTATTCACCGTCTCCGGCTCCTGCCAGCAAGTCCGCTTTATCAGCGGCGTGATAGGTGGTACGAGTTCCTGCTGAGAGCCACCGCAAAAGTTCTCGCCCAATGGCAGCGCAATTGCGGGACTGGATTATTTGCTGCCATCCTCGGCTTCGCTGGGCAGCGCACCCCAGTCGATAAAACGCGGTTTGAAGCTCGAGAACGGAAGAATCTTCGTCAGGGCTGTGCCATCGGGATGGATCTTGAACAGCCCGAAGAGGCCGTGATCTTCGAGTCGAAACACGATCCACCGTCCGTCGGGAGAGTAGGAGCCGGTAAAAGCGTTCACATCACCGCCGGTGTAATGGGTCACGAAGTGCATTCCTGTCCCGTCTGGGCGGATCGTCGCGATGTTCGTCGACACTCGCGGTTTGTGAACATCGCCGTCCTTGCTGAAGACTATGTGCTGCCCGTCCGGCGCCCAGTCCTGTTTAATCGCCACATCAAAATTGAAAGGAGTGACCTGGAAAACGTTAGTTCCATCGATGTCCGAAGTGAAGAGGGCCATTCCAGTAGGTTCTCCATTCGGCCTCAGATAACTTAATCTCTCCCCATTCGGAGAGGCAATCGGATCGAAACAGCACGGACCAATACGCTGGCGATCTTTGCCGCTGAGGTTCATGCTCCAGAAGGCCTCGTCGTTTGTGGCGGAATCGAAGCGATCAAATAGGATCCTGGCACCATCCGGCGTGAAAGAGGGATCGCCTTCGCAGACGTCCGGCTCGGGAAACTCAACTAAGCCGCTACCATCAGCGTTCATGATCGCGACGTTGGCGCAAGCCCCGGGCGCGTCGTGCTCGAAGACAATCTGGCGTCCATCGGGCGACCAGTCTGGGGTGACACTGTCGCCGTCGAGACGCGTGATTTGCTTTAAATCCTGGCCATTGGGACGCACAGTGAAGATCTGAATACCCGCCTCAGTCTGTGCCTGAAAGGCAATGAAGCCGTTCCGGCCGGGGAAGGTGGCGTGGGCAGTCCCGGAAGTGAGCATCATCAAGGCGAGGCAGCCTAATACCGGGATGAATTTTGGAAGTTGTCTGCGTACAAATGTTTTTGCCTGAATCGGGCGTGCAACTTGGGTCACCGTCGGAAGCTGCAGGCCAGAAAGTGCGTTTATGGTACTCAGTCGCATACACAGTTCTCCTTCACGTTTTCCGAGTTTTGTCCGGCGGCCGGCGGAAAGGTGCTGGGGGGAAGTACCGGTGGGCGAAACTGTGTATTTTTATGCGAATTGCCTCAATGGCCTGGGCCTGACTTTTATGTGACTTTCTCCTTCCCTCGTGCAACATGCCTATTTCCAGAAGGTTGCGAGCGTGTTAAACTCTCCCATTGTTTTCTTAAGGGGCGTGCGGATGCCCGGTCCCGCCCAGTTCTCCCGCAAGATTTGCTTCGCTGACTTCGAACTCAACCTTGAAACCGCAGAGCTGCGCAACAACGGCAACAAAACAATGCTCCCGGGGCAGCCCTTTCAGGTACTGGTCACGCTGCTTGATCGCCCCGGCGAATTGGTTACACGCGAAGAATTGAAGAAGCGCCTTTGGGCTTCTGAGACCTTTGTCGATTTTGATCAAAGCCTCAATAAAGCAATAAACCGTTTACGCGAGGCACTGGAGGACTCGGCGGAACATCCGCGGTTCATTGAGACCTTGCCCAGACGGGGATACCGTTTTATCGGCACCATTGAGAGTAAGTCATCGGCGGGTGTCGCCGATCAGACTGGTGATCCCAGCCCCGAGGTGCCGGCCATTGAAGGGGTCCAGCCCGACGGTCATAGCACCTCATCTCGGGAAGCAGCGGCACCGCCGCATATTTATCCGAGCGCTGGTAAATATCTCTGGGCGGCGCTGATTGCGCTTATGCTGACCGTCGCTCTTGGAGTATTGATTTCTAAATGGCGAAATCGAAGCCCAAGTAGTATTGGCCTGGCCGAGTTACAGATCGCTAAACTGACAGAAAGTGGCCGTGCCGAAGACGTTGCCATCTCTCCCGATGGCCGGTATGTGGTGTACGCTCTGCGATCTGGGGGAGAATACAGCCTACATCTACGCCAAGTAAGCACGGTGAGCGATGTGGAGATCCTCCCCCGCGATCTGGGGGCGTTCCATGGCCTCACTTTTTCTCCTGACGGCAGTTACATCTTCTTCGTCCGAGAAGACCGAAACGATCCTTTCTTCAAATATCTCTACTCTGTGCCCGCGTTGGGCGGTGCCGTCCGAAGGCTGATCACCGACGTGGATTCGCCCATAAGTTTCTCGCCGGACGGCACAGAGTTTGTATATGAACACTGTCTGCCACCACAGAACGATATAGAAGTGATGATTGCGAAGTCCGATGGCAGCGACGCACATAGGCTCGCACTGATTCACAATGGCAACAGTTTCATGTATGAGCCGGGTCCCAACTGGTCTCCAGACGGGCGAACCATTGCGCTGCCCGTGATGTTGCTTGATAAGCCTCAACGCTGGGTGCTTGACGTGGTATCCGCGGCTGATGGCACAGTACGAGAGTTGTACTCGAGTTCCGACGTGATTGGTCGGCCAGTATGGATACGTGGAAACGCTTTGTTGTTCCCGCACTTTGACCCGATTTCCCGCCGAGGTCAATTGTGGACGATTTCCTTTCCCGAGGGAAGCATGAAACGACTAACGACTGATGCTGCTGACTATCGTACTGAGCTCGAAATCACGCGCGATAAATCGACTGCGGTTGCTATTACGCAGGCAATTCGTTCGAGCGTATGGTCTACGTCTAGCGAGAACCTCTCGCACGGCCGGCCCGCGACTTTTGATGACTTCCCGGTGCTCTTCATTGCAGAGACTTCCGAGCAGGAACTCCTCGTGGTCGGAGAAGACGGGTCCATCTGGAAGATGGAACTGGATAATCATCGACGCGTGCCCTTTGGGGATCTACGAAATGCCAGCTGGCTAAGCCAGTGTGGTTCTTATGTCGTTACTCTTGTGGCCGGGAATGGCACGCAGAATCTGACTCGCATCAACGCTGACGGCACAAATCCGACGACGCTAGTCTCCGGCAACCTCTGGGCGCCAGTATGTTCGCCGGATGGGAAGTCAATCTTTTACGCAAACTTCGATGCTCCACAAAAAATCTGGAACATTTCCGTAAATGGAGGTGCCCCAAGTGTTGTTAGTAGAATTCTTGGCGACAGCATCGCGGGGTGGTTGAATGTCTCTCCTGACGGCAAACTCTTGGCGTATCCATATACACGGTATTCGAATACTCCTGCACCCGGATGGACGCTGGTTGTGATGTCGGTAAAGGGCGGCGACCCTTTGCGCACATTCAACATCCCGGGCGACTTTCTGGGTCCGTACTGGGCCCCGGATGGCCAGAGTCTCGAGTACGTGTTGACTCGCGATGGAGCAAGCAATATCTGGGAACAGCCGCTGACCGGAGGTAAACCGGCTAAGCTGACCAGGTTCACTTCCGATCGCATATTTTATTTTTCCTGGTCTCCAGATCGACGGAGACTTTGGTTAACACGCGGCGAAGTTAGCACTAACGTCGTGCTGCTCAGTAATCTGCATCCAGGGGGTCAGCCAGTTGGTAAGCTCGTGAATTGAGCACGGATGGCATGGCGTCCGCCAGGGGGAATGGCAACACCGTCCGCCATTCCGCTATCGATCAACTTAGTGAAATGCACTGCAAGATCAGGGCCTTGCGGCATCCGGAAAACGCTTGAAAATCGCACCGGCAAGCATAGTTACTGCCACGAGTGTGATCTCCGGCAAGCAGGTACCTGAACACGGACGAGCGTGTCTGCGACCTTGGTCCACCTTGGCCGTAATTGCTGGACCCGAACCAGCGCAAGCCTCGGCTGGGCGTCCCGCGATGCCGTCGGCCGAAACGGTATATTCCTCGTTCACTACGTTCGGCGTACTCGATCTGGAAACTCAAATGGAGGGTTGCCACTTCGCGATTGGAGTTCGCAATTCACCGACAAGACTCTGCGCCTCGGTGCTGGAACACGGCATTATACGGGGATTTCACACCTGGAACAATGTTGCAAAGCCCGACCTTTTCGGGACAAAACACTACTCCAAAGAGGCACAGGACCGCGAAGTCCGTCCGAACAGTCCAGACAGCGACAATTTTCTGTACGAATCTTGCAAAAACAAAAATCGTCCACAGTGTGTCTAATTCGTTTATCGGCGCGGCAATGTGACTGCAATTGGATCAGGACCCGAGCGCCGTCACGGTCGGCACCTGGGCTTGGTGTGGATTCCATGACTGAACCCCAGAACCGTTGTCGGAGGAGATCATGTTGCGACGTTCCATGTGTCTCGATTTCTTCCTTCTCGGAGGGAAGACGGCCATCTTTGCACTTTGTCGCTGACGCCGAATTGCAACTTTCACCTTGGCGTGCACAGCTGTGCTCGCGATATCGGGGAGTGCGCATCAACCGCAACCTTCCTCCTATGAACCGCCTGGATTTTGGTCCGGGTTGTTGCATGGTTTCTTCATTTGCGTCAGCTTTGTGGACAGTCTATTTACGGATGTACCATTTACACCTTTTTCCAACTTTGACGGGTGGTACGATTTCGGCTATCTGATCGGTGCTTCGCTCCTTGGTGAGACCGGCGCGAACGGGGCCGGTGCGCCGGTGGTCGTGGTGTCTCGTCTGAATCCGATCTGGTTCGATGGCGGCGACATTCCATCCTTTGCTGGGGTTGAACGCTGCTCTAAGCTCTTCCTGACTGGTGGGGGTGCAGGTCAATATCGGGACCGGTGCGGGCCAATATCGGGACCATTGTCACTGAAGCACAACACATACCGGGTTCCATCGTGCTCGGTCCCGATGCTAGACTCGTCGCGTATCGGGGTCGCTCGTCGCTGTCAAAGTTGTGGAACAGTCCGCAGTACAGCACCGTCTCAAAGATGCGCTCCAAACGTTCCAGCTGGAACACGTCAGCCGCAGCAAACTCAACCTCGATCCCACAGGTCGTTGGCCTTGTCTCGGGCGATCGCCAGTGCGGTCTCAGCAAACTGGCAGTTTTCCTAGTGGCAGTGTGCAGGGTAAAAGGTCGAGCATATTAGTGTTAGCGATGCGGGTGGCTGGTTACTGATCTCCTCAGGAGTCGCATTTTTGCTGATGAGTTAGCGCTTTGAATCGCGCATGTAGCAAACGACCACCTTGACCTTTCGCACCCCCACCCGACGTTTCGTCTAGCATCTGCGGGGACCACCCGACACACTCGCCAGGTTTGAAGAAGGCCGGGCGGGACTTCCGCTTGAACTCGAATATCAAGAAAGAGAGGTAACTATGTCTAAGAATCGGGTAACGATTGTCGCGAGTCTTATAACAGTGTGCTTACTAGCGTGGGTCTCCGCTTTTGGGGAAGATAAGCCCAAAACCACTAAAACCGAAGGCATCATCTCCAGCACAGGAGAGACTGTGATCGTGAACACTCCGGAGGGAGGGAAGACCACGGTAGTCCTTACGAATGACACGAAGGTGCAAGAGTGGACGGGGTGGTACCTGAAGCAGGTGCCCGCCACCGTGCTGATCCCCGGACTTAAGGTGAAGGTCGAGGGAACGAACGATGACCGGAATCGGATCGTAGCGAAAGAGATCGACTTCGATGACGGTGATATGCAAACGGCCCAAACGATCCAGGCCGGCTTGCATCCCACCGCAGAGCAAGTAGCGGCTAACCAGCAGAGTATCTCGGCTACCAAAGAGCAGACTGAGCAGAACAAGGAACAGACTGAGCAGAACAAGGAACAGATCGAACAGAACAAGGAAGAGATTGAACAGAACATCAGAGAAACCAATAACCGCTTTTCTGAGTTGAGCGAATATGACAAAAAGGCCGACGTAAACGTCAACTTCGCAGTCGGAAGCTCCAGCATCTCAGCACAGGACAAGGAAACGCTCATGAAGCTGGCACACGACGCCGCCAACCTCACGGGATACATCATCGAAGTGAAGGGCTATACCGACTCGAGTGGCGGCGCTCTGATGAACACAAAGCTGAGCGAAGACCGCGCGCAAACGGTGGTCGCCTATTTGGTTCAGAAGTGTAATGTGCCGATGCGGCATGTCGTGTCGCCGGCCGCGATGGGTGAAACCCACACCGTGGCTTCGAATGAGAGCACATCCGGACGGGCAGAGAATCGCCGGGCCGAGGTGAAAGTTCTGGTGAACAAGGGCATCGCCGGTAAATAGGGGCGTTGGTTTGAGGTTTAAGCAGCGGCTATCCACGATGCTGCAAAGCGCCCACAAGCCGCTCAAGCGCCTGCCAATGCCGTGGATGCGGGATTCTTTATTGGCTTAGGGGTCTTTCTGCTGGTGTATGGCAACAGGTCCTAAATGTGGGGTTCTCTCTCCACCAGCGCCCCGCCGCGCTGCGCAACCGCCGTTTTTGGGTCGGGCAGTTAAAACGGGGGGCGCAACGGCCGAGCAAGTGCCGGCTTATCGAGGCGATTTGTAAAATACAGTTGCCCCTGGGCGACTCCACGCGCCAGCCGGGAGCAATCTCCCGCATGCGGACGTAACCTATCCAGGGGTGAGCTGAAAGGCAAACCAGGATTGCAGGATGTACTACCTACCCGATATGTTCTGAAGACGTAACATCAACGTGAGCGCTCGCTCACCTAAGACGCGCAGTTGCTCCCATCAAGCGCTTTCAACCGACACATACTTGGGGATAGGCTTCGTGTTGTCGACAATCCGGCCCTTGACATTCCCCATTCCTTTGCCATATGCTTAGGCATATGTCAGGGAAAACCGCAACAGTTATGCAACGGCACGTCAGGATCTTTAAGAACGGCCGGAATCAGGCCGTGCGGATCCCGCGCGAGTTCGAACTACCGGGTGAGGATGCCATCATGCGAAAAGAAGGAACCCGGCTGATTATTGAGCCCGCTCCACCGAAGTCGCTCCTTGCACTGCTGGCGACGCTGGCGCCGATCAGTGAGGATTTTCCGCCCATCCGAGACCTGTCGCCCGATCCGGTCGATCTCTGATGCGTTTTCTGCTCGACAGGAACATTGTTTCCGATCTCGTCCGTCATCCTCAAGGAAAGGTGGTCCAGCGCATCCATAAGGTGGGCGAAGTGCGGGTTTGCACCAGCATCATCGTGGCCGCAGAATTGCGCTACGGAGCCGCCAAGAGAGGTTCGACGCGACTCTCCACACAGCTTGAGGCGGTGCTCAGCGCCCTTGAGGTTCTGCCTTTTGAGTCCCCGGCAGATGTCCTCTATGCATCCTTGCGCGCGGATCTCGAAGCGGCGGGCACGTCCATCGGCGCCAACGATCTGCTGATTGCGGCTCACGCGCTGGCGCTAGGCTGTACGATCGTGACCGACAATGAAAAGGAATTCGTGCGAGTTCGCGGTCTTGCGCGTGAGAATTGGCTGCGCTAAAACGAGGCGTTCAGCTTCGTCGGCGATCCTTAGCCTAGCAGGGGCGAAGATCAAAGGCATCTTGTAGCCACCGCTCAGTTTGATTCCGTCGAGCTGGAATTGTTCCGGAGCTATCCGGAAGTTGAGAGACCCGAAGCCGATTTTCCGGATCCCGACCGACATCGGAACCCTGGCGCCATTGCCGACTTGTCATTACCGATTCATGTGCCGGAGAGAGCCCAAGTCTCGGAACGGCACGGAGGCGAGAAATCTGGGGTCGGCAGCGCGGCGCAACCAGCAACTGGGGCGGTGAATGATACGCTACAGCGGCTGCAGGTGGTTGAGGAGTGCAACACCGACACCCGAACCTAACAACAAAATTCTTAACTTGTCGAATTCTGTCTCGCCGTTCGACTGATAGTGACGGCGGGTCAGCTAGCTCGGCTGACGCAGCGGCACAAACCTGTAGAGGAGATTCAGCATGCGCAAGCTCAAAATCATGGAACATATTTCGCTGGACGGCGTAATCCAGACTTCCGCCGATCCGAAAGCAGACAGTGACTTCCCATACGGCGATTGGACCGCGCCCTACCGCAGCCCTGCCGGGCTCGCGCTAGTCACTCAAATGTACGGCGAGACCTTCGATCTGGTGATTGGCCGCCGAACCTACGATCAGTGGTCGAGCTTCTGGCCCAAGGCGCCGCGGAGTCCGATGGCGGACCGACTGAATGCGGCGACGAAGTATGTCGCAACCCACCGGCCGGAGAGCCTGGAATGGGGCCCGTTCGAGGGCATTGGACCGGACCTCGTGAAGAGCGTTCGTGACATCAAGGCGAAGGACGGTGCGGACCTGATTGTTTCGGGTAGCTCGACGCTGACTTCGGCGCTGCTTGAGCATGAGCTGGCGGATGAGCTTGTTCTGCTGGTCGATCCTGTCCTGCTGGGCAAAGGAAGGCGCCTTTTTGCGGAGGGGACACCGCCACGCTCGTTTGCGCTGCAGAGCTCGGACGCTCTGCCGTCGGGCATCGTCATCAACATCTTCAAGGCCGCTGGACCTTTGCAGAACCTGAAATAAGGAAAGCCGCAATGGGGTTCATGATGATCGTGATACCGAAGGGCTATGAATCGGCCGCACCCGATGCCGTTCCCGGCGCGGAAGCGGTGGCTAAGACGCGCCCCGTCCACTTAGGTGCGGTTCATCCTGTGAAACGGGCATGGCACCTTTGATGCGACCAGACGCCGTTGGCTGCGAGAAAACGTCGCGCGATGCCGACTTTCCGTCACCAATCCAGCTTCGATGAGTGCATTGGCGGATTTAATGCCAATCTGCGCCAGAGCCGCTGCGCTACACTGTCATCCCCTCGGGAAAAAACCGTTAAAAGAACACGAGAAACGGCTATCCGCGCAGAGTGTGGGGTTTCTGCGCTCGTTCACGCAACTCCTGGCGCGACTGCCTCTCGTTTTGCTGGCAGAAGCACTAACAGGACGCCTCCGATCACAAAGAATACGATCACATCAGTAAAGTTCCTGTGGACGCTGTGAATCCAGGCTTCCACGGTTTGAATAGCCATCACCACGCCATGGGAGATGTTCCACCAAGCTGCTAGAGCAATCATGGAGCGATGCTCAGATGGTCTCCTTGCGGCCACGAGTAGAAAGACCCCGACCGGAATAAAGAAGCTCAGAAACATCGGCTCGACCTCGTTCTTCTGCTCCAAAAGCCAGCTGGAATGCCGCAGATCCATATATAGGAAATAAATTAGGGCCAGATTGAACAGCCCCACGATCACCAGGACGATCTGTGTTAGGCGTTCTCTTTTCACATTGACCTCATTTGAGCGAATTTTGTTGCGAGCCAAGCAGCCGCTCACGCAGAGGATCCACAAACTAGCACACGGGAAAGCAAAAACGGCTCTGAACAACAATCTGTAAAAGGCGTCATTCTGCGGTGGCTTTTTAGGCGTCCACATTTTGGTTCCCAGCACCCCTCAGAAGGACCAAAACCGCAAAACATGCCGAAAATTCGACAATTCGCTGTGGAAATGGCGCTCGGAGGGCCGGGTAGCGGTACTTGGAACCGCATCCTCATCCTCCGCCCTCCGAGCTTGGAAAGCCGTACAGAACACGGCTTTCCACATTCCCACTGCGACGGCTGCTGCTTCGTCAACATTGACGAAATGTAAAAACTCAACCAAAACCCTTAGCTCTTAAAGATTCTCGTGCAGAACCGCAAAAACAAAATCTGCAATGCCGCTGCTGAGCCATCGCGTGGAGATACTCAAACACTCAAACCACAGTCAACTGTCGTGAGCAGGCAATAACGCTCATCGACCCTGCCGTTCGCGGTCGGTACGGTGGCCTCCAAAGGCATGGATCGTTTGGGTACATTTTTGAGCAATCCGGTAGTTAAGAAGAAGTGATCCCAGCTTCCGGTTGGTGGACGACCCGCTCCAAACTAACTGCTGGCTTCAACCCTGACCAGGTCCACGCCTGCCAGATGATGACCGAGGTGCATACAGTTTCGATCGTTCCGAAGAACACGTACGCTGGAAAAACGGGCTCCCGAAAGTCA
>Ga0126373_10003104_pt1 | contig 12348 bp, 24 predicted proteins | sample PanSoiMetPlot_11_FD_92545 | JGI IMG/M metagenome (GOLD analysis project Ga0126373, IMG submission 92545) | Tropical forest soil microbial communities from Panama - MetaG Plot_11 | ecosystem: Environmental > Terrestrial > Soil > Tropical forest > Bulk soil | place: Panama | collected 2016-02-17
ACACTTTTTGGATATGCTCCGTTAACAGCAATTGGAGGATTAGCCTTAAAAGGAGGCGTAGGGGCAGCCACTGGAGGCATGGCAGCTTTGGTACTATATCAAGGTTATAAGATTTTAAATCGCGTCAAAAGCAGCCCAACACTTAGAAAGTATTATGGAAATGTTTTGAAAGAATCTGCTGCCGGAAATATTCCGGCTGCGACAAAGAATCTTAAAGCGCTGGATGCGGCTCTTGAGAAGGAAGAAGATTAAGGTTCGTTGTAATCGGCATATGATTCCCATTTCTCCATTTCTTCGCGATCTTTTGATGACATACCGAATATTATTTGTAAAAGTATGGCTCCTCCAAAAGTAATAAAAAAAAAGTCCCACATTATTTATTCTCCTTAACAAGTTCGATGAACATCTCATATAGTTTATCTGTCCTCTGACCCTGTCTTTCGATTTTACCATCCAAAAGGTAAAAGCTTCCGAGCAAAGTTACAAGTAACACGATAAATTCGATGTGACTTAGCCAATTTTCCATTCTTTACCTCTTGTATTTTAGGTCTCTGACTTCACCTTCTAATTTCCTAATATCTTTGGTCATATAATGGATATTTTGCCAAGTCAAGACTAAAGCAATTGCAAGAAACCATATAAGCAGAAATGGAAGTCCAATTAAGAATTCATTCATGATTTTTCCTTTTCATTAAATTTTAACTTCTTGCAAATTTCTTGTCAATGCCTAAATTTACCTTGTGCATAAACATCGAATACCTTTAATCTAATCAGAAAAAGGAGTTTTATGCCAAACAATAATTTTACACCAGAAAAAGCAAAAAAAGCTGCTAATGAAAGATGGCATCCCTCAATCCCTAAGGCAACACATAGCGGTATTTTAATAATAGGAGGTAAGGAAATTGCTTGCGATGTACTTGAGGATGGTAGGCGAGTTTTAAGACAAAATACATTTGCACGAGCTCTAGGAAAAGGAAAAGCGGGGAGTTCTGATCTGGAGCGGGCGATTGAGCTTAAAATACCTGTTTTTATATCAGCAAATAACCTCACACCCTACCTAGAGCCATTAATTCTGGAGAGGGGTCAACAGATATTCTATAAAAGCAAGGATGGTAGGAAAATCATTGGTTATGATGCTCGAATATTACCTGAAGCTTGCAAAGTCTATGTTAAAGCAATGAATGATGGGGTATTGCAAAAACAACAAATTCCTATAGCTAAAATATGTCAAACCATGATCTATGGTCTAGCTAGTGTCGGAATAATTTCTTTGGTGGATGACGCTACAAAATTTGTTGAGAAAAGAAACAGAGATGAACTTCAAAAAATTCTGGAAAAGTATATTTCCGAAGAATTGAGAGAATGGACTAGAAAATTCCCTGATGAATTTTTCAAACAGATTTATCGTTTGCATGGATGGGAATATGGGAAAAAGCCCAATCATCCTCAATATGTGGGTAAAATAATAAATAAACATATTTATGAAAAACTTCCACCTGGAATTTTAGAAGAATTAAAAAATAAAAATCCTGTTCAAGAAAATGGTTTTAGAAAATATCGTCATCATCAATATATGAAAGAAGGTCTTGGGGAAAAGAATTTAGAAAAGCAAATTGTTCAGACTACAACGGTCATGAAATTGGCGAATAATTTTGAGGATTTCGAAGAAATGATGGATAAAATAGGCTATGCAATCTGCGAATAAAATTTCTGGAGAAGATTATCTCTTCTCCTTTTTATCCTTAACGCATTTATAGATATCACTAATTTCTCTCCATGACTTAGCAATATCGTTCTTGAGGTCGATGATATTGCTATTTTGCGATCTAATTTCTATGTCTAAATTGGAAATAGCCTCCTCTAGACGCCGGGATGAGGCATGTAACGTTAAATCAATTTTATCTAGATTTTTTATGATCTTCTGCTGATAATCAAAAAAATTGTATGAGGCAAAAAGGCTTCCGAGTGCAGCTAAAATGATGCTAATCTTCCAAAAGAAATCAAAAAAGTCGCTCATACTACATCTCCAAATGATTTCGTTGCTTCCTTAATCGCAGAAATTTGATTAGGATCTGCGTAAAGAGTCACTGAAATTTGCACATCATCATATCCTAGAGAAGATAGCCATAAAATTGCATCATACCTGGATTTTAAATATTGTTTCCAGGGATGGTTTTGGGAAGAGATTTCATCGTTCACAGCTTATCTCCAAAGCGTTTTTGAAGTTGAAGCGAAATTAACCTGTCTATTTCAGACTCACGAATGCGCCAAGAACTTCTGGGTGCATCGGAGAGTCTAAAAGCTATAATTTTCCCTTCATCAATCATTCTTAAAACCATACTACGACTTGAACTTATCCTTTTTGCGAATTCAGAGACAGAATAAATTCTGTTGCCATCATAATTACTATTGGAAGTCATGCTCTAGATTTTATCACATTAGCTTAAATATCGCTACATAAAAATAAATTTAATTTATTTATTGACATCGGTTTTAAAAAAGAGCAGTATCAAGACAAATTTTAACAAGAGGTTGTTATGACAGGCTTTGCATATGGCGTCGGTGGTTTAATCAGTGTTCCTCCTCCAGTTCTAACAAATAATGGCCCACCAGCAGCATCCTTCAAGGGCATCCTAGGTCAATCTCTATTCGATAACTCGCAATCTCCTCCTGTAGAATATACATACAATGGACAAACATGGCAAGCAGGGGGCAATGCAAATGCTACAACTACTACAGCTGGTATTACTCGTTATGCGACTACGGCTGAGGTTCTGGCGGGAACTGGAACAAATAATGCAACACTTGCAGCAGATGTTTTCACTCTTGCTCAAAGTATAGTTGTAGGGGCAGTTCCTGCTGCAACAACAGGTACATCTGGTATTGTTTTTCTTGCTGACTCAACAGCTGTTGTTTCCCCATTTACTCCTCTTCATGGAGCAAATACTTGTGTTCCTGTGGGACAAATTTCGACTATGTTTGCAAGTCCTCCAGCAATTGGTGGAACAGCAGCAGCAGCAGGAACTTTTACAACATTAGGATTTACGACAGCTACTGGGACGGCAGGAGGCACATGGGCATCAGGTGGTACAACGATAAGTATCGGTCAAGATGCTTCAGCAGATGCAATTAATCTTGGAACTGGAGCTGCTGCAAGAACCATTACAATTGGTAACCTCACAGGAGGCACAGGTATTGTAGCTCATGTCGGAACAGGTAACTTTGCACTTGATGGTGTGACAAACTCTACTTATGCAGTTGGAGCGTCCACAACTACTGGAACCATAACAATAGGCGGTACCGCTCAGACTGGAGACTTAGTTCTAGGCTCATCTTCTGGTACAAATAATGTTAAGATAATGAATGGTTCGGGAGCTGGAACTTTAAGTTTGGGAGTTGTTCAGACGGGAGGTGCCATAAATTTGGGTACCGCCATGACCACAGGAACCATTCAGGTTGGAGGTACTGGAGGGCATACTGGTAATATTACAATCGGCCCAGGGACTGGCGCTCAAACAATTCAGATAGGCCATAGCACTGGGGGTAAAACCATTCAAATTGGAGATGGCGCGGGAGCTAATTTAATCACCATAGGCTCTACAAATGGGGCTTCTGCATTATCTTTATTTGTAGGAACGGGAAATTTTGACTTAGATGGAGCAGCAGGATCAACTTTTGCAGTGGCTCCTTCTATCACTACAGGATCCATTACTATAGGTGGTTCCGCACAAACTGGTGACCTAGTAATAGGCTCGTCTTCAGGAACTAATGCGGTTAAAATAATGAATGGAGCTGGTGCGGGTACATTAAGTTTAGGTGTAGTCCAAGTCGCAGGCGCTATTAACATGGGTACTGCGATGACTACAGGTACCATAACTGTTGGTGGTACAGGGGCTCAAACTGGTACTATCGCAATAGCTCCTGGAACGGGAGCTCAAACGATCAATATTGGCCATAGTACTGGTGGTAAGACTATTAATATTGGAGATGGCGCCGGTGCTAATCTTATTACCATTGGAAGTGTAACAGGTGCGGCTTCTCTTACAATGAAAGTGGGAACAGGAAACTTTAGTCTAGATGGAGCTGCTGGTTCAACTTATGCAGTTGGAGCGTCCACAACTACTGGAACCATAACAATAGGTGGAACTGCCCAAACAGGTACTTTAACTCTTGGATCATCATCTGGAACAAATATAATCGCAATTGGTGCGGGAGCTGGAGCAACAGATCTTCAATTAGTAAATGCTCAATTAGCTGGATCAGTAGAAATTGGAACGGCAATGACTACAGGTACCATTCAAGTAGGGGGAACTGGAGCCCATACCGGAACAATCACATTAGGTCCTGGAACAGGTGCTCAGACTATCCAGATTGGACACTCTACAGGTGGAAAGACTATTGCGATCGGTGATGGAGCGGGAGCTAATGTTCTCACAATTGGTTCAACAAATGGTGCTTCATCCCTAACAATGGCTTGCGGAACTGGAAACTTTAGTTTGGATGGCAATGCTGCATCTACTTATACTTTTGGCCCATCTACAACAGGTGGAACAATGAATTTTGGTGGAACAGGGGCGGCTACAGGAACAATGACAATTGCTGGAGGTACAGGGGCTCAAACGATCAATATTGCAAACTCCTCAGGTGGAAAGACCATTGCAATCGGAACTGGAGCGGGCGCTAATACAGTTACAATTGGATCAACCAATACTACCTCAGCTACTACTATCAACTCAGGAACAGGAAACGTTTCCATTGGGACAGGTAACCTAAAGATTGCTACATCTGGCAAGGGCCTTCAAATTAAAGGTGGAGCTGCCACTGACTTTGTAGGAACCGGAGTTCTGGTTTTGGGTACTGTTACTGTAGCTAATACCAACATTGCTACAGGAGATTTGATTTTCTTGTCTAGAGTTGCTACAAATGGTTCTGTAACTCTAGGTGAACTCACTTATACGATATCAAATGCGACAAGTTTTACGATTACATCTGTGATCCTGGGCACTCCTGCAAGCACGCAAACAGCAGACGTCTCTAGTGTAGCTTACATGATAGTTCGTCCGGTGTAATATTTACGATATGTCTCTCTTGTGTTAAACTGATGTTTTTCACAATGGAAACAACCACCTGTTATGAAAGGCGATGATAATCCTTCTAGAAAACTATGTGAGAAACAAGTAAGGGAAATCAAGAAAATGATTAATGACGGATACGCAATAGGATTTATTGCAAGAGAATATGAAGTTCATCGGAAAACGATTGGCAGAATTAAATCAGGGGAAAACTGGAAACATATTGAGGAATAGAAATGCTAAAAAATATCGCAAAACTTGAAATTGAAAGAAATGGGCGAATTTACGAGTTACATTTGCCGAATGAGGCTCCTTTAGGTGAAGTGCATGATATATTATTTTTGATGAAGGCTTATATTCTTGAAAGAATGAAAAAAATTGAAGAAGAAGAGAAAAGTAGAATTGTTCCTTTAGATAATTTTCAAACAATAGAGGCGTGATATGTGGTCATCTAGAGCCCAATTTCAAAACTTAACTATTGTTGCATCTGCTTCGGTCACTACCTCTTATGTGGCAGCTGTGACTTTAACTTCACCAGCAGTCATGGTTGCAGTTAAAAATGGTACAAATGGGGATATATTAATTGGAATAGATGGATCAACTGCAATATGGGGATTTCCACCATCATCAGGGGCGGCATATGATATCAAAACCAATTCCCCAAAACCATCCGAATTAATGCTACCAAATGGAACCACTCTATTTATAAAATGGAATGGATCAGCTCCGGGAGCCCCTACAGGCAATGTTTATATAGAATTAATGCAGGTATTAATGGAATGAGTCAAGTATTTTTAGGAAGTTCAACATCTAGTGCTCCAACAGTTCCTACTTCTTTTGTTACAGATAATGGAACAGCAGTTCCCGCAGCAAATACTTTGAATGTTGTTACTCCTGGAGGAGGAACTCAAGGAATAGCCACTTCTGGATCTGGGAATACAATCACCATTACAGTTAACCCGACGGATTATTCTGGCACCGTCACTACTGTTGGAGCTACTTCAGGAGTATTAAATGTAAATATTCCTATTCCTACAAACTCTGCTCTTAGTTTTAGAGTAAATTTAGCAGGTTATGATTCAGCTAATGGTTTAGGATGTGGAGGAGAAATTCTTTGTTCCGTAAAAAACGTGGCCGGCGTGACATCTTTATGCGGCACTTCAGATGCTACGATTAATGCAGATGCAGCATTATCACTCGTGCTTTTCGCTGGAGTTGTATCAGGAACGAATGCTCAGGTGCAAGTGACGGGCGTCGCAGGTCATACGATCGATTGGAAAGGCAATATAGACATTGTAAGTGTAACATGAGGTAATATGGCAGGTTTTGCAAATGATGCTAATCTAAAAGAAATTGTTTACTGCGATAACGTTGACTTCAGCGGAGGGACGCATCCTACAGGACAAATCACATCAAACGGTCAATTATTAATAGGATCCGCTAGTTCTCCAAATATAAGAGCAGGAAGTATTACTTCTCCAGATGGATCCATCACTTTTGGATATTCTTCACCTAATATAACAGCTGTTGTTACTGGGGGAGCTCCATATATATCCCTTTCTCCTTATATTGTGGGGGCAGATAATCATTCCGGTTTTACAACGATTGGCGCCGCAATTGCTCAAGCTGTCAGCGATGGTGCTTCCGCAACGAATCCAAAAAACATTTATGTCAAACCAAAAAATGGTGGATATACAGAAAATCTAACCCTTACTGATGGTATAAATATCATTGGATTTAGTCACGAGACCAAAATCATTGGAAAGTTAACCATGACAGCAGCAGGAACCGCATCAGTAAATAATCTTCAGCTAGTTACAAATAGTGATTATGTCCTAGAAATAACCGGATCGGCAGCCTCCATTGTATGGTTGAATAATTGTTTTATAAATGCCAACAACAATTCAACGATACATCACACAAGCTCAAATGCCAGCTCCTTGATTCTTATAACAAATTGTAGAGCGGATACAGGTACAACTGGTGTTGCCTATTTTGTTTCAACATCCGCAGGAGCTATCAAATGGGCGAATTGTTATTTTGACAATACAGGAAATTCATCTACCGCCTCTACATATAGTGGAGCGGGAGGCATTAACTTTTACAATACATTTTTCTTTGGTGCAATCACCACCAGCGGCACGGGCGGTTTTACTGGGATATCTTCTCAGTTTTATATGACGAACTCCTCTTTAACACTGGGAGCTTCTGGTACAAATCAGGTCTCAAACTGCGTCATTTCCGGTGGCACAGCAAGCGCTCTATCATGCGGAGGCACAGTGACCTGCACAAACTGTGCTGTAGATAGCACCAACGCCAATGCTATTACTGGAGGAGGCACATTGAAATATGGAATGATTGTCTTCACCAATACTTCATCTACAGTTAACACAACAACACAAACTGCCCTAGCTACATTGATATAGGAGACATATGCCAAATACAGTAGGAAGCAATACAAGTGGCCATCTTTTCGATACTTCTTTCACAACAAGCGGCATGTTGTATTCTGCTGCTAGTGGAGTAATAACAAGCCTTTCTACGGGAAATAGTCTCCTACCAGCAACAAATTCCAGTGGCACATTAGCAATGAGAGCTTTTACGATAAATGTACAAACTTTTACTTCTAATGGAACATATACACCTACTACTGGCATGCTCTTTTGCATCGTAGAATGTGTAGGGGGCGGTGGTGGAGGAGGATACGCCCTTGGAAATGCTTCTAATACAGCGGCGGGAGCTGGAGGAGGAGGAGCTGGTTATATTAGAGCTGTTTTTTCTGCTGCCACTATTGGGGCATCGCAAGCAGTAACAATAGGAGGAGCAGGTTCTGGGGGTGTCGCTTCTGGTCCAACTAATGCCACGAATGGCGGCGATACCACATTTGGAGCATTATTAACAGGAAATCATGGAGTAGCAGGAGGAAGCAGCGCTGGAGCTGCAACAAATGGTCAGGTGCTTGGCCCAGTTGGGACATTAGCAGGAACCATACCTTCCTGGTCAGGAGGAAATGGCGGTTCTTCTTTTTGGATTGCAGGATCATTAGCCGTCGGAGGGTCAGGAGGAATGGCTGGAGGCGGTTCAGGAGGGGCGGGAAGGCAAGCTATTCTAGTGGCAACAGGTCATACAAATGGTTTAGGATCTAATGGTTTTGGAACTGGTGGAGGTGGAGGAGTTCAGATTACATCCGCCACAGGGGCCGATGGGGCAGCGGGGACTGCGGGATATTGTGTGGTTACTGAATTTATAATCAATTAAACTGATCAAGAATTTTCTATAAATGTACGTGAAAGCAAATATTCAGTTCGTGGGAAATTTTTATGGCAAGTCAAATTCTTGTCCATACATGAACAGCAAGTAATCTTGAATGCCTTAGATTTGACATTAAAAATCATATGGGGAAAGTAAAGCTGCTTTACATAATCGACTCTTTCATGTCCATCTAAGTTATCAAACAGCTTCTTTTCATCTACCCAATGCTCGCATGCCTCACCGCATTGCTCGGCAATTCTTTTTGCCATTCTATCCCAGAAAAGCCTGTCCCAATGTAATCTATATTGAATGTCCATCTTAAGATTATTTTTGCATACGATCGATTTTCGTTGAAGTGAAAAAGATTATTTAATAACGTTGATATAGAACAAGAAAAACATCCACAACATGATTTGAGGGCATATGCCATTAAAAAAAGGTTCAAGCAAGAAAGTTATTAGCGAAAATATCCGCACGGAGATGCATGAGGGTCGTCCGCAACGCCAAGCGATTGCCATAGCAATGTCTAAAGCGGGAAAAGCGAAAAAAAGAGGTAAAAAATGACCCACGTTAAAATAATGAAAAAGGCTTCTAAGGCATTGCAGAAAGATGCTGCACATTACAAGAAAGAAGCGTCACATATGCACGGAAAAGCAAAAAAAGAAGAAATGACTGAAAGAAAAGAAGCTTTAAGCGCTGCCAAAGATCTCAAGAAGCGAGCGAAAAAGGCTCACGAGTATTGATATGTCGATTAAAGCTGAAAAAAAAGAACATCTAGAACATCAAAAGGCTTTGAGGCCGCTTCTCAAACATCTCAGAATGGATGAGGAAAAATTAAAAAAGGTAGGATCTATGGCTCACAAAACAAAAGCACATTCAAAAAGCATGCATGAGAAAAAAGAACATCACCACGAAAAGCATAATGAAAAGAAACATGAACATATGAAACATCATGAGCACAAAAAAGATCACAAGAAGAAATGAAAATTGCCTGACTTAAGCGCAGGCGAACTACTATGCCCTGCTGGAGTTAAATTGAGAAATCAGCGACTTTTATGGCTTAGCGAGCCGGAATTTTGTGATTTAAATTGAGATATAACTTATTTCGATTTATGTTGAAATAAGAAAGTTGTATATTTTTTTAATATAATCTCGTGCCTCCTCTTCTTTTGAAAAAATACCAAAGATCAATTCTGTTTTAAAATCAAATTTAGTTCTTCCTACTACTGCAAAAAAATTATCTCCTGATGATTCAAGTCCAAATAAACAAAACTCATTTAGGTTCACTAATGTTTCATATTCAGTGAAAAACCATTTTTTATTTTCAGAATCCATAATTTCCTACTATATTTGGAAGAATTCTTCCAGTCTCAAAAAAATCTCTTCCACATTTCTTGCATTTTACATTAATCGCTAATTTGTCATAACTTCGGTCTTTAAGATTGTCAATGTTATAGATCCTCTCTATTCGACTACTGAGTATCATATTAGTGAATCTATTAGAATGTTCGCATCGTTCTCCAAGCTTATACGCAATATCGGAAGCCATAAATGACCAGAAATAGGATTGGCCTTGATTAAGATACTCATGAGTCGTTAATCCTCGATTTTGGTAAGTCATTTAATTTCCTCCAGTTTTTCTACACGTTTTAGCAGTTCAACAAGAGAAGTGCCAAAAACCTCCATGAAGTCACGGCAGATCTCCATTTGCTTTTCAACTTCGCCCTGTTTCCCAAAGAGACATTTTTGCTGTTTGCGGTGCGATTCTTTAAGGTCTTGAAAGGCGGCTTTAAGTTCAGTCATGTCTCGATTTTCAAAAAGTTCATATTGCGGTATTACGGCCATCAGTTTTCCTGTTCCTCTGGTAGATCAGGTAGGGGCATCCAATGACTAGGATAAAAAACGGGACCATGAGATTCTATAATGAATTCTTTCACATTGAATCGACATGAATAAATAGTATCTCTAAAGTAGCCATCATGTCTCATATTATATATCTTTTCTTTTTCAGAACGTTGAATAGCAAGAATCTTTTGACCATCTTCGGGCAAGTGAGATTCAACTTTAATCCATTCCATCATTCCTCCTTATCATTGTACTCTTTCACTTGCCAAAAGCTCGACCCTGGTTTCCTGTATTCTTCCATATCGATTGTTTTCAGAATCGGTATATTTTTGTAGTCTATTATACCTTTTTTCTCTACTTTTTGCAAGATAATTCCGTTTCCTTTAGCATTTTTAAAATTAGCGACTTGTATTAAATAATCGCGTATCTCTTCCTTACGTTTTGAGGCTTCTTTTTCTTGCTTATCGAGGCGCTTATACTCCTCGGAAAGATTACTCCATACATCGGAATCAATCGTCTTGATATCTTCTTCTGGTGGAATTCCGGTAATCATGTGATTATAGTAGAAATTTGACTCAATTTGCACTAATTTGTCTATATAATATTGGTCGCGATAGACTTTCTTGATGCATAGTGGCTTTTCATGTTCTGGTCGATAGCTGCAATAGTAGATTTCGGAAATGCCTGCTACTTGCATTTGATGCTGTAGTTGGGGTTTATATTTTTCTGGAATTTCGTCATGCAGTGCGCATTCATGGTCTTTATTTCCTGGGCATTTAACCTCTACGGCAACAGTTCCATCAATGTCTATCCCATCCAAAGAAGCCATCATAAAGGGCTTGGAATCGCTTATCATGACCTTGGGCGACATTAGATAGCCTGTTTCGTTTTCGAACATTCTTAGCGCCTCTGGCTCAAGTTCTCGCCCTCTTTTCATGTAATAGTTATCTTTGTTGTCAAAAGGGGAGTTAGGCTGTTTATCAAGCCATAAGTCATAAATACTCTTCTTTTCCCAATGAGATGGAGCAAGCCCCATCAAAATTATGCTGTCGCTTGCTCCTATGTGTTTTTTCCTCATCGCATACCAATTTTCAGATCGTTGATCAATCATTTTTCATCCTTCAATGCTAATTCCGCTGGCATAATCTGTTTCATAATCAAAACGGTTTTGATTATGGCAAGTTCTTTCTCAATCATATTAAATCTATCGTTAAATTTTTCATTCATGTTCCAAAAGCACAAAGCAAATGATCCAAGTATAACTATTGTATCAGCATGTTTTTTAAACCACTCCATCACATACCGTCCTTTTTATTATTTAAATCTTCCATGTATTTAGTTGATGCTCTCAACCATTCAACAAGTTTTGGGTTGTAATTCTCTATTAAGAATGCTCCATAACTATCTTCATGACTTATTGACATTCCATGTTTTTCATAAACTTTAATTATGTCATTAATAAAGCTTTCTACTTCTCGTTTTTTCATTCCTCACCGTCCTTATTGATTTCAGCTTGATATTCCTCAGACTTCTTAGTCAAACGGGATTTAATCTTCTCATAGCACTCCTCAAGAATCTGTGTGTAGGAATTAAACTTGTTGCTCATTAAATAGTCGTTCATCTTTTCTTGAACTTCTGGAGAGCATTTATCGTGCAAAGCTTGCAATTCCTCCGCCTGTTCTTGAGTAACGATAGCTTTGTCAAGCTGCTTTACATCCTCATGCTCGTTTATGTCGAAATGCACGGGTTTTGCGTTAGGAATAGAATCAATCTCGCTTTCATCACAGAAGCCCATGCCTGAAATCGAAAGCGTGACCCTTCTTTTGGCCTTTGTGTTGCCAGTGACAAACACTTGACCCTTATCTGATCTGCAAATCCATGTTCCTTTTTTGGTTGTTGGACACCATACAGTGGTTTTTCTCTTTTCCCCTTCATGGAGATTTTGAAAAGCAACTTTATTATAAGACATTTTCCTTGATTCGAAGAAAGGTTGGGTGGAGTTCTTAAATTCCCTTATCCTTGTCATTGAAGTCAAATTCCCCGTCAATGCACATAAAACTTGGAATGCCAACACAACATTAAGATCTCCTTTTCCGAAATTTCCTCTTTGATCTCCATCAGCTGTCATCATAGCCTTTAACATGGACTCTTTTTCTTTTTGTCCAAGCTGACAGACAAT
>Ga0126373_10003105_pt1 | contig 12347 bp, 9 predicted proteins | sample PanSoiMetPlot_11_FD_92545 | JGI IMG/M metagenome (GOLD analysis project Ga0126373, IMG submission 92545) | Tropical forest soil microbial communities from Panama - MetaG Plot_11 | ecosystem: Environmental > Terrestrial > Soil > Tropical forest > Bulk soil | place: Panama | collected 2016-02-17
CCAAGAAGAGTTCCGGCGAGGCCAAGGAGTCGCTCGAGGTCGTCGACGTCGCCCAGCTTCTGGCCAGGTCGGTGGCGCCAGCGGCGCCGGCGGAACCGCCCGCGCAGGACTGACCGAAGCTGACGCCGGTCACGGACACATGGATACCAGGCGAACTGAGGCCTTCAGCGACGGCGTATTCGCGGTCGCGATCACCGTGCTCGTGTTCGGCCTGCTGCCGATCGGCGGCGGCAAACACGTCGCCCAGGAGGAGTTCAGCGCCTGGCCGCGCTATGTCGCCTATGTGGTCAGCTTCCTGACCATCGGCATCATGTGGCTGAATCACCACGCGCTGATCGCGCAGTTGCGGGTGGTGAACCGGCCTTTGCTGATCATGAACCTGTTCCTCCTGATGGGGGTCGTGGCGGTGCCGTGGCCGACCACGCTCGTCGCCGACCACCTGGCCGCCGGCGCAGAGGCTGCCACCGTCACCTACGGCCTGGTGCTGCTCGGAATCTCGATCGCCTACTCAACGATGTGGTTCTACATCGGCATGCGCGCGGCTGACGTGGCGCAACGGGCGGATCGGCCGCGGGAGCGGCTGAAGACGCTGAGGTTCATGGCCGGGCTCGGCGGCTACGCGCTCGCGGTCGGCGTGTCGTTCTTCTCGCCGGGCGCCGCGATGACTATGTACGGCCTGATCGCCGTCTATTACTTCTTCGAGCACTTGCCAAGGCCGATGAGAAGGGCAGAGGTGGTCGAGGCCGGGCTCGACCTGCCGGCGGCCGAGCCTGGCGTGGCGTCAGACCTCTGACTCGCTGGTGGTTGTCGTCGACCGGTTCGGCAGCCAGATCCTGACCCTTGTGCCGTGGCCGGTCCACGACTCGAGCGTCGCCTGGCCACCGTGGGCCATGGCTATAGCCTGCACGATCGACAGACCGAGCCCGCTGCCGCCGCCCGCCGAGAAGTCGGGCACAGCCCGGCCGCCGCCGTTGGACTCGGTCGCGTCGACGGCTCGCTCGGACGCTCGGTGGAACCGGTCGAACGCCTTGGCGGCGTCCTGTTCGACCATGCCGGGACCCTGGTCGGCGACTTCGATCAGCACCCCGCCTTGCACCTTGCCGAGCCGGACGGCGACGGAATCGGTCCGGTTGGTGTGCGCCCGGACGTTGCCGAGCAAGTTAGAGAGCACCTGCCTGATCCTGCGCTCGTCGACGACGGCGATCAGCCTGGGCGGCGCCTGCGCGCTGATCGGCCGGTCGGGCTCGACGGCGGTGGCATCGGCCACCGCGTCGCGCACGACGGTGGCGAGGTCGGTCTCGGTCAGGTCGAGCGAGGATGTGCGGTCCAGCCTGGCCAGCTCGAGCAGCTCGGCGACCAGGGTGGACATCCGGTGCGCTTCTTCCTCGATCCGGCGCATGGCAACGGGCAACTGGTCGGAGCCGAGCGCGCCCTGGCGGTAGAGCTCGGCGTAGCCGCGGATGGTGGTCAGCGGCGTGCGCAGCTCGTGCGACGCGTCGGCAGCGAACTCGCGCACCTTGCGTTCTGAGCTCAGCCGGGCGCCGAATGCCTGCTGTATCCGGTCAAGCATGGTGTTGATGGCCGCCCTGAGCTGACCGACCTCGGTCCGGTCGTCTGGTCCCGACATCCGCTCGGTCAGGTCGCCCCTGGTGGTGATGTCGTTGGCCGTCTTCGCCATCCGGTCGAGCGGCTGCAGCCCGCGCGCGATCAGCCACCGCCCCCCGATGGCGAGCAGCGCGATCAGCCCGGCCGCGGTGATGACCTCGGCGACGATCAGGTTCCTGAGGAGCTGGGTTTCCTCGGTCGGCCGTTCGGCCACCACCAGGACTTGGGTCTGGCGCAGCAGACTCTCGGTGGCCGGGATGATCCTGGCGACGGCCGTCAGGTGATAGTCGACCGGCCCTGTCGGCTGGACCTGGAACAACGCGTTCCGCTTGGCTCGCTGGTAGACAGCGGTCTTTCCCAGCCTCCTTATCGCGGTGGCCAGCGCCTGGTTCACGGGCTTGGTGCCGGTGTTGTTCAGCTGCAGTACGTTGAACGGACTGAGCGTGACCTGAACCGCTGACATCTCCCTGGTGGGGCGCTGCTGTATGTCCTGCGGGCTCCTGCTGCACGCGTCAAAGACGATCTTGTTGAACTGGTTGGTCAGGCTATCCGCGAACAGCTCCGTGCTGACGATGCCGAGCACCAGCAGGAAGAGGGCTGTCACCACGAGCATGAGCAGCTGCAGCCGGGTGCGAAGCGACAGTCCGCGGTAACCTTTCATCCGCCGCCAGGCTCCGCGTGCCAGCGCTGTTCGGCTTGGTGCGCTTTATGCGCGGCTGCCTGCTCGGGCAGCCTGAGGCTGTAGCCGACGCCGCGCTGGGTGTGGATAAGCGGCGGCCCAAGGTGGTCAAGCTTCCTGCGCAGGTAGCTCACGTACGTCTCGACGATCTGAGACTCGCCCGCGTAGTCCCAGCCCCAGACGTTCTCGAGTAGCTGGGCGCGGGTGAGCACCCGGCCTTGGTGCCGCATCAGGTAGGCGAGCAGCCGGAACTCGGTCGGCGATAGCTCGACCGGAATGCCCGCCCTGCGTACGGTCCACATGGCCTCGTCGAGCTCGAGATCCCCGGCGCGCAGCGTGCCGTCGACGATTCCCGGCTCCTCTGGCTGGGCTGACCGGGCTGCGCGGCGCAGGACCGCGCGTACCCGCGCGACCAGCGCCTCGACCGAGAACGGCTTTGTCACGTAGTCGTCTCCGCCGATCGCGAGGCCGGTCACCGTGTCCGACGAGGTGTCACGTGCGGTGAGGAAGATGACAGGCACCTCGTTGCCTGACGCTCTGAGCCTGCGGCAAACCTCGAAGCCGTCTATGTCGGGCAGCATCACGTCGAGAACTATCAGGTCCGGCTTGGTTGCCTCGGCCTGCCGCATGGCGTCGGTGCCGTTCGCCGCCGTGCTGACGGTGCAGCCGTGGAACTTCAGCGCGACTTGAACAAGCTCGCGAATGTTCGGCTCGTCATCTACGACGAGCACACGGGGGATTCGATCCGCGTCGGTCATGACTGTCGCCCGGCTCACTTTTTGGTGGGTCGAAAAGCGGTGCGCTGTCCTGGTAAGGAGCGTAAAGGATACAGTGTGTCCCCCGCTCGCCTCCAAGGCACCGCTCGCGGGGTCCCCAATGGCGACGCCGGCAGCTCGCGGGTTCATTCGAGCTGCCGGCGTCTGTAGCGGGTTGTCCGTGTCAGGCAGTTTCCGGCTAGCCGCGGATGATAATCAGCCTGGCATCGTCGGTGCCGCCCACCACGGCGCCGACTACGAACACCCGCTCGCCAGCCGCGAGCGCCGAGGCGCTGACGCGGTCGATGGAGCGGTTCTTGGCAAGCACCCTGAGGCGGTGCTTGAGGCGGTTCTTGACGCGGACGACCGCGGTCTTGCTGACCAGATGCCAGGTCAACGTGGTGCCGTCCGCTGCCTTGATGACGACCGAGCTTGACGAGACGGCTTGAACCACACCGCGCTCGAACGCGACCGTCCTAGTTCCCTTCTTGGCCTTGAACGTGATTTGGCCGTGCTCACGGCCGCTGCGCAGCAGCCGGCGCAACAGCAGGAAACCGCGTGCGTGGTACTGGCGAACGCAAGCGCGCCGCTTGGCCCTGGCGGCGGCGTGATGGCCGCTCTTGCGGAGCTGCCTGGCTGCGGCGAGGCACTTACGCAACCCGGCTAGATCGGGTCTCAGCCTCGGGCCGGAAAGCCCGCCTAGGGCTACGTTCTTGATGGCCGAGTTGCTGACCAGCCTGACGCTGACCTGGGACTTGGCGTCGCCGGCGGTCAGGTTCGCGCCGAGCGCGACTCCGCCGCCGACGAGCAACGCGGCCGCGGCGAGGGCGGCCATCCAGCGGATGACCTTGTTTCCCCGCAGCCCGACGCTGTGCACACGCAGCACCCTGTCACGCGCGGCTGGGACATTCGGTGGTGAAACCTGGGATTTCACTGTGAACGCTCACAGGGACATGTGCGCTTGTGCGTTGTGGCGCTACATCCGCTCAGGTACCGGGATGCCGAGCAGGTCGAGTCCGCTCAGCAGCACCCGCAGCGTCAGCGCTGCCAACGCCAATCTTGACTGCCTGACGGCGGGGTCGGCGGCCTTGAGCACCGGGCACTGCTCGTAGAACGTCGTGAAGTCGCTCGCCGTGTCGAAAAGGAACGCGGCGAGCTTGTGCGGCTCCGTGGTTTCCACCGTCTGGACGAGCGCGGCTTCGTACCCGAGCAACCGCAGCGCGAGCAACCGCTCGGCCTGCTCGCCGAGAGCGATCGGGCCGTTCGCTTGATCAGGGCGCAGATCGGCCCTGGCGAAGATCGACCTGATCCTGGCCGTGGCGTACTGCAGGTAAGGCCCGGTGTTGCCGGTCAGCGCCAGCATTCTGTCGAAGTCGAGTACGTAGCTCGAGTCCCTGGCGACCGACAGGTCGGCGTACTTGAGCGCGCCGATCCCCACGGCTTCGGCGATCTGGGCCCTGAGCTCGGGTTCGTCGTACCTGTCCTTGATGACCTCTTCGGCGCGCGCGATGGCCTCGTCGATCAGGTCGATGAGCTTGACCGCCCCGCCGGCCCTTGACCTGAAGCGCTTCCTGTCGGCGCCGGTGACCATGCCGATGATCGCGTGCTCAGCCCTGACCGAGTCGGGCAGCCAGCCGGCCTGCCTGGCGACGGCGAAGACCATGGCGAAGTGCTGCGCCTGCTCTGAGCCGACGACGTATACGATCCGGTTGACGTGCAGGTCATTGACCCGGTAGCGGATCGCCGCCATGTCGGTCGTGCCGTACCCGTAACCTCCGTCGCTCTTGCGCAAGATCAGCGGGAGCGGGCTGCCATCCCTGCTCTTGAAGCCAGGCGGGAACGCGCAAAGCGCACCGTCGCTGATCGTCGCGACGCCAGCCTCCTCCAGGTCGCGGCACACGTCGTCGAGCATCGGGTTGTAGAAGCTCTCCGGGTCCAGGTCCGCGTCGGTCAGCGTGACTCCGAGCTTGCCGTAGATCGTGTTGTAGTACTGCTTGGAGTCGCTGACCAGCATCTCCCACAGCCGGACCGTCTCAGGCTCGCCGGCCTGCAACGCCACGACCCTGCGCCTTGACCGCTCGGCGAATGCGGGATCGGAATCGAAGCTGACCTTCGCTGCCTGGTAGAACTCGTTGATCTCTCCGGCGCCGAGCTGTGCGTAGGCGACCTCCTCGCCAACGTCCTTGAGGTGCTCGAGCAGCAGGCCGAACTGCGTACCCCAGTCGCCGATGTGGTTCGCCCTGATCACTTCGTGGCCGAGGTACTCGAGCACGCGGACGAACGCATCACCAACAACAGTCGTCCTCAGGTGACCGACGTGCATCTCCTTGGCGATGTTCGGCGCCGAGTAGTCGACGACCACGCGCATAGGCTGGTCGGTCTTCTGGACGCTCAACCGCGGATCGGCCAGCTGCGCGTCGGCCATGCCAGCGATCCACTGGTCGCTGAGCGTGATGTTAATAAAGCCAGGGCCGCTGACCTCAGCGCCGCTGATGATGGGCGATCCCGCAAGATGTCCGGCCAGGCGGCTGGCAACCTCGCGCGGCGGCTGACCGACGCGCCTGCCGAGCGACAGCGCGACGTTGGACTGGAAGTCGGCGAACGCCGACGGCCGGATCACCGGGTCGGCGTCGGCGTACTCGGGTCCGAACTCAGCGATGAGCGCCGCGCTCACCTGCGCCGCCAGAGCGGCCTGCGGATCTGCCATGAAGAAAGCCTATCGATGCTCGGCAAGCCAAATTGCCGCGGCCAATAGACCAGCGACGCGCCGTAGGCGCTCCTAGGCAGCGCCGTCGCCATGATCCGGGAGAGTTGACCGCGCTGCGCCGCCGGTTCTCCATGATCCGGGAGAGTTAACCGCTATATACACGGAAAACTCTCCCAAACCCGACAACTCTCCCGGATCATGAGCCCGATACGGGGATGAATGGCCGAAATGTCGGATCAGATGGCGCTAGCGCTCCGAGATCCACCCCTGGCGAGCCCGCCATCGGCGTTGAAGTACCCACGAGCACGGAAGCTGAGCGGGCAGCCGGGCTAGTGGCGCTCGGAGCGGCGCAGGAAGTGCCCTGCACGTTGCGGACCAAGCCGCTCTTTGATGCGCTCGGCGATCTGGCCGCTGGTGATCTCGCCTGCCAGCTTGCAGGCGGCGGCCGCGCCTCGTTGCGTCGACGCGCCGTGTGCGATGACCACGGCGCCTTCGAGGCCAAGGAGCGCCGCACCGCCGTAAGTCTCAGGATCGAACCGGCCGTGCATCTCGCGCAGGTCTTTGCGAGCGAGCATGGCGCCGAGCCGGGCGCTGCGTGAGCCGCCGAGCGCCGATCTGAATTGCGCGGCCACGAACGCGGCTGTGCCTTCGAGCGTCTTGAGCGCGATGTTTCCGGAGAAGCCATCGGTGACGACGACATCGACGGTGCCGGAGAGCAGGTCGCCGCCTTCCACGTTGCCGACGAAGTTGATCGGCAAGGCGCCATGAGTCGGCTCGGCGCCTAGCAATTCGTACGCGCGCCTGGCCAGCTTGTTGCCCTTGCCTGGCTCGGCACCGATTGACAGCAGCCCGACCCGAGGCTTGACGATGCCGAACGCGACTTCCGCGTAGGCGGATCCGAGCTGTCCGAACTGGGCGAGCACTTCGGGCTTCGGGTCGGCGATCGCTCCGGCGTCGATGAGGAGCGTCGGGGTTGGACGCGTCGGCAGCGCGACGGCCAGCGCCGGCCTCATCACGCCTGGCAGGTTGCGCAGCCGCAGCCTGGCCACAGCCACGATCGCGCCCGTGGAACCAGCCGACATGACCGCGGTGGCCTGGCCAAGGTGGACGAGCTGGCAGGCCACCGCGATGCTCGACCTCGGCCGCCGCCAGCTCGTCAGCGCCCCTTCGGACATCGCCACCGAGTCCTCGGCGGTGACGAGCCTGATCTCGCCGATCAGCCCGTGCTCGGCGAGCAGAGGCCTGACCTGACCCGGCTTCCCTATCAGCACGACTCGGGTGCCCCACCTGCGAAAAGCGTCGACCGCGCCGGCGACGATCTCGCGCGGAGCGTGGTCTCCTCCCATCGCGTCCACAGCGATGACCGGCTGCCGCACCCTGAACGGCTCGAGCGCCGCACCTATACCCTGCTCGGCCGCCGGTCCAGAACCCCCTGCGGGGGCGCTTCCCCGGGGCGATGACCCCCCGGGGACCACCACTGTCACGCTGGCGCCTGAGAGGCCTCCGGCTGCGGTGCGTCCTGTGCCGGCGCCGGGTGGGTGTCGGTCACGACGCGCTTGATCGCCAGGCAGCTAAGCGCGGCGACACCGAGCACGGCAATCGGCATGATCATCGTCTGATGCATCGCGGTCACGTACCCAAATGAGAACGCCTCACGCGCGATCCGCCCGATTGTCGCGACGACTGAGGACGGCGTGCCTGGCGGCAGCCTGAAGTGGCTGCCACCTTGGCCTACGGCTGCCCCGCTCTGTGCCGCCTTCGCGAACCCGGATACAAATTGGCCACGCACTTGCGGCGGCAGCACCCCATCCCTGACCCGCGCCGCGGCAGGCAATGAGGCAGTCAGCCGGTTCTGAAGCAGCGCGCCGACGGCTGCCGTGCCGACGACCGCACCGACTTGCCTGGTCGTGTTGAGCATTCCAGACGCCGCGCCGGCCAGCCGCGGCTGCACGCTGCGCATGGCCGTTGTGGTCATCGGCGCGAACGTGCAGCCCATGCCGAATCCGGCGACGGCAAGGGCGGGCACGAAGTCCGGCCACGTCGATGTCGGGGTGGCGATAGCGGCGAGCCAGCCCATCCCGCCCGCGAACATCAAGATGCCGGTGAACAATATGAACTTGCCGCCGATCTTGTCTGTCAGTCGGCCGGCCACGGGAGCGACGAACATCGAGACCAGCGAGGCTGGTGCCATCGCCAGGCCGGCCTTGAGCGCGGAGAACCCGAGCGCGGACTGCAAGTAGATGGTCAGCGGCAGGAAGATGCCCATCATGCCGATGGCGATTGCGCCTGACATCCAGTTCATGAGGCTGAAATTCCGGTCGCGGAACAGCCCGAAAGGAACAAGCGGCTCCCGGTCCTGCGTCCTGGCCTGCACGAAAAGAAAGATGACGAGCAGGACGACGCCGACGCCGATCACCAGCGGTATCGAGATGATCGAGGTGATCTTCCCCCAGTTGTATTTCTGGCCCTCGACCAGGCCGTAGCAGATCGCGAGCAGCGCCAGGCTGGCCAGCACGACACCAGGAACGTCCAGCCGGTGCTCCGTGCCCGTGCGGATATCGGGGATCAAGAGCAGGCCAAGGACGATGACAGCAATGCCAATCGGCAGGTTGATGAAGAAGATGTACCGCCAGTCGAATGCAGTGACGAGCAGGCCGCCGAGCGTCGGTCCCGCGATGGTCGCGACGCCGGCGACCGCTCCCCAGATGCCGAAGGCAGCGCCGCGCCGCTCAGCCGGGAACACCATGGTGAGGATCGCCAGCGTTTGCGGCATCAGCAACGCTGCGCCGATGCCCTGGATGGTACGGAACGCGATCAGCCAGCCGACCGTCGGCGAGAACCCGCAGGCAGCGGAAGCCGCGGTGAACAGCGCCACCCCGATGATGAACAGCCTTCGCTGACCTCGCAAGTCACCGAGTCGGCCCGCGGTGATCAGCAGCACCGCGAGCACGAGTGCGTAGGCGTTGATCACCCACAAGATCCCGTCGAGCGAAGCATGCAGCTTCGCGATCATGTTCGGGATCGCGATGTTCACGATCGTCAGGTCAAGCAAGGTCATGAAAAACCCAAGCGAGACGACGATCAGCACGACCCACGGATTGCCGCGGTACTTAATCACGATCCCTGGCCCCTCTGCGCTGGCTTCTGGGCTGGCTTCTGGGCTGCCGGCGTTACTGAATCTGTCGCCGTGCCGACGGCGCTGACGATGCCACCCGTACCCTGCCACAAGTTCACTAGCTTGATGTTAGGTCCAGATGCCGACAGTTGGGCGGTCGCTCGCCGCACCGGCCTGCGCGCTGGCGCCGCAGGTGGGCACAGTATGCTCCGGCCATGAACCTGAACGGTGTCGCTGCGATTGTCTCTGGTGGGGCTAGTGGCCTTGGCGAGGCGACGGTACGAGATCTAGCCGCGGCCGGCTGCCATGTCCTGGTCGCCGACCTTAACGAGGACCGGGGCAAGGCGGTCGCCGATTCTGTTGGCGGCGTGTTCGTCAGGACCGACGTCGCCGACGAAGCCTCGGTCGCCGAGGCGGTCGCCGCCGCCGAGGCGTTCGGTGCCCCCCTGCGGGTGGCGGTGAGCTGTGCCGGCATCGGCTGGGCGGCCAGAACGGTCGGCCGGGATGGCACACCGCACGATCTGGGCGTGTACCGGAAGGTCATCGACATCAACTTGATCGGCACCTTCAACGTCATGCGCATCGCCGCGGCCGCGATGGCTAAGACCGAGCCTGCCGATTCCGACGGCCAGCGCGGAGTCGTGATCAACACCGCGTCGATCGCCGGGATCGAAGGTCAGACCGGCCAGATCGCATACTCGGCGTCGAAGGGCGGCATCATCGGGATGACCGTTCCTGCCGCGAGGGACCTCAGCGCGATCGGGGTCCGGGTCAACACCATCTGCCCTGGCATCATCGACACGCCGATTTACGGTGCCGGCCCGGCAAGCGACGAGTTCAAGGCCAAGCTGATCGCGCCTATTGTCTTCCCCAAGCGGATGGGGACTGCGGACGAGTTCGCCAAGCTCGTCCACTCCCTGATCGACAACGACTACATGAACGCCGAAGTGATCAGGTTCGACGGCGGCATCAGATTCCAGCCCAAGTAACTCAAGGCCAACTCCGGCTGAGGCGCCCGCGCGCCATGCTTGTTCTTACCGCGACGATCAGGAGGCGGCGCAATGGCAGACGCGATTCGCACGGAGGTAGCTGACGGCGTCGCTGTCATCACCATCGACAGGCCGCAGGCGCGTAACGCGGTCAACGGCGATGTCGCGCGCGGCATCGCCGCCGCGATCGAGGACTTCGATAGCCGCGGCGACGTCAGCGTTCTGGTGCTGACCGGTGCGGGCGGAACTTTCAGCGCGGGCATGGATCTTAAAGGTTTTCTGGCGGGTGACGCCCCGATGGCAGCCGGCCGCGGTTTCGGCGGAATCGTTGAGCGGCCGCCGGCGAAGCCGGTGATCGCTGCCGTCGAGGGATACGCCCTGGCCGGAGGCTTCGAGCTGGTGCTGGCCTGCGACCTTGTGGTCGCCAGCGAAGAGGCCAAGTTCGGGTTGCCCGAGGTCAGGCGCGGCCTCGTGGCCGGGGCTGGCGGGCTGCTCAGGCTGCCCAAGCGCATTCCTTATCACCTGGCGATGGAGATCGCGCTCACCGGCGAGCACTTCAGCGCCGAGACGCTAGCGCTCGCTGGCCTGGTCAACAAACTGGTCCCGGCGGGGGAGGCGCTGTCAGCAGCGAAGGAACTCGCGCACAAGATCGCACTCAACGCTCCGCTGGCGCTGGCGGCCACCAAACGCGTGATCGTCGAGTCGGCCGATTGGCCGGCCGGCGAGGCGTTCAGCAAGCAGGGCGAGATCATCAGCCCGATCTTCGGGTCGAAGGACGCGATGGAGGGCGCGATGGCGTTCGCCGAGAAGCGCCAGCCGGTCTGGCGGGGCGAATAGGGCGCCGAGCTCAGCCTGGCGTGGCCGGCCGCGATAGTGGCCGGCGCCGGCTAATCTGCCGGAGCCAGGGAGGACACGATGGCAGTTCCGCGCCTCAGCGTCGTTGTGCCGTTCTACAACAACGCTGATCAGCTTGGTGACTGCCTGACCTCAATCGCCGAGCAGACCATGGCCGACCTGGCGGTGATCATGGTTGACGACGGCTCGACGGACGGCAGCGCGGACATCGCCGCCGCTCAGGCCGCTGCCGACGGCAGGTTCACGCTGGTGCAGGTGCCCAACGGTGGCCCGGGGTCAGCGCGCAATCACGGCGTCGCGGCGGCCAAGGGAGAGCTACTCGCGTTCGTTGACGCCGATGACCTGCTGCCGCCTGATGCGTACGCCACGATGGTCAGCGTGCTCGACGCCGGGGCGTCGGACTTCGTCTGCGGCGGCGTGCTCAGGCTGACCACAAGCGGGCTGGCTCCGTCTGGCCTGCACGACCAGGCGATCAAGACCCGCAAGCTAGGCACCCATATCGGTCGCTCGCCCGAGCTTTGCTACGACATCTCGGTGTGGAACAAGCTGTTCCGCCGGTCGTTCTGGGACGAGGCGGGACTCCGCTTCCCCGAGGGAATGCTGTGGGAAGACCTTGTCGCGATGACGAAGGCGCACGTGCTCGCGCGCTCCGTCGACGTGATCACCGACCCCGTCTACCACTGGCGGGACAGGGACAAGGGCGCGCCGTCGATCACTCAGTCACGCACCAGCATCGCCAATTTCCGCGACCGCGTCACCGCGCTCGGCATGATCGACGACTTCCTCCGCGAGCGGGCCAGCCCGTCGCTGCTGCGCCATCATCAGCACAAGGCGCTGGTCAACGACCTGTGGCTGTACGTGCGTGACTTGCCGCATACGGGCGCCGACTATCAGCGCGAGTTCGTCACGCTGGCCGGAAGCTACCTACGGCAGGTCGACAGGCGGGTCAGCGCGGCCCAGCCGACCACGAGGAAGCTGGCCTACTTCCTGATCGAACAGGACCGGCAAGACGACCTGGTTGACTACGCGCGCTGGCTGGAGGCGAATCCGGCCAGGACGCCGCCGATGGTCCGCTCGTTCGGCCGGCTTCGCGCCGACCTGCCGCTGCGTGCCGGCGGGCGGGTGCCGGCCAGCGTGTTCCGGCCGCGGTGGCGGGAGCTTGACCCGCAGGTCCAGGTCGACTCGATCACCTCGAGCGGCCGCTCGCTTGTGATCGAGGGCAGCGCGTACGTGCCGTCCATGGACATCGCCAGGCGGTCAAGCGCGAGCAAGCTCGTGCTGCTCGTGCCGCGGACCCGTGGCCGTCCGCCGATTCTGCTGCCAGCGCGCTCGGTGCGCCGGCCCGACGTGACGATGGCCTCAGGACAGGACCGCTACAGCTACGACTGGGCCGGCTTCCGGTGCCAGGTGAATCCCCGCTGGTTCGGCATAGCCGGCCGATGGCTGACCGGCGAGTGGGACTGCTTCGTACTCGTCCGAGGTCGCTCGGTGTGGCGGCCCGCGAGGTTGCACACGCCAGGCCCACAGGCTGAGCACCCGCAGCCCGTCCTGGTCGCTCCGGGGGTCAGCTTGCGCGCGCAGTGGGCCGGCCGGCGTCTGCGGATCCGGCTGACCCGCGAGTCGCCTACCATCAGCCAAGCGA